>Ga0209415_10004383_pt1 | contig 25864 bp, 27 predicted proteins | sample PeaSoiSIISIP2007_FD_187696 | JGI IMG/M metagenome (GOLD analysis project Ga0209415, IMG submission 187696) | Peat soil microbial communities from Weissenstadt, Germany - SII-SIP-2007 (SPAdes) (version 2) | ecosystem: Environmental > Terrestrial > Soil > Wetlands > Peat | place: Germany... | reverse complement strand
TGGGGGCGCGGCGCGTGCGATACGAAGGGCATCATTGCGGCTATGATTCATGCCGCGGAAGCGATGGTGACCGATGGCGTCCGCGGAATCGCGCTGCTTTTCGTGGTCGGCGAGGAGCGCAACAGCGCCGGTGCGTATGCCGCCGCCAAAACTCCTCGCGGCAGCCGCTTTCTGATCAACGGAGAACCTACGGAGAACAAACTTGCGCTCGGATCCAAGGGCGCACTGCGTTACGAGATCATCGCGCAAGGCCGGATGGCTCACTCCGCCTATCCGCATTTGGGCGAATCGGCCATCGAGAAGCTCCTTGATGCGCTTGAGAAGATTCGCCGCATTCCCATGCCGAGCGATTCCATCCTGGGAGCCAGCACGCTGAACATCGGCACGATTCAAGGTGGCCGCGCGCCCAATATCATCCCCGATCACGCCCGCGCGGAAGTATTCTTGCGCTTGGTGGATTCCGGCGATAGTCTCCGCGCCGCTGTAACCGAGGCATCGCGCGGTTCGGCCGAAGCGAAAGAGGTTCTCTACATCCCAGCCGTGCATCTGGGCTCGGTGGATGGCCTGGAGACCACCGTGGTGTCGTATACAACAGACATCCCCGCATTCAACGGAGCTTGGGGGAAACCGTTTCTTCTGGGACCGGGGAGCATTCATTTTGCCCATACGGATGAGGAACGGATTCCTAAAGCAGAATTACTGGACGCGATTGGGATTTATCAAACACTTGTGAAGAACTTATTACAGTAATGACGAGGCGATTATTACGACAATGAGCAAAAATTATCGGGTAGCGATCGTGGGAGCCACGGGAGCCGTGGGTGTGGAATTCCTGCGTTGTCTGGAACAGCGGCGATTTCCGATTGCCAGCCTGCGCTTGCTGGCGTCGGCGCGGTCTCGCGGAAAGAAGATGACGTTTGGCAGCAAGGAGATCGAAGTCGAGGAGCTGACCGAGAATAGCTTCAATGACATTGACATCGCGTTCTTCAGCGCGGGCGGATCGATTTCGAAGAAGTTCGGGCCCATTGCCGCGATGGCGGGGGCTGTGGTCATCGACAATTCGTCGGCGTTTCGCATGGATCCGGCAGTGCCCCTGGTGATCCCGGAGATCAATCCCCAGGCCATGTGCCTGCACCAGGGAATCATCGCGAATCCCAACTGCTCGACGATTATCGGAATCACGCCGTTGTGGCCTATCCATCGGGTCAACCGCATCCGGCGCTTAATCGCGGCGACCTATCAGGCGGCTTCCGGAGCCGGGGCGGCAGCCATGGAGGAATTAACTGAGTCGACGCGCGCGTATTTGGCCAACCAGCCGTATGAGAACACCGTGTTGCCGCATCCGTACGCGTTCAATCTCTTCAGCCACAACACCAAGATCGATCCCGAGACCGGCTATAACGAAGAAGAAACCAAAATGGCGCGCGAAACGCAGAAGATCTTTGGCGATTCCGAGATCCGTGTGAGCGCCACTTGCGTGCGAGTACCTGTGCTCCGGGCTCATTCCGAGGCGCTCACGATCGAGTGCGAGCGGCCCATCACTCCGAAGGAAGTAACAGCGCTCTTGTCGAACGCTCCCGGTGTCAAGATCGTGGATAATCCCGAAAAGAATTACTTCCCGATGCCGCGCGACGCGTCTGGGCAGGATGACATTCTGGTAGGGCGAATCCGCCAAGATTCGAGCGATCCTTCCGGAAAGTCGATTGCTCTATTCGTTGCGGGCGATCAGTTGCTGAAAGGCGCGGCGCTCAACGCCGTCCAGATCGCCGAGGTGCTGGTGCAGCAGGGAGGGGTACACGGCGCATGATAGTGATGAAATTCGGCGGGACCTCAGTTGAGTCCGCCGAGGCCATCTCCCGAGTGGCGGGCATCGTGCGCGCGCGGCTCGACCGTAAGCCTATAGTCGTCGTGTCCGCGATGGGCAAGACCACCAACAAGCTGCTGGCGATCGCAGCCGATGCTGTGGCCGGCGAGCTGAAACCTGCACTCACCAAGCTAGGAGAACTGCGTGAATTCCATTTGCGGGAATCGGCTGGCCTGGATACGGATGATGTTGTCGAGGCGCACTTCCAGGACCTGGACGCTTTGGTGCGCGGCCTGGCGGTGATGCGCGAGCTGACTCCGCGCGCCACCGACGCGATTTCCGCCTACGGGGAGCGCATATCGAGCCTGATCGTCGCGGCGCATCTTCGCCGATGTGGCATGAACGCGGCGCATGTGGATTCCCGCAGCGTCATCGTCACTGATCGGCGTCATACCCAAGCCGCTCCACTCTTTGAGGAGACGAATCTACGGCTTCGGGAAACGCTCCTGCCAATGCTGGACCATTCCGTCGTCGTGATGGGCGGTTTCATCGCAGCCACCGAAGACGGCGTCACCACTACGCTCGGCCGCGGAGGATCGGACTATACTGCCTCTATTGTCGGCGCGGGCATCGGCGCGGAGGAGATCCAGATCTGGACCGACGTCGACGGCATGCTCACGGCCGATCCCACCGTCATTCCCGATGCCCACCGCGTCAAGGTGTGTTCGTTCACCGAAGCCGCCGAGCTGGCGTATTTCGGCGCGAAAGTGCTGCATCCCGCGACGGTGCTTCCCGCCATCGAGAAAAATATTCCAGTGCGGATTCTCAACTCACGCCGGCCTGAGATCGAAGGCACGCTCATCGTTTCCGATCCGCCGCCGTGCTCCACTCCCATCCGTTCGATTGCCTGCAAGCGCAACATCACGCTGTTGAACATCGTCTCCACGCGCATGCTGATGGCGCACGGCTTTCTGCGCCGTATTTTTGAGGTGTTCGATCGCTACGAAACCCCCGTGGACATGCTCGCCACCTCGGAAGTCAGCGTCTCGCTGACGATCGATAACACTGGTTCGCTGGCCGCGATCCGGGCCGAGTTGGAAGCGTTCGCCGAAGTCTCGATCGAGGAGAATCTGGCGATTGTCTGCATGGTGGGCGAGAACATCCGTCGATGCGACAACGTCTCCGCGCGAGCTTTCGCCGCGTTGGATGGCATCCGCCCGCGCATGGTATCCCAAGGCGCTTCGCAGTTGAATCTAAGCATGGTGGTGGCCGCGCCCGACCTGCAGCGCGCGGTAGAATCGCTCCACCGGGAGTTCTTTCGAACCCCGGATCCGGCATCATTCGAATAGGAGACGGCTACGAAACTCGCGATTGTCGGTTACGGAAAGATGGGAAGGCTGATCGAGCAGCTTGCGCCCGAGTACGGCTTCACCGTTCATGCGCGCCTGGACGTCAATGACGACCTGCGTCAGGCCGCGGGCTCAGACGTCGCTATCGAGTTCAGCACGCCGCATGCGGCCCTTGGCAACATCGAGTATCTGGCGGCCTTGGGCATCCCAACCGTAGTTGGAACCACCGGCTGGCTGGAACATATGGATCGCGTGCGAGCCGCTGTGGGCAAGGGCGGTGCCGGCTTGGTCTGGGCCGCGAATTTCTCCATCGGCGTGAACGTGTTCCTGCGCGCTGTCCACGAAACCGCGCGATTATTGGCGAATGAGCCGGCCTACGGAGCGTGGGCCTGGGAAATCCACCACAACACCAAGAAAGACGCGCCTTCGGGGACGCTGCTGGCGCTGGTGAAGGAGATGAAGGCCGCCGGGTATCAGCGCAATATCGATACCAGCTCGAATCGCGCCGGGACGCATCCCGGAACGCATGAGATCGGATTCGATTCCGCCGCCGATACCATCACTCTGCGGCACACGGCGCGGAACAGGGAAGGGTTCGCGCGCGGCGCTCTGAAAGCGGCGCAATGGATTCCAGGCAAGAAGGGCGTGTTTGAGTTTAAGGAGATTTTATGACGACATTTACCGGATGCGGCACCGCGCTGGTGACTCCGTTCCGCAAGGACCAGTCGCTCGACGAAGAGACTCTGCGCAAGTTAGTCCGGCGGCAGATCCAGGGCGGCATCAACTTCCTGGTTCCGTGCGGCACCACGGGCGAGAGCCCGACCTTGACGCACGCCGAGCATCTGCGCGTGGTCGAGATCACGATCCAAGAAGCTAAGAGAGACGAAGCCAAGGGCAAGATTCCCGTGCTAGCGGGCGCCGGCGGATACAACACTGCGGAGGTCGTCGAGCTCGCCAAGGAATTGGCGCACATGGGCGCCGACGGTATCCTGTCCGTCACGCCGTATTACAACAAGCCCACGCAGGAAGGCCTGGTCCAGCATTTCAAAGCCATCGCCAAAGCCGTTCCCCTCCCGATCGTGGTGTATAACATTCAAGGCCGCACGGGTGTCAACGTCGAGCCCGCTACTCTCAAGCGCCTTGCGGAAATCGATAACATTGTCGGCGTCAAAGAAGCTTCGGGAAACATCAGCCAGATGGCTACCGTGCTTCATCTGCTTCCCGAACCGTTCATCGTGTTGAGCGGCGATGACGCCATAACCATTCCACTGATCGCACTCGGCGGACGCGGAGTGATCTCGGTTGTCGCAAACGAAATTCCAGCGGAATTCAGCAAGCTGGTCAAGCTCGCTCTGGCGGGCGACCTCGCCGGGGCACGAGCGCTTCAGCGCCAGTGGTTTGCTCTCATGGAAGTGAATTTCTGCGAGGTGAATCCCGGTCCGGTGAAAGCGGCCATGGCCATGATGGGATTACTGGAGCCGGTCTTCCGGCTGCCGATGGTCCCGCCCTCCGAGGCCAGCCGCGCGAAAATCGAAGCCGTGCTGAAGTCATCTGGTCTGCTAGCTGCCCGGAGCTCGCATGCAGACTGAGATCGAACTGCTGTTCGACCGGAAGCCTGCCGTTTATAACGAGGAACACTTTGCATTATTCGCGCGTCTGAAAGCCGCGCTGAACACGGGCGCGGTGCGCGCCGCCGAGCCGGACCCTTCTTCGAAAACCGGCTGGCGTGTCAACCCGTGGGTCAAGAAAGGGATCCTGCTGGGGTTTCGCATGGGCGGAATCGTCGACATGTCGGTGGACGCGGCCCGTCAGCCATTCTTCGACAAAGCCACGTGGCCGGTGAAGCATGTCACGGCAACTAGCGGCGTCCGCATCGTTCCGGGAGGCTCCAGTATCCGCGACGGCTGTTTCATTGGCAAGAGTGTCACCTGCATGCCTCCGATGTATATCAACGCTGGCGCGTGGGTCGGCGACGGGACGATGGTGGATTCGCACGCACTGGTAGGGAGCTGCGCTCAGGTTGGAATGCGTTGCCACATTTCCGCCGCGGCACAAATCGGCGGCGTACTCGAACCCGTGGGCGCTCTGCCCGTGATCATCGAAGACGACGTACTGGTCGGTGGGAATTGCGGAGTCTACGAAGGCACCGTGGTCAAGCGCCGCGCCGTGCTTGGAAGCGGCGTGATTCTGACGCGCTCGACGCCGGTTTATGACGTGGCTCGCGGCATCGTTCATTCGGCCGCCGTTGATTCAAGCAAAGCCGACGAGCCTCTGGTGATTCCGGAAGGTGCGGTCGTCGTCGCCGGCTCGCGTGCCATCACCAGCGGGAAGGGCAAGGAGTGGGGCGTATCGTTGTACACGCCTGTGATCGTGAAATACCGGGATGAAAAAACGGATTCGCGCGTCCAATTGGAGGACTTGCTTAGATGAAAGGCGCTCCGATGAAAATCATTACTTTCGTTTTGATGGCGGTCCTCGCACTGGGTGCTGACCCTGAATTCAATAAGGACGGCGAACTCGTGCGTCCCAAGAACTACCGCGAATGGATCTTCCTGAGTTCGGGCGTGGGTATGAACTACGGAATGGGGCCGTTACCCTTCGGCAACGTGTTCGTCGAGCCGTCAGCCTATCGGAAGTTTGTCGAAACGGGTAAATGGCCGGACAAATCGATCTTCGCTCTGGAAGTTCGGAAGCCCGCGACGGAAGGCTCCATCAACAAGGGCGGGCAGTATCAGACCACCCTCATCGCTCTCGAGGCCGCGGTGAAAGACACGGCTCGCTTTCCGGATGGATGGGGATATTTTGGATTCAACGGTGGCGCGGCCACGGCCAAAGCATTCGGAGCCGAGGCTGGCTGCAACGCCTGCCACAGCAAGAACGCGGCTGTCGAGCACACCTTCGTGCAGTTCTATCCGACGCTGCTCGAAATCGCCATCGCCAAGGGCACGTTGAACTCGTCGTACAAGCCGCCCGAGAAGCCAACTGACAAGAAATAGCTAATGGTCGAGGAGCGCTTTGAGCGTCTGCTCCGCCGACTTCTGCCAGGTGAACCCGCGGGCTTGCTCGCGGCCCGCATGGGCTAAACGCTCCCGCAGGGATGCGTCGCCCATCACGCGTTCGATCCCGGAAGCGATGTCACCTTCGTCCGCAGGATTGAAGAACATCGCGGCGTCGCCGGCTACCTCGCGTAGCGGCAGGATGTCCGAACACGCTACGGGAATTCCGGCTGCCATTGCTTCCAATACCGGCATCCCGAAACCTTCGAACGTGGACGGATACACAAACGCTCGCGCGCGCTGGTATAGCGAATAGAGTTCCTCGCGAGGCACCCACCCGGTGATTTGTACCGAGTCCCGCAAGCCCATCTCTTGGATCAGCTGCTCGATCGCCTTCGCATGGAAGCCGCGCAGACCCACGATGATCAATCGGAAATCGCGCTTTTTGCGTCCGAAGGCCCGTATCAACCGCGCCAGATTCTTATGCGGATGGAGCGTCGAAACGCACAGCAAATACGATTCTGTGTGCGATCTATCCAAACGGGAGAATGCCGGTTCGACGCCGTGCGCGATGACCGCCACCCGCTCCTTTGGGATACGGTAGAAACGCAGCAGGTCCGAGCGGGTCGCTTCCGAGACCGCGATGAGCCCGTGCGACCGGTGCGCCGCCACCCACAAAAGTAATCGCCAGAACGGCAGGTCGAACCAGCGAAAGTATTCCGGGTGACGTTTGTGTTGGAGGTCGTGGAATACGGTTACCTGCCGGCACGGCGAGAATGCCGGCCCAGTGAATCCGGGATTAAACAAAACGTCCAGGCGATAGCGGGCCGCTTCGAACGGCAGGACGAGTTGCTCCCACAAGATCCGCCCGGGACGAAAGCGCGCGTGGACGGCCTGCGGCTTCCAGTGAAAGTTCGCTTGCTTGGGAACCAGATCGGATTGCGTCTCGAGGTTCGTGAAGACCAGGTACTCGTTGATCTGGTCGATTTCCGCCAGGGCCCCGAGAAGCTCGCGCAGGTAAATCTCGGTGCCGCCGACGCCGCCTGGAATCAAATACAGCGCGTTGACTCCGATGCGCGCCATGCCGTTACTGGCTCACTCGCGCCAGGGCGTCGCGCGCCACCGAGTTCGATGGATTCAGCGCCAGGGCCCGCTGATATTGCGACGTCGCGGATGCCTTGTCTCCCGTCGCCTCAAAGATGTTGCCAAGATACACGTAGGTCATCTCGAAGGTCGGGTCGATCGTCTGGGCCTGGCCAAGCGCTGTCAGCGCTTGCTGCCATTGATTGTGTTTCGCGTACACCATGCCGATTTGCGACGCGATGTGCGCGCTGGGTTGTAACGCAAACGCCTGCTGCAGCTTCACCACCGCGTCCTGCCACCTGCCCGCGCATTCCAGGGCCAATCCCCAATCCGCTAGCAAATCGTAGGGGGGTTGGCCCAGGCGGGAAGCCGCCTCAAAAGCCTGCGCGGCCTCGGGGCACCTGTTGGATTCATAAAGCGCGGAAGCGAGTTGGAAATGCGGCCGCCATTTTTGTGGAGACTTGGTGGCCGCGTCCTGCCACAACGCCACCGGACTGGCCCACACGGCGCTGCGCTGATAGGTCAGCACCGAGCAAGCAGCGAGGATCGCCGCGCCCGCCAAGACCACCTGCGATATCTTTAGCCGCCGCAGGAATTCCAGGCACACCAGCACCAGTCCCAGAAAGGGCAGATACATTCGCCGTTCCGCCGAGACGTCGCTGATCGGAATGAACGAGGAAGTTGGCATCAGCAGCAGCACGAACATGAATATTCCGAATGCCGCCAGCGGCCATCGCTTACGATAAATCCAGGCGGCCGCGAGCAATGCCACCAGCGCCGCCAAACCGAAGATTGCTCCGTGGTCCAGCAGGCTGCTCGAGACGGGAACGTCCGGATCCACGTTCTGTCCGAAGGGCAGGAAGAACAATCGCACGTAGGTCCAGATCACGCGGCATTGCGTGAAGAAGTAAGTCGCCGGAGTCAGGCCGGGCACATGAAATCCGGCCGTGATAGCGCCTTGAAGCACGCGCCAGACGGTGAACGCGCCCCAAGCCCCCGCTACCGTCATGATCCCGTAGAGCAGTCCGTTCTTGCGGATTCCTCCCAATCCCCAGTAATAGTCGGTGAGCAGCAGAAGCGCACCCAGCGTCAGCGTGTGCTCCTTGGTAGTGATGGCTGCGGCGAACAGCGCCACCACCGCCAAGGCCCTCAAGATCGTCATCGAATCCGTGCGTCGATATAGGAACACGGCGAATGCCGAAAAATAGAGCAGTACGCTCAAGACCTCCGATCGGCTGGCGACATACGCCACCGACTCGGTCTGCAACGGGTGCAGCAGGAAGAGTCCGCCCGCGATCACACTCAGGACGGCTCGAGCCCGGTCGGTTGTCCCGCTCAGCTCGAGCAATCGCGCGGCAACCAGCGTAATCACCAGCGATCCGAGGAAATGCAGGAACACATTGGTGACGTGATACCCGTACGGCTCGACTCCGCCCGATCCGGCCGATTGGAAATTCAGCCAGTAGCTGAAGTAGAGAAGCGGTCTCAGGCCCGTAACCCACGTCTGGAAGCTGATTTGCGCGGCGCTGGGGTCCATGAACGGCAGATAGCGGTCGTCCAGAACGAACGCGCCGCTGAGCGCCGGACCATAGACCTCGAACACAACAACCAGTCCGGCGAGAGCTGCCGCCCATGGCCACCAGAGTCGCTTCGGCTTCAGCGTTCCGCCGCCGGCAGCGGATTTTTCGGCGCGCTGCTGGCGCTTAGACTTTTTCATTCACTCGGTCTTTTTTCACTGAGAGCTTCCAGCCGAAATTCAAGGATAGCCACCTGCTGCGCCAAGGTGATGCTGGAGTCCTTCAGTCCAGAGATCCGCAGCGACAGCCGGTACAGAACCACCAGGAAGGCCGCGCCGGCGATCATCGCCAGGGCCATGAAACTATCCGAAATTCCGAGCGCCGCCGCCATCCAATCGTCCAGCGTCCTCCAGCGCGCCAGCACCAGCAACACGGCGCCTGCCAGCAGCCAACTCACCGAATACTCGACGCGAATATGGGCCCGTCGAACCGAACTAAGGACCCACACAATCAGCACCAGGCTGAAGACGGCGACTACGTCAAAGAGCCGATCCATATTTATTTTCTCCGTCCTTCGAACTTCAAAACGTTCACAAAAACCCCCAGCAGCACGTGAATCATGTAATACAGAGATTTAACCGCGGTGATGGTGCTCCGGCCCGCGCGGCGCGGGCGGAACCGGCAAGGCACTTCCACGAATCGAAACCGCTTGCGCTGCAGCACCACCAGCGCTTCGATCTCCGGGTATTCCAAAGGGAAGGTCGCCGAAAACAGCTCCAGGGCCGTGCGATTGACGCCCACGAATCCGGACGTCGGATCGCGCACGGGCCGCCCCAGGATCGGGCGCAGCATAGCCCGAAAGAACACGATGCCCGCCGCGCGCAACACATTGGTGTGTTCTCCATTGTCATCCACGAAACGCGATCCGATCACCATCTCGCAATCGCCCTGCTCCAGCGCCTTGAGGACAGTGGGAATATCGCGAGGATCGTGCTGGCCGTCCCCGTCCACGCGAATCACGTAGTCGTAACCCAGTTCGTACGCCAGACGATAGCCGGCTTGTACGCAACCCCCCAGGCCAAGATGATGCGGCAAGGCGAGCACCTGTGCGCCGGCCTTGCGCGCTTCGCCACGAGTGGAATCCGCGGAACAATCGTCCACCACCAGGATCGGAGTTCCCGGCACGGCGGAACGAACCTCTCCCACCACGCCTCCGACCGCGCCTTCTTCATTGAACGCCGGTATCAGGATCAGCAATCGCTTTTCGCGTTGCTTCACGGCCGGAGTCACAGCGCGGCCACCTGCCGGACTGTGATCGAGTGCCGCTCGAGCAGTGTCCGGAACTCGGCTGACGTGATTCGCCGCGTTGCCCGGATGCGTCGCCGGTCCGCCAGCAACTTCGGTAATCGAAACAATGCCACGAGGTGGGCGCGGATCACCAGCCACGGCAGCATCGCCGCTGAGTGGCCTTCATTCCGATATTCCGCTGCTTTACCGCGTCCGGCGACGATGGCCGTCACGTGCCAAAAATAGCGCGCGATCGATGCGAACGGAGCCACGAACAACATGCGGGCAGGGAAGTTCTTCACGATGGTATACAGCCGGTTCCGTTCCACGTAGTAGGCTTTGAGCGGCGACGCGCGCCCGGCCGTGTGCGAGTAACGGTGTTCCACGACCGCCCCGGGCACGTAGCGGCAGCCCCAGCCCGCCCACTGCGCCCGCAGACCCAGGTCGGTGTCCTCGCAGTACAGGAAAAAACTCTCGTCGAACAGACCGATCTCTTCGAGCATCGCCCGGCGGTACAACGCCGCGGAGCCACTTGGCAGTAGCGCGTCCGCGTCTGCCAAACGCGGCGAAGCCGCTTGTTTGCTGGATCCGTCGGCGGCGATCAACATGCCCGCCGAATCGAGATCCTCGGTTCCAGCCAGCCGTACTTTCGAGGCGAACATCCCCGCACGCGGATGGGCATCGGCATCCGCCAGCAGCGTTTCCAGCCAGCGCGGGTCGGCGACGGCGTCGTCATTGAGCGTCGCTAGATAAGGAGCCGTCGAGGTGCGAAATGCCTGGTTCACCGCGGCGCCAAAGCCCAGGTTGTGATCATTCGCAATCACCCGAACACGTGAACTTGACGTCTGTACGCGCCCGGCTCCGCTGTTGTCGATCACCACCACCTCGAACTCGTCCACAGTTTGCGATTCCAGCGCCCGCAGGCACGCCTCCAGTACCTCGCCGGCGACCAGAGTCGGCACGGCTACGGTAACCTTCGTGGGAGGCAAGAAATGATTTTAACGTACAACCACGAGTGGATTCGTCTCTTCGGGCGTTTCCACTGGGCCGTCATCGGGCAGATAGCGCGTATCGAGAAGACGGTCCGTCTGAATGTTGCCCATCGCCGAAAGCAGCGATTCCTTCAAGCGCGGATGTTCTTGCTCCAACTCGCCCAAAATATCGCGTAAGGAACGTCGAACGGTCCCGGTCTTCTGCGAGCATCCGCAAGGGATCACCGGCGCTCCCAGCGATTCGGCGAAGCGCGTGGTGATGTCCTCGGTCACGAACACCAGCGGCCGGATAAGGCGGAAATCTCTCTTGCTCGACCAGGTCACCGGCGGCAGGGAGCTGATGCGGCCCGTGAACAGGGCATTGCGCAGGAACGACTCGCAAAGATCGTCGGCGGTGTGTCCGAAGGCGATGACGTTGGCTCCCAGGCCGCGTGCGATCTGATACACGGCCCTGCGACGGAAGCGGCTGCATAAATCGCACCCGTGATCCGGCTGCTCATCGATCAGGCGGATCGACGGATTGTCGCGATGGAGCGTCCAGTCGATTCCGCGAGCCTTGAGATATTCGCCCATCGGCTCGATCGGACGCAGGAATTTGCCCTGCTCGACCGTAAACGCGCAGACCGTGAACTGTATGGGAGCGCGGTCGCGAAGAAGGATGAGCGCCTCGAGCATCGTAAGCGAATCCTTGCCGCCGGAGAGCGCTACCGCCACGTGATCGCCGTCGCGAATCATCTTGAAACGCGTGACGGCCTCGCCGACCTTGCGCAGAAGTGTCTTTTCGAGGTCCAAGCACCTATTATCGCCTGGGAAAGGGGACAGGTCACCGAATCCCGAGTCTATCGGTCGGGCGCGGCTTCGGGCCTGTCCCCTTTCCCGCGGCTTCGGGCCTGTCCCCTTTTCCAACTACCGTTGCCAAAGCTCGGAAACCACTAACGCAGCCCGTGAGTGACCCGCGTCTATCAGCTGGAATCCATGGGCGCGCAAGATCGGCCGATGATCTGTCAGCTTGCGGGTCTTGAGCCCCGTGGTGATCCGAAAAAACAGGTATAAGGCGCTCACCAACAGCCGCGCCGGAATGTTAGGCGTACGGAACTCCGAAACCACCCACTGCGTTCCAGGCCTCGCCGCGACCGCAATCCGCCCGATCAACGCATCCAGCTCACTCGCGCTAAAGCAGTCGAAGAAAAAATGGGTCGCGATCAAATCGTATTCGCCTGGCTGAAACTCCGCCGTGAGCGCGTCGGCTCTCCGATAGTCCACTCGCTCCGCGCCCGCTCGCCGCCGAGCCAGTTCCAGCATGCGGCCGCTCAAATCCACGTAGTCCGCGCGCACCACGGCGTTCCGGCGCAGCAACTCTGCCAGAAACCGCCCGTCGCCGTCGCCCAACACCAGCGCCCGCCGTGCAAGCCCGATCTCCGGCAGAAACCAGCGCCGCCGGCGCTCCAGCGAGCGTCCCATGCCCAGCCTTTCGATCCACCAATAGTGCGGAGCGATGAGGTCGCAGTTCATATGACGACGGGTAGGAACAGGATCGGCGTCAGCAAAACCACGTCCGCCAGTACCCGCAGAGCCTCCGCCGAATAACGCCCGCGCAGCCGGTCGAGCAGGACCAGGCCCAGCGCGCCGGCGGTTTCCGCCGCTCCCAGAATCGGCCGCTGATGTTGCAGCAGGAACGCCGCGATCAGAGCCACCATTCCCGCCGCGGCGATCACCGACGGCCGCAGTTCGTGGCCGTGCTCCCAGTCATCTATCGCCGCGCAGTTCATCCAGCACAAACAGGAGAACAGCAGGATCGCCAGAACGTCACTCGTTGTCCGCACGCCGGGCCACGCCGCCAGTGACGCTCCCAAACCGAAGAGCACCGCGACCGCGGATTCCTTGGAGCCAGCGCGCCGTAACAATCCGGGCGCCAGGTGGACCGCCGCGAGATAAAGTCCCGTGCCCGAAGCCACGGCTGCGCCTTCGACAAACAGCGGTCCTGGAAGCCGGCTCCAGGCGAGCCACGCGCCCGCGCCGAGCGCACCCATCCATATGGGCAACACCGCGCGCCAGTGCCGTCGATAGAATTCGTGGCGAGGCTGCTCGCCTGTTCCGGGTGCCCCGCGCCACGCGTCCAGCGTGCGGTCAGCGACGTAGATCAGCCAGACCGCGACAGCCAGCAGCGCCGCGGGAAGCATTCCCAGGCTGCCATGGAAACATCGCACGAACAGGAGTTGCCACAGCAGCGCCACAATGGGCGCGTCCAGGCTCAATAGATTCGGCCATAGCCACGGCCGGGAGTGCATAGCTACTTCTATTTTAAGAGGTCTGATTCCACAGCCGGATGACAGGGGTCTCGCGCTCATACCCGAGCACGCTCAGGGACGCCGTCGAGAGCGCCAGTAGCGCTCCCCCGGAAGGTTTTAGCCCGATCCATCGCGCCGCCAATATCCGCAACAGGTGGCCGTGCCCGAACAAGGCGACGTCTCCGTCTGCGGCCGTCGTGCGTGAAATGACACGTGAAATAATGCGATCCGCGCGCGCTCCCACCTGTTCCACCGTTTCACCGTTCGGCGCCACGCCGGTCCAGACGGTCCAACCTGGAACCTGCTTCTGGATCTCGGCGGTAGTGAGCCCCTCATAATCGCCGTAGTCCCACTCGACCAAATCGTCATTTATCTCCGGCGTCAAACCCACCAGCCGGCACGTTTCCACGGCACGCTTCATTGGGCTCGAAAGCACCAGTGCGAACGAATGCCCGACCAACATTCGCTTCAGGCTTTCCGCCTGCCGCTCACCTTCCGGAGTCAGCGGCAAATCCGTGCGCGAAGTGTGCTGTCCCGACCGGCTCCATTCCGTTTCCCCGTGCCGCACCAGCCAGATCTCGCCGGCCATCTCCATAGACATCTTCATACTGTAGCCGGTTACCATGAAAAGTTGCCCCCCGCCTTAATTGAATTCGAAAACGTCTCCGTCATGCGTGGCGAGACGCTCGCCTTGAAGGATGTTTCGCTGCGCATCGGCGTCGGCGAACACGTCGCGATCCTCGGGCCGAACGGCTGCGGCAAATCCACGCTGATCAAAACCATCACCCGCGAATGCTATCCGCTGGTGCGCGAAGGCTCGTCCGTGCGCATCATGGGCCGCGACCGCTGGAACGTCTTCGAGCTGCGCAAGCTGCTCGGCATCGTATCGAGCGACCTGATGGCCACCTGCACCCGCGACGTCACCGGCCGGGACATCGCGCTATCCGGGTTTTTTTCGAGCATCGGTATCTGGCCTCATCAGCAAGTCACGCCGGAGATGGTTGAGAAGGCCGAGCAGGCGCTGGCGATGCTCGAAGTCTCGCACTTGGCCGATCGTTTTACCGACGAAATGTCCTCCGGCGAAGCGCGCCGTGTTCTGCTCGCGCGGGCCCTGGTACACGATCCGCATGCCCTGATCCTGGATGAACCTTCCACGGCCTTGGATCTCTTTGCCCAGCACGAGCTGCGCCTCATTTTCCGTAAGCTGGCGCAGGCCGGCATCGGACTGGTGATGGTGACCCACCATCTCTCGGATCTGATTCCGGAGATTGACCGTGTGGTGCTGATCGATCACGGGCGCATCGTCGCCGACGGGCCCAAGCGCGAAATTCTGGTCGCTTCGCGCCTCTCTGAGCTATTTGGCTTGCCGCTCGATCTGACCGAGAGGGATGGATATTACAACTTGTGGTGATTTGCGTTCATTCGCGTTTATTTGCGGCTAAATTTATTGCGGCATCATCGTCTGCACGAACCGCAGCAGCGTGGCGCGTTCCTCGGCGTTGAGTTTGCCGTCGCCGTCCCGATCGAACAGAGCCAACGCCATCCGCAGGCGCCCCGCCATGGCTGGCGGAATCTCTTCCGGCAAATCGTTCAAGTTTTCCGTCAGCCGCACGAAATCTTCCACGTATTGCAACACCACGGCGCGCTGGAATGGCTGCACGTCGGCGGGCGATGGCAACACCAGCCCTAGAAACGCCAGCGCCATCTCGTCCTTGGTCTGTTCCCCGAACTTCACCCGCACCGGCGGATGCGACGGGTTATGCGGATTGCCAGCCGAGTTGTCGTAAACATATTCCAGCTCGATCTTGGTCCCCTTCGGGAGCTTAATGGGCTGCTGGTACCGATACTGTCCCTGCCAGTTGAAATCCCAATCCTTAATCCGGATCAATGGCGTCACGGAGCCGTCCGGCAGGCGTGCGTCGACCTTCATATCGGTCGCCAGATAATGCGCATGCGGCGTGATGCCCCACAGCTCGGCGTCTTGCGGAACGGTGACCGAACCCTTCACTACATAGTGCGACTCGCCCGCCGGAATATCCAGGTAGCGATTCATCACCAGCAGCAGCGCCCGGCCCTTTGTAGGCGGACCAGAGAACTTCAATCCGATCGACGATTCATCCTGCTCCGGTTTTCCGGAAGGATGATAGTGAATCTGGATCACCACGTCCGTGCCCGGCCGCACCGGCTGCGAAAGCGAAGGTTCCGCGGGCAGGGGAGTGTATCCCGGAGCCCAGCCCACCAGCAAGCCTGCGCCAGTGAACCCCGGTCCGCCGAAACATGGATAGCCCGAGCCTCCAGAAGATGCCGCCAGCCTGCGAGCCGTGCCGGTTGAATCCAGGAAGATCAGCGCATGATGCACCACCCTTGGATTCCCCGGACGAAACTCAGCGCCGCTCACGTAGGATTCCTTAGCCAGATTCATGGGCAGCACGAAGCACTGAAATCGATCCGGACCATCCGCCGTCAGCGTGTACGGCGCGGACATCTTCAGCACCTGATCGGGTTCGCCCGCCTGCCAGCCCGTCGGAAACGTCGGGACCGCGGGATTGTCGGCAGCGTCGCCTTCCGGAGCGCCCGCCGCGGCCCACTCCTCGATCTGCGCGATCTGTTCGTCTGTCAGCTTCCGTGCATGGTCGAAATTCCCGTAACCCGGCTCGGGCTTCCACGGCGGCATGTAGCGTTTCTTGGTGACGGTGGCGATCAAGCCCGCTCGCTTGGCGGCATCCTGATAAGTGAGCAGCGAAAACGGAGCCACTTCGCCCGGCCGATGGCAGGTCGCGCAGTTCTCGTACAGGAGCGGACCGATGTCTTTGTTGAAGGTCGGAGCCCCAACCGCCAGCGTTGCGAATAGCGCGGCCAGGAGTTGAACCTTCATTTACTCTCCAGATTGATGGAGCACCCTACGGCACGAGTTCTGGCTTCCTTGGGCGCCTTCCCCGCCAGCACCGCGTCCAGCGCGTTGCGAAGTTCGGGCTCCGTAGCGGCGTACCTTGGTCGCGTGAGATCCTCCACCTTGTTATCGATCCGCCCCAAATACAAAACCTGACCACTTGACGACAGCACGGCGACTTCGGGAGTCACCTTCGCACCCGTCAGACGCGCCAGGGTCAGGCGAGGATCGTTCAGCATGGGAAAGCTGTAGCCGAATTCCTGTGCGTACTTTTTCACTGCGGCGTCTGACACGGTGTTATCCACCTGTACCGCATAGAACGCGACGCCTTGCGGTCCATAGGAGGCTCGCAGCCGGTTCATCTCCGGCACGTATCCGTTGGCCAGCGGGCAATCCGTCATCGTGAAGAAGAGCACCACAGCCCGCTTGCCCTGCCATTCCGAGGCGGTATGAACGGTCCCATTGGTATCCCGCAACTTGAACCGTACCGGGGCGGCAGTCGCGTAAAGCACCCCGCACGTCAGTGCCAGCACTGGGAAAAAATTCCGCATTGGCCTCCGCTTCATTATACGGGTGCGGGATCGAGGCGTTCATGCTAGGATATCCATAGGGAAAAACTATGCCAACCCTATATGTGGAGAACTTCCCCGAAGATCTTTACTCCGCTCTTCGCAAGCAGGCCAAACTGCGGCGCAAATCGATCGCTCAGGAAGTGATCTCTTTGCTTGAAGCGCACGTCTCCACTCCGCAGGAACTTGCCCGGCGTCGTGAGCTGCTTCAAAAAGCCCTCCGCCACAGCGCCCGGCGATCCCCGGCCTCCGGACCCTTTCCGTCCACCGAGGAAATGCTGCGCGAGGATCGCGCCCGTTGAGCCTGCTGGTTCTCGACGCGAGCGTGGCTGCGAAGTGGTTCCTGCCGCGCTCTGGTGAGCCTCTGGCAGAAGAAGCGCTGGCACTCCTCCGCCGGTACGCCGACGGGGAGATCCAACTGACCGTTCCCGATCTCTTTTGGGCCGAGTTTGGCAACATCCTTTGGAAGGCTGTCCGAACGGGCCGCATAGCGGGCCGGGCGGCGACCGAAGCTTTGACGGATATGTTGCTCTACGGACTCCCCACCGTGAACGGACTCGAGTTGGCGGAAGACGCCCTAGCGATCGCGCTTTCGACCGGCCGCACAGTCTACGACGCCATGTACGTTGCCTTAGCGGTTCAAAGAGCGTCCACCTTTATCACCGCCGACGAACGCTTGGTGAATGCCCTCGCAACCCACTGGCCTGTTAAGTGGTTAGGCATTCTGTAAGCTAAAACTTGACAACCATGCACTAAGATTGCATAATGGTTCCAGGCTAAATGTTAGCTACTAACTTCTTGAGAGGAAGTGCCACATAATGAGCAAGATCATTGGGATTGACCTGGGAACAACCAACTCTGTCGTTGCTGTGATGGAAGCTGGGACGCCGGTCGTGATACCGAACCAGGAGGGGGGCCGGACAACGCCCTCGGTGGTCGGGTTTGCCAAGAGCGGGGAGCGCCTAGTAGGCCAGGTCGCCAAGCGCCAAGCGGTCACCAACCCGGAGAACACGGTTTACTCCATTAAGCGCTTCATGGGACGCCGTTTCGACGAAGTCTCGGAAGAAATGAAGCTGGTGCCCTACAAGGTCGTTCGGGGCGATAACGGCGACGCTCGCGTCGAGGCCGGTGGCAAGAAGCAGTCTCCGCCGGAGATCTCCGCCATGATCCTCGCCAAGCTCAAAGAAGCGGCCGAGGCCTATCTGGGCGAGAAGGTCACCCAGGCGGTGATCACGGTCCCGGCTTACTTCAATGACGCGCAACGCCAGGCCACCAAGGATGCCGGCAAGATTGCGGGTCTCGAAGTGATGCGCATCATCAATGAGCCGACCGCGGCCGCGCTGGCTTACGGGCTCGACCGCAAGAAGAACGAGACCATCGCGGTCTACGACTTCGGCGGCGGCACCTTCGACATTTCGATTCTCGAGGTCGGCGACGGCGTGGTCGAAGTGAAGTCGACCAACGGCGACACCCACCTGGGCGGCGACAACATCGACCACCTGATCATTGACTGGCTGATCCAGGAGTTCAAGCGCGATCAGGGCATCGACGTCTCCAAAGACCAGATGGCCCTGCAGCGGCTGAAGGAAGCCGGTGAGAAAGCCAAAATCGAGCTTTCGACGCTCCTCGAAACCGAGATCAACCTGCCGTTCTTGACTGCCGATGCCAGCGGTCCCAAGCACCTGGCGGTGAAGCTGACCCGGGCGCGCCTGGAGCAGATGATGGCAGCCATCCTGGAGCGTACCGTGGAGCCATGCAAGAAGGCTCTGGCGGACGCCGGGATGCAGCCTTCCAATATCGACGAAGTCGTGATGGTGGGCGGCTCGACGCGTATTCCCAAGGTCCTCGAGATCGTTAAGAATCTGTTCGGCAAGGAACCCAATCGTAGCGTGAACCCCGACGAAGTGGTCGCGGTGGGTGCGGCGGTACAAGGCGGCGTGCTGGGCGGCGAGGTCAAGGACGTTCTGCTGTTGGACGTCACGCCTCTCTCGCTGGGCATTGAGACTCTGGGCGGCGTGTTCACCAAGCTCATCGAACGGAATACGACCATTCCGACGCGCAAGAGCGAAACGTTCTCCACGGCTGCCGACAGCCAGACTTCGGTCGAGATCAAGGTGTTCCAGGGCGAGCGCTCCATGGCCAAGGACAACCGCCTGCTGGGCGTGTTCCAACTGGTGGGCATCCCGCCGGCTCCCCGCGGTATCCCTCAGGTCGAAGTGACGTTCGACATCGACGCCAACGGCATCCTGAACGTTTTGGCCAAGGACAAGGCCACGAACAACGAACAGAAGATCACCATTACGTCTTCTTCGGGCTTGAGTAAGGACGAAATCGACAAGATGGCCCGCGACGCCGAATCCCATGCGGCCGAAGATGGCAAACGCAAGGACGAGATCGACGCCCGCAACAAGGCCGATTCCACGCTCTATCAAGTCGAGAAGCTGCTCAAGGAGCATCGCGACAAGATCAGCGACGCCGACGCGAAAGCAGTGGAGGAAGCGCTCGAAAACACGCGCAAGAAGATCGCCGACGGCAGTGTCGACGAGATCAACAAGGCGGTCGACGCGCTGACCCAGGCCAGCCACAAACTGGCCGAAGCGATGTACAAGGCATCCTCACAGGGGCCAGCGGCCAGCGGCCAGGGGCCAGCAGGGGATGGTGCGAAACCGTCCGAAGAGAAACCCAAGGACAATGTCGTTGACGCCGAGTTTGTGGACGTGGACGATAAGAAATAACTTGAGGACGGGCCGCTGGCCCCTGGCCCCCGGCGGTTGAAACGTGGGAGCGCACAGCGATTTTCGGCGTTGTGCGCGATAAGAAAATGGATTTTTACGAAACACTCGGGGTGAAACGGGACGCTGCCGCGGACGATATCCGCAAGGCCTACCGTAAGCTTGCGCGCAAGCATCATCCCGACCTCAACCCCGGTGATAAAACGGCCGAGGATCGTTTCAAGAAGGTCCAGGAAGCCTACGACGTTCTGAGCGATCCGAAGAAGAAGCAGATGTACGATCAGGTGGGCTACTATTCGGAAAACGGAATGCCGGCCGGCGGCGCGCCCGGTGGCGGCGGCAGCGGTCCGAATATGGGCTTCGGCGGATTCGATTTCTCGGATGTGTTCTCACGCGCGGGCGCGCGCCCTCCGGGCGGAGCGCACCCTTCAGGCTCCCCCGGCGGAGCCGGAAACTTTCAGGACATCTTCAATCAGTGGTTCACCCGCTCGGAAGGTTCGCCGCAGCAGAAGACGCCCCAAAAAGGCACCGATCTCGAGTACGGGCTGGACATCGATTTTTGGCAGGCGATCCGCGGCACCCAGGTTCGTCTGAGCGTCTCTCGCCAGGAAGCCTGCGCGTCGTGCAACGGTACTGGCGCACGCGCCGGAGCCAATGCAGTTTGTCCGGAATGTAACGGCAGCGGGAACGTGACGCAGGTGGCTGGTGCGATGCGCTTCAGTCTCACTTGCCCGCGCTGCGAGGGTTCCGGCAGATTAGGGAATCGCTGCGCGGACTGCCACGGCGACGGCCGCATTTCCAAAACTGAGATCGTGGACGTTCGCATCCCGCCCGGGGCCCAGCAAGGATCTCGATTACGCGTGGCGGGGAAGGGCAATGCCGGAACGTTTGGCGCCACCGCGGGCGATCTTTATATAACGGTCCGGGTGGAGCCGCATCCGTTCTTCCGGCGCGACGGCGACGACATCGAAATTACCGTGCCGATCCGCATCGACGAAGCCGGCCTGGGCACAAAAATCGAAGTTCCCACTATTGATGGTCGAGCGCTGCTCAAGATTCCCCAGGGAACCAAAAACGGCCAGATATTTCGCCTGCGCGAGAAGGGCGTGCTCAACGCGCGCACCGGATCCCGCGGCGATCAGCTGGTGGAAGTCAGCGTCCAGGCTCCGGTGGTCCAGGACGAGCGCACCAAGGAACTTCTGCGCGAATACGCGGGTCTTCATCCCGACGACCCCCGGGCCGAGATTTGGAGTAAAGTATGAGCGCACAGCGCGGGGCACGCACAGAGGTCCCAGCCAACATGATCGTGCCCCGCTGCGTTGTGCGCGAAGGTGAAGTATGACCCTGAAGCGCGAGTCGAAGAAAGCCGCCTTCATGATCTCGGCCGTGGCCGAGCAGTATCAGCTCCATCCCCAGACTCTGCGCCTGTACGAGCGCGAAGGGTTGCTCAAGCCGTCCCGCAGCGAAGGCAACACCCGGCTCTACACGGAGCAGGATCTGGAGCGCCTGGACGTGATCCTCAAGCTGACGCGCGACCTGGGCGTGAACCTGGCGGGCGTCGAGATCATCCTGAACATGCGCGAGAAGATGTCCGAGATGCAGAGGCAGATCGAAGCTTTCGTCTCCAGCCTCAACACGGAAATGTCGCAGCGGAGCCGTCCTTCCGCATCGTCGCAGCCTTCGAATTCCCTGATCCCTGTGATCCAGGTGCGGCGTTCCAAAAAAGCTGGATAAAGCGGCCGGTTAGCGGCTGGCCGCTCACTGGCGTTCGCGGTTCTGTACGATGCACCGAACCACGAGCGATAGCGAGTGGCCTCTCCTTCAGCCCTTGCCGACCACTAGCCCCGTGGCCGCGTCGACGAACACCGTGGACTCCGCCGAGCCGGCCGTTTCGCCCCACATGACGCGCCACACCGCATCCGGAAACCGCGGCGTGAACTCCAGAAGAAAGTTCACTGGAGGCTTGGCGCCGGGCTTATCCAGATAGGCTTTGTTGTTGGTCATGGCGGTTTCGAGCGCCGCCGGGGTATCGATGCTAAAAGCCCTGGCCTCGAACGGCTTTTCCTGGCCGCTGGATCCGTTCCACGATTGGGGCTTTCCGCCGAAAACATCTTTATGCAAGGTTTCCGAAGCTTCTATGGCCGACCAGGTGAATATCCTGGCTGACTGTTGCATCGCGGAAACGTAAGTGATCTCCCATGCCCCGGATTTGCCCGCCTCCGCAGGCACGTCGGTGAGACGGATGCTGCGGATGCGAAGAGGCAGCGAATCGCCCGCCCACGCCCGGGCCGCCGGATACGTGTACCGGAACGCCTGTTCCGCCGTGATCGGAGCGGACGGTTTCTCGGGCTGTTTGACCTTGGTTTCGGTCGGAGTTTCCGAGCAGGAAGAAAGAAGAAGGATCAGACTCAGGAAGGCAAAAACTCTCATTACTCTTCTACTGTCCGATGTCACGCTGGGGGGTGTCAACTTTTACAATAGAATGACCATGTCCCAGCCGTTGCAAGGCAAGATTTCGATCGTGACCGGCGCAAGCCGAGGGATCGGGCGCGGCATCGCTTTGCGCCTGGCCGCCGCGGGTTCGAGCGTCGTCCTGTGCGCCCGCGACCAGCAACTGCTCGATGAAGCCGCGGCTGAGATCCGCACCGCCGGTGGGACCGCCGAGACAATCAGCCTGGACCTGCGAGCGCCCGATTCCGGCAAGCGCATCGTGGACTTCACCATCAGCCGGTTCGGCCTGCTGGACATCCTGGTCAACAACGCGGGCGCCACCAAGCGCGGCGAGTTCCTGGATCTCACCGACGACGATTTCGCGGACGGCTTCGCGCTGAAGTACTTCGGCGCCGTGCGGTTGACCCGCGCCGCGTGGCCGCATTTGAAAGCGTCGAACGGATCCCTTGTCTTCATCTCCGGCGTGGGCGGCCGGACTCCCGGCGTGCACTTCGCCATCGGCGGGTCGGTCAACGCGGCGCTACTCTCTCTGACCAAGGCTTTGGCCGAGCTCGGCCTGCGCGACGGAGTGCAGGTCAACTGCGTCAACCCCGGGACCATCCGCACCGCCCGCTACACCGGACGCATGAACGCTTTCGCGAAAGAGCGCGGGCTCGATCCCGAATCCGCCGAGCGCGAGTACATCAAGAACGCCGCCATCGCGCGCATCGGCGAGCCGGAGGACATCGCCGCGCTGGTTGCGTTCATCGCCAGTCCCGATGGGAAGATGTTCCATGGCGCGCTGATCGACATGGACGCCGGCGCCACGAAGACTATTTAGACAGGCTCTTGTAGGCCGACTCGACGAACGCGTCCGCATTCGAGCCGTATTGCGGATCGTAATCGCGCGTCGGGCGAGCGGCTTTCACCTGCGCGAGCGTCATGCCCTTGCGGATCATGTCCTGAATGCGGTCGCGAAGGATGGTCACCATGTCGCGGTACTCGAGCACGTCGAACTCATCGCAGATGCGCCCGCGCCCGGGGATGATATAGGTCCCGCCTTCCTCGTGGTGCTCGGGAATAGCCAGATCTAGAAGGCGATTCAGCCCGTCAATGACTCCCTGGAGACTGCCGCCGTCGGCCAGATCGATCGTCGGATAACTATCGGTAACCAGAATGTCGCCCGCGCTGATCACATCCGAGCGGCGGAAATAAACCATGGTGTCGCCATCGGTGTGCGCCGCGGGCTGATGGAGCAGTTGGATGGACTCGCCGTTGAAGTAAAGATCCTTACTTCCGCCGAAGTAAGTGTCGCCGGGTTGCGAAACGAACGGAACCTCGGGCTGGCCCGGCGGAGGATTGCTCATCCGCTGGAGGACGTTATCGTGCGCCAGGATCTTCACGATCTGCCCCTCCAAGTCGCCCGGCGTGTTGCGGATGCTGCGCTCGTCCTCGGCGCCGCCCGCGCGAGCGATGGTTTCATTGCCTCCGGTATGGTCGGGGTGAACGTCCGTGTTGACGATGTAGCGGAGCGGCTTGTCGGACAGCTTGCGGACCGCCGCCAGAACTTTCTCGGACAGGGCCGCCGTCCCGGTGTCGACGAGCAATACTCCGCTGGGGCCGGTCTGCACGGTGATATTGCCGCTGCGAGTCGCGATCAGATAGATGTTGCCCTGCACGGGAAGAACCTCGATGTCTGATGCGGCTGCCGGCGTCGGTATGGGAGATGCCGGATCGCCGCTCGCAGGCGGAGGCGGACCGCCGGGAGCTTTCAGCTTGGCCATATATTCCGGATACATGGTCTCCGCGCCGCCGCGAGTGGCTTGCTGGGAAACCTGGAAATGATCCGAAAACTCCTTCAGGTACGGATTCGCGCCGGGCAAGTAATGCGGCACGTCGGTCTTCTTGCGATTGGTGATCTCTTCCACCGGCTCGCAGGGCCACAGCCAGGATCCCTGGTCTAGTTCGTCCAACTGAAAGTCCTCGGACTTGATCAGAGGTTCGGTGGTGTAGACCGGATCGGTGACCACGCTCACATGCGTGAGAATGTTGCCGTGCCGGATGAAGTGCTCGACCATCGTGGCCAGGTCGCTTTGCACCAGCCCGTTGCGCCGGACGAAGCCCTGCTTGATGTGGGTGGTCTTGACGGTCAGGATGTCGCCCTGCCACTCGCCGGTGGAGAATCCCATGAAGGTGTGCGGAGCGTATTCGGAAGGATGCGGGCGGCCGTCCATCCAGATGGTGCGGGTCTGCTCGTAGGTGCTGATGTAGTTCTTAATGGCGACCGTTTGTTGCTGCGCGTCCTTTTCCTCCCAGATGCGCAGGTGGTTGGGGCCGCGATAAATATAGGTAACGGAGTGGACGCGGCACTGCTGCTCGGGCAGCGTCATGCGGGAAGCGCTCCAGCTATCGGCACGGAGACGGGCCGCGTCGTTGATGGGAAGGCCGAGGTAATCGCCCAGCTCGGGACCGGGCCCGCGCTCGGCTTGGTCCTCGTGACGCAAGGGAGTCCAGTTTCCAGCCAGGTAGGCTTGACCGAAGGCGGAAACGCCGAATAGCGCGGATGCGAGGAGACTCAGGGCGCGCATAGCAACCTTCTGGAGAGCATACCAGAAGCCGCCCACGGTCAATGAGTTGGCGATCAAGGTCTTGCTTGCTTGAATTTCTGTACGACAAAACGAACCCAAGGCGGAAGGGTTAGGGAGTGTTGTGGTCGCTGGTTCCAGGATACGGCGAGGCTCCTCGGGGCGAGGAGCGGTGGAGATGGTAACGGTAGGTAGCTGATGATATAAAGAATTGGAATCAAGGCTACAAAGTGGGGTGCTATGAAGAAAATGACGATGTTCCTATCGGTTGGTTTGCTCGGACTACTGCACGTGGCCCGGGCGCAGAGCGCTGATGATTATCGCGGCGGTTGGAGGACAGACAAAGGTGAAGCCCACACCTACGAGTTCTCGATTCGGGGCGATAAGGTCAGGGGCATCTACTGCACCTACTGCGCCGATGCCACGACGTTGGCCTTTGTCGATGGAACGTTCGGGCCTGATGGCCTCAATTTCGTGGTGACCCATGTGAAGTCCGACGGAAGCACCGCCTATCTGGACAAAGCGAATGCCAAGTTCGATAACGGAAATCTCATCGTGACGGGTACCAGTGGAGCGCCCGGCGGCGCGAAGTTCGCGCGAGCTCTTATCAAGGATCCACGCGGTCCGGATCCACTGCCGATCATTGTGTCAAGACTTCCGAAGGCTCCGCCGGTTCCCGCCGTGTCCATTAACCAGCAAGGCGTCGGAGCGCCCCCACGCGTACCGTATATCCAGCCGGGACCATGGAAGTCCGGGCTGACCGAGAAGGACGTCATCGGGGTGTGGCTGGGCTACGGCGTAGGCGCGCCCAAGCAGTTTTTCATCATTAAAAAGGTGGGCGACAAGCTTCGCGGCATGGTCTGCGGAACTTGCGATAACCCCTACACCATGGCTGCACTGGATGACTTTGAGATCCAGGGAGACACCCTGAAGTTCAACATCCTGCACGAGGACTGGGGTGACGGGGAGTTACCTACGTTCTATAAGCACGTCACCGCTCACATCGGGTGGAACGAATTGCGATTGACCACCAGGGCCGACCATCAGCCGCCGCCTCGACCCACGCCTCCCGGCATTGTTCCCGGCTCATCGCTGACGGGACCAATACCGATCGAAGCGACGTCCGGAAATCATTGGCCCGAATGGCCCCCAAAAAACACTTCCTTGCCTCATTAGTGTGTCAGTTGGCTACAGAACGCCGAGCTGCTCGCTCTCGTAGTCGTCGGCGGATCCGTGAATGGCGCTCCGGCGCAAGGAGGCTCAATGGACACGGGCGGGCCAGTGGTCGTCAATGGAATGGTGTTTGTGAACTCCGGCTACGGCAGCGGAGGCGTGATGTGGG
>Ga0209415_10004382_pt1 | contig 25865 bp, 22 predicted proteins | sample PeaSoiSIISIP2007_FD_187696 | JGI IMG/M metagenome (GOLD analysis project Ga0209415, IMG submission 187696) | Peat soil microbial communities from Weissenstadt, Germany - SII-SIP-2007 (SPAdes) (version 2) | ecosystem: Environmental > Terrestrial > Soil > Wetlands > Peat | place: Germany... | reverse complement strand
GAGAAGGTGCGTAAGAAGTGCGGGCCATCACGGTAGCAACGACAGCGGCGAGAGTTGATTGTGGACACGCTGCAGGTCTGCAACGGCGAGGTGCGCATATCGCCGAACCATCGCCAGACTCGTATGCCCCAGCATCTTCTGAAGGTGCAGGAGACTCCCGCCACGCCTCAAGTACTCAGTGGCGAAAGTGTGCCGCGTCGCGTGCATCGATCTTTTCGGTGCCTCGAATCCCAACTGCCCGCACAGTGCCTTAGTATCGCGTAGAACATTCCTCGCGCTTAGCTTCCCGCCACGCTGGGTGCTGAATAGGAATTCGCCAGGTGTGCGGCCGATGATTGCCGGGGATAGCGCACGGCGTAGTTCGATGGAGAATGGAATCGTGCGCCCCTTTCTACCCTTGCCCATCACAGTGAGTAGAAGATCATCCATGTTCACATCAGAGACGTGCAACGAGAGCACCTCATCTAGTCGGGTGCCGGTGTCGAAGAGCACCATCAGCAGCAAGCGTAGGCGTCGCTGGGGCGCGGTGCACGTCTTCCATCGTACGATCTCAGATACTTGCTTCGGGGTGTAGGTTGCAGGAACGTAGCATTCCTCTTTCAGCTTCGGCATGCGTACATCTAACCCGCGCCAATGCAGGAACGCATTGATGGATCGCCCCCGGCAGTTCACCGAGGACGCGGCTAACCCCGCTTGCCGCATTCGCAGCACTAGGGTGGTGAGATCATCCTGCGTGGGGGAGTCTGTGGCGAGCCAACATAGAGACTGCTGGTGCCACTCCACGGACTTAGGCGTGATGTTGAGCACCCAGGTACGCTCTTGCAGGAACCGATCACACGCAGGGAGCAGCGTTCGGCGCAGCGTTCCCATAGAACCCCTCAGGCAGAGGATCAAATTTCCGGGGAGTCTGCGTATGTGATTGATGGTGCGCCTGGCCCGACTCGAACGGGCGACCCTCTGCTTAGAAGGCAGATGCTCTATCCACCTGAGCTACAGGCGCATTCGCGGAAGCCTGCTCCATTGTGCTCCATTCCCACAAACATGGAGCAGGGCGAAGGGGCAGATTTCACCCCTTGGATTGTACCTCTCGCGGCCTTGGAATTGATCCCAAGGGTATCGAGAATCGCGTGTCGTGACGCCATTCAGTAAAGGCATTGTCATTCCGAGCGCCCACTTTTGGCGAGAGGAATCTGCATTCTGGCAGCTCCAGGCAACTGCAGATTCCTCGCTTCGCTCGGAACGACAATTTGGTTAGGGCTCAATCCCGGAGTTCTTCCGCGGCCCGTGAATCCGTGCCCTCGCAGGGTATTGATCCAGTCCTTGCAAATCACAGAAATGTGCCGCCCAAACTGGAATTGCGCCCTACATACGTCCATCGTAATACGACCGACTGCCGAGCCGAATCGTATGCTAAAAAAGCGCGGTAGGTCGATGTCAACGGGAGAAACCAATGCCTGGATGGGAACCGCGATGAGCCGTTTCATGAGTCCTGCCCCGTTACTATTGGCCGCTGCGCTGCATCTAACCAAGCACACCTATGTCTTCTTATCCTAGACCCAGCCTCGTTCCGAAAGACTTGCTTGCGTCCTGGTGGAAAGTCCTCCAGGGCCAGGCGCCCCTACTCTCCATCGAGATCACGCGGGAGTGTCCGCTCAGCTGTCCGGGCTGCTATGCCTACGGAGAATCTCATCTGGGGAGCGGACCGACCCTGCGCCAACTCAGCGATTTCCGCGGAGACGCGCTGGTGAAGGGCGTGCTCGGATTAGTGCAACAACACCATCCCTTGCATGTTTCGTTAGTCGGCGGCGAACCGATGATCCGGCACCGCGAACTCGACCGCATTCTTCCTGAACTCAGCCGGATGGGCGTCTTCACCATGGTGGTGACCAGCGCGGTCATTCCGATTCCGAAGCACTGGATGGAGATTCCTCGCCTGCGAATGGCAGTTTCGGTGGACGGCTTGGCCGAACATCACGACATACGCCGCAAACCGGCAACCTACGATCGCATCCTCCAGAACATTGCAGGAAGGCGAGTGAATATTCACTGGGTGATCACCAAGCCGATGATGGAGCGTCCCGGCTATCTGGAGGAATATGTTGCTTTCTGGAATGCTCGCCCGGAAGTGGATCACATCTGGATTAGCCTTTACACGCCGCAGATGGGCGAGACCAGCGCTGAGATGCTTTCCGAGGAAGACCGCAAGCGTCTGGCACGAGAGTTGCCGCGGTTGCCGCAACGTTATCCGAAGCTACTGGTCAACGAAGGGGTTGCCCGGGCCTGGGTGAATCCGCCTGAAAATCCGCGGCAATGTCTGTTTTCCAAAATGTCGGTGAACTACTCGGCTGATTTGAAGACGCGTGTGGAACCGTGCGTGTTTGGCGGAACGCCGGACTGCCGGCAGTGTGGCTGCAGCATCACCAGCGCGCTGCGCTGGGTTGAAACAGTTCCGATTGCCGGGCCTCTGAAGGTCGGTCACATGGTCGATGCTTCTATCGCCGTGGGCACGGCTGTCGCCCGGCTCTCGGACAAGGCCGGCCGCTCTCGTTGGGGCTCCGGTCCGCCATCCTCGGCCAACGTGCCCTTGGTGCAGATCAGCTCGTAGATTTTCGATTGCCAGGCCGCGTATCGAATCAGCTACCGTCGAAAGTACATGTCCTGATTCGGTGCGCACGGCGGCCTCATTCCGTGCCGCACGGCCGCGGTTTTCCATGAAAATCTTCTTATGCGATTTTCCAGAATGCTGAGGGGCGCACTGCTGTGCGTATTGGGGATAGCCCTCTCGGGTTGCGGTGGAGGCGCGGCAAACTCCAGCCAGTCCTCTTCGTCGGGCAGTGGCGGCAACTCGGGGGGCAACAGTCCCTCGGGGGGCGGTGGCAGCCCGAGCAGCAGTGCATGCAGTGCCATGAGCGCGGGGCAAGGCGCCAGCCTGAACGGATTCCGTCCGTTTGCGAGCGACAGTCTTTGGAATACGGATATCTCCAGCGCTTCGGTCGACGCCAACTCCGCGGCCATTATTAGTTTCATCGGTCCCAACATCGGGCTTCATCCTGATTTCGGTTCCGGAGAATACCAGGGTTCGACGATCGGGATTCCGTACGCAGTTGTGGCGGGAACGCAGACTGGCGTGAACATCAACTTCACGGCTTACGGCAGTGAAAGCGATCCCGGACCGATGCCTATTCCCGCGAACGCAGCGATTGAAGGCGATCCGAATCCCGGCAGCGGCGACCGGCACGTGCTGGTGCTGGACAACAGCAACTGCTTTCTCTATGAACTCTACAGTTCGTATCCGAATGCCGACGGCAGTTGGAATGCGGGCTCAGCGGCGGTATGGGACTTGCTGTCGAATGAGCAGCGTCCGTGGACGTGGACCTCGGCGGATGCAGCCGGACTCCCGATTTTTCCTGGCCTGGTGCATTACGACGAAGTGGCTGCCGGACAGATTCAGCACGCCATTCGCTTTACGCTTCCTCAAACTGGAGCCGCGTTTACGCCACCGGCTTCGCATTGGGCGGCAACTTCCAGCAACCCGGTGGCGCCGCCCATGGGGATGCGCTTGCGCCTGATGGCAAATTACGATATCTCGCCGTTCTCCTCGAACCTGCAAGTGATTCTGACGGCCTTCAAAAAGTACGGCATCATTTTGGCCGACAACGGCAGCGCCATGTACATCAGCGGGGCGCCCGACAGCCGCTGGGACAATGATGACCTGCACAACTTGTCGCAAGTTCCGGCCTCCGCGTTTGAAGTGGTGCAGATGAATCCTGTCTATACCGCGGCCAACCTGCCGCAGGGCGCGGCCCCCAGCATCAGCAGCTTTACGGCCACGCCGGCGGTCGTTTCTTCCGGCTCCGCCGCTACCCTCGCCTGGAATGTGAGCGGCGCCGCTTACCTGATTGTCTCGCCGCAAGTTGGCGCGGTGCGCGGCAACAGCATGACGGTGGCCCCGTCGCAGACCACGGTTTACACGCTCTACGCGACCAATCAATACGGGCGGACGACGGCGACCGTCACCGTGACCGTGCAATAGGCCGGGGTAGGGCACGGCTTCGAGCCGTGCCGGCAAGCTCCTGCTTTATACTGCGGCTGGGTTGGATCAAACCCGCCGGATGCCTTCTCCCTCCTCATTTCGCTTGGCTTACATTGACTGGATGCGGGGCCTGGCCTGCGTGCTGATGTTCCAGACGCACTGCTACGACTCGTGGCTGGGCGGCGTGGCGCGCAAGAGCACCTTCTTCATGTGGTCGCAACTGGGCGGAACTTTGCCTGCACCGCTCTTTCTTTTTCTTGCGGGAATCTCGTTCGCGCTCGTGACCGACAAGCTGCGCCGGAAGGGCTTGGCGCGGAATCAGATTGCCCGGATCACCATTCGCCGCGGCGCGGAGATTCTGGCACTCGGGCTTCTATTCCGGCTACAGGAGTTTCTGATCGCCTGGGGTTGGGCGCCGTGGAGCGATCTGCTGCGGGTGGATATCCTGAACATCATCGGCGTTTCGCTCATGCTGATGGGCGCGGTTTGCTGGCTGGTGTTGTCCGTCGCGGACAGATTACGGAAAAACGGACCTTCAAGCGACGCATCGCAGGCCGGTGAATCCAACCCGAGGCTGGCTTTGGGCATGACGGCTCTAGCCGTCGCAGCCATGATTTCGTTCGCCACTCCGTTGCTTTGGACGAGTTGGAGTCCGCGCTGGCTGCCTTGGCCGGTGGAGTCTTACATCAACGGCGTACATAACCTCGGTCAGCCGCAAAGTTGGCTGTTTCCGATTTTCCCCTGGGCGGGATTTGCCTTCGTGGGACTTGCCGTAGGATTTCTTCTCCTCAGTGATGGAGCGCGGCAACGCCAGGCCGCGATATTCGCGCTGGCCGGAATCGGGGGGATCGCACTGATTTATCTCGCCCGCTCGCTGGATGCGCGGCCCCGGCAACTCTATGGCACTTACGATTTCTGGCATACCAGTCCTGACTTCTTTTTGATTCGCGTGGGCTTACTGCTCACGATTTTGAGCGCGGTCTACGCCTGGTGCCGCTGGGGCGCGGGACAATGGGGCTTCAGCCCGCTCATGCAACTGGGGCAGACCTCGCTTTTGGTGTATTGGGTGCACATCGAGTTTGTCTATGGACGCTTTTCCATCCTGCCCAAGCGAGCCCAGGACATCCGCGCGGCCTCGTTCGGCTTACTGACGATTTTCCTGGCGATGCTCTTGCTCTCGCTGCTGCGCGTGAAGCTGAAAGGCCGCGGCGCAGAAGTCCTCGCGTGGTTGCGTATGCCGGCCAAAGCCGGCTAAAAGACCGCCCTTCGACTTCGCTCAGGGCAGGCTTTCGCGGCTGAAACCCGGAGTGCGCCTACTTCGCCGGCGCGGTTTGTGGCGCGGTCTGCGGCGCGGCGCTGGGGGCGGAGAAGTTCACCTTTGGCACCTGGCGCGATTCTTCGGGGGCGGCGAAGTAAGCTTCGTTGGGCTTGAATCCCGCGTAGTTCGCGAAAATGTTGTTGGGAAACTTCTGCACGTAGGTGTCGTAGTCCTGCAGGGTGTCGTTATAGCGTTTGCGCTCGACCGCGATGCGGTTTTCGGTTCCCGCCAGTTCATCCTGCAGGCGCAGAAAGTTTTCGTTGGATTTCAACTGCGGATAGTTTTCGACGATCAGCAACAAACGGCCGAGAGCGCCGTCAAGCTGGCCATTGGCGGCAATCTTCTCCGACGGCGTTCCGGCGGAAAGCAAGGCAGAACGCGCTTTGGCGATATCGCCGAATACGGTTTGCTCTTGCTGGGCGTAGCCCTTCACGGTTTCCACCAGGTTGGGAATCAAATCGGCGCGGCGTTCCAGCACGATGTCCACCTGCGACCACGCGGCCTTCACCGCTTCATTTTTGGTCACCAGCGTATTGCGGACGGTCACGTACTGGCCAAACGAAAACGCTACGATCAGCGCGACAACGATCAACGCAATCAATCCCTTGCTCATGGTTTTCTCCTCAAGACGAAAATCCGGAACCAGCCCGCTACCGCGGTCCAGGGGAATCCAGCATTGTATCCACTGCCGCGGTAACTTGCTGCACCGCGGCCAGGTAGCGGGCAAAAACCTCGGTGACTTCCAGTTGCTTGCGGTCCGCCTTGCGCTCACGCACGTCGAGCAATTGCAGGAAGGCGGAAGGGTCAAAGGAAAGGCGGCCGGCCAGCGCCTGAATCGCCGCCCGCCGGGAATCTGGCGCGGCTTCGCCGAATGCGATCAAAGCGTGCCGGAACAATGTCGCAAAAGCCGGCAAGGAGCGCAGCAGCAATTCCCACAGGCGTTTCTCATTGCTCGCGGCGAGCAGCGTCTGCTCACGGAGCAGGATCAGCTTCTCCCGCAGTTCATACTCCACCTGCGCGCGATGCAAATGCATGGGGATGTGCAATGTGGCGAGTACGTCCTCGCCGAAAAGCACACGATGGCGCTTCTGCATGTCGAGCAGTTCGATGGCAAACACATCGGCGGAGCGTTCCAACTCTTGGCGGGTGAGCAGCAGCGGCGCGGGATGCTTCCGGCGATTCCACCATTCCGCCGCGGGAGCCAGCGCGCTGAGGGCCGCGAACGAAATCTCGCGCAGAACGCATAGCAGGTTTACGTTGGAGAACTCGGGATGGAACTCACCGCCCGCGGCGGAACCGTAGAGGATCACGCTTTGCAGGTTCTCGCCCGCCACCCGGCGCAATCGGCTGACCATATCGTTGATCTGTTTTTCTGGGATCATGCTCTCTGTTGCCATGAGATTCCTCGCTTGCCGCGGTTTACCAGCCTCCGCTCGCCCCGCCGCCACCCGACATTCCGCCGCCGAATCCTCCGAATCCGCCACCACCGCCGCCGCCGAAACCGCCGCCACCAAAGCTCCCGCCACGATAGCCCCCTCCTCCGCCTCCGAATAGGAGCCACCAGAAAAGCAGCCGCCGCAGAGGAGTGAAGAGCACAATCAAAATGACGATAACGATGAGAATGATTCCGCCTGCCGAAGGCCCTGATCTCGGCGTTTCTTGCGGTTCGGCGGATGTTTGCGGCTGCACGCCAGTCAGCGTTATGCCCGCATCCTTGGCGATGACATCCGTGACTCGCGACGTCAGCAGCAGAACCGCCCCGTTGTAGTCGTTCTGTTTCAGCAGGGGGACAGCCTCGCGGCCGAATCCGCCAACTTTGCCGTCGGGCAAAATCGGCTCCAGTCCGTAGCCCACTTCGATGCGGTAACGATGGTCCTGCACCGCCAGCAGAATCAGCACGCCTCGATTTGTGGCTTTGCTGCCGATGCCCCACGTTTTGAAAAGATCGACGGCGTAGTCTTCAATGGAAGCGCCGTCCAGCGACTGGATGGTGACCACCGCGATCTGAGCGTGGGCTTTCTGGTCGATCTGCTGGCAGATGTTGTCGAGCTGCGCGATAGTATTGCTGTCAAGAACGTGGGCGAAGTCGTTGACATAATCCGTGGGGTGCAGCTGCGCGATGGGCTCGGCGGCAGCGGGCAGCGTGAGCGCGAGCACGGCGATGGCGCACAGCACGGCTTTTGTGCCCGGCTTCATTCGCGGCTGATTGTACAGGACGAGGTCGCCTTCTCTGGGTCGGATACGCAACGAGAAGGGCGCAAGTCCCTTAGCGGCTAAAGCCTGTGTTCATTTCAGGGTCTTGATCGCAGCGCTGGAAGCGCTGCGCCACCCAAAACCAGAGTTTTCCGCAGCCTGTTGAAGCCATAGCCTGTTGAGGCCGTGCCCTTTCCGGCTAACCCGTCATGAACAACGTGAGCTAGTGCGCCGCTGATAGTTGGCGGATTGCATTTTCCACCAGCTTCAGCCCGATCGCCCAACGTTGCCTGGCCTGTTCCTCATCATCTCCGTAACCAAAGAGGTAGAAGGTGATGTAGAAACCGTCGCGGATTTCCTCTGCCTGGTGGTAGTAGCAACGGCGAATAAGAAATTCCGCGGCCGCTGGAATTTCGGGAACGCGTTGCAAGAGCTGCGTGAGCTGCTTTGCCCGAGCCTGGTGTTCGGGAAGCAGGAAGCGCGATTCCTCCGCGGAAAATACCAGGTCCACATAAGACCCAAACTTACAGGCAGCGCCGAAGATCTCCTCTGCGGGACTTATGTCTTCGCTGAACCAGGCGTCGCACTTGGCGGTCTCAAAAATGCTGTTTGCGGAATTGACTGCCGCGAGGAATTCGCCCAGTTCCGGCACGCCGCGTGCTTCTTCAATATTCAGCAGAAGCTCGGGCTGGCGCTTCAGATCGTAGTAGCGCGCGCCGTCCGGCGCGGCCCAGGGCAACTCCAGAGTCTCGTCCTCAGGACCAAGTTCGACCAAAAAGTCGGCTTCCACGCAGGGATCATAAATCAACACATCGCTGAATCTCTTTGGTCCTTCGCGAAACTCCGCTCTTCTCAGCGATCTCTGCGGCAGTTCTCCGCGTCCTCTGCGATGCAGTCTCCTTACGATTGCCTAGCGGAGTTGAAACTGGCGTAGAAACTCCACCACCTGACGCTCTGCCCAGTGGCCGTCGTGGCCGTCGCGCCCGCCGAGACGCTCGCCAAGAAACGAGCAGTGGCCTCCGTCCTCGGTCTCGACGAAGGTGATGTTGCGATTTGCCAGCAGCTTCTGCCGCGTCTCCGGCAGGATGCGGATGAAGGGATCGTTGGCCGCCTGCAGAATGAATGCCGGCACGGCGATGCGGTCCACCACATTCGCCGCGGCGGCGCGGGCATAGTAGTCGACGGCGCCATCAAAGCCGCAATAGTGAGCCGTGATTTTGTCGTCGAACTCGCGCAGGCTGCGGACGCCGCGCAGCCTCGCGTCATCGAAAACTTCAGGAAACATCCGCGCCTTGGCCCGCATCCGGCGGCGCAGGTTCCGCAGAAAGTAGTATTCGTAAAAACGATTGCTCTTTAGATGCAGCGCGTCGGCGGAGGCGGCAAGGTCAATCGCCGGGCAAACCGCCGCCACGGCGCGAAACTGAGGCGGTCCTTCGCTACCCCATTCGCCGGCCAGTTTCAGCACCAGATTGCCGCCCATGGAAAATCCCACCAGCGCCAGGTGAGAAATGCGGTCCTGCTCGATCAGGTTGTACGCCACCGCGGCCACGTCCTGCGAGAGTCCAGAGTGATACAAGGTGGGCGCCAGATGATCGGTGCCGCCGCAGTTGCGCTGGTTCATGCGGACCACGTTCATGCCGGCGGCCAGGCCTTTTTCAGCGATCCCCAGCATGTACGCGGACTCGCTTGAGCCCTCCAGTCCGTGCACGATCACGACCGTCAACGCATTCCGACGATCGGCCTGCCAGTGGAGATGGCAAAGCACGCTCACTCCCGGCGCGACTTCCACCAGGCGCTGTTCGTGAGGAGGCAAGGCGAAGCGACGGCTGAGCAGGTAGCTGCCGATGGTTTGCAGATGCGCGCCACGCAAGAAGCGCCGGGGCACAAATTTCTGTGGCTGCATTTGCGAAGTCACCAGGATTAATCTTAAAGCACGAGTGAAGGAAAATACGTTCGCGAGCCGAGGAATCCATATGAGATCAAGCGGCAAGGCCGTCGACGCCCTTCGGGCGGCTGACGCGGCGTGGCTGAAGGCCTATAACACGAAAGACGCAGGCAAGGCGGCGTCATTCTTCGATCCGCAGGGCTCCATACTGGTGCCCAACACTCCCATTTTGACCGGGAAGGATGCCATTGCGAAATTCATTGCGAACGGCGTCGCGCTCCAGGACTACAAGCTCGCGTGGCGCCCGGACAAGGCCGGCGTCGCCGATTCGGGCGAACTTGGCTATACCAGCGGCACCTACGAAATGAGCTTTCGTGAGGCATCGGGCAAAGCTGTTTCCGACAAAGGAAAGTATCTGATGGTCTGGAAAAAACAAGCCGACGGCGAGTGGAAGGTGTTGTTCGATATTTCCAATTCCGACCTGCCCCGGCCCTCGCCGCTGTAATTGTTTCTTAACCAGCCGGGAAATGAACTAAGCTTGGTTCTTAACATCGGCGGAAGCGGTAGAATCCGCCGGGAGTCAAACCCATGCCTATTTTTGAGTACGCGTGCAAGGAATGCGATCACGAGTTCGAAGCTCTGATCTATGGCAACGAGAAAGCCGAGTGTCCCAAGTGCCACAGCAAGAAACTGGCCCCGCAGCTTTCGGTGTTTGCCGTGGCGGCGAAGGGTTCCGCGAGTGCCGCCCCATCCGGCGGAGCCTGCGGTTCGTGCGGCGATCCGCGCGGTCCAGGAGCATGCTCGATGCCGGACATGGACTAGCAGGCTGTGCGGAAACTTGGTTTTCGGGTGGGCAGCCATCCAGTGTGGCAACGGCGTGCGATGAGCAAAGGCTAGCCGGTTGTTAGCGTAATGGCGATGTTACGTAAACCACCCTCCCGACGAATCGGTTGCTATTCATAGAGCCAGACCGAGAGCCTATGTTGTTGACACAGCAAATACAACTTGTCACGTTCTTTGCGCTCTTCGTCTGCACACGACCGAGCCTTCGCAAAGTCGCGACTGGCGATAGCCTCCTGTGTGCGGCTCAGGATTGACCTAATCCGGGTTTGCATTTCGACCACATCCTGAGGTAGCGGGCTCGGTTCTCTGACAAACTTCTCAGTTGCGGAATCATCGTGGGGGTTTCGGCTTAATTCCTCCCGTATCGAGACAAGACCGATTTCTTCCGCAGCCCACGGCGAACCGAGGAAGCGTCGGGAGAGCACCATATCGGCCCGAAGCAATCCTAAAAGCAGATGCTCTGTTTCAATTTCTGGGCTTCCGACTTGGTGGGCCATGTAACGCGAGCAGAAGATTACCCGCCTTGCCGGTTCCGAATAACGTTCAAACATGGCTCTCCGCAGAGAGTATAAACGGGAACAGAGGGCGTAACTGTTGTAAACGGACCATTGCACTCAGACCCAAGCTTCGGAGGAGTTGCCTTTACCAGGACATCTCTCCCGACTCAGCCCAATTCCTTCCATCGCACCCAGCTAAGAGCTGACGCAGCAACGTCCGCCGAATCAATCACCTGCCTGCATAACTTTGGGCACCACCACGGCGAACTGCCGTAAGTTTTCTTTCCTCCTGAACCACCCTACTATCACTGCACTCTTAGGAGGCGCGAATCATGGACCGTCGTCGAAATCCGCGGGTCACGGCGCTGTTGCCCGTCCGCGTGTGGGGTGTGGACGCGCACTCGTTGCCCTTCATGCAGATGGTGAGGGCGAGGAACATCAGCGATGGGGGAGCGGTGATCCAGGGACTGCGCCGCCGGGTGCGGCCCGGGGAAATCCTGGAGGTGCAGTCGGACGAGGGCAAGGCCCAATTTCGCGTGGTCTGGGTGGGCAGGGTCGGCAGCCGGTGCGAAGGGGAAATCGGCATCCAGAGCTTGCCCTCAGAACCTGATATCTGGGCCCTGGATTTCTGTGAGCGCACCAACTTCATGACAATCGCGGCCGGAGCGGCGTCCAGCTAGCCGGCCCGATCTCTGCTGTAGTTCTCAATTCCCGACCGACTGCCGAAGCGGCAACTCCTTTCACTTGCGACCAACTCATGCTTTGACTATCCTGCTCCTTCACTTGGGCAGCGGTCATTTCTGGAGACTCATGCGGACCATCTTCACCGTTCTTGTGTGTCTAATGTTCGTGTCTCTCGCGGCCGCTCAGCCGGAGTCCGTGCTGAATCTCATGCTCATGCCCATGCCCGCCAAGCTGCAGCTGGGCGCCGGCCAGTTGCTCATTGATCCCTCTTTTTCGGTTTCGGTCACGATCACCGGACACAACGAGAAAGACCTCCGCCTGCAGCGTGGCGTGGAAAGATTTCTCGATCATCTGCGCCGCCAGACCGGCATGCTTCCGCTGGATATGAAAGTCGTGGCGGGCCCGGCGGCAACCTTGGTCCTTCATGCCGATCATCCCAGCAAACTCATACCCGAGTTGGGCGAAGATGAATCCTACGCGCTGGAAATCACCAGCACGGGTGCGAAGCTGGATGCGCCAACGACTTTGGGAATTCTGCACGGCCTCGAGACGTTCCTGCAATTGGTGGAAACCACGCCCCAGGGATTCGCCGTGCCCGCGGTTTCCATCCAGGACCAGCCGCGCTTCGCCTGGCGCGGATTGATGATTGACGTCAGCCGCCACTTCATCCCGCTCGAGGTGATCAAGCGCAACCTCGACGGCCTGGCCGCGGTCAAGATGAACGTATTTCACTGGCATCTTTCCGACAACCAGGGATTCCGCGTCGAGAGCAAGAAATTCCCCAAGCTCCAGGAAATGGGGTCGGACGGCCTCTACTACACGCAGGAAGAAATCAAGGACGTGATCGCGTACGCGGCCGACCGCGGCATTCGCGTGGTTCCGGAATTCGACATGCCGGGGCACAGCACGGCGTGGTTCGTGGGCTATCCCGAGATTGCCAGCGGCTCCGGTCCATATCAGATTGAGCGCCGCTGGGGAGTCCTCGATCCTGCCATGAACCCGGCCGAGGACCGGACCTACAAATTCCTGGACGAATTCATCGCCGAGATGGCCAAGCTTTTTCCCGACCGCTACTTTCACGTTGGTGGCGACGAAGTGAATGGCGAAGAGTGGAACGCCAATCCCAAGATTCAGCAGTTCATGCGGGCCCACGGGATCAAGAACGATGCCGACCTGCAGGCCCATTTCAACCAACGCGTGCAAGCCATCGTGAGCAAGCATGGAAAAATCATGATGGGCTGGGATGAGATTCTGAATCCCGCGCTGCCCAAGAGCATTGTCATCCAGTCCTGGCGCGGGCAGGCTTCCCTGGCGCAGGCCGCCAAGGAGGGTTACAGCGGGCTGCTTTCCTCCGGCTATTATCTCGACCTGAATCAGCCCACCGCGCAACACTACGCGGTGGATCCCCTCACCGCTCCAGCGGCGGGCGGAACGGCGGGCGGAACAACAACGGGCCCGACCGCGGGTCTTACTCCCGACGAAACCCGGCGCATCTTGGGCGGCGAGGCCTGCATGTGGGCGGAGTATGTTTCGCCGGAAAACATCGATTCCCGCATTTGGCCGCGCGCCGCGGCCATCGCCGAGCGCCTGTGGTCTCCGCAAAGCGTCACCGACCTTTATTCTATGTACGCCCGTCTCTGGAAAATCAGCCGCTGGCTCGACGATCTCGGCTTGACCCACAATTCCAGTTATCTCCCGATGCTGCGGCGCATCGCCGGATCGGATGACGTGCAAGCCCTCCGCACCCTGGCCGATGTAGTCGAGCCGGTCAAAGGTTATTCGCGGGAAAAGTTGGCCGCGGTCGAACCCACCTCCATGACCCCGCTCAACCGTCTGGTCGATGCCGCCCGCCCCGAGAGCGAAACTGCCCAGCGCTTTGCCGAACTGGTGGATGCATTCATCGCCGGCCAGGGGAAGCCTGGAACGGAGGCGCAGATCCGCGCGTTGCTCGCCCGTTGGCGCGACAATCAAGCGGACCTGCAGCCGCTGGCAGAACAGTCCTTTCTGATGCAGGAAGTGCTGCCTGTCTCGCAGGATCTCTCCGCGCTAGGCGCCGCGGGACTGGAAGCCTTGGACTATATCGATCGCGGGGAGCGAGCTTCGGATGCATGGAAGACGCAACAGGAGGCGCTGATTCAACAGATAGAAAATCCCAAGCGTCAAATGTCGCCCGCGGTGGCACCGTCGGTGCAAAAGCTGATCGCGGCGGCGGCGGGAACGGCTCGGTAGTGGTGCAGTCTGAAAACTTATGCGAATTGTCATTCCGAAGCGCGGCGCTACTGCGCGAGGAATCTGCTGTCTTAGGGCAAAAAACAGATTCCTCGCCAATAAAGCTGGCTCGGAATGACAAGAAGCTAAGATTCTTGCCAAACAGCACCTTTACCAAACGATCGACCGCTTTGCCGCCTCGGTAGAGGATGCGGTACTCTGAGATTTCGTATCGTGGGGTTGTGCCATGCCATCTGCCAACGTCCGATCCGCCGCAAAGTCTGCCGGGAACTCGCAGGATTTCACCGCCAAGGCGGAGTCCTGGCCCGCGTTGCCGCTCGAAGCCTGGAAAGATACCTATGCCACCTTGCACATGTGGACGCAGATTGTCGGCAAAGTTCGTCTCGCGCTCTGCCCGCTGGTGAATCATTGGTGGGAAGTCGCGCTCTACATCAGCGCGCGTGGGTTGACGACTTCTCCGATCCCCTACAGCGGCGGAATTTTCGAGGTGGAGTTCGACTTTCAGCGTCATGTCTTGACCATCCAGACCAGCAGCGGCGCCGGCAAGACCCTCGAACTCGGCCCGCGTTCGGTGGCGGATTTCTACCAGGAGTTTATGGCGGCGTTGCGGGCGCTCGGCATCGAGGTCAAAATCTGGCCGGTGCCGGTGGAAATCCCCACCCCGATTCCCTTCGAGAAAGATGTCGAACACACCGCTTACGACCGCGAATACGTGGAGCGTTTCTGGCGGATTCTGACTGCGGCCGACACCGTCTTCAAGGAGTTTCGCTCGCGCTTCATCGGCAAGGACAGCCCGGTCCATTTCTTTTGGGGAAGCTTCGATCTGTGCGTCACCCGCTTTTCGGGACGGCGCGCGCCGGAGCGCCCAGGAGCCGACGGCATTACCCGCGAAGCCTACTCGCACGAAGTGATCAGCGCGGGATTCTGGCCCGGCGGCGGCGACATCAAGGGCGCGGCCTTCTACGCCTACGCGGCGCCTGAGCCCGAGGGCTTGGCGCAGAGCCCCATTCGCCCAGCCAGCGCCTTCTATCATTCCCAGATGCACGAGTTCTTTTTGATGTACGACGAGGTTCGCCAAGCGTCCTCACCGAGAGACAGCCTGCTCGAATTTCTGCAAAGCACCTACGAGGCTGGCGCGAGCCTGGCAAAATGGGACAGGGCGGGACTGGAACGCGAGTAGGTTTGCGGCCCTACCAGAGCAGAGTCGCCGAATATTGGTTCATTACGGGATCGGCCGTCAGAATCGGCATCTCTTCTTCCAAAGCCTGCGCAATCAGAATGCGGTCAAACGGATCGCGATGATGCAGCGGGAATTGTTCCAGCCGCAGCGCGTGGCGCAACCGGATGGGCAACACCTGCACCGCATTCTTCGCCAGTTGCTTCTGCAGATAGTCCCCAGCGGGTTTGGGCAAGGGCAACTTTCCGATTTGAACCTTCACCAATATTTCCCACACGCCGGCTACGCTCAGGAACAATTCATTTTCGCTACCGGTGAACAGCCGGCGCGCTTTGCCAGAGAGCTGCGGGTCGTCGGTAATGGCCCACAAGAAGGCGTGGGTATCCAGCAGGAGCTTCACTTCCAGAAGTCCGACTCGATGTCAGAGGGCAGGGGCTGGTTGAAATCCGCAGGCACCACGAAGTCTTCCTTGGCCGTGCCTAAGATGCGCGGACGCAGCCCGGTCTCCACGGGAACAAGCTTCGCGATCGGGCGGCCGGCTTTCGCGATTACAACTTCCTCGCCCAGCAGTACCTGCTCCAGTAGCCGGGAAAGGTGGGTCTTGGCTTGGTGGATGTTGACTTCCATACCGAAAATATAGACTAAGTCCTGAACTTAGTCAATATCTGTTCGCTATTCGTTGTGGGCAGTATGGGTCTAGGTTCGTGCTTGCGACTTCCGCCTTGCTTTCCCGCCATCACCTGATGTACAAACCAGCGGCTCGATCCTGCGCAAATTACATGCGCGTCTTCCTCACCCCCGCCGGCGAATTCGGCCCGGCTGTCCGGTTCTCGCCCGTGCTGATCCTGCGGGCGTTTCGATGGAGAAATCTATGACTCTGCGGCAGCTGGTCTCGCGTGCCTCTTTGATCCCGTTGCTCACCGTGGTTTGCTGGTCCCAGGGCGTTGCCACCGGTGATCTGCATGTCACGGTGAAAGATCCCAAGGGCAACGTGGTCGCCGGCGCCAGCGTCACCGCGCGCGACCAGGCGAAGGGGCTGGAGCGCTCGGCGCCCAATAGCAGCGATGGCGACTACCGCGTTGTCGCGCTGCCGCCAGGCCAGTACACCGTCAGCGTGCAAGCGCCGGGGTTCGCCACGGTGGAAGCGCAAAACGTGACCGTGACCGTGGGCCAGATGGCGGAGTTGCCGGTGGCGCTGTCGGTGGCCGGCGGCAAAGAAACCGTCACCGTGAATGCCGAAGCGGAATTGGTGGAGACGACCCGCAGCTCGACCACCGACACCATCAACCAGCGCCGCATCGACAACCTGCCCATCAACGGACGCAACTACATCAACTTCGCCCTCACCGACTCGCAGGTGCTGCGCGATAACGCGCCCAGCATCGGAGCGGCGCCGACTTCCGGCCTCAACATCAGCGGCCAGCGGGCGCGGTCGAATCTGGTCAACGTGGATGGCGCCGATGCCATCGACAATTCCACCAACGGCGTGCGCTCCACCGTCTCGCAGGAAGCGGTGCAGGAATTTCAGATCATCCCCAACAGCTACGCCGCGGAATATGGACGCGCCTCGGGCGGCGTGGTCAACATCGTCACCCGTTCCGGCTCCAACGATTTTCATGGCGACGTCTTCGGATTCCTGCGCAATCGCAACTTCCAGGCGGTGAATCCTTTCAGCAACGTGTCTAATCCGGCCTACACCCGGGTGCAGGCGGGCACGGCCTTCGGGGGAGCCATCAAGAAAGACAGAACCTTTTACTACTTCTCCTACGAAGTCACGCGGCGGCACGAGACGGGTTTTTCCAGCATCGGTCAAAACAATTTCGGCCTGGTTCCCTTCGACGCCTCTCCTTATTTTGGGGCGCCAGCCGGAACCTTCGGCATCCAGGTGACGCCCCAGCAAGCCGCTTTCCTGGCGAATCCTGGTCCTACGCCCCTGCCCGTGGTGCAAGCCTATGCCTTCACCGCCGGCGCTGCTTCCGGCATCGCCGTGAATGGGAGTTATCCTGCCTCCTTCGCGTTTCTGCCCCCAACTCTGGTTCCCGCGGGATTGCAGCAGTTTCCCTCTTCCTGCAACCCAGCGCTGCTGGGCGCGGGTTTCTATTGCACCGGATTGCCCGCGTCGTTTCAAACTTTGAAGTCGCAGGTGGGCAACTTCCCGGTTTTCGAGGGCACCAGCCTGTACTCCCTGAAAATTGATCACAACTTCAGCCAGAATCACCGGCTGATGCTGCGCGCCAATGTGAGTCCAAGCACGGTGACCGGAATCGAAGTGAACGGTGAAAACCAGACTTTCGGCCAGAATTCCTACAATCGCACCTCGCAGCAAACCTATCGCGATGTCGCCGGCGTTGCCCAGGAGAGCTGGACGATCGGCAACACCAAAGTCAACGAGCTGCGCTTCCAGTATGCTCGCCGTGGATTGCTCTACAATTTTTCCAGCGCCCCCGGCGGCGCCGATCCGGCGGTGAACATTCCGGGATACGCCTTCTTTGGCCGCGAGCCTTACTCCTACATTCAGCGCACCGAGCAGCGCTACCAGTTCACCGACAATCTTTCCTGGACCATCGGCCGGCACGACACCAAACTGGGCGTGGACTTCAACTACATCGCCATTGACGCGACGTTCACCGTGAATTACGGCGGCGTCTACGACTTTGGTTCGCAGAGTGTCTTTCCCAGTCCTCTCCCGTCCTTCAATGCGGTGCAGGCCTACGGCCTGGGACTTCCCGGCGACTTCATTCAGGGAATTGGGAACCCGCACGACTCCTTCACCAACAAACCCCTGGGCGTCTTCTGGCAGGATTCCTGGCGCGCGCGGCCGACCTTTACTCTGAACTACGGCCTGCGTTACGACATTGAGTTCCCGCCCCAGTTCACTCCGCCCGACGCTCTTGCCGAGGCCGGTTACAAGATGCTGGGACTGCAGAAAGGAATTCAAACCGACACCCACATGTTCCAGCCCCGCATTGGACTGGCATGGGACCCGAAAGGCAACGGCAAGTCAGTGGTGCGCGCCTCCTACGGCGTGTTCTTCGATCACCCGCTGCTCGGCCTTTATTTTTTGGGCGACGCCTCGGACGGATCCAAATCTGGGCAGCTGGCTTTTCCCGGCACCGGACTCTGTTCCGGCCCCGGCCCCGGCAATGTGAACGGATTCCCCATCTTCCAGGGCAATCTCACCACCGCGCCGCAATGCGCGCCCGGACCGCCAGCGCTGGTCAGCCTGCTGGGTTACCTTCCCAACCAGCAGCAGTTCAACGCCTTCCTGCCCAACTCGCTGTTCATCAATCAGAACTACATCACGGCGGGCTTTCCGCTGGGGTTTCAGCCGTTTGGCTATCCGCAGAGCAAGAATTTTGTGTACGCCAATTCGCAGCAGGCGAACCTCACCTTTGAGCAAGACCTGGGCGGCGGTTTCGCGCTTAGTCTGGCCTACAACTTCAACGCCGGCCGCCACCTGAATCGGCCGATCAACGCCAATACCTCGCGCGGGGATTTGTTGGTCGAAAACTGGCAGGCCGGGTACAGTGATCCAAATTCCGGCTCCGCCAACGGCCCGCTGGCCATTGGACTTGGCCCCGCGCCCTGTGGCGTGAATCCCAACAGCGGCGCGCCTTGGGTCTCCGCGGCGCTGGTCAACTTTTTCCGGCCCTCCGGCCTGAACGCCTCCATTGCGCGGGCCTTGATCGCCAACGGTGGCGCGGCTTGCGTAGGGCTGGCGCAACAGATTCTGCACGCCGACGGCCTGAACGCCGGCTGTGATCCTACCAGCCTCACCAACTGTGTTCCCTTCGGCGACATGGACGCCAACTATTCCAACGGCAACTCCGTGTATCACGGACTCACCGCCAATCTGCGCAAGCGCTTCAGCCGGCGCTACGAATTTCTCGCTTCCTATACCTGGTCGCACGCCATCGACGACTCCACCGACCTGCAATCTCCGCTCGCGCCCCAGGACAGCTACTATCCCGGACTGGAGCGCTCGAACTCCACCTTCGATCAGCGCCATCGCTTCGTCTTCAGCGGCATGTACCAGAGCGGCAAGCTGGGCGGGGACAGCTTTGCCAAGAAGTTTTTCAGCAACTGGACGGTGGCGCCAATTATTGAAATCGCTTCGGGACGGCCCTTCCTCGTCATCACCGGCGACGACACCAACTTTCAGCTGGCCAGCAGTTCGGCGCGTCCCAGCGTTGTGCCCGCCAACGCGCCCGCTTCCCCGTGTGGCACGCCCACCGTGGCCTCCAAGTACTCGCCGACCGGATTCCTGCAGGAGCCGTGTTACCTGCAGTTCACGCCGGCGTCTGCCTCCGCGTTGCCCACGTCCGTTTCGTTGCTCGCGCTCGACGGCAATCTGGCGCGCAACGCCGGAGTGTCGCCCTGGAACGTCTTCAATGACCTGCGCGTTTCCCGGCAAATCTTTTTCGGAGAGCGCGTGAGTGTCGATCTCATCGCCGATATGTTCAATTTGGCGAATAAATTCAATGTGGCCGGCGTCAACGTCCTGTGGACCAACGCCGGGCAACCCACCGCCGCCTATGATCCTCGCCAGTTCCAGTTCGCCATGAAGGTGGTCTGGTAAGAGCGCTGGAAGCTAAGTCGCTGGTAAGATTTTCTCGCAGGGAAATGCCGCGCCTCTCCCGCAGAGCAGAAACGGATTTGGACCGCCCGGACAAGGGCAAGGACTGAGGATTGAACCGAGATGGATCAAACAGGGAATTTCGCCCGCTACCCCAGCCTGCGTGACCGCGTGATCCTGGTCACCGGTGGCGCATCCGGCATCGGCGCCACCATGGTCGAGCAATTCGCGCTGCAGGGATCACGCGTCGCATTCCTCGATGTTGCGGCCGAGCTTGCGACCGAGTTGATCCATCAACTCACCGGCCGTTGTCCGCTCGCGCCATGTTTCTTCGCTTGCGACTTGACCGATATTGCGGCCTTACGCGCGGCGGTCGCGGAGGTCGAAGCACGGCTGGGTCCGGTACGGGTGCTGGTGAACAACGCCGCCAGCGATGACCGCCACAAATTCGCCGAGGTGACGCCGGAATATTGGGATGAGCGCATGGCCGTCAACCTGCGCCACCATTTCTTTGCCACGCAGGCCGTGGTCCCCGGCATGGCCGCCGCCGGCGGCGGCTCGGTGATCAACATGGGGTCGATCGCGTGGGCGGTTCCCTCGACCGGCCTTCCCGTCTATGTCACGGCCAAGGCTGCCGTCGTGGGGTTAACTCGCACCCTGGCCCACGAACTCGGCGCCTCCGGCATCCGCGTCAACTGCGTCATGCCCGGCGCCATCATGACCGAACGCCAACGCCGTTTGTGGATGACCCCGGAATATCTCGCCGAAATCATGAGCCGCCAGGCCCTGAAGCGGCAGCTGATGCCCGAAGAAGTCGCGCGCCTGGTCTTGTTCCTGGCCGCCGACGACAGCGCGGCCATCACCAACCAAAGCTACATCATCGACGGTGGCTGGGTCTGAGCTTTCCCGCGACACTCGCCTGAGCAATGGATTGTGACCACGCGGCGCTGTCTGCGGCGGTTCTCGGCGCACTCTGCGATCAGGGGTTGAGCCCCTGCTACACTCTATCCATCGTTCATCCTTGGCGCTTGCCTGGAGTCTCCTCAAAATGTCCCAACCCTACAGCCCCACGGCTCGCACCCGTGTGACCCGCGAGCCCGAGCGCGCCGTCTACGACCGAACCGCCGCTTACCAGATCCTGGACGAAGGCTTCATCTGCCACGTAGGCTTCGTCGCCGATGGCCAGCCTTTCGTCATTCCGACCAGCTACGGGCGCAAAGGTGACGACGTTTATATTCACGGCTCCGCAGCCAGCCGTATGCTGCGCAACTTGGATCAGGGCATTCCGGTTTGCGTAACCGTCACCCTGCTCGATGGCCTTGTGCTCGCCCGCTCCATCTTCAATCACTCGATGAATTACCGCTCGGTGGTCGTCTTAGGAAAAGCAGTGGCGGTGGAAGATCCCCAGGAAAAACTGGAAGCCCTGCAGGCTCTTGCCGAACACATCCTTCCCGGACGCTGGGCAGATGTTCGCCAGCCGAATGAGAAAGAACTGAAAGCCACGCTGGTCCTCCGCCTGCCCATCGAAGAATTTTCCGCGAAAGTTCGCCAAGGCCCGCCGGTGGATGATGCAGAAGACTATTCGTTTCCCACCTGGGCGGGAGTGATCCCGCTGCAGCTGGTGCCAGGAGAGCCGGTCAGCGATCCGAAACTCGATCCGGGGCGGGAAGCGCCCGCGTACGCGAAGAGCTACTCGCGGAAGAGATGACGATAAAAGAGAGATGATGTGGCGCGGGCGCCCTCGCCCGCGAAGGCACAAGCTACGTAGGGAGCCGCCCAAGCCTGCCCTGATTCGCTTCGCGGATGCTGCTTTACCTCAGACGCCAAAAGGCGCCGATCAAGTCCAACCCTGCCGAGCTGCGCTCGGCCTTGACAGCCCCTCCGACTCCGCTGAGGGCAGGCGAGGGCGGCTGTTCCCACGCGGCCTATGCGATCCCTTCCGCGGGCGGGGCGCCCGCGCCACACAATTACGGGATCAGCAGCAGCTTCCCCGTGGTCCGACGGCTCTCCAAATCGCGGTGGGCCTGCTGCGCCTCGGCCAGCGGATAGACATGCGCAATCCGCAGCTTGAGCTTGCCGGAGGCGATCATGCCGAACACTTCGCCCGAGCGCCGCAGCAATTCTTCCCGCGTCGCGGTGAAGTGCGCCAGCGTGGTGCGCGCCAGGAACAACGAGCCCTTCTGCGCCAGCACGTTGGGATCGACCGGCGGCACCGGACCGCTGGACGATCCATAGTGCACCAGCGTGCCGCGTGGCCGCAGCACGTTCATGCTCTTGTCGAAGGTGGCCTTGCCCACGCTGTCATACACCACGTCGACGCCCTTGCCACCGGTCAGGCGTTTGGTCTCCGCTTCAAAATCGGTCTGGGTGTAGAGAATCACCTCGTCGGCGCCCGCTTCCCGCGCCAGCTGGATCTTCTCCTCGCTGGAAACCGTGCCAATGACGCGCGCGCCCAACTGGTGCGCCATCTGCACCAGCAGCCGTCCCACGCCTCCGGCTGCGGCGTGCACCAGCGCGGTGTCTCCCGGCTTCAGCGGGAACGTGTCATAGCACAAGTAGTGGGCCGTCATGCCCTGCAGCATGCTGGCGGCCGCGTCGCGCTCGCTCACGCCGGGCGGAACCGGCACCAGGGCCTCAGCCGGCGCTGCCACGTATTCGGCATAGGATCCCAGCACCCCGCTCCAGGCTACGCGGTCGCCCGGTTTGAGCGTTTTCACGCCTGTCCCGATCGCCGCGACTACGCCCGCGCCTTCCTGCCCGGCCACGAAAGGCACAGGCGCTTTGTAGCTTCCGCTGCGCAGGTACACGTCGATGTAGTTCACGCCCGAGGCTGCGATCTTCACCAGCGCTTCGTTGGCTTTGGGCTGCGGCGCCGCCAGCTCCACCAGTTGGAGCACTTCTGGTCCGCCGGTTTGCTTCACTTGAATGGCTTTCATGGTGGGTTGGATATCCGTTTCTTACTGCAAGAATTTGCCGGCGTGGAGATTCCGCTGGAAAGCTAGCTTACTCTGTCGAAACGAATTTTGCCGGGTTCTAACCCCAGCCCTGGCGGGCAGACTGTGCGTCTGGTTCATGATTGTTTGGAACGAGCTCTCCCCTGGTCGAGCGAGAACCTTCCCGCTCCCAGAAGCGCGATCGCAACCAAGCCCAGAAGCATGCAGAAGTCCGTGCGCGCTTCGTGCATGGCAGCCCAGAATCCCTGTTTCAGCAGCATGGGAATCTTGGTGGTGGCGATGGCTACGGCAATGTCGATCAGCAAAGGGATGGTCGCCAGTCGCGTGAAGAGTCCCGCCAGCAAGAGGAAGCCAAAGATTATCTCGACCGCGCCTACGAAAGGAGCGCTGTACTGCGGGGCGGGAATGCCGATCTTGGCGAAGCGACCGACGCCCAGCGCCGCCGGGAAAAGAAATTTCTGGATTCCTTCCGATGCAAAGACCCACCCTACAAGAACGCGCAGCAGCAGAATTCCCCCGTCTGCCCGGGAGGACGGATTTGATAGGCCGGTCATGTGCGTTCTCCGTGGGGGTGTAACCCGAAGCTGGACGTGATCGAACCGCCGCCAACCCAAATTGCTGGAGCAGTATACTCGGTGCTGTACTCAGAAGTGCTTCACCCTCCCAACCCCGGGACCGTTTGGGATCGTCCAAGAAAGAGTCAGCCGCCTTTCCCATTGCGGGAAAGGCGTGAATGTAACCTCGGCAAGGGGTTCAGGGAGCGGCTGAGCGGGGGACTGGGGCGCTGACCTTCCGGGCATTACCCGAGGCATGGAGGTCCACCTGCAACTAAAAGACTTGCCGACTGGAAAGCGGTAGGAGTATCATGCCCGACCTGTGTCAAAAGTAACCGGCAGTGGGGCTTCTGGGCGATTGACGAGCCAAATTCGGGGAGCGTACGATTCATCATCTACGCCTTTGGCCGGAAGCCACTCGGTTCGGTAAGTGTTTAGCAATATGAGAGTTACAAATCATCCTCTGGCCGTAACCCTGGCCGCTTCTCTTCTAGCGGCGACGGCGTGCCAGACTGCCCGGCCCGCGTCGCTGCTTCCGCCAGCCCAGGCCAATGCTCCGGCGCTATCCGCCGCTTCCGTCCCGGCGCCCGCCAGCGATGCCAAATTACGTCAATCTCAAGCGGCTATCATGGCGCCGAAACCCGATCCAGTAGTGGCGCTGATCACAAATGTTGAAAAGGAATACCAATCTGGGCAGGACAATGCCAAGGCCGGAGATCTGGACGCAGCCAAGCAGAGTTATGATCGCGCCTTCGACCTGCTGATCGGCAGCTCTCTCGACATCCAATCCGATCCGCGTCTGCAGACCGAATTCAACCGCGTGCTGGCGGGCGTGAACAGCCTCGAGCTGCCTGACCAGATACAGGCTGACAATGCCCCCGCCCAGACGGCTGAACCCGCTCCGATTGACGAGGCCAACGAAGCGACTCCGCCGGTCGATCCCAACGTAAAGGCAAAAGCCGCCGCCGAAGTCAAAGTGACGCATTCCGATTTGCCGCTGATGATGACCGATCCGGTGGCCAGCTACATTAGCTATTTCTCGGGCCGCGGTCGCGGAGTTCTAGAACGCGGACTGATCCGCGATGGCCGCTATGACGCGATGATGCGCCGCATTCTCCAGGAGGAAGGCGTTCCTCAGGATCTCATCTATCTGGCGCAAGCCGAATCCGGATTCCACCCACTGGCGCTTTCGCGGGTCGGGGCCCGGGGCATGTGGCAATTCATGGCCAGCCGCGCCCGGGGCTATGGCCTGGAGCGCAATCTGTGGGTGGACGATCGCCAGGACCCGGAAAAGTCCACCCGCGCCGCCGCCCACCATTTGAAGGATCTCTACAAGCAGTTTGGGGACTGGTACCTGGCAATGGCGGCCTACAACTCCGGGCCGGGCACGGTGCAGCAGGCGGTCAAGCGCACCGGCTACGCCGATTTCTGGGAACTCTACAAACGCGACGTGCTGCCCAAGGAAACCCGCAACTACGTTCCCATCATTCTGGCTGTGACCATCATGGCCAAGAACCCGGCACAATATGGACTGGACAAGCTGCTCTCTGACCAGCCGGCCCCCTATGACACAGTCAAGATTGATGATCCCGTCGACCTCCGCCTGGCTGCCGAGTGCGTGGGTGTAACCGCCGAGACGCTGCAGGATCTCAATCCCAGTCTCTTGCGCTGGACCACCCCCAAGGACGGGAAAGCTTTCGAGTTTCGTTTGCCGGCCGGGACCAAAGATCGGTACCTGGGCGCGATTGCTGCCATCCCGCCGGACATGCGCGTCTGGTGGCGTTATCACAAAGTTGCGCCGGGTGACACTGTGGCTTCGATTGCGCGTGCCTACCGCACCACGCCGCAGCTCATCGCCAAGGCCAACGATTTCAGCGCCAGCGTGGCGCTGCTGCCCGACACGCAATTGATCATCCCGATTGCTCCCGGCCGCCACGGCGCCGGGGAAGACGCCCTCAGCTACTCCCGACGCGCCACCGCTTACAAGGTACGCAGAGGCGACACGGTGCAATCGGTGGCGGATAACTTTGGAGTGGCGCCGGTGATGGTCCGCCGCTGGAACCACCTGCGGGGCGAGAGTCTGGCCGGCCGCCGCATTCTGTATGTGCACCTGCCAGTGACCCCTAACGCCCGTGACACTGAGCGGGTGTCCAGCGCTAAAGCTAAACCCCACAATACCTTACAGGCAGAAACCCAAAAACCCCTGGTGCGCCACAAGGTGGAACGCGGGGAGACTCTAAATTCCATCGCTTCCACCCACCACACCACGGTCCAAGCCTTGAAGCGTGACAACAACGTGGCTACCCTTCGGCCCGGCATGGTCCTGATCATCCGCGCATCGCGCTGACCATCCCCCTCCCAAGACCTAACAGCTCGCGCTGGCATCCAACTTGTTCGCGTATTCCTTCTAAGAACCGGAAGCTGAAGGCGGAGAACCGGAAACCACGCACCGATTGCCAACGGGGAATTGACTTGGGTGTAATATGCAGACGGCACGGAGGTCGAGTTGACCTCAGTTACGGATGGCGTACAAACGCTGTGCTATAATCTCGCGCCGTTCAGCCAAAGCAGTAACGATGTCTTTTTATTTTTCTCGCGCATGTTGCGCACCAGCAGGGCCGGCGCCGAAAGCAGCCGGAACTCAGGAGGAAACATGACTTTTGATGAAACCCTCTACGCCCGCGACGATGAAGCCGACGAATTCGGTGAGCCCAGCGCCTACGGCGATTCTCTAGAAGAGGATTACGAAGAAGAAGAAGAGGAAGAAGAAGCGGAACTTCCCGGCACCATTGAGCCCGAACCCGAGCCCGCGGCTCCAGCGGCGCCGCAACCGGCTGGGGGCGGAGGCGGGTCCAAGCCTGCTCCCAAGAAACCGGCAGCCAAAAAGCCGGCCGCCAAAAAACCGGCGAAGAAGGCTCCGGC
>Ga0209415_10004381_pt1 | contig 25865 bp, 30 predicted proteins | sample PeaSoiSIISIP2007_FD_187696 | JGI IMG/M metagenome (GOLD analysis project Ga0209415, IMG submission 187696) | Peat soil microbial communities from Weissenstadt, Germany - SII-SIP-2007 (SPAdes) (version 2) | ecosystem: Environmental > Terrestrial > Soil > Wetlands > Peat | place: Germany... | reverse complement strand
CTTGTCGAGGGTGTTGCGCGTCTGAGCGTCTAGGTTGAGCGGGAGCGCCACTCGGGGCATGACCCAGCGTACCAGAAGTTCCTCTTACTATAAAAAACTATTTGTACGATGTACTAGTCACAGTCAGGACTCCGTAATCCATGGGGATTCGAAAGCTACATGGGAATTCAAAGGGACACGAGAAGTCGCGGAACGTTACCGAAGTGGTTCTGGGCTTGAGGTGACGGAGGGTCAGCTGAACGAGGCGATTCCAAAGGCGATCACGCAGGTGAAGTGGTACGACGAGATGCTATTACACTCGGACCGTGCTCATGCCCCGGGGGCACGGACGATCTGTCAGATACGGAAAGAGCAGACCTAACCGCTCTTCACCAACTCCAAAAACGCCTTCGCGGCGTGGCTCAAACTCCGCTTCGCCGGACATACCAGCCGGATTTTGCGATCCACCGCGAGTTCCTTCACTTTGATCTCGCGGAGGGCGTCCTGCGCGACGTCCTGCTCCACGCACATACGCGGGAGGAATGCGACGCCTTCGTTGCGCTGGACCATGCGGCGAATGGTCTCCACCGTCGGCATCTCGACGTCCATGTTGAGCTGGACCTTGTGCCGCTGAAACTCCTTGAGCACCACGTCGCGATAAGGCGACAGGACATTGTGCGCGATAAATGTTTCCATGCCCAACTCGTTAATGGACACCTGGCCGCGCGTCGCAAAACGATGCTGCGGAGATACAACGAACGCCAGATGATCGGTGTAAATCACCATCGTATGCAGCCGCTCGTCCTCCGGGTCGTAGCTGATCACGCCAAGCTCGAGATCGCCATCAATCAATTGCGACGGAATTTTGCTCGATAGGGACCGGCGCACCTGTACCTTCACCTTGGGATAAAGCCGGCGGTACCGCTCGATGTGGCCGAGAAGGTACAGGGACGTGGATTCGTTCGCGCCCACGATCAGGCGGCCGGCAGAATTGTCGCGCAGCTCCGACAACGCGTTCTCAAGGTCAGCCGCGAGGTTCTCAAATCGCCGCGCGTAGTCATACACAATGCGCCCGGCATCGGTGAGCAGCAACTCTTTGCCCGAGCGGTCGATCAACTTCTCCTGCAGATCCGATTCGAGCTTCTGGATCGCCAGCGAGATCGCGGGTTGCGTCCGCAGCATCTTTTCGGCGGCTCGGGAGAAGCTTTTCTCGGACGCTACGGTCAGGAACACCTTCAGCGGATAGAGTTCCATAAGCGATCCTTATGCTATGATTATAACTTATTTTGATCGCTTGAATTATAAATTTGCCAAATCATGGCGGTGCCCCCATAATGAGTAACGTGACCAGCAAGACGGGAGGACACATGGCCAATCGAGTCTATATCTTCGACACCACCCTCCGGGATGGTGAACAGTCGCCGGGCTGCAGCATGACCGTACCCGAGAAGCTGCAACTGGCGAGAAAACTGGTGGAATTGGGCGTCGACATCCTCGAAGCCGGGTTCCCGATCGCCTCGGAGGGCGATTTCGAAGCGGTGGACGCGGTGAGCCGTGAGTTCTCCTGGGTTCAAGTGGCGGCCCTGGCGCGCGCCAACCGGTTAGACATCGAGCGCGCGGCGGCTTCGCTCGAACATGCACGCCGACCGAGGATTCACACCTTCCTCGCGACCAGCGAAATTCACCTCAAGTATAAGTTTAAAAAAACGCAGCAACAGATTCTGGATGAATCGGTTGCCGCCGTCGAATTGGCGCGGAATTACACCGACGACGTGGAGTTTTCGGCCGAAGATGCGACCCGGACCGACTGGGATTACCTGGAGCAAGTTTCGCGCGCCGTGGTGGCTGCCGGGGCGCGGACGGTGAATCTGCCGGATACGGTTGGGTTTTCGGTGCCCGAAGAATACGGCGCGCTGATTGGACGAATGGTGCAGGCGTTGGGCGATAGCGCGATCGTGAGCGTGCATTGTCACGACGATTTGGGACTCGCGGTGGCAAACTCGATCGCCGCGGTGCAGGCGGGCGCGCGGCAGATCGAGTGTACGATCAATGGTATTGGTGAGCGCGCGGGCAATGCCGCTTTGGAAGAGATTGTGATGGCATTCAAGACGCGCAGCGACAAGCTGCCCTTCGAGACCAAGATCGTGACCGAGCACATTTACGCGGTCAGCCAGCTTCTTTCGCGGACCATCACTTTTGGACCGCAACCGAACAAAGCGATCGTCGGGGAAAATGCGTTCGCGCACGAAGCAGGCATCCATCAAGATGGATATTTGAAGGAGCGCACAACGTACGAGATCATGGACCCGCATAGCGTGGGCGTACCCGAAAGCAAGCTGGTGCTCGGTAAGCACAGCGGCCGGCACGCGCTGCACAAGCGCGCTCAGGATCTCGGATTCCAGCTTGGCAAAGAGGAGCTGGACGTGCTATACAATCGCTTCACGGCGCTGGCGGACCGAAAAAAGGGCGTGCGCAACGACGAGATTCTCGCGATGTTGCATGAGGTGGTTGGCGAAAAAGCCGCTGCCGCTCAGGACTAGCGAAGGGCGCCACGGTCCGCTTGCTTACGCGCGCGGCTCAGGAAAATGAAACTCAACATACTGATACTACCCGGTGACGGGATCGGCACCGAAGTTACCCGCGAAGCAGTCAAAGTACTGCACAAAGTCGCGAGCAAGTTCCATCACCAGCCCGTGCTCAGTGAGGGCTTGCTGGGCGGAATTGCAATTCATAAGACAGGCAGTCCGCTGCCCCAGGAAACGATCGATCTGGCGCTGAAAGCGGATGCGACGCTAATGGGCGCGGTCGGCTTGCCGGAATTCGACAACGTCGCGTCAGAGAAGCGGCCCGAGAAGGGACTGCTGGGCATCCGTAAACTGCTCGGAGTCTATGCGAATCTGCGTCCGGTGCGATCCTACAAGACCCTGCTCGATTCGTCGCCGCTCAAGAACTCGATCGTGGACGGCACGGATATGATCATCGTGCGCGAGCTGACCGGCGGCGCTTATTACGGCACTCCACGCGGGATCTTCGGAACGGGAGCGGAGGAGTACGCGATCAACACAATCTCCTATTCGCGGCGAGAGATCGAACGCGTATCGCGCGTGGCGTTTCACCTGGCGCGGAACCGGCGCAAGAAGGTGACCAGCGTCGACAAATCGAATGTGATTGAGACCTCGCAGCTCTGGCGCAAGGTAATCATTGACGTGGCCGAGGAGTTTCCCGACGTGACGCTCGAACATTTGTTGGCGGATACGGCGTCGATGCAGTTGATCCTGAACCCGCGGCGCTTCGATGTGTTGGTCACCGAAAACATGTTTGGCGATATCCTCAGCGATGAGGGCGCGGTATTGGCTGGATCGATTGGCATGTTGCCATCGGCGTCCCTCGGCGACAAGAAGCCGTCCGGCGCGTGGGTGGGGCTCTATGAACCGGTACATGGTTCGGCGCCCGACATCGCGGGACAGAGCAAAGCGAATCCGTTTGGCGCAATCGGATCGGTGGCCGCGATGCTCGAATACAGTTTTGGGCTGAAGGAAGAAGCGGCGGCCGTGAATCGCGCGGTGGAGACCGTGCTCAACTCGGGCCGCGTGACAGCGGACTTGAAGCCGGCAGGCAAGCCCGCAACAACATCAGAAGTAGGTGACGCAGTAGTGGAAGCAATATGAAACCTCGTACGATCATCGAGAAAATCTGGGACAACCACGTGGTTGCGGAGCGTGCGGACGCTCCAACGCTGCTTTTTGTCGACTTGCATCTGGTGCACGAAGTGACCTCGCCGCAAGCCTTCGATGGGCTGCGGGCGCGCGGATTGAAAGTGCGGCGGCCGGATCTGACGATTGCCACCACGGACCATAGCACGCCGACGACGCCGCGCGGGCTTCCGATCGTCGATAAAATCGCGGCCGCGCAGGTGGAGAAGCTCATCCAGAACTGCAAAGACTTCGGCATCCACTGTTATCCGCTGGGAAGCGACAAGCAAGGAATCGTGCACGTGATCGGGCCGGAGCTGGGAATGACGCAGCCGGGCGTGACCTTGGTCTGCGGCGATAGCCACACGGCCACTCACGGAGCTCTCGGAGCGCTGGCATTCGGCATCGGAACTAGCGAAGTGGAGCACGTGCTCGCGACGCAGTGCCTGCTGCAGAAGCGGTCGAAAACGTATCAAGTGCGCGTGGATGGGACATTGAAGCCGGGTGTATCGGCGAAGGATATTATTCTTGCGCTGATCGCCCGCATCGGCATCGGCGGGGGAACGGGCTGCGTGTTCGAATATTGCGGCTCGGCGATTCGCTCGCTCTCGATGGAAGAGCGCATGACGGTGTGCAATATGTCGATCGAAGCGGGGGCTCGTGCGGGGCTGGTGGCGCCGGACGACACGACGTATCAATATGTGTCGGGACGCGAATATGCGCCGAAGGGCGCGGCGTGGGATCAAGCTGTGGCGCGCTGGCGGCAATTGCCCACCGATGACGGCGCGACCTACGACAAGAGCATCACGATCGACGCGTCGGCGTTGGAGCCAATGATCACGTTCGGCACGAATCCGGGGATGGGCATTCCGATTCGAGGCGTGGTGCCCAATCCAAGCGACATTACCGATCCGCTGGAGCGCGATTCGCTGGCGCGGGCGCTGGTCTACATGGATCTGCCGGCCGGGAAGCCGCTGTTAGGGCATCCGGTGAATGTGGTGTTCATCGGCAGCTGCACGAATTCGAGAATCTCGGATCTGCGCACGGCAGCGAGCGTGCTGAAAGGCCGCAAGGTACATCCGGGCGTGCGCGTGCTGGTCGTGCCGGGGTCGCAGCAGGTCAAGGAGCAGGCGCAGGCCGAGGGGCTGGATCAGATTTTCCGCGACGCGGGCGCTGACTGGCGCGAGGCCGGCTGTTCGATGTGCATCGCGATGAACGGCGATCAACTGCAACCGGGCGAATACAGCGTATCCACCAGCAATCGCAACTTCGAGGGGCGGCAAGGCCAAGGCGGGCGGACGTTCCTGGCCAGTCCGATGACGGCGGCGGCCTCGGCGATCGCGGGCAAGGTGAGCGACGTACGGGAGTTGCTGTAATGGAAAAATTCACTGCGTTTCAAAGCCAGATGGTGGTGATCCCGCGCGACAACATCGACACCGATCAGATCATCCCGGCGCGATTCTTGAAGACGATTTCGAAAGTCGGACTGGGCGATCAGCTTTTTTGCGACTGGCGCTACGGGGCCGATGGTAAGCCCAAACCGGATTTTGTGTTGAACAAGCCCGAATCGAAGTCGCGGCAGGTGCTGCTGGCGGGCGATAACTTCGGTTGCGGCAGTTCGCGCGAGCATGCGCCCTGGGCGCTGACGCAGTACGGATTTCGCGCGGTAATCAGCACCTCGTTCGCCGACATTTTCAAGAACAATTCGCTAAAGAATTCGCTGCTGCCGATCGTTGTGGCGCCCGACGTTCACGCCGAGCTGCTGAAAAATCCCGATGCGCCGGTCCAGGTCGACCTTGCGTCGCAGGCGCTGACGCTCGCGAGTGGCCGCAAAGTGGAGTTTCCCGTCGATAGTTTCGCGAAGCATTGTCTGCTCGAGGGCATCGACGAGCTCGGCTATATCCTGCAACAGGAGCTGGCGATCGCGGCATTCGAGGCGGCGCATCCGGTGGGGATCGATACCCGGGCGTAGCGGTTTATCTAGGGGCTCTCGCGGAATGCTCTCCTCTGAACCCGCTTGCCGTGCAGCACTCGCGCGATGACAATTTTCCCAGGCAACGCCCGATAGTAAATCAGGATAATTACCCATGGGAAACTTCCGCACGTCTCCGGGCGGCAACCCGGGCATGTTCACGCTGGCGCGAGGGCTCGACGCAATCGAGGCGAAAATTTCTTCGAATTTCCTGACGAAATTACCTGCGACTTCCGGGTTCGCGCGTTGGGCGATGAAGTCCCATATGCCGTCCAGATCTGCACGGGCTCGTGGGGAAACTTTGTACGGCTTCACCCACGCGCGGCTCTCCTCGCGGCCGCGAAACGCTTCTTGCCACGCTGAATGATGTCCTGAAAGAAGCGCCGAGCATCTTCTAGTGTCCGAAGCTCGATGGCGTCGCCATGTTCGACTGAACGTAGGCCTTCCAGCACTGCCTTCTCAACATTGTCGGGATCTTCGATCGCGGATTGCCGTGCTATCATCTCTTCCTGCTCCAGCCGCCGAAGGGCTTCCCGCACAACCTCGCTAGCATTGGAGTACCTGCCGCTCTTCACCTTGTCCCGGATAAACCTTGAAAAGTGTGGTGTGAGCCCGCCAGCACTGTTCAGGTGAAAGTGCCACACTGGAAGGGTGGCGCGCGGTTGGGAAAGCAAGGGCGTCGAATCCCAGATCGACGCGGCGGAAGAAAGGGCGGCGCTGGCAAAACAGCCAAAACTTACTCCCGAAGAAGCAGATCGCAAAGGGCAGCGGGAGAGCTTGCAGCTTTCGCGCACGCGCGTACTGCACGACATCGAGACATCACAGAACCCACGCTATCGCGCAACGCTGGAAGCGGCGTTGAAACATCTCGACGAGAAAATAGCGGCGCTCTCATAATGCTGCGCTTCCTCGGCTGTATAATTCTGGCCGGATCTGCAATGGCGCAACAATTTCACATCGATCACGTAACGGTGGCCGGCAAGAGCGTCGAGGCCATGCAGAAAGCGCTTCGCGCTGCCGGCATCCCGAGCGAGTATGGCGGGCCGCATTCGAATCACGCGACCGAAATGGCGCTGGCGAGTTTTCCGGATGGGTCTTACCTGGAGCTGATCGCGATCCAGCCGAAAGCCGATCCCTCCGCCTTGGCCGCACATTACTGGCACAAATTCATGGAAGCCGACGCCGGTCCGTGCGCGTGGGCGATCCGGCCCCCGGATTTCGATGCCGAAGTGCGGCAACTACGCAAAGCCGGCATCGGGGTAACCGACCCTCGCAGGGCCGGCCGCAAGCTTCCCGATGGCGTCGAACTCGACTGGGAGAGCGCGCAAGTCGGTCCGACGAATGGCGGCTTCTTTCCGTTCCTGATTCACGATTTCACGCCTCGCGACAATCGCACATTCCCCAGCGGCAAGCCGACCACAGACGACTTTACCGGCATAGTGAAGGTTGTGATCGCTGTTCGGGATCTCGGCCCAGCAGTCGCCCAGTATAGGCAGGCCTATGGACTGTCCGTGCCACAACTCGAGAAGGATGAAGCATTCGGCGCGAGGCTCGCCTGGTTTACAGGAACACCCGTGGTATTGGCAGCCCCACTCGGCTCGGACTCCTGGCTGCGAGCTCGGCTGGAGCAGTTCGGCGAAGCACCGTGCGCCTTTATCCTGAGCGTGAAAACGATCGCGTCCACGATTGCGCCGTCAAGATGGTTTAGCGAGCGGATCTTCTGGGCGAATTCTACAGAGCTCGGCTGGCATCTCGGCTTCGACCTAAGATGAAGCGGCTTCTCCTGCTGCTGATGCTCGCCCCTTTCGCGTCCGCTCAGCTCCAAGTTGATCCCCGGATCGCGTCCGAAATCTCGAAAATCAAAGCCATCGACAACCACGCGCACCCAGTTCTGCCGACTCCCGACGATACTGGCTACGATGCGCTGCCGGTCGAAAACATGGACCCGTACACCGATCCCGTCCGAACTCGCGCCGGATCGCCGCTCGCCGCCGAAGCCTCTCGTCAACTGTTCGGCGCTGCCAGTCCACGGGACTTGATCGAACAAAAGCGCGCCGGCTACCCCAACTGGGTTCTCGACCGACTAGGGATCGAGACCATGCTGGCCAACCGCGTCGCGATGGGCCCCGGCCTTGCCCCGCCGCGATTCCTTTGGGTGCCCTACGAAGACGCCCTGATGTATCCGCTCAACAACGCGAGCCTCGCGTCAGCGAACTCCGATCGCAAGGCCTTTTATGCCGATGAGGATCGCCTGCTCAAACAGTATCTAAAAGAATCCGGATTCGCGGCGCCTCCCACCACCCTCAACGAGTATTTACAAAAGGTCGTCGACGCGACGCTCGCGCGCCACAAACGCGGCGGAGCGGTCGCGGTGAAATTCGAGGCCGCTTATCTCCGGTCGCTCGATTTTGACGACGTTCCGCGCACGGCTGCCGAAGCCGTCTACCGCCGTGGGCACGCCGGCGCGATTCCCGACGCCGATTACAAGAAGCTCCAAGATTTCCTGTTTCGCCACATCGCCGCCGAAGCGGGGCGACTGGGTGTGGCTGTGCACATACACGTGGCTTGGGGAGCAGGCGGCTATTTTCATATCGCCGGTACCAACCCGCTCCTGCTCGAATCCGTTTTCAACGATCCGGCCTTGCACAACACCAATTTCGTCATGCTCCACGGCGGCTGGCCATTCACGCGCGAGATCACGGCTTTGCTAACGAAGCCAAATGTATACACCGACTTCTCCGCGCAGACGCTCATCAACTACCCTCGCGCTGTGTCGCAGGTCCTTCGGGAATGGCTGGAATTCGCCCCGGACAAAGTTCTGTTCGGCACTGACGCGTATCCCTATTCTGAAGAAACGGGCTGGGAGCAGTCGGGCTGGATCGCGACGCAAACCACCCGTCAGGCGCTCGGCTTGGCGCTCACCGAAATGTTGAACGACGGGGAAGTTTCACGGGAGCGAGCACAGGAACTTGCCCACATGGTTCTGCACGACAATGCAGCCAAACTCTACGGGCTGCTATCCTATAAGTGATTTCCTCCGCATTTCACCCGTGAAAATTGGTTTTGTAAGTCTCGGATGCCCCAAGAACCTCGTGGATACAGAGGTGATGATGGGCCATTTGGCGGAGCGTGGGCACGAGCTGACACAGGAACCGAGTGACGCCGAAATCCTGGTAGTGAACACCTGCAGCTTCATCGATCCGGCCAAGCAGGAGTCCATCGACACGATTCTGGAAATGGCCGAGTACAAGAAATCGGGCCGGGCGCGCAAGCTCATCGTTGCGGGCTGCCTGGTGGAGCGCTATCGCGATCAGATTCGCGGCCAGCTTCCGGAAGTGGACGCGCTAATCGGCACCAACGATCTGTCGAAAATCGTGGCGCTATGTGAGGGCTTCGAGCCCGATGCAAGTGTGCCCGAGCCATACCTCTATCACGACCTGACGCCGCGCGTGCTGGCCACCGCGAGCCACTTCGCCTACATCAAGATCGCCGAGGGCTGCGACCATCCGTGTTCGTTCTGCGTGATCCCGCAATATCGCGGCAAGTTTCGCAGCCGGCGGTTTGAATCCGTGATCGCCGAAGCCGCGCGGCTATTCGCGAACGGCGTTCGGGAAATCAATCTGATCGGTCAGGACACCACGTCGTACGGCGAAGACCTGGGGATCAAAGACGGGCTGGCAAATCTGATGGCGCGGCTGGCGCAGATTGAGACCGATGGGAGGAAGTGGATCCGGTTTCTCTATTGCTACCCCAACCGGATCACGCAAAAACTGCTCGACACGATCGCGGAGCACGCCGCCTTGGTGAAGTACATCGACATGCCGCTCCAGCATGCCAGTTCCAACGTGCTCAAGCGCATGAAGCGCGGATCGCACGGTGATTTTTTCCTGAAGCTGCTGGAGCGCATTCGCGCCACCATTCCCGGCGTCGCAATTCGAACCAGCATGATCGTGGGCTTCCCCGGCGAGACCGAGGCTGACTTCGAAATCCTGTGCGATTTCGTCAAGACGGCGCAGTTGGACCGGTTGGGCGTGTTCTCGTACTCCGATGAAGACACCAGCGCCAGCTTTCATTTGGACGCCAAGGTGGACGGCCGCACAATTCACAATCGCAAACGCACGTTGATGGCTTTGCAACGGCGCATCTCAAAAGCAAAGAACCGGAAGATGATCGGCCGCGATGTGGACGTTCTCATCGAGGGCCCGTCCGCGGACACGGACTTGTTGTGGCAGGCGCGCATGTCCACGCAGGCGCCCGAAATCGATGGCGTCTGCTATGTGAACGATTTTGCGGGAGCTCCGCCGCGGCGTGGAGAGATCCGGCGGATGCGCATTACCGAAGCGCACGATTACGACCTGGTCGGCACATTAGACGCGGCGTCCGAAGAAGCCATGCCGATTCCGGCCGCGAATGCTTTCCCAATCCTCGCTGCGACGCGCTAAGCTGGTTTGCTCTCGATGATGAAGTGTCCCATCTGCAAAAAGGAAGTCTTACCCGACTCCCAGTTTTTCCCCTTCTGTAGCGAACGCTGCAAAATCATCGATCTCGGCAATTGGGCCAGCGAGAAGTACGTTATCTCGACGCCGGTGCAGCCTGAAGACGCCGAGAGCGAAGCTGAAAGCCAGGAATAGAAGATGGCGCGGCGGAGTTCCGGCGCTTTCTTGATCGCCACCTGGTTCGGCTGCGGTTATGCGCCCGTGGCGCCTGGGACTGCCGGATCGCTCGCCGCGTTAGTCATCGCGATCGCGCTGCACGTCATTTTTCAATATGGCGCAAGCGCCGAGCGCGGAACTCTGCTTCTTCTCACAGCCATTCTTCTCGCACCGGGAATCTGGTCAGCCGGCGTGGTCGCGAAAAAAACGAACACGACAGATCCGCAGATCGTGGTGGTCGACGAAGTGATCGGGCAGTGGATCACCCTGGCTGGCGCGGCCACTTTCAACTGGAAGACCTACCTCGCCGCGTTTGTGCTCTTCCGCTTGCTCGACATGTGGAAGCCGGCGCCGGCGCGGCAACTCGAAAATTTACCGGGCGGCTGGGGCATCGTCGCCGACGACGTGATGGCCGGGCTTTACGGCGCGCTTGCTATATTCGTATTAGATCGTTTGCATCTCTTTTCATATGGCATCTAAAAAGGACTCGAATGGCCGTCCGCAGATTTCCACGGTGACCCCGGAGGCGGCCATCCCGGGTGGCGAGTTTCAAATCCGCGGAGCGGGTCTGGCGAAATCGGAGCGCCCCCGCGTTACCATCGGAGACATGGAAGCGCCCATCGTCATCGGGTCCGATTCCTGCGTGATCGTACGCGTTCCGGAAGGAGCGTCGGCGGGCGAACTCGTCGTTGCGAACGGGCCTCTGAGCAGCCAGGCATGGACCTGCGACATTGGAATCCAGATCGCCGAGAATCTATATCCGGTCGGCAACCCGGCGGTGGATTCCTTGGGCAACATCTATGTCACGTTCAGCGGTTCGCGAGGTCAGAAGACGCCGGTATCGGTGTACAAGATCGACCTGAACTACAACTCGAAACCGTTCGCCAGCGAGATCATGAATGCTACCGGACTCGCTTTCGACAAGGCCGGCACGCTGTACATTTCGAGCCGTTACGATGGCATCGTCTATCAGGCCACTTCGGCGGGCAATGTGTCGGTCTACGTGGAAGGAATGGGCGTGGCGACGGGCATCGCGTTCGATCCGGACGAGAACCTGTACGTCGGCGATCGCAGCGGTACGGTGTTCAAGATCAGCCGCTCGCGCCAGATCTATGTTTTCGCTACGCTCGAGCCTTCCATCGCCGCCTATCACTTCGCGTTTGGAAACGATGGCTATTTGTACGTAGCGGGGCCCACGACGTCGAGCTTCGATTCGGTAAACCGCATTTCACCCGCGGGTGAAGTGGAGACCTACTATCGTGGCCTGGGCCGCCCGCAGGGCCTGGCTTTCGACGCCGAAGGGCGCTTGTATGTAGCGGCGTCGCTCGGCGGCCGGCGTGGAGTGGTGCGCTTCGATCACGATCGGAATCCGGAACTGTTTCTCTCCGGACCTGGAATCGTAGGCTTGGCATTCACGCCTTCGCGCGCGATGGCGGTGTGTACCAATAACGCACTCTATCGCGTGGATGTCGGCATCGCGGGCAGACCTCTTCCCTGATGCCGGACGCGGAGATCATCGCCGTCGGCTCGGAATTGTTGACGCCGCAGAGGCTCGACACCAACTCCTTGTATCTCACCGATCAGCTCAATGCCTTGGGTGTTGAGGTGGTGCGCAAAACCGTGGTCGGCGACGAGCGCGAGCGGCTGACCGATAGCATCTTGGGGGCGGCGGCGCGATCGCAGATTGTGGTGCTGACCGGCGGATTGGGGCCTACCGAAGACGATCTCACTCGTGACGCGATCGCCGGCGCGCTCGGCCGCACGCTGGTTTTTCAGCAGGACATTTGCGATCGGATCGAAGCCCGCATTCGTGCTTTCGGGCGCAAGATGGCGGAGAACAATCGCCGGCAGGCCTACGTCGTCGAAGGCGCGGAAGTGTTACCGAACGATCGCGGCACGGCGCCAGGCCAATGGATCGCCAACGACGGCGTTGTGTTCATGCTGTTGCCCGGCCCGCCCAACGAGCTGAAGCCCATGTTCGAAGGGCAATGCCTCCCTCGGCTGGAAAAGCTTTTGCCCGCGCAAGCGATTCGTACGCGCTGGCTGCGCACCGTCGGTTTGGGCGAGTCTGATCTCGATCAACTGATTTCTCCCGTCTACACGCGCTACAAGAATCTCGCGACCACGATCCTGGCCGTGTCCGGCGAAATTCACATTCATCTCCGCGCGCGCTGTGCAACCCCGCAAGAGGCCGAGACGCTGGTGACGCAGGCCAGCGCCGAAATTGAGCCGCTGCTGGGTGATCGCGTGTATTCTTGCAACGGCGATTCGCTCGAACAAGTGATCGGCGATCTGCTGCGCGCGCGGCAGGCGTCGCTGAGCGTGGCCGAGAGCGCGACCAGCGGGCTATTGGGCGGGAGAATCACGGCAGTCCCGTCGGCGTCCAATTATTTTCGCGGCGGCTTTATCACCTATTCGGATCAGATGAAAATCCAGCTGCTCGGCGTGCCCGCGGAGTTGATCGCCGAGTACAGCGCGGTCAGCGAACCGGTGGCGAAGGCGATGGCGGAAGGGGCTCGCGTCCGGACAGGATCGGATTACGCGTTGTCGATCACCGGGTATGCGGGACCCGATGGTGAACAAGTCGGCCTGGTGTTTGTGGGCCTGGCGTCGCCCGATGGCAGCGAGGTCCGGCGCGTGCAGTGGCCGGCCGATCGCGAGCGGGTTCGCGCGTTTTCCACCAACATCGCACTCGACATGCTGCGGCGGAAGCTCCTCAGCGTCCCGCAGTGAGGCGGTCATGCCGTTCCAGGTTTTAGAATCGCAAGCGAGCACCATTCTGAGCACGACTACGGGTTTCATCGCGGAAGCGGGTTTCACGCATTCGGTGGCCCCCGCGCGCAATTGCACCTTCGGGTGCAGCTATTGTTACGTTCCCACCATGCGCATTTATGGCGGCCTGAAGAGGGAAGACTGGCGGCATTGGGGACAATTCACAACGTTCAAGAGCAATGCGCCGGAGTTGCTGCGGCGCGAGTTGCGCGAGGACCAATTAATCTACTGCTCGCCGCTGGTGGATCCCTACCAGCCCGCCGAAGAAACCGAGCAGATGATGCCACGCATCATTGACCAGCTTTTGTCGCGACCACCGAGGGTGTTCGCGATTCAGACCCGCGGCCCGCTCATCGTGCGCGATCTGGCGCGGCTCGTTGAGTTATCCCAGCGAACCACCCTGCGCGTCAGTTTCTCGATCACGACGAATCGCGAGGCCGTGCGCAAACTGTATGAGCCGCATTGCGCGACGATCGATTGCCGGTTGAAAGCGGTCCGCGAGCTGCGGGAGGCGGGCATTACCACATTCGCGACGCTGGCGCCGATGCTGCCTTGCGATCCGGAGGAACTCGCGGGCCTCGCTATGGAGGCGACGGACCAGGACGTCATTGGCGATCCACTGCATGTCCGATCGGTGAAACCGCGGGGTGCAACCACGCGCGACGCAGCGTTTGCGATCAGTGAGAAGCACGGCTTTTCGGAGTGGCTCGATCCCCGGTTTCAGCGCGACGTGGTGGATCGCATCGGATCAACTGTACGCCGCGCTGGGCGGAGATTCGCGACGGGGACGGAGGGGTTTGGATGCCTCGCAAAATATGAGTGACACAATAACAACGCATTCTGTTCTTGAGCGGCTCGGGGTCCAATCGTACGATGGGACCGATGCTGCGATCGCCTCGCTCAACCCCTCGGATGGCGCCGAACTCGGGCGGATTCGCCTGGCCTCCGCCGAAGACTACGAGCGTACGGTTCGAAAGAGCATCGACGTGTTCGAACGCTGGCGCATGTTCCCTGCCCCCGAGCGCGGCCAAATCGTGCGTGAGATCGGCGAAGAGCTGCGCCGGTTCAAGGACGACCTGGGCACGCTGGTCACCCTGGAAATGGGCAAGATCCTGGCCGAAGGCAGGGGCGAAATACAGGAGATGATCGACATCGCCGATTTCGCCGTAGGTCTCTCGCGCCAGCTCTACGGGCTCACCATAGCGAGCGAGCGCCCAGAGCACAGGATGTACGAGCAGTGGCAGCCGCTCGGACCGATCGGCGTCATTTCGGCCTTCAACTTCCCGGTAGCAGTTTGGTCCTGGAATGCGTTGCTCGCCGCGGTGTGTGGCGATTGCGTGATCTGGAAGCCGTCGCTCAAAACGCCTTTGACCGCGATTGCCGTACAGAACATCTGCGATCGCGTGCTCGAGCGCCACGGCTGGAGCGGCGTTTTTCAACTGATCATCGGCGAGGACGCGATCGTCGGCAAACGATTGGTCGAGGATCGCCGCATTCCATTGATCAGCGCGACCGGTTCTACTCGCATGGGCCGTATCGTTGCTGAAACGATGGCTCAGCGGCTTGGCCGCACTTTGCTCGAACTGGGCGGGAATAACGGCGTCATCGTGATGAACGACGCCAACCTCGATCTGGCCCTGCGCGCGGTACTCTTTGGCGCGGTGGGCACCGCCGGCCAGCGTTGCACCAGTATTCGGCGGCTTTTTCTGCAACGCGGAATTGCGGAGGAGATGACGCGAAAACTGCAAGCCGCTTACGCCAGTATTCGCATTGGCGATCCGATGGACGAAAAGACACTGATGGGCCCGCTCATTGACCGGCAGGCCGTAGAGGCGATGCGCGCTGCGCTGGCTCGAATCCGGGCTGAGGGTGGAGAAATCATTTACGGCGGTGAGGAACTCGGCGGCTGCTATGTGAAGCCCGCGCTGGTGAAAGCTCGCGCCGACATGCCGATCGTGCAGGAAGAAGTCTTCGCGCCGATTCTCTATCTGATCGAGTTCGACACGCTGGGCGAAGCCATTCAGTGGCACAATGCCGTTCCGCAAGGGCTCTCGTCCGCTATGTTCACCACTAGCCTGATCTCGGCCGAAACATTCCTGAGCGCGCGCGGCAGCGACTGTGGAATTGCAAATATCAACATCGGCACCAGCGGCGCGGAGATCGGCGGCGCATTCGGCGGCGAGAAGGACACCGGCGGCGGACGCGAATCCGGTAGCGATGCGTGGAAGGCTTACATGCGGCGCCAGACCGTGACTATCAACTGGTCCGCGGAGTTGCCGCTCGCCCAAGGCATCGAATTCGAGATCTGATCAGCGGCGTCCGCTACCATAAAGACTGTGATTCGCTATCCAGCCTTGCTGCTGGCGCTCGTAAGCTTCGTCGATGCGCAGATTCCGCTCGAAAACAATGGCAAGCCAATGCGCGTGTTGTATGAGTGCACGGGGGCCGATACGCAAGCGGCGGGGCTGGCCTGCTCGGAAGACGATCCGTGCCCGGTTTATCTCGAGCTTTCGAATGTGGAAGCCGCGGCCGCCAAGATCTTCGTCACCGGAAATCTTCATACGCCGACGGCCACGTTGTACTCCATCTTGCTTGGCTCAGACGACAGTGGTAACACGTGGACAGAGCCGTATCCGCGCATGCGCGCGTCCGGCCTGGATCAAATTCAGTTCGTCGATTTCCAAAACGGCTGGATCTCAGGCGCCAACCTGCAAGGCGCGCCGCGCGATCCGTTTCTGTTGATCACTACGGACGGCGGCAAGACGTGGCGCGAGCGTCCGCTCTTTGAGGAAACCCGCGTCGCCGCAATCGAAAGCTTTTGGTTCGAAACCTCCTCAACCGGAACGCTCTTGGTCGACGCACGGCTCGACAACGGCAAACACGAATTGTATGAAACACGCACGGGTGGCGAAAGCTGGGCGATCCAACAGACCTCAGCGAAACCAATTCGTTCGGTGAAAGACAGGCCGGCCGGTGCACCGGGCTGGCGGGTTCGAACCGACGCCGCCACGCACAGCTACGTAATCGAAAAGTCCGAGAATAATCGCTGGCAAAAGATAGCCAGTTTCCTGGTGAATATTGCGAGTTGCAAAGAATGAAGACGGACCCCATAGAATTGGAGCTGTTCCGGCATCTGCTGGTATCGATCGCCGAAGAGATGGGCGCTGTCCTGCGCAAGACTTCTTTTTCGGCGAATATCAAAGAACGCCGCGACTATTCGTGCGCGGTATATGATGCCGGCGGCGAAACGGTCGCGATGGGCGATCACATGCCCGTGCACCTGGGCGCAATGCCGCTTTCGGTACAACACGCAACGCAAGCTTTCGATTTGGGGCCCGGCGATGTGGCTATTCTGAACGATCCTTTCCGCGGCGGGACCCATCTCCCCGATATCACCGCGGTCTCGGGCGTCTTTCTGAAGGGAAGCCGCAAGCCCGCATTCTATGTTGCGAACCGCGCGCACCACGCGGACGTCGGAGGGATGAGCCCCGGTTCGATGCCGCTGGCGCGCGAGATCTATCAAGAAGGTATCCGGATTCCCCCGGTGCTGCTGACCCGCGGAGGCCGGATGGATCGCGCGCTTCTCGACCTGATCCTCGCCAACGTACGAACTCCGGTGGAGCGCGAAGGCGACTTGCTGGCTCAATGCATGGCGATCAAACGTGGCGAACAGCGCTTGCTTGAGCTCGTTGCCAAGTATGGATTGCCCAGGCTGCGGCGAAACACGACTGCGCTGAAGGATTATAGCGAACGCATGATGCGCGCTGCGATCCGGAGGCTCCCCGCCGGAATCTATCGCGCCGAAGATTATCTCGATAACGACGGCCTCTCCGATCGTCCGGTCAAAATCGCGGCGGCGGTGACAATCCACGGAGAGCGCGCCATAATCGACTTCACCGGCTCCGATCCGCAGGTGGAAGGCTCGGTGAACGCCAACTTCGCGGTTGCCGTTTCCGCGGTTACCTACGTCTTTCGCTGCCTGGTGCGTGAGGATATCCCCTACACCGCGGGCGTGCTGCGGCCGCTCGAAGTAATTGCGCCACGCGGTCTGGTGGTGAGCGCTCGTCCTCCCGCTGCGATGGCCGCGGGAAATGTCGAAACGTCGCAGCGCATCACCGACGTGGTTCTCGCCGCTCTGGCAAAAGCCGCGCCCGATTTGATTCCTGCTGCCAGTTCGGGAACCATGAACAATTTGACCTTCGGCGGAATGGATCGCGCGCGTGGACGTGCCTTCGCCTACTACGAAACGATTGCCGGCGGAATGGGCGCATCCGCGGTCTCGGACGGCGCGAGCGCCACGCACACCCACATGACGAATAGCTGGAACACGCCGGTGGAGGCGTTCGAGCATCTGTATCCATTGCGCATTCGCAGCTACCAGATTCGCTCGGCGTCAGGCGGCGCTGGAAAGCATCGCGGCGGCGATGGAATCGTTCGTGAGTACGAATTTCTGACGCGAGCGGACGTGACGATTTTGTCGGATCGGCGTGAACGGGGTCCGTACGGTTTGCTAGGCGGTAAGCCGGGTGCGCGCGGCAGAAACTCGCTCCTGCGGGGCAAGCGCGGCAAATCAGTGCACATCATTGCGATCCCCGGCAAAGCGCGCTTCGAGGTGGATGCCGGTGATGTGCTGCGCATCGAGACACCGGGCGGAGGCGGATATGGAAGAAGTCGAGGCGGATACGGCACGCCCGGCTGAACGTGAACCCATCACTCCCGGGCCGCCCCATCCACTCACTCAGGTTGCGATGCGGCAGACCTGGCGCCGCCTCACATTCCTGCATTGGTCCTACGCGCCCGATCTGATCCGCCGCTTAATTCCAGCGGGACTCGAACTCGATACGTTCGACGACTTGGCGTGGGTCGGGTTGATCCCGTTCGAAATACATGACTGCCCTGGAATCCCGTACTTTCCTGAAACAAATCTGCGCACCTATGTAGTTGGACCAGATGGCGGCCGCGCAGTCTGGTTCTTCTCTCTGGATGCAGCGAGCCTGGCTGCGGTGCTCGGCGCGCGAATCGGTTATCACCTGCCGTACTTTTGGGCTAGGATGCGCGTGACATCGAAAGATGGAGCAATTCACTACCGAAGTCAACGCCGTTGGCCGCATGGCCCCGACGCGATGACCGACATCGTCATACAACCCAGCGAGCCATATACAGCGGACGAGCTCACAGAGCGCGATCATTTCCTCACCGCCCGTTATCGCCTCTACACCACCTTCGGCCAGCGGCTGCGGCACGCACAGATCGACCATCCGCCGTGGCCGCTCGCACGCGCGAACGTGATGGAACTGCGGCAAACGCTCTTCGAAAAAGCTGGGCTCCCGCGCCCTTCGGGAACACCACTCGTCCACTATGCCGACGAACTTGCAGTCAAGATCGGCCGCCTGATCTAAATGGAAGCGATCTACACTGAAGTTTCATGGCCAAGTTCAAGTCCGCCGGCACCAAGAAGACATCGGAAAAAGTAAAGTCGGCGCGGGCCGCCATCCCCTGCCTGGTTCTTGTAGCATTAGGGATCGCGCTCATGTGTGTTCTATTCTATTTTTCTCTGCAGTCCGGCCTTCCTCAATGAGAACCGACCATCGCCACCCGGACCAGATGCGCCCTGTGCGCATCTCGACTAACTACCTGATGACCGCCGAGGGATCGGCGCTGATTGAGGTCGGGCACACGCGCGTGCTCTGTGCCGCTTCCGTGGAAGAGACCGTGCCGCAGTTTCTGCGCGGCAGCGGGCGTGGTTGGGTGACTGCCGAGTATTCGATGTTGCCGCGTGCCACAGCAACGCGGACGCCCCGTGAAGTCACCCGGGGCCGCCAGTCCGGGCGCACGCTCGAGATCCAACGCCTGATCGGCCGTTCATTACGGACCGTAGTGGATACCGCCGCGCTCGGCGACCGCACCGTAATCGTGGATTGCGACGTGCTTCAGGCGGACGGCGGTACGCGCACCGCTTCTATCACCGGCGCCTATGTAGCGCTGGTGGAAGCGCTCCGAAAACTGGTGAAACACGGGACGTTGAAATCGCTTCCGGTAACTCAGCCCGTCGCCGCGACGAGCGTTGGGATCTTGCGTGGCGAACCGCTCCTCGACTTGTGCTACGAGGAGGACTCCTCGGCCGAAGTGGATATGAACCTGGTGATGACCGGCTCCGGCCGCTTCGTTGAGTTGCAAGCTACCGCCGAGAAGACGCCATTCGATGACGGGCAATTGGAGCAAATGGTGGGACTGGCGCGGCGCGGCATCGCGGAGTTGTTCGAAATCCAGAAGGCGGCCCTCGGGGCTTGAAACTCAACAGCCAATTGAGACTGTATTGCGCTACCACCAACCCCGGCAAGTTGCGCGAGTTTCAAATGGCGCTCGAGGACTCTATCCAGGTGGCGCCGCTGCCCGGCCTCGAATCGATGGCGCCTTGTGAAGAAACCGGGGTCACGTTTGAAGAGAACGCTGTACAAAAGGCGCTGTACTATTCGAGGTTTTGCGACGGATATTTATTCGTGGATGATTCGGGCCTCGAAGTGGATGCCCTCGGCGGTGCACCTGGCGTGTACTCCGCGCGCTTTGCGGGGCCCGACGCCACCGACGCGGAGAACAATCGCCTCCTGCTGGAAAAGACGCGTGGCGTTTCCGATCGCACGGCGCGTTTCGTGTGCGTCGTGGCGCTGGCGGAATCAGGGCGTTTGGTGCGCACCTTTCGCGGCGTTGTAGAAGGCCGCCTGCTGGAAGCGCCTCAGGGAACCAATGGATTCGGATACGATCCGATTTTCTTTTACCCGCCTTTCGGTTGTAGCTTTGGAGAAGCGCCACTCAAGCGAAAAATGGAAGTGAGCCATCGCGCCGAAGCGCTTCGCAAAATGCGGACGTACCTGGAAGATAGGACTTCGGTAGGAGGAACCCAGTGAAACGAAGCACCGATCGATATTTGACAACGCATGTCGGCAGCATGATTCGGCCGCCCAAGATCACCGAATACGTGGAAGCTCTTGCCGCCAAACAGACCATCGATCAGGTGGCGTTTGAAGCGGATCTACGTGCAAGTGTCCGCGAAGTGATCCATCGCCAGGTGGAAGCCGGCGTCGACATGGTCAGCGACGGCGAGTTCGGCAAGGTCAACTGGCTGGCATATTTTCAGCATCGCTGCTCGGGTTTTGAAACTCGCCTGCAGCCGCTCCGCAGTCCTACTTTTCTCGGGGCGGAGCGTGATGGCCGTTTCGCCGAGTTCTACGACCAGACCCAGACGGTATTTCAGCGCGGGCAACCGTTTCCGAACCTGGTATGCGTGGGGCCGGTGAAATACAACGAGTCCGGCCGCGCGGCGATCCAAAGGGACATTGCGAATCTGAAACAGGCGCTGGCCGGCGTTCACGTGGAGGAGGCGTTTCTTCCCGTGATAGCGCCGTGCAGTATGGGCGTGGCTTACTGGAACGAATATTACAAGTCCGACGAGGAATTTCTGTTTGCCGTCGCCGATGCACTACACGAGGAGTATAAGGCGATTACCGATGCGGGACTCGTCGTGCAAGTGGACGACGCGATCTTGACAAATCTGTACGATCAGGTGCGCGCTGACGGAAAAGATTATCGCCGCTGGGTTCGAATGAATATTGAAGCGCTGAACCACGGCCTGCGCGGCATTCCCGAGGACCGCGTGCGTTATCACTTGTGCTGGGGCAGTTGGCCGGGCCCTCACACCGGCGACGTACCGCTGTCGGATATCGTGGATCTGCTGCTGACCATCAAGGCGCAGGCCTATTCGATCGAAGCGGCGAATCCAAGGCACGAACATGAATGGGTAATCTGGGAAGACGTCAAACTGCCCGAAGGAAAGATCCTGATGCCGGGCGTGGTCAGCCATGCCGTCAGCCACGTGGAACACCCCCAATTGATCGCGCAGCGCATCACGCGCTTTGCCAAGCTGGTAGGCCGCGAGAACGTGGTTCCGAGCACCGATTGCGGATTCGCGCAGGCGTCGAGAATCGCGCGGCAGCATCCGAGCATCGTGTGGGCTAAGTTGGAAGCGCTGGCCGAAGGAGCCCGCATCGCCTGGCGCGAAAAGGTGCGCGTGTAGCGCCCGAATGCGCGTCTGAGAGCTCGCAAAGGTTAATCTAAGTCTGAAGGAGACGACGCATGAATGTCACCAATCCGCTTCTAGCCCCCGTGGAAGCAGACGAACACCGTGAGGTGGGCGGAGTTCAAGTGGATGTAGCGCGCGCCGGCGCCGGCCGGGTAAAGCGCATGATTTATCCGCCAGGATTCCATTGGGCCAAAGACTTGAGCGAATTGATGGGCAGCAGGTATTGCATGCATGCCCACGTGGGATTCATGGCGCACGGCCAGATCAATGTGCGTTTCGCGGACGGGTGCGTGGTGGAATACAAGGCCCCGAAGTTCGTGCAGGTGGAGCCCGAACATGAGGGCTGGGTGGTGGGCGACGAGCCGGCCGTTCTGATCGAGTTCGACTTTGAGAGCGATACGATCGATCGGCTGGGCGTCCCGCAAGTGCATAAGCATGGCCGATGATCTCGATCAGCCCCTGCTTGACATAGAACCGTGGCTGCGAGGGCCGCTCGCGGGGGTTCACCCGCTGGTGGCGCCGACCTTGCATGCATACCAACAAGCGAGCGAAGATATCGCACATTGGACCGAGGGGCTCACCGCCGCTCAGATCTGGTCGCGCCCCCATCATCTCGCCCCAGTCGGATTTCACTTCCGCCACATCGCCGGCAGTGTTGAGCGACTTACTACTTACTTGCGCGGCGAGCAACTCACGCCGGAACAATTGGCGGCGATCCCTCACGAAATGGATCCAGGGCCAGGACGATCGGCGCTGCTCTTTGCGCTCCATCAAACTCTGCAACAATCCGAACAAGTGATTCGAACACTGGATCCGGCGGCGCTTGCCGCGCCCAGAAGCGTTGGCCGAAGAGGTTTGCCTACTACGGTCATCGCAATAGTAGTCCACTTAGCCGAACATACCCAGCGACATGTTGGCGAGCTAATAATTACGGCCAAACTATCCAAAAGGATAGTGACTGGACGTACTAGACCACTGCCTAGTTGAAGTAATCGGCTGAAACCGTTTAGACTTCAAACTTGCACATCCCTGAAGCGGATTTCCAGTATCTGATCCGCATACTTTCGGAGGCGCGGTCGCGCGCAACCGAACTATCAGCGTCTATTAGCTCGCGCCTGGGGACCGAACATAGATTATCCGAGTTGGCGAATGCGGCCTCTTGGAGGATCGAGGATTTGATGCGTGAAGTGCGAGTCTCCGTGACCGAAAACCTAGCGAATGTTGGCGGCTTAGCAGAGTTACAGGAAATTCTGCAAACCGAGACAAAGTCAGTAACCCCGACGCCAATAAATCCGCCAGAGCACATAACCAAAGAGGTGCACGCCATGGCTGCTTTCGCCCCACAACTTGGACTCGTCGAACCCGAACATTGGCTCCCGATGTTCGTGGAAGATCTTACTGCGCAACTTCGAACTGCAGGGGGGATTACATTTGAAGTCGCCGAGCGTTTGCTGCAACAGCGGAAGGATGACTTCCTGAGAGACTTTTTGGTCGCTCGCAGGATGTATCGCACTTATCCCCACCTATTTCCGGAGATTCAACGCGAGATGGGGCGTTCCGAGGGCCGGATCGTCGCATAATGAGCTACTTAGAATGAGCGAGCTGTCGCAATGACGATTGACGCAAGAGAATTAAACGAATTCACGCGCAAAGCGACCGAGCTGATGTCGGAGACCGCCGAGGTGCCAAGAGTGTTGCGGAACCGGCTCGGAGATCAACACCAGCTTGTGCATGCCGCCGAAGAAATGCAGGGCAGCATTGAAAGATTCGTGCGGGAACTGCGTTGCTTCGATGTTTCGGCTCAGACCGTCGACGCTGACACATTCGGGGGATCATGACTGGAAAAAAGCACCGGGCGGTCGCGCTAGGAGGGGTGGCATTCCGCCGCACCATCGGCGCCCACCAACGAATTTGGCAGTATCTTGAAGCTGTTGAAACTAACCACCACCATCGGGAGGTTTTCTGTGGGTAATCAAATATTAGACGAAGAAAGAACTTTAGCGCGACTGCAGACGCTGATGCGCTCGGAACACTGGCTCGCTACTTATGTGAGCGATCTGTTAAGCGCGCACGACCTCTCGGCGGGCATTGATTTTCGAACTGCCGAACAACTCCTCGCCGCCGAGAAGGAACAGTTCGAAAAGGATTTGGCTATCGCGCGGCGCATGCTGCGAGTTTACGGCAAACAGGTGATGGCGGAGAACCTGTCGCAAAGCGCCTACGCACCGAACAACGGATAGCGGCAGCCGCTCAGTGATGGTGGTGCCGGTCTTCGCGGCCACTGAGCCGCGCGCTTGAGCAAGCGGACGTCGGCCCGCTCAGTGCAGCACCGTGATGGGAACCCACGCGTCGGTATTTTCCCAGAGCAACGCCAGGGTGCCTTTGCTGCCGCCTGTGGATTGCAGCTCGATCTTAAAAGTTTCCATCGGCGACGGCAGCGTCTTGAGGTTCATTTTCACGCGCCCGAAGTCGTGGGTCGGATCATAGTCCAAATGGAACTGGCCGGTCTGTTTGTTAATGATCAGCAGCCATTGCTTTTCGTTCGGCAGCGTCCAGATGGTGTAACTGCCCTTGGGAACCTTCAGACCATTCATGTCGAGGTCCGCTTCGGTGGTGATCTTGGTGGCCCAGTTTGCTCCCGTGCACCACACCTCGTCGTACGGCACCAGGTTGCCCATGATCTTGCGGCCGCGCATGGACGGCGCGTAGTACTCGATGGAAATGTGATCTCCATCGATCACCGCCGAAGCATTGGCCGGAGGGCTGGTATAGCGCTGGGCTGAAGCGTTGGGGGAAAACGCAAGCGCGGCGAGCGAAAGCGCCGCGAATCCGGTAAGGAGTGACTGAGTGAATCGGGTCATGCGATGCTCCACGCCTATAGTATCTAACTGAACTGCGCGCGGCGAGCAATCGATTTCTGGTGCGAGTTAATGCTCCTGTCTGAAGCGAACGACAGCGGACCGTTCCTGCCGCGCCAGTTCCTCGGGTAAAGCCACGTAACCCAGAGCGCCCGCCTCCCGCTGACCCGACAAAAGAGCCCAGTCGAGAAACGCCGCCAGCCGCTCGCGCTTCCCGCCGGCCGGCATTTTGGACGAAACCAGAAGCCAGGTGAACGACGCAATCGGGTATGAGTCGCGCCCCGGGGCATCGGCAAGCGAGATGCGGAACTGCGCCGCCGGCGCCGCGGTCCGGGCAGAAGCTGCAATGCTGTCGATCTCCGGCCTGACAAACTTGCCTGCGGCGTTCTTTACGGCGCCATAACTCAATTCGTTCCTGAGTGCGTAGATGAATTCCAGGTAACCGATCGAAAAGGGCGTTCGAGTCAACGCGCCGGCCACGCCCTCGTTGCCTCTGGCTGCTTGTCCAGCCGGCCAATGGAGCGTGCTGCCAGTTCCCATGGCCTCGCGCCATGCCGGATTGGTTTTGGAAAGATACTCGCTCCAGACGTAAGTGGTCCCACTACCATCGGAGCGATGAACGACAACGATGTCGGCCGCTGGCAGGTTGGCGGCGGGGTTGACTTCTTTGATGCGCGGGTCGTTCCACTTTGTGATGCGTCCTAGAAATATCCCCGCCAGCAGATCCGGCGTGAATCGCAGATCGCGCGCCAGGCCTTGGAGGTTGTAGGCTGGAACCACGGCGCCCACCACCGAAGGAAGCGCCTGAATACCCAGTTGATCCTGAACCTCCTGGTTCGGCAGAATGTCGGAGGCTGCAAAATCAACTTCACCCCGGCGAAGGCGTTCGATACCTTCCTCCGAGCCGATCGCGTCGTACGATATACGCAGGCCGGGTGTGCTGGCCTGAAACGATTCAATCCACTTTTGATAGATCGGCGCTGGGAAGGTCGCGCCGGCACCGCGCAATATTGCCTCGGCTTGCCCGGTTTGCGCGGAAACAGCGCCGGAAAACATGCTGAAAGCCAGAAAAACGGTAAGTGGTGGCCGCATGCCGATTAATGCCTTCCCTGCTCCGAATAACTACTTACTAAGTGCTTGACCACGTCTTTAGAAAGATCGTGAGCGATGTTCGTGGAACCGCCGTGCGGCGTCGCGAGATACGACCACAATGTCACGCCCGCCCGGTCCTTCAGCTCCACGGAAACGTAGCCGCCATACACCGGCTGGCCGTTGGCAGGCGACGTGCCTGCGCGAGGATTCAGGCTATAGTAGCCCTTCAGCCAGGTGTTCCCGCGGGCGGTCAAAGTGGCGTCGGCCTGGTCCGCGGAGTCGGCTAAACCGAAGATCTCCGATCGGCGCAGTTCTGCCGCCAGATCCTTCTTCACTTCGCGAAGTTCAGGCTTCTCTCCCAATCCTTCGATGAAAATTCGCTTTACGGACCGCAAAGAATTGGCCTCCTGCCCATGAACCAGAGGGACCATTAGGCACCAAAGCAATAGCGTGGAGCACGCGCAACGCATCCGAATCAACCATGGTGACACCGCCAAGCGGCCTGGATATGACAATGGTGTTACAGCCTCTCGAAAATCTGGCTTCAGTGGCAGTTTTTCGTTGACACCTCGCACAGGCATCCCGCACCATAGGACGTTTGCGGCTATTCTTCCTCGTTCTGTTTTCTTGCTTCCTGAGTTGCCTCCAAGCGCAGGATGTTCCCGTGCCCACTCCCGATTCCGGATCGAATGAGTCATTTTGGAGCAGATTCTGGGTCTCCGGCCAAGCCAATTTCATCCGCCAGCAGCACGGCTCGTTTCCTGCCGAGTA
>Ga0209415_10004379_pt1 | contig 25880 bp, 23 predicted proteins | sample PeaSoiSIISIP2007_FD_187696 | JGI IMG/M metagenome (GOLD analysis project Ga0209415, IMG submission 187696) | Peat soil microbial communities from Weissenstadt, Germany - SII-SIP-2007 (SPAdes) (version 2) | ecosystem: Environmental > Terrestrial > Soil > Wetlands > Peat | place: Germany... | reverse complement strand
CCTGTCCGCGCGCTGGCCCGGAGACGCCTACCTGTTCGCCCGCCGCTTCTGCGACCTCCTGCAACCCACCGTCCAGGTCCCCGGCTAGCAAGCCCTAGCCAGGGACCGGCGACATCAGGCCGCCAGCATCGTAGCCGAGCCGATGTCATCAGCGCACCAGCATGCTGTAGGGCTGGCTGGATGACGCCACGGCGACGGCTTGCAGGCCGCGCGGGGCGCGGACGCCTACGATCTACCTTGAGGGAGGCGAGCGAGATGGCGGAACGCGAGGTAATCGACGATCCTCACTACTCGACGCCTCTGTATCACAAGGCCGAGGCGGCCCACATCATCGCTGTCCCTGCTCAAACCTTCCGGAACTGGGCAGTCGGCTACGCCCGAAAAAGACTTGACGGCCCACATGTCGTTTCTGCGCCCATCGTGACAACGCTGGAGCCTGCCCGGCCACAAGGTGTCAGCGTGCCCTTCGTTGGTCTTGCCGAAGCGTACATCGTGGCTGCCTTCACCAAAGCTGGGCTGCCTATGCAGCGCATCCGCCCCGCCGTCCTATGGCTGCAGGACCAAATCGGCCTCCCCCAGGCGCTCGCCAGCCAGCGACTGCAGACCGACGGCGCGGAGGTGCTGTGGGATTTCGGCAGGCAGTCCGGGGATCCAGCTGACCAGGACATGGTGGAGGGCCTGGTTGTGGTCCGCAGCGGCCAGCAGGTCTTCCGGCCGGTTGTCCACGATTACCTGACTCGCGTCACCTATGAGAATGGATGGACCCGGAGAATCCAGCTCCCGCAATACGGCAGCGTCGATGTTGTTGTCGACCCTTGGCTGAACGGTGGTCAGCCGACCGTAGCCGAGCGGGGTATACGCGTGGTGGATATCGTGAACAGGCTCAACGCCCGCGAGCCAGCCCAAGACGTGGCTGCTGACTACGACCTGACGGTACGAGAGGTCGAGCAGATCCGCCGGGCGGCTTAAGAGTGGCCAGAGAGGCGGCAGCGGCAGGGCTTCGTTTCTTCCTAGATCGCGGGCTTGGAGCCCGAATTGTTCCTGGAGCGCTCAGGCAGGCAGGCTGGACGCTTGAGACAATGGACGAGCGTTACGGCAAGGCCAGTTCCCAGGACATCCAGGACACCCAGTGGATCGAAGAGGCGTCCCTGGCAGGCGATGTGCTTCTGTGCAAAGATCTCGCAATCGCGCATAACGCACTCGAAGCACAGGTGGTCTACATGACCAGCGCGCGCGTATTCGCCCTTTCCCAACGCGAACCTTGCCGGGCCGACCATGGCGCAGTGGTACATAGACAACGAGGCGAAGATCGTGGCAGCGGCTGTCAGGGCAGGCGGCCCGTACGTTATGTGCGTGAACCCGTCATATGGTCTTCGACGAGTCAAGCTCGCTTACCCGCCAGACTGAAGTGACCGGCGCCCACGCGACGGTCGGCTGCCACCGACCACGGGCAGGTACCCGCACCGACCCGGAATCGCCCGTGCTCCAAGACCGAAGAAACGTACCTCCACTAGCTGATGCCGACCACTGAATCTGAAGCCTGGCTCGCAGATCAAGACACGCAGGCGGTGATGATTGCCGGCGCTTGCTTGCCACTGATCGCTCTACGCGACGGCGCCCAGTCAGATCGGGCTCACCGAGCCGCCTAGTCCGTGACCCGGTCGTCAAGGTGGCCACCCGGTGTCGCGCCGGAGCGGGTGATCTGTATGCCACACGCGCAGGTCGACGGGCGGCTTACGCCTGAATCTGGTTGGCTGCGCGTGCCTCCGGGCTGAAGCGGGGGAACCAGCTGCGGACGTCGTTGCTTTCGAAGGTGGTCGTGGCGCTGACCTTGCCGGTGAGGAAACCCTGGCCAAGAGGGCTCCAGGGGACGAAGCCGATGCCGAGTTCCTGGCAGGCGGGCAGGATATCCGCCTCGGGGTCTCGCGCCCACAGGGAATACTCGCTCTGAATGGCGGTGACGGGCTGGACGGCGTGGGCACGCCGCAGGGTCTGCGCGCTCGTTTCCGACAGGCCGAAGTGCCCCGCCTTGCCTTCGGCTGGGTTCTGGTCATTCGCCTGGCGGGAAGTCTGTCGAGGCGGCGAGGCGGGCTTGCGCTTCGAAGCTGGCAATGCGGTCCTTGAGGACGCTGACGGTGGTCTGCAAGGCCTGCGCTCCGAGGATGATGCGCAGCGGGGCGGGCTGCTGGTCCACGCTGGCGATGATGGCGGCGGCCATCCGGGCCGGGTCGCCAGGTGCGAGCCCGCTGGCAGGGTCGAGCATCGTCAGGAAACCATGCGCCGGGGTGCCGTCGTACGCGGGCATGAGGTCTGCGACCTGGGCGCTGCCGTAGCGGAATTCGGTCCGGGCGCCGCCCGGCTCGACGATGGTGACGCCGATGCCGAACGGCGCGACCTCCTGGGCGACCGACTCGGCGAAGCCCTCGATGCCCCACTTGGTGGCGTGGTACATCGAGTTGCCGGGGAAGGCGACCTGCCCGCCGTAGGTGGAGATCTGGATGATCCGCCCGCCGCCCTGGGCGCGCAGGTGCGGCAGGGAGGCCCGGATGAGCTGGATGGACCCGGTGAGGTTCGTGGCGATGATGTGGCTGACCTGCTCGTCGGACAGTTCCTCAGCCGCGCCGAACAGGCCGTAGCCGGCGTTGCTCACCACCACGTCGACCCGCCCAAGGCGGGCGAAGCTGCGATCCACCACGTCGCGGATGGCGGCGGCGTCGGTCACGTCCAGCAGCTCGCGGTGGAACGTGTCCGGGTATTTCTGCACGAGGTCGGCGACGCTGTCGGGTCGGCGGACGGTGCCGACGACGGTGTCGCCGCGGTCGAGCAGCTGGGTGGCCAGCTCGCGGCCGAAGCCGCTGCTGACGCCGGTGATGAGCCAGGTCCTTGCGGTCATGTCGCTTCCTTCCTGGACGCCAGTGCAACCTCGTTGACGGCGGCGAGGGCGTTGAGCGTGCGGGGGTAGCCGATGAACGGCACGAGGACCGTGATGACGCCGATCAGCAGCTGCCGGTCGTTTCCGACGTTGAGGTTGGCCGCCACGTGCCCCCTGACCTGCGGGTCGCATCCGCCGAGGGCCGCCAGCATGGCGAAGGTGAGCAGCTCGCGGGTCGGTACGTCGATCCCTGTGCGGGTGATGTGGTCGCCGAAGCAGTTGGCGGACAGGAACTGCTGGAAGTGCCGCTCGTCTCCGGCCGCGGAGGCGTACATCTGCTCGACCCGGTCCGCCCCGACGATCTGCTCCTGCACGGCCCGGCCCTTCTCAGCGCGGGTGGCGGGCGTGGTCGTGGCCTGCCCTTCGAGGGGCAGCCGGATGCCGCGCTCGGTGAGGACGTCGTTGGTGGCGTGGATGAAGTCGAAGACCTTCCCCATCCCGGCGTAGGGGACGGCCTGGTAGACGATCTCCCTGGCTTCGACCGGGGTGACCCCGTTCGTCAGGGCGGCGCCGAGCATGACCCGGTACTCGCGCAGTGCCTGGCAGCCGATGAGCGCCGCGAGCTGCACCATGAGCCGGGTCCGGATGTCGAGCCTGCTGTGCCGGAGCGTCTCGTCGAAGGCGAAGTTGTCGAAGATCTCGATCAGTTCAGGGTCGGTGACCTTGAGGGTCGAGACGTGGCCGGGGAACAGCTCGTCATGGTTCCTCCGGGCGGTTTCGCTGATGGCCACTGGCCTACCCCTCCTCAGGCTGCGGGACGAGGCGGACGGTCACGTGGTGGGCACCGGGGCCGGTGACCGAGCCGACGATCCGCGGGCCGTACCGGTCGTACTTGGCGTGGTAGGCGGCGTCGATGTTGCCCTGGACCTCCGGGGAGGCCTGGGCGAAGGAGACGTCCCGTTCGATGTCGCCGGCCCGGATCCGGCCGACGCCGCCGGGGGTGGCGCGGCGGTACCAGGGATTGTTCGGCCCGTACGCCGAGCGGACGTACAGGTCGCCGCCTGCGCGCACCACCCACATCGTCACGTACGGGCGGAGACTGCCGTCCGGGCGGCGGGAGGCGAGCTGGAGCTCTTCGGCAGCGCCGATGCGCTCCAGTTCATCCCGGGGCCAGGTAGCCATGCCGTTCGCTCCCGCCATCAGACTGCTCCCACCCGGACCAGCGACTTGATGGCCCGCCGCTCGTCCATGGCCCGGTAGGCGTCGGCGATGTGGTCCAGGTCGGTCTCGTAGTCGAACACCCGGCCGGGGTTGATGGCACCGTCGAGTACGTCGCTGAGCAGCTCGGGGATGTAGATCCGGGCCGGCGCCGGGCCGCCCCGCCAGCCGGTGTTGCGGAAGAACGTCTCGGCGAAGGGCACCTGGCCGTGCGGGACCCCGACGATGCCGACGGTGGAGCCGGGCCGGGCGACGGCGAAGGCGGTCGTGATGGACTGGGCGGTCCCGACGCATTCCAGCGCTGCGTCGGCGCCGATGCCCCCGGTGAGGTCGAGTACCGCCTGGGTGGCTTCCTCGCCGCGTGCCTCGATGATGTCCGTGGCGCCGAACTCGCGGGCCACTTCCTGGCGGCTGGCATGGCGGCTCAGTGCGATGATGCGCTCCGCGCCGAGCCGCCTGGACGCCAGGACGGCGCACAGGCCGACGGCGCCGTCCCCGACCACCGCCACCGTGTCGCCCTTCTTCACCCCGGCGGCAGCCGCTGCGTGATGCCCGGTCGACATGACGTCGGACAGGGCCAGCAACGACCGCAGCACATTATCCGGATGTCCTGATCCGGGCACGGGGACGAGGGTGCTACCGGCCAGCGGGACGCGTACCGCTTCGCCCTGGCCGCCGTCGATCTGGCCGTCGCCGAAGTTGCCGCCCGCGGGGCAGGAGATGGTCGACCCGTTCAGGCAGTGCGGGCAGGACATGTCGCTGTAGATGAACGGGGCGACCACCAGGTCACCTGGGTGAACTTCCTGCACGTCGGCGCCGACCTGTTCGACTATGCCGATGAACTCGTGGCCGATCGAGCCGACCGCGTGCGGCGACTCGCCCCGGTAGTACCACAAGTCGGACCCGCAGACGCAGCCCAGCACCACCCGGACGACGGCGTCGGTCGGCTCCTGGATGACCGGCTCGGGCCGCTCGCCGATCTCGACCGCTCCGGGCCCCTTGAATATCGCAGCTCTCATCGCTCGGTGCTCCTTGACCTTTTACTGTCTTGATTCCAGGCAACCACTGGCTGGCGAGCGCGGGGAGGGCCGGTCGTTCGGGGTACTGGCAGAACCCCCCTCCCCAGCGGCCCGCCCCCGCTGGGTTCATGACATCGTGCTGATGTCGATGACGAACCGGAAACGGACATCACCAGCGACGACCCGGTCGTAGGCCTCGTCGATCCGGTCCGCGTCGATGACCTCGACTTCGGCGCCGATGCGGTGCTCGCCGCAGAAGTCGAGCATCTGCTGGGTCTCGGCGATGCCGCCGATCCGCGAGCCGGCGATCGAGCGGCCGTTGGTGATCAGCGAGAACGGGGCGATGCTCAGCGGCTTGTCCGACAGGCCGATGTTGACCAGGGTGCCGTCCAGGGCCAGCAGGCCGAGGTAGGCGTCCAGGTCGATGCTGGCCGGGACGGTGTTGACGATCAGGTCCAGCGTCCGGGCCAGATCGGCGAACGTGCTGGCATCGGTGGTGGCGCGGTAGTCGTCGGCGCCTAGGCGCAGGCCGTCGTCCCGCTTGTCCAGGGACAGGTCCAGCGCCGTGGTGTGCGCGCCGAGCGCCTTGGCAATCTGCACGCCCACGTGCCCGAGCCCGCCGAAGCCCAGGATGGCCACCCGCTTGCCCGGCCCCGCGCCCCAGCGCCGCAGCGGGGAGTAGACGGTGATGCCCGCGCACATCAGAGGCGCGGCGTTCTGCAGCGGGATGGCCTGCGGTATCCGCACCGCGAAGGCCTGGTCGACGACGATCTTCTCGCTGTAGCCGCCCTGCGTCGGCTGGCCGTCGCGGCCGACCGCGTTGTAGGTCTTGACGTTCTGCGTGCAGTGCTGTTCGTGCCCAGCGCGGCATGGGCCGCACTCACGGCAGGAGTCGACCAGGCAGCCCACCCCGGCGCGGTCCCCGACGGCGAACTTCGTCACCTTCGGCCCGACGGCCGAGACGATCCCGGCTATCTCGTGCCCGGGCACCAGCGGGTACAGCGTGTGGCCCCACTCGCTGCGGGCGTGGGCGATGTCCGAGTGGCAGATGCCGGCGTAGGCGATGTCGATCAGGATGTCGCGGGGACCCAGGTCGCGCCGCTGGATGGTAGCGGCCTTGAACGGCTCGCCCGGACCAGCGGTGACGCGCGCGTTGACCGTGATCATGGGGCTCATCCGACCGCCTTGTACTCGAGGAACTCCTCGATCCCGTACCGGCCGCACTCCCGGCCGATGCCCGAGGTCTTGAATCCGCCGTGCGGCGCCCGCTGGTTGACCGGCGAGCCGTTGATCCGGATCCGGCCGGCCCGCACCTGGCGGGCTATGGCCCGCGCCCGGGCCTCGTCGGCACACCAGATCGCCGCGGCCAGGCCGTAGGAGGTGTCGTTGGCCAGCGCGATCGCGTCGGCCTCGTCGTCGAACGGGACGATCACCACGACCGGCCCGAACACCTCGTCCTGGGCGATCCGCATGCCGTTGTCGCCAGACAAGACGGTCGGCCGCACGAAGTAGCCGCGCGGCAGCCCGGCCGGGGCCTCCGGGCCGCCGGTGAGCAGGCGCGCGCCCTCTTCCTGGCCGGACCGGATGCAGCCGCGGACCCGGTCGCGCTGGCCGGCCGTCTTGACCGGGCCGAGCGTCGTGGCGGGGTCGAACGGGTCCCCGAGGATGAAGCTTTCGGCCTTGCGCACGGCGATCGCCTCGGCCTCCGCCAGCCGCTGCCGGGGCACGAGGACACGCGAGAGGCTGCCGCAGACCTGGCCGGCGTTGCGGAAGGCGTCGTCGATGCCGACGGTGATAGCACGCTCGAGGTCGGCGTCGGAGAGGATGATGTTGGCGGATTTGCCGCCGAGCTCGAGCCCGACCCGCTTGATCGATGCGGCGGCGAGTTCCATGACCCGCCGGCCGGCCCGCACGGAGCCGGTCAGGGAGACCATGTCGACCAGCGGGTGCGACGCGACTGCCTCGCCGACTCCGGGCCCGGTACCGCAGACCAGGTTGAACACCCCGTCCGGCAGGCCTGCCTCGGCGACCGCCTCGGCGAAGATGAACGAACTCAGCGGCGCGATCTCGCTGCCCTTCAGGACGACCGTGCAGCCGGCGGCGATGGCCGCCCCCGCCTTCATGCAGATCATCTTCAGCGGCGCATTCCACGGCGTGATCACCCCGATCACCCCGGCGGGCTCGCGGCGAACCACGGTGGTCCCGATCCGCTCCTCCCAGGCAATGTCGCTCAGGGCTTCGGCAGCGATGTCAAGGTCCCCGATCGCGGTGCCGACCTGGGCCCGCGCCGCCATCGACGCCGGGTGGCCGACTTCGCTGACGATCGTCTGGAGGATCTCGCCGGACCTCGCCTCGAGCAGGCGGGCGAGCTTGGTGACCACCTCGGCGCGCTCTGCCAGCGACGACTGCGACCAGCTGGCAAAGGCGTCGGCCGCGGCGCGTGCTGCCCGGTCGACGTCTTCGGCGGACCCGCCGGGTACGGCCGCGATCGGCTCCTCGGTAGCAGGGTTGATCACGGCGATGACATCGGTCCCCGACGACTCGAGCCACTTGCCGTTGACGAAGATCTGGTGGCGCTCGATCACTCCGAACCTCCTAATGATCGTATATAAGAATAATTACTTTTATTTGGAATCACTGTGTCACGCTATGCGGGCGATGGGATGGGAGTCAACAGCGGTTGCTGAGCACGCACCACGGTTCCGTTCGGCCAAATAAAATCAGTGAGGGCCGGATGCCTGCTTACGGGCGTGACCCCAGATAGCTCTCGATGAGAGCGCTCTGGTTCAGGGCGCGCGGGTCGCCGACGTGCTCGATCTGGCCCTGGTTGAGGATGTAAACCGTGTCGGCCAGCGCGAGCGCCTGCGACACGTACTGCTCCACGATGAGCATGGCGACGCCGGTGGCGGTCAGCGACTCCAGGGTGTCGAAGATTTCCCGCACGATGATCGGGGCCAGGCCGGTGGACAGCTCGTCGAGCAGTACCACCGAGGGTTTGGACAGGTAGCAGCGGGCCAGGGCCAGCATCTGCTGTTCCCCGCCGGACATGGTGCCGGCCACCTGGTTCAGGCGTCTGCCGAGACCCGGGAAGGCCGCGATCGCGGGATCGATCTCCTGGTCTGACCAGGGCGGCACCTGCAGGGCGAGGTTCTCGCGGACGGTCAGGGACCGGAAGATGCCGCGGCCTTCGGGGATGAGGCACAGCCCGCGGCGGACCCGCTGGTTCGCCGGGTGCCCGGTCATGGTCTGGCCGGTGATCAGGACGTCGCCGGCCGACGGCTTGAGCAGGCCGGCGGCGACCCGCATGGTGGTCGACTTGCCCGCGCCATTGGCGCCCAGCAGGGCGACGATGGACCCGGGCGCCACGGTCAGGCTGACGTCCCGCAGGACCGGCACCTTGCCGTAGCCCGCGTGGATGTGGCGGAGTTCCAGGGCCGGAGCCCGCTGTGAATGGTCGGTGGCTGTCATGCCGTCTTCCCCTGTACGGGTTCGGGCTGGCCCAGGTAGGCCGCCTGCACGATGGGCGAATTGCGGGCTTCGCTCGGCGAGCCGCTGAAGATGAGCTCGCCGTAGTCCAGGACGTACAGCGCCGAGCACACGCGCATGACGAGCTCCATGTCGTGCTCCACGAGCAGGATGCCGAGGCCGCGTTCGGCGACGACCCGCTCCAGCAGATCGCCGAACCGGTCGGTCTCGGCCCGGTCGAGCCCAGATGAGGGCTCGTCGAGCAGCAGGATCTCGAACGGGCTGACCAGGCACCTGGCCAGTTCCAGGAGCCGCCGCTGGCCGGTGGACAGGGCGTGTGCCGGGGTGGTGACCACGGCCTCCAGCCCGCAGAGCTTGACGGCTTCCCAGACCTGGTCGTCGATCTGGTGCCGTGTCGCCGACCGGGACAGGACGTGCTTGAGCGGGTTACCGCCGGCCAGCCCGGCCTCGCAGCCGATCGCGATGTTGTCGTAGACCGGGAAGCTCTCGCACAGTTCGACGCGCTGGAACGTCCGCCCCAACCCGGCATGGGCACGCCGGGCGGGGGTGAACCGCGAGATGTCCCGGCCGCCGAACAGAACCCGGCCGGAGGTCGGCCGGACCAGGCCGCTGCACGCGTTGAACGTGGAGGTCTTGCCGGCACCGTTCGGTCCGATCAGGCCGGTGATGGTCCCCGTCTTGGCGGCCAGGGACACGCGGTCGACGGCGACGACGCCGCCGAACCTGATCATGAGATCGTCCACCGCGAGGCTGCCTACCGTCTTGCGGTGGGCGGCTGGTTCCGGCGCGGCCGGGGCAGGCACCGGCAGCCGGACCGGGGGTGCGGTCCGCGTCGTGGTCTGTGTCGTCGTCCGGCCGCGGGACAGCAGGGATATCAGGCGGGCGGGGGTGGGGAGCGAGATGCCGAGCCCGACGAGCACGGCGCCGACGCCGAAGACGAGCTGCATAACGTTGGTGACCCATTGGGCCGGGAAGTACCCGGGGATCAGGCCGAACGCGCCGCCTGCCACCAGCGCGTACCAGGGCTCGCCGCCGATAGCGATCGCGACGATCGCCACGAAGGTCAGGGAGAGGAACGGGTCGAAGTTGGCCGGCGTCACCGTGGTCAGCGCCATTCCCTGTAGCGCGCCGGCGACCCCGGCCAGGAACGCGGATACGGCGAAGACGATGACGCGCGTGACGTTCAGGTTGGCTCCGCTGGTGATCAGGGCCCGGGGCGACTCGTCCATGCCGCGCAGCAGGCGGCCCAGACGGGTTTCGGTGATGAGGAAGGTGAGGCCGGCGGTGAGCACCGTCAGTACCAGCGTCAGGTAGAAGAAGCCCCGGTCGCTCCCGAGACCGAGCCAGCCGGGCCTGGGCATCGGCAGGCCGGAGTACCCGCCGAGCCCGAACATCAGCGACGACCCGTAGAACATCTGCTGCAGCAGGATGCCGAAGCCGAAGGTGGCGATGGCCAGGTACAGGCCGGACAGCCGGATGGCCGGGATGGCCACCAAGGCGCCGATGGGGACGACGACGAGCCCGGCCAGCAGCAGCGCGAGGATCCACGGGGCATGGGCGGAGGTGGCCAGCTTGGAGAATGCGACCGCGCCCACGGCCGCGAATCCGACCTGGCACAGCGACAGCTGACCCGAGGTCCGCACCAGCAGGCCGAGGGAGAGGAACAGCAGGACGTCGGTGAGCGTGACCGTCCAGGTGGTCAGCTGGAAGCCGACGAAGCTCGGCACGGCGACGAGGAAGAGCGTGACCGCGACCGCGCCGGCCAGCCGCACCCCAGGGGCGGCACGCCATGCCGTGCGCTCCCGGATCACGGGGGTCCGCGGCGTCGCCATCCACCGCTTCGGGTAGACCAGCAGGACCACGAACAAGATGAGGAACGGCAGGCCGAGCGGAAGCCCGCCGAGGATGGAGGTGCCGGAGAAGTACTTGGTGGCCAGGCTCGACCCGACCCCGAGCACCAGCCCGCCAGCCCAGGTCAGCGGCAGGCTGGAGAACCGGCCGATGGCCGCGGCGCCGAAAGAAGTCACGACGAGCAGCGTCAGGGCGCTGGAGTCCAGGCTGATGCTCGGCGCGAGCAGCAGGCCGGCCAGGGTGGCGAGAAACGAGCCGATGATCCACGCGTACCGGCGGACGGCGACCGGACTGGTCCCGGACATGTCCAGCAGCTGCGGGTCATCGACCACCGCCCGCATGGCCTTGCCGAGCCGGGCGGCCCGGAAGAAGACGTACAGCGCCCCGGTGATCGCGACGGACACCACGACGATGATCAGCTGGTTCCACTGGATACGGGTCCCGGCGACGGCGAACGTCGAGGTCGGCAGGAACTGCGGGAATTGCTGTGCCGTGGTGCCGTAGACCTGATTGCACACCGCCTCGATACCCACCAGGAGGCCGACCGTGGCGACCACCTGCATGGTCAGGCTGGCGGTTGCGAGCCTGCGGGCCAGGGCCTCCATCCCGAACCCCAGCCCCACCGACAGCACGCCGACCGAGATCAGCGCGGCGACCGGCCACGGGACGCCGTGCTGGACGTGCAGCGCGAAGAACAGGTAGGCGGCAGCGGTGCCGAACGCTCCTTGCGCGAAGTTGAAGACGCCTGACGTCTTGTACGTGACGACCAGGCCTACGGCGGCCATGGCGTAGACCGTCCCTGCGGTCACGCCGACCACGATGAACGGGAGCAGTTCACTCATGAGGATTCCTTCGGTTCGTGGCCCGCCAGGCGCCTACCTGTCGCGGGACGGGGACATGAGGCGACCGGCGGTCGCCTTGCCGTGAATCGGCACCTGGCGGGCTTACGGACCATGGCGGGCCTGCTACCTGCTATTTGGCTACCTACGGGCAGTACATCTGCGAGCCGTCGGGGGTGGCGAACTTGCCGCTGCTGACGGTCACGACGTAGATGCATGACACCGAGGAGGGCTTGCCCTCCTGGAAGTGCAGCGGCGGGGTCAGGCCGCCCACCGTGGTCCCGCTGAGGCCGTACAGCGCGGAGGTCAGCTGGCCCGGCGTGGGCGAGGCGCCCAGCTTTTTCGCGGCGAGGGCGAACAGCTGCGCGGAGGCCCATTCCGTGGCGTCGTTCTCGGTGAACGTGGACGGGGCCAGTACCGACGGCGCGTACTTGGCCAGCGCGGCGTGGAACGCCTGCTCGGCCGGGGTGGACTGGTCGAAGAAGGGGAAGACGTCGTCGCTGATCAGGATCTTCGCGCCGCTGATGCCGGAGAAGCTGCTGGCGAACTGCTGGGTGAAGCTGACGCCGTCGCCCATCAAGGTGGGGAAGTATCCCTGCGTTGCGCAGTTCTGCGCGACGGCGAGCTGGGTCGTGGCCGGCGCGTAGATGATGACGCTCCCCACGTGATCGCCCTTGGCCGTCAGGCACTCAGCGGTGTAGTCGGGTGCGGTGACCGAGATCGGCGCGGGCAGCACCAGCGAACCGTCCGCCCGGGTGTACGCCGACCGCACGCCGGGCACCAGCGCCGCGCAGGCCGGGTTCTCGGTGCAGTAGAAGACGCTGCCCCGCGGGCTGGTCGCCTTGGTCGCTGCGATCGCGTCGTAGACCGACTGGTCGGGCGTGGCGCCGACCGGGAAGAAGTCCGGATTGGAGTCGAACACCGGGTCGATCGTGTTGCCGCCGATGACCGGGACGCCCTGCTGCTGGACGTAGGAGGCCCAGGTCTCGGCCGGGCTGCTCATTTCGCCCACGATGGCCAGGACGTGATCTTGCTGGACGAGTTCCTGTACTTCTGACAGCGCGGTCGAGGCGCTGTTGCCGTCGTCCATGACGACGACCTTGATCTGGTGGCCGTCGATGCCGCCGCTGGCGTTGACGCTATCCGCCCACGCCTGGAGCACCTGGCCGGCGTTGCCGTAGGCGCTCGCGTTCGGGCCGCTGTAGCTGCCGATGTTCCCGATCACCCAGGTGCTGCCGCTGGCGGTAGCACCGTTCCCGGCCGTGTTCCCGGCGGCCGAGGAGCTGCCGGAGGTGGACGAGCATGCGGCGAGGGTGATGGCGGCCGCGAGTAGCGCGGCCACCGGCATGAGTCTGGAACGGATGAATTGTGTACTCATCGGGCTTGACCTCCGGTCCGGCGAGCGCTGCACGCTCTGCCCTGCGATTCGATCGTGTCCGTATATACGGACGAATGATCGTATTAACGATTGCAGGCAGTTTACGATGAGGGGTCGGCAGTGTCAACGGCCTGTTTCCGTTCGTCACCGGAGACGGCGGGCAAGGGGGCATCATGCGCACGCGCGGACCGCGCACCGGCTCTGACCAGGCCTGACCAGCGGAAAGGATCATGAGCCGCGCATGCGGGAGCAGACCGGCACCCACGGTACGAGGCGGCCGGGAACTAAGGGCAGGCGCTCAGACGGGCTCTCGTACGGTCGAGGTGGCTCGTTCGCGCCAGGCTTCGACTCGCTGCCGGAGCAGCTCGCTCAGGGTCTCGACCCGCGGAAGCACCTGTGATGTCGCGCCGACGAGCGTGACGGAGGCGACCGCGTGACCGTGCGCGCCGCGGATGACCGTGGCAATACCGGTCCGTGACCGGGTCGGGTTGACGTTGATCGCGACCTTGCTTTCCCGGATGGCAGGCAAGGCCTCAAGGAACGCGTCAACGTCGGCCTGCTCATCGGGCGACCGACGGCGCAGGTAGGCGTGAAGCTCGGTCTCGGGAAGGGCCGCCAGGAGCGCCTTGCCGCCAGCCGTGGTCAGCAGTCCGCGCCTGATGTTGGACTGTGCCTCGAAGCTAGCCATCAGGTTGCTTCCCGCTTCGGCGATGTAGATAAGGTGGTCACCGGCGCGGACGCCGACAAATGCGGACAGGCCGGCCTCCCGGTACAACGCGTCGAGGTCGGCAGCGGTCACCGTGCCCGCGCGGATGTGGCCGCTGGCGATGGCCAGGCTGTAGAAGGCGGGACCGAGGTAGAGCCGGTGGTCGTCTTCAAACAGCCAGTCGACCGCCAGCAGCCCCCGGATGAATCCGTAGACCGAGCTCTTGGGCGCTCCGAGCGCGCGGGTCAGCTCGGCGTACGTGGATCCGGGCCGGTAGACGACCTCCTCGAGGATCCGGGTGACTCTGGTGACGGTCTGGTGAGCCCCGGTCAGGCCCTGGCCGTTCCCACCGGCAGACCGCGGCGAACGCGGCCGGTTGCTCCGCTGATCCTGTTCGGCGTCCACGGTCCGTGGCCTCCCTCCAGATGGCTGAGTTCCGAGGGTACACCACCAGGTGATCGGCATGAAAGTCACGCGATCCTATATAAGAACGATCTCGTCTCAGCTGACGGGCCGCCCGGCCCGGAGCCCACAGCCTCGGCCGAAGCTGCACTGGTCGGTCACGACCCGCTCCGGGTCCAGAGAGCCAGAAGAAGATCCGGCTCCAGGCTACGTGAATCGATGAGGTCATGCCAGTGGGGTCGACAGCCCGGCGGCTCTTGACGTGCCACGCACCGGGCTGTAACGTCTCTTTCCGAGAATACGATCAATTGAACGTATATACGGACGGAACTTATGGTCGCCGAAGTAAAGCCTGAACAGACAGCGGAGATTTCCGGCGAGCTTGCCCGCGGCAGGTTCACCGAGGAGATGCTCCAGGAGATGCGGTCGCTGATCGGTACCGAGCTGCGTACCGAGGTGTGCACCAACAACGAGCACGCGACCCGGCTGGCGATCATGCGGTTCGCCGAGGGCATCGGCGACGACAACCCACTGTGGACCGATCCCGCGTACGCCTCCGGCTCGGTGTACGGCGGGCTCATAGCCCCGCCGAGCTTCATCTTCTGCTGCCTGGGCTCGATCCAGGTGGGCTGGCGCGGCCTGGGCGGCTTTCACGCCGAGACGCTGCTGACCTTCCATCGGACGATGCGGCTGAATGACCGCATCACGGCCCGGGTGTACTTCGACGGGTTCGACGGACCGACGCAGAGCCGCTTCGCCGGCCGCCGCATCAAGGACTACCTGCGACAGGAGTACCGCAACCAGGACGACGAGCTCGTCGCCACGTTCATCTGCTCCCGGATCCGGTTCGAGCGGAGCGAGGCGCAAAGCCGCCGGGAGTCACGCGCGGTGCAAGTGCCGCATCCGTGGGCCGAGGCCGAGCTGGCAGCCATCGAGGATGACGTCCTCGCCGAGACCCCGCGCGGGGCCGAACCGCGCTACTGGGAGGACGTCCGGATCGGTGACGAGATCGATGTGATCACCAAGGGCCCACTCGGGCTCACCGACGAGATCGCCTACATCGCATCCGGCGCCGCGCCGATCCCGCGCCTTTCCGCGCACGGGGTGGCGCTACGGCGCTACCGCAAGCACCCGCGGTGGGCGTTCCGCGACCCGGCCACGCACGCCCTCGAACCGGTCTACTCCGTGCACTACAACGACTACGCGGCCCGGCTGCAAGGCGCGCAGGCCGCCTACGACGTCGGCATCCAGCGCACCTGCTGGCAGATCCACTCGCTGACCAACTGGATGGGCGACGCGGGATTCCTGAAGGCCGCCACCTCCCAGTACCGCTCGCACGTGTACCTCGGCGACGTCGTCCGGCTCGGCGGCACCGTGACGGGAAAGGACGTCGACGCCGACGGGGCGCACGTCGTCCACCTCGAGACCTGGGCGCGCAACCAGCGCGGCCAGGAGGTCATGCCCGGCACGGCCGTGATCCAGCTGCCGCGCCGGTCCGATGGGGACGCTGCCGCCCAGCCGGCTGAGGAGACCCGATGAGTAACGAGCTACCCCTGGCCGGCATCCGGGTCCTCGACCTCGGGCACGTCTTCGCCGGCCCCTACGCCGCCTTCCTCATGGCCATGGGCGGCGCGGACGTCATCAAGATCGAACCGCCGAACGGCGACATGTCCCGCCGCCGCGGACGCGATGGCGACTACCCGTTCCGGGCGCTGAACGGGTGCAAGCGCGGCGTCGTGCTGAACCTCAAGACCGAGCGGGGACGCGAGCTGCTGCTCCAGCTCGCCGAGCAGGCAGACGTGCTGGTGGAGAACTTCGCGCCGTCCGTCATGACGCGGCTCGGACTCGGCCCGGACGTGTTTCTCGAGCGCAATCCCGGGCTGGTCTACGCGTCGGGCACGGGATTCGGGCGCAGCGGCCCGTACTCCGAAGGCCGGGCGCTCGACCTGACCATCCAGGCCATGAGCGGCGTCATGAGCGCCACCGGCGAACGGGGCGGGCCGCCGCTCAAGGCTGGCGTGCCGGTCGCCGACTTCATGGCCGGTGCCCACCTGTACGGCGGGATCCTGAGCGCCCTGGTCGGCCGCGCCCGCACCGGACGCGGCCGCGTGGTTGAGGTATCGATGCTGGAGGCGCTGTTCGCCACCCTGCTGCCGAGCGCCGGGCACGCCTACCAGACCCACAGCGCGCCGGAGCGAAGCGGTAATCGCCATGTGGCCGACAGCTACGTGCCGTTCGACGCCTTCCGGGCCAGTGACGGCTGGGTGACGATCGTCTGTGCGACCGACGAGCACTGGCTGAAGCTCACTGATGCGATGCAGCGCCCGGACCTGCGGGCGGACGAGGAACTGCGCCGGCTTGCCGGCCGCATCGCCCGGATCGACGAGGTAACCGACGCCGTCGCGCGGTGGACGGCCCCGCGCACGCGGGCCGAGATCACCGCGGCCTGCCAGCAGGCGCAGGTCGCCGCGGCGCCGCTGCGCGACGTGGTGGAGGTCCTAGCCGACCCGCACCTGCACGCACGCGGATTCTTCACCAGCGTCCCCGGGCCCGACGGCCCCGTCTTGCTGCCCAACAGCCCGGTCCGTTATGACGGATCGGCGTTGCGGACGCTCACCCCGGCGCCGGAACTCGGCGAACACACCGACCAGGTCCTGGCCGAGCTGTGCGATCTGGACGAGACCGCGCTCAAGGAACTCCGGCGGGACGGGGTGATCAACCCGTGACCGCCGACAGCGCCGCTCCCCCGGCCGCGGCGGTCTGGGGCGAGGCGATCGTCGTCGTCGAACGGCACGGCGTGCCGTACCGCATGTACGCCGAACGGCCCCGGCGGGTCGAGCAGTTGCTCACGTTCGCCAACCGGTGGGGCTCGCGGTCCCATGTCATCCAGGGCGGGCACGAGCTCAGCTTCGCCGATCTGCGTTTGGCCGTGGCCGCCAAGGCGGCCGCGCTCGCTGATGCCGGCCTTCCCCCGCAGCAGCACGTGCTGATCCTGGGGTGGAACAGCCCGGAATGGATCATCAACTTCTGGGCCTGCATGCAGATCTGTGCCGTCCCGGTGCTGGCCAACGCGTGGTGGAGCGAGGCCGAGGTCGCTGCGGCCCTCGACCTGGTCCGGCCGGCCCTCGTGCTGGCGGACGCACACGGAGCGGCCAAGGTCCCGGCCGCCTGGCGACGTGGCCCGTGGGAGACGGACCCGGCTGCCTGGAGACGCCGCCCTTCGGGGACCGCTCCTCAACCGCCGGACTCGGATGAGGAACAGCCTGCCGCCGTCATCTTCACGTCAGGCACGTCCGGCCGACCAAAGGCCGTCGTGCTTTCGCACCGCTCTCTGCTCGCAGGCCTGCACATGCTGCTGCATGTCTCCCGGCGCCTGCCGCAGCAGGTCGACGAGACCTCCGGCGATACCGGCCTGCACACCGGCCCGCTGTTCCACATCGGCGGCATCCAGACGCTGCTGCGCGCCATCACGGTGGGCGGGACACTGGTCATGCCGGCCGGGCGGTTCGACCCAGGCGAGGCGCTCATGCTGATCGAGCGGTACCGGATCAGCCGGTGGAGCGCCGTACCGACCATGGTGTCCCGGCTGCTGGAGCACCCGGATGTCCAAACGCGGGACCTGCGCAGCTTGCGGTCGGTTACGGTCGGCGGCGCCCCGGTGCACGCCGAGCTGCTCGAGCGCATCCGGACCGGACTGCCCGGCGCGGACGCCCGGGTGCCGACGGGCTACGGGCTCACCGAGAACGGGGGCCAGGCCACCGCGGCGTCCGGGCGCGATACCGCCGAGCGCCCCGGCTCGAGCGGCCGGCCGCTGCCCTGTGTCGAGCTGCGTTTCCTGGCCGGCCCGGGTCTGCCGGACGGCGAGATCCTGGTCCGCTCGCCCACGCAGATGTCGGGCTACCTGGGCAGCGGGGAATCGCCCATCGATGACGAGGGGTGGCTGCATACCGGCGACCTGGGCCACCTGGACGACGCCGGGCACCTGTGGATCACCGGACGGTCCAAGGACCTGATCATCCGGGGAGGGGAGAACATCGCCCCCGCCGCCGTCGAGCGCGCCCTGGCGGGCATCCAGGGCGTGGCGGACGCGGCCGTGATCGGCGTGCCGCATGCAGATCTCGGCGAGGAGGTCATGGCGTTCGTGGTTACGGCCGATGACGCGCTCACCCCGGCCGGCCTGGCCCAGGCCCTTCGCGGCACCGTGGCGTCGTTCGCGGTACCCAGCCGCTGGCACCTGCAGCGGGAGCCGCTCCCCACCAACCACACGCACAAGGTGGACAAGCAAGCGCTTAGCGCCCTGATCCAGGCAGGCATGTGACATGGCTGACTCGGTCTCCGTCCAGACCGCCGGGCATGTCGCGGTCGTCGAGATGCACCGCCCGCCCAACAACTTCTTCGACGAGACACTGCTCTGCGAACTCGCCGAGGCCTTGCTGGCCCTGGACGACGACCGCGAGGTCCGAAGCGTGGTCTTGTGCTCGGAGGGCAAGCACTTCTGCGCCGGAGCACAGCTGAGCGGCATGACGGCCGAGGGCATCCGGCGCGTGTACCGACAGGCGCTCCGGTTGTTCACGGCCCGGCGTCCCGTCGTCGCGGCGGTCCAGGGTGCCGCGGTGGGCGGTGGGCTCGGGCTGGCCCTGGCCGCCGACTTCCGGGTGGCCACCCCTGAGTCCCGGTTCGCCGCCAACTTCGCCCGGCTCGGCTTCCACCAGGGCTTTGGCCTGTCTGTGACCCTGCCGGCCCTGGTCGGGCAGCAGCGTGCCCTGGAGCTGCTGCTGACGGGGCGGGACGTATCCGGAAGCGAGGCGCTCGAGATCGGCCTCTGCGACCGGCTGACCCCGTCCGACCCGCGCGAAGCGGCGCTCATGCTGGCCGCGGAGATCGCACAGTCGGCGCCGCTTTCCATCGTCTCGATCCGCGCCACCATGCGCCGGTCCCTGGTCGCCGACGTCGGCGCGGCGCTCGACACGGAGGCCGAAGCGCAGGCGGCTTTGCTGCCCACCGCGGACTTCCGCGAGGGGATCGAGGCCGCCCGGGCCCGCCGGGCTCCGGTCTTCACCGGAGCATGAGAGGACTTTCCCATGCCGCACGGTCCTGCCATTCAGCCCAGGTTTCAGCATGTCACGCCGGCCTTCCGGATCTTCTGCGGAGAGGACGCGCTCGCCGCGCTCCCGCGGGAGCTGGACCGGCTCGGCGCCAGCCGCGCCGTGATCGTGTGCGCCCCGTGGGTCCGCGACCATCCGCATGTGCTGGCCGCTATCGAGAAGGCGCTCGGAGCACGGCTGGCCGGGTGCTTCGACGGCGTCGAAGAACACAGCCCGGTACCGGTGGTGGAGGAAACGCGGCAATCACTCGAGCACGCCCGCGCGGACGCGGTGATAGCCGTCGGCGGCGGGTCGGCCATCGTCACCGCACGGGCGGCGACCATCCTGCTGGCCGAGCGACGGCCCGTGCGGGACCTGTGCACCCGGCGCGGGGCGGACGGCCGGCTCACCAGTCCCCGGCTCGCCGCCCCCAAGATCCCGAACTGGGTGGTGCCGACCACCCCGATCACGGCCTACGCCAAGGCGGGCAGCGCGGTACGGGATCCGGATACCGGTGAGCGGCTGGCCCTGTTCGATCCGAAGACCCGGGCGCAGGGCATCTTCCTCGATCCGGCCATGGCGCTGACCGCACCAGCCTGCCTGACCAGCTCCGCGGCGCTGAACGCCTTCGCTATGGCCGTGGAGTCCCTCCAGGCGTGTCCCGACGACCCGCTCGCCGAGGCGCTGCTGGTCCACGCACTGCGGATGCTCGCCCAATGGCTCCCGCGGCTGCGCAGCGCGCCCGATCAGGCCGAGCCCCGGCTGCGGCTCATGCTCGCGGCCCTGCTGTGCGGCCAGGGCAGCGATTACGTCGGCGGGGGCCTGGCGCAGGCGCTCTCGCATGCGGCCGGACCACGGTCATCGGTTTCCAACGGGGTGGTAGAGGCACTGCTCCTGCCGCACACGATGCGCTTCAACGCGCCTGTCACCGGACCGGGCCTCGGCCTTGTCGCCGAGACTCTGGATACCCGCTCCGCCGCGCAGCCCGCTGCGGAGAAGCGTGCCATCGCGGCGGTCGAGGGCTTCCTGGCTGACCTGGCGGTTCCGGCTCGCCTGCGCGACGTGGGCATCACGAAAGCCGCCCTAGCCGACGTGGCCGACCATGCCATGGGCGACTGGGCGATCACCCGGGTACCGAGGCGCGTGGATCGGCAGGAGCTGGACCAACTGCTGTGCGCTGCCTGGTAAGCCCGGGCGAGCCAGACAAGGACGATGGTGGGAGCCGGTTCCCGCTGTCGGCTGTCTGGCCGCTATGCGCAGGTGGGCAGGTCTCCGGTTTGCGCGGCGGTGGCGGCCCAGCTGGCCAGCAGTTTGAGGTTGTCGGCGGCGGGCGTCGCGGCTGCTGCGGTGTAGACGAGGAGCGTGAGTCCGGGATGGGCGGGGAACTCCATGGCTTCGAAGTCCAGGTCGAGGGTGCCGACAACGGGGTGGTGCAGGCGCTTGCGACCGGTGCGGTGAAAACGGACGTTGTGCGCGGCCCACCGGGTGCGGAAGTCCTCGCTTCGGGTGGAAAGCTCGCCGATTAGCTCGATGAGCTGCTTGTCGTGGGGGTTGCGGCCCGCCTCGGACCGGAGCATGGCGGCGATGTCGTCGGCCGCGCGTTCCCAGTCGGCGAAGAACTCGCGGGCTGCTGGGTCGAGGTAGACGAAGCGGGCGTTGTTGACCGGCCGGCGTGGGTCGGCGAGGAGCGGGGCATACAGGGCGCGGGCCATCCGGTTGGCGACGAGCATGTCATGCCGGGCGTTGCGGACCCAGGCCGGTGCGTCGGTAATCGCGTCCAGGACCTGCTGGATGCCGTCGGTGACGCCGGAAGTCTTCGTCCGCCGCTGCCTGGGAGGGGTGGGCTGAGCAGTGCGGGCAAGGTCGAACAGGTGGGCGCGTTCGGCCTCGTCGAGCTGCAGCGCGTTCGCGATGCCGTCGAGGACGGCATCGGATGCTCCGGCGAGGTTCCCGCGCTCCATGCGGACGTAGTAGTCGATGCTCACGCCCGCGAGCAGTGCTACCTCCTCGCGCCTCAGCCCCTTCACCCGGCGGTTGCCGCCGCCATAGGCGGGCAGCCCGGCCCGCTGGGGCGAGATGCGCTCGCGCCGCGAGATGAGGAACTCGCGGACCTGAGCTCGGTTGTCCATGACCACCACCGTATGCGCAGGCCCGGCTGTGAAGGAGGCAATGGCGTTACCTGGGACGACAGGTACTCCCCAAGAAGCAGGTCAGCGCCTTGACTGGGTGACATGACCACCCAGACTTATATCCCCGCCCGCTCCCCGCACCCTGCGGTTCTCGTCCACCGGCCTGGCTTGGGTGCAGGACGCCTACACCCTGGTGTTCGGCGGGCTGCTGCTGCTCGGGGCCCGCGCCGAGGCGTTCAATATCCGCCTGCACGGTTGCATCAAGACATTTCGGCAAGCAAGAGGCTGGGCGGGAAGGATGATTCTGCGCGGTCGCTGGTGGCGGAGCCAGTGATTTGCCTGCCGCGCGTGGTCGGCAGCAGGCCGGCTGAGCGGCGCTGGGTTGCCCGCCGGGGTCACGGTAGATTCCCAGTGGGCAGGTGACGCCTTGTCAGGAGAGGGCAGCGGGTGCGCACCGGGCTGGCCGGAGTCCTCACCTGCTGGCTGGCCTGGCGGCCTGATCATCGGCTTTGCCGGGCTGTGCCGGTTGCTGCGCCAGGTCGTCCAGCGCCTGGCGCACGCCCTCGGCGAACACCTCGACGTCGGGGCAGTGGTCCCGGTCAGCGACCGCGGTGAGGTTGAGCTGGCCCGCGTAGGACATGACCGCGGCGCCCAGGGCCATGTTGCCCGTGATCGCCAGCACCGGAAACACCTCGAGCAGCGGTGCCCCGGCAAGGTACAACGGGGCCGGCGGTCCGGGGACATTGGTGATGAAGATGTTCAGGTACCGCTGATGAGGCAGGAGGAGGTTAAAGGCCCGCCAGGCGAGGATGAAGCGGAAGATCCCGCTGGTGATCTGGGGGCGGGCGTTCTTCTTGCGCTCGGCGGTCGCGGCGGCGATCAGCGCAAGCCGACGCGCATGGCAGGGCTCGCCGACCGGCAGCGGCACGGCCATCCACCCGACCTGATTGCCCAGCGGCCGACCGGACTGCTCCTGGTGCAAGGAGACCGGAACCGACGCGCGCAGCACCAGGTCCCCGATGGGTTCGCCGCGGGCCAGCAGCAGATCGCGCAGCCCTCCGGCGACTGCGGCCAGCACCACGTCGTTGACCGTCCCGCCATGGGCGCGGGCGATCGTCCTGGCAGCACCGAGGTCACCGCGGACCAGGGCCAGCCTGCGGTCCAGGCCGATCCGGCCGCGGTTGAGGCTGGTCACGGGGGCCCGCTGGCCGGCCGCCTCACGCCAGGCCGGCCAGTTGCGCCGCGCCTGCCGCAGCATCCCGCCCGGGTCCATCAGACCCGGCAGCGCGCGACCGAGCTCCCGGGCACGCCGGCACGCATTGTCGCCCAGCAACTCGCGGGCGGACGGGGCCGGCGCTGGCGTCCACGGCCGCGCGGCCAGCGCGGGTGCCCCAGCAGCGGGGTCGAACAGCGCGCCGAACGCAGCAACTCCCGCCACCCCGTCCGCCATGGCATGGTGGATCCGCAGGAACACTCCGACCCGCCCGTCAGCCAGGCCGGGCAAAAACCACGCCTCCCAGGGCGGCCGCGACCGATCCAGCCGGCGCCGGCGCAGCTGCTCACACGCCGCCAGTAGCTGCGCCTGGCCCGCCGGGGCGGCGAGCGGGAAGGCCCGTACGTGATCAGCGATGTCGAACGACGCGGCGTCCACCCACAGCGGCCAGCCCAGGCCCGGCGGGGGCCGGTACAGCAGCTGCCGGGAATGAGGCACCAGGTGCAGCCTCGGCTCGATGACCCGGCGGACGGCCTCAATCCGGAACTGGCCGTCACCGTCCACCAGGCCGACCCCGTCCAGGACGCCGATTGCGCCGATATCCCAGGGCCAGCCGACATCATCTCCGGTCACCGAGGCCAGATCCTGCGCGCCCAGCCGTTCCATCCGGTCACCGCCCCTCTACCCCCCGGTTACCGCCAGGGCGAAAGCGTAACCAGGGCCAGAAGTCCCCCGCCTGTGCCGTTACCGCCGACCGGCAGGACACCGCGGCCGGGCTCACGCGACCGCGTCACGGGCGAAGGAGCCCAGATCCGGTCGATCCGCATGCCGTCGCTCGTGTAGTCGGCGCAGGTGTCAGCCGCGCCGATGCGGCGATCCGGCGCTTTGTCTCCCCGTGAGTTCGTGACGGTCAGTGATCCTGCCTCGGCATGCGGGGGCGCACAGTGGCTTCGTCCTGCGCTGGGTCCCCTTACGGCCGGGTACCCGCGTCCAGATGCGCCGCCCGGCGTGGCCGCGGCGGCGAAGGTCCCCGGCCTCGCGGCGCCTGGACGGTCACGGCCGGCGCTTGACGGCCACGATGACGCCGCGCCTACCGGGCAGCCGCCCGGCTGCCGCACGACAGGCGTTCAGGGGCACGTTCAGTGCCTGCTCCCCGCCAGCCGCACCCAACGCCGGACCCGCCGGACTAGCGTGGCCATGGCCTGGAACACCGACCCGAAGTCAGGTCCCCGGCACCACACCGGACCTCCATCGATGACGTCCCCCGGCTGGCGAGCGGAACGCCCCAAGGTGGTGGGGCACTGCCCCGTCTTTCGGATCTTCCGGGTTATGCCGGCGGTTCCCGCGGCCGCGTGACTTCTGCGTCACCCCTTCAAGTACGCGTCGAAGAAGGCTATGATCCGCCGGCGGGCGTCCCGCGCGGATGCCTCGTGGTATCCGGCGTGCGTGACCTGCGCCAGGGTGCCGGCAACCACCACGCCGGGCCACGGGCCATCGCCGCCGGGGCTCGACAGATAGCCCGGCATCCCGCCCCGGGGCGTGGCGATCGTGACATCTCCCATAGCCGGCCTCCCGTCCGCGAGCACCCTCACCAGCCTGTCACCGACCCCGAAACCGCAACAGAACGACGCGGGGTCCATCTCACAGGAGCAAGGCCCCGGGATGCGCTGGTGTCCGGCGGTGAGCGGCGTCTGGAAGCAGTCCGCACGGCCCGCATCCGGTATGCACGGGGCGGTGCCGGTCCGGTACCGGACTCGGCGGCGGGCAAGGCTCGCTGGCGGGATCTGGCCCGTGGCGGCGCTGGCGGCGTCAGCGGCCTGCGCATCACGCTCGACCCCTGCGGCGTGCGCGACTGGGACCTCCGCTTGGGCGGCACCCCCGTGCCAGGATCGGTATCCGTACGGGACCAAGGGCCCTGGCCGGCCGGGACGGACAGTCCTTGTTTTCCTGACCGCCGACGAAGATGGTGGAGCGGGATTTGAAAAGGCCTCCGGGCAGCGCGGTGTGCCGCGCGGGTCACTAGCGTGAGGGCGCTCGCGAACGGCAGCTCGCTGAGCGGCAGCATCGCGGTCCAGGGTCGGCAGGCGCGCTCGTTGAGGCTCCGAAGCTAGGGGACGGTCTCATGGGAGTTATCTGGAAGGCCGCGAGCATCTTGACGCTCGGCGGCGTGAGCAACCACGGCAGGGGCGAGTCGCAGGCGAAGGCCGCAAAGGCCCGGGCGAAGGCCGCGAAGGCCCAGGCCGGACTGGCCGAGGCTGAGGCGACGGTGGCTAAGGAACAGGCCGCGGCGATTGCCAAGGCCTTGCGGGAGGACGAGACGCACCGGCAAGCGGACCTGGAGGAGGTCGCCGAGAAAGAAGCCGAGGCCGTGCCGTGGGCCCGGCCAGCCGGCTCCTGACCGCGGCATTAGGGCAGCGCCTAACCGGCGGAAGCGGCGCGCGAGCTGACCTGCTGCCCCGATATAGCCCAAGGCCGCTGCCCAGTTTCTGCCCGCGGCGGGCGGCTGCGGCTGGTGGCCGGCAGGACATAGGTCCCTGCCGGATCGGCCATTTGGAGTGCAACCCCGCGTCGCGCCGGGCGTCGTAAGGAATAGCGGTGGGTGCGGAAGCAGAACCGCCGCGTGATCGCCGCCCGTGCCAGGCCATCTCCTCGCCGGGCGCGCATGGAAGGGAGATCCTCCGATGCGTACATATTTCATGCGCGCTGTGGGTGCCGTCGTGGCGGTGGCGGCGCTGGCCGCGTTCGGCCTGGCCCACGGCGGCGGCGCCGGCGCGGCGGCGCCCAACGGGGGCCAGCGTGGCCCTCGGTGAGGCCCTGTGCACGAGGCGTTGCTGCCGCGCCGCGGCGGCAGACCCCGGGACGCGCGGCGGCCTCGCTCAAGGATCCCCAAGCTGCGCGCGGCGCCCCCGCCCACAGGACCTTTGGCCTCTTGAGCGGCAGTGACAGCCGCAGCACGATCGTTGTATGGCGATTGGCCGCAAGCTTCCCGGGCTGGCCGACCTGACCGCCGCCGTTTACGCGCTCGTCCTGCGCCCTGGGATGGATCGCTGGGGGGCCACCGACGAGGAGGTGCAGGACACCTAACCCGGGCGTGAACTCATCCCCGACGGCGTCCGATCCCCCGGCGGGGAGACGACCGGCGATCACGGAGCGTTGCGCCAGCGGAACAGGATGCCGCGCCTGCTGGTAGCGGCTGGTTACTGAATAGCCGCCGTTCTGGACGGCAATGCGGTCGGCGATGTGGCTGCTTGTGCTGCGCCCGAAGGGTCGTTCGGTGCCCCTCGGGTTCGTATGCCGTGGCCGGTCCGGCCGCTGAATGCGCGCAGGACCCGGCGGATTCGGTTGGCTACAGCTCGTCGACGCGAACGAGATCGAGATTGCGGAACGTGGGCCCTGACGAGCAGAGGGCCGACAGCTTCTCGGCGAACGCCGTCGGGCCGCCGTCCACCTGCGTGCGCTGCGCGAGCAGTAAACCGGCGAGATAGCCGGCCGCTGAGCCACCCGGCTCGCCCGACACGCTCAGTGACGATGCCTTAAATCACTGAGCTGCGCTAACCGCCGATCTGGCGTGCCGCCAGCGGCACCTGCTCCGGCCTCTCGGGGAGACAGATCAGGGCGTTCGGTGCGCCAGTCTCAAGCGGCCGGCCGTTGTTCTAGCAGGTACTCGGCATGCTGGCGGTGGG
>Ga0209415_10004378_pt1 | contig 25885 bp, 17 predicted proteins | sample PeaSoiSIISIP2007_FD_187696 | JGI IMG/M metagenome (GOLD analysis project Ga0209415, IMG submission 187696) | Peat soil microbial communities from Weissenstadt, Germany - SII-SIP-2007 (SPAdes) (version 2) | ecosystem: Environmental > Terrestrial > Soil > Wetlands > Peat | place: Germany... | reverse complement strand
CGCCGATCCAGCGGCGGCCCAGGTAGACGGGTTCGACAGCGCGCTGCTCGGCGCGATGAAGGCGGGCAAGGCGGCGGGCGTGCAGGGCCGCTACCGGGCGCTGGCGCCGGCGGTCTCGCGCGCGTTCGACATCCCGACCATGATCCGCTTCGCCGTCGGGCCCACCTGGTCGTCGCTTCCGGCCGCCCAGCAGCAAAGCCTGACCGATGCGTTCGAGCGCCTGACCGTCGCCAGCTACGCCCACAACTTCGACAGCTTCTCCGGCGAGCGCTTCGAGGTCGACCCCAACGTGGTGACCCGCGGGCCGGACAAGGTGGTGCAGAGCAAGATCATTCCGCCCGGCGCGGCGCCGGTGGTGATCGCCTACCGCATGCGCCAGAACGGCGGGGCGTGGAAGATCATCGACGTGTTCTACAACGGCTCGATCAGCCAGCTGACCACGCGCCGGTCCGACTTTTCCGCCACCCTCGCCCACGGCGGCGCCCCGGCGCTGATCGCCCACCTGAACGCGCTGGCGGACAAGCAGCTGAAGTAGCGGCGGCGGCCTACGGCGCCGTCGGCGGGACCACCGTTGGCGCATCCTCCCAGCCGCCGCCGAGGGCCTGGAACACCGTGACCTGGTCGTCGATCAAGGTCTGGTCGGAGGCGGCCAGTTCGGCGCGAGCGGCCACGAGATTGCGCTCGGTGGCGAGCAGATCCGGGAAGCTGATCGCGCCGTGCTGCAGCTGGATCTGGGCGAGGTCGAAGGCGCGCTGGTTGTCCCGCACGTTGGCGACCAGCGCGGCGTGGCGCGAAAGCTCGGCGTCGTAGGTGGTCAGCGCCTGCTCGGTCTCCTTCAGCGCGCTCAGCACCACCGAGTTGAAGCGGGCGATGTCGCCGGAGGCCTGGGCCCTGGCCTGGATCACCTCGGCCCGCGCCACCAGCAGATTAGGGAAGCTCCAGGTGATCAGCGGACCGAACTGGTAGGTGAAGTTGCCGGCGGAAGCGATCTGCTTCAGCGAGCTGCCTGAGCTGGCGCCGTTCCCGGTCAGCGAGACGGTCGGATAGAAATCGGCGGTGGCGACGCCGATGCGGGCGGTGTCGGCGGCCAAGGTGCGCTCGGCTTCGCGCACATCCGGCCGGCGCTTGAGCAGCGCCGAGCCATCGCCGACCGGCAGCGGGGTGCGGATGGTCGGCGGCGTCCGGCACGCGGCCGCGGCCTGCGAGATCTCGGCGGGCGGGCGGCCGGTCAGCACCGCCAGTTCGTACAGCTGGGCGCGCTGCTCGCCCTGGAAGGTGGGGATGGCGGCGCGGGCCTGATCGAGCGTCGCGGCGGCGCTGGCGACGTCGAAGTCGGAGCGGGCGCCCAGGTCGGCCATGCGCCGGGTCAGATCCCACACCTGCTGGGCGATGTCGGCGCTCGCCTTGGCGGTGTCGGCCTGTTCGCCGAAGGCGCAGGCGTCGGCGTAGGCGCGGGCGGTCTCGGCGGCGACGGCGATGCGCACCACGTTCTCCGCCTCGGCGGTGGCGGCGGCGTCGGCCTTCGCGGCCTCGATCGAGCGGCGGATGCGGCCGAAGATGTCGATCTCGTAGCTGACGTTGAAGCCGGCCGATCCCAGCCACGCCGGCTCCGCCTTGCCCCCCTGCAACGCGGCGACGAGTGCGGCGCTGCCGCTCTTGCCCCAGAGGTCGTTGGCGGAGAGCTCGGTGGTTGGAAACAGGCCCGCGCGGGCCTGGGCCAGCACGCCGGAGGCCTTGAGCAGGTTAGCGGCGGCGGCCTTGAGGTCCTGGTTCTCGGTCAGAGCTTCCTGCACCAGCCCGTCGAGGGTCGGATCGTCGTAGAGCCGCCACCAGTCGGTCGGCGGCGCCTCGGCGGTCGCGGTCCTGGGCGTCGCCGAGACGAACGGCGCGGCCGCGTCCGTCGGCGTCTGCGGCGCGTGGTAGTTCGGCCCGACCGCGCACGCCGAGACCGCCAGCGCGAGCGGCGCGTGCGCCAGGCTGCGCCAAAGCCTCACTCCGCCGGCTCCGGCGCCGGCGCGCCCTTGAGGATGCGCGGCGGCTTGGGGATGCGGTCGGAAACGGCGCGGAACACCACGTAGAAGGTCGGGGTGAAGACCAGGCCGAAGAAGGTCACGCCCAGCATGCCGAAGAACACCGCCACGCCCAGCGCCTGCCGCATCTCGGCCCCGGCGCCGCTGGCGAAGGCGAGCGGGGCGACGCCGAAGATGAAGGCGAACGAGGTCATCAGGATCGGTCGCAGCCGGGTGTGGGCCGCGCTGGCGGCCGCCTCGTGCCGCTCCAGCCCGTGGTCCAACTCGGCCTGGCGGGCGAACTCGACGATGAGGATGGCGTTCTTGGCCGCCAGCCCGATCAGCACGATCAAGCCGACCTGGGTCAGGATGTTGTTGTCCATCCGCATCAGGTTGACGCCGCTCATCGCCGCCAACAGGCACATCGGCACGATCAGGACCACCGAGAACGGCAGCGTCACGCTCTCGTAGAGCGCGGCCAGCACCAGGAAGGCGAACACCACCGCCATCGCGAACACGAGGCCGCCGCTCTGCGCCTGTTTCTGCTGCAAGGCGAGGTCGGTCCACTCGTAGCCAAAGCCGTTGGGCAGGGCCTTTTGCGCCGCCGCCTCCATCGCCGCGATCGCCTGGCCGCTGGACTTGCCGGGCGCCGCGTCGCCCTGGATCTCCGCCCCCGGATAGAGGTTGTAGCGCAGCACCCGGTAGGGGCCTGTCGTCCGCTTGAGGATGACGAAGGCGCCCAGTGGCACCATCGCCCCCGACGCCGAGCGAGTCTTCAGCTCGCCAATCGCCGAGGGGTCGTTGCGGAACGGCCAGTCGGCTTGGGCGTACACTTGGTAGGTGTGGTTCAGGTAGTTGAACGTGTTGATGAACGTCGAGCCCAGGTAGGTCTGCAGGGTGTCGAACACATTGGTGTCGGGCACGCCCAGCACCTCGGCCTTGGTGCGGTCGATGTCGGCGTAGAGGCGCGGCGTCTTGGTGTTGAAGCTGACAAAGGCGTTCTGGATCACGCCGCTCTTGTTAGCCTCGTCGGCGACCGCGTTCGCCGCCGCCTCCAGCTCCTGGTAGGTGTGCTGGGTGCGGTCCTGGATGATCATCTTGAAGCCGCCGGCGGTGCCGATGCCGCGCACCGGCGGCGGGTCGATGATCTTGACGTCGGCGCCCGGGATCGCCGCCATCCGCTTGCGCAGGTCCGCGGCGATCACCTCGGCGGTCAGCCCGCGTCTCAGCCGCTGATCGAACGGATCGAGCACCAGGTAGATCTGGCCGGTGTTGGACTGGGTGGCGTTGGAGGTGGCGTCGACGCCGGCGTAGGCGCTGCCCGCCAGCACGCCGGGCGCTTTGAGCGCGACCTGAGTCACCTCGCGGGTGATCTGGTCGGTGCGGTCCAGCGAGGCGCCGGCGGGCAGCTGGATCGCCGCGATCAGGTTGCCTTGGTCCTGGTTGGGGATGAAGCCGGTGGGCGTGCCGGTGAGCAGGAATACGGTGATGACCAGCAGCACCGCGAACACGCCGAACATCAGCGCCGGAAGCCGCACCAGCCGGGTGGTGGCGCGCGAGTAGAACGCGCTCAGCCGGTCGAAGCCGGCGGTGAAGGCGTGGCCGAGCGCCGCCAGCGGGGCCAGCAGCCCGCTCGAATGCCTGCCATTCTCATGCGGCCGCAGCACCAGCACGCACAGCGCCGGCGAGAGCGTCAGCGAGACGGTCAGCGAGATCACCGTCGCCGCGGCGATGGTCACCGCGAACTGGCGGTAAAACTGGCCGGTGATGCCGGTGATCAGCGCCGCGGGCATGAACACGGCGATCAGCACCAGGGCGATGGCGATCAGCGCGCCGCCGACCTCGTCGACGGTGGCGTGGGCCGCCTCGCGTGGCGTCAGGCCCTCGCGCAGCTTCCGCTCGACGTTCTCGACCACGACGATGGCGTCGTCGACGACGATGCCGATGGCCAGCACCAGCGCGAACAGGGTCAGGGTGTTGATCGAGAAGCCAGCCGCCTTCAGCACCGTCATCGCGCCGATGAGGGCGACCGGTATGGCCAGGATCGGGATCAGCGCCGCGCGCCAGGTCTGCAGGAACACCACGATCACGATCACCACCAGCACGATGGCGAGGCCCAGCGTCTTCTCCACCTCGGTGATGGAGGCGGCGACGTACAGGGTCGGGTTGTAGATGATCTGCCAGCCGAGACCGGGCGGGAAGTCGGCCGCGAGCCGCTTCATCGCCGCGTGGATCCCGTCAGCGGTGGCCAGGCCGTTGGCGCCCGGCAGCTGCAGCACCCCGACCGCGGCCGCGTGGTGCGTCGCCACGGTCCCGTCAGGTTGGCGCTCGATCAGGTAGGCGTCGGTGGTGTAGTCGGCCGCACCCAGCTCCACCCGCGCCACATCCGAGACGCGCGTGTAGCGGCCGGCGGCGTCGCGCTTGACGATGATGTCGCCGAACTCCTGCGGCGTGGTCAGCAGGCCCTCGGCCTGGATGTTGAGCTGCTGCGCGGCCGAGCCCTGGCCGAACGGCGGCGTGCCCAGCGAGCCGGCCGCCACCTGGATGTTGTGGGCGCGCAGGGCGCCCACAACATCGTCGACGGTGAGGTTGCGCTCGGCCGCCTTGTCCGGATCGATCCAGATCCGCATGGCGTAGTCGCGCGCCGCCCGACCGCCGAGGTCGCCGACGCCGGGCAGCCGCAGCAACTCGTCGCGGACGTGCAGGGTGAAGTAGTTGGAGATGTACTGCTGATCGAGCGAGTTGTCGGGCGAGTAGAAGTGCACCGCCAGCAGCAGGTCGGGCGAGGCCTTGCGCACCACCAGCCCGGTGGCCTGCACCGGCGTCGGCAGCTGCGGCACGGCGACCGCCGCGCGGTTCTCGACCAGCACCAGGTCCTTGTCGATGTCGGCGCCGAGCCGGAAGGTGACGGTGATCGAGAGGTGGCCGTCGCCGGTGGACTGCGAGGACATGTAGAGCATGTCCTCCACCCCGTTGATCTGCTCCTCGATCGGCTGGGCGACCGTCGTCGCCAGGGTCTCGGCGGAGGCGCCGGGGTAGTTGGCCGAGATCGTCACCGTCGGCGGGGCGATCTGCGGATATTGCGCGACCGGCAGCGTCGGCAGCGCGATCGCCCCCAGCAGCGTGATCACGATCGAGATCACCGCCGCGAAGACCGGATGGTCGACGAAGAAGTGGGCGAACTTCATGGCGAGATGGCGAAGGTCGCCGAAGCAGCGGCTGGCGCGACCGGGGCCGTCGCGGCATCGGTCGTCGGCGTGATCTGGCCGGCCTTGACCGCCACCGGCCTGCCCGGCCGCGCGTGCTGGACGCCGTCGATGATGACGCGGTCGCTGACGGACACCCCGGAGCGGATCACGCGCAGGCCGTCGACCACCGGGCCCAGCTCAACGCCGCGCTGAACCACCACATTCTGCGGACCGACCACATAGACCACCTGCCGCGACTGGTCGGTGACCACCGCCTGGTCGGGGACGAGCAGGCCCATGTAGGGGTGCGAGCCCTGCAGCCGCATGTGGCCGAACATGCCTGGGGTCAGGAAGCCCTGCGGGTTAGGCAGCAGCGCATAGGCCGAGATCACGCCGGAGGAGGTGTCGAAGGCGTTGTCGACGAAGGCCAGCCTGCCCGACCAGCGATAGTCGGTCTCGTCCTGCAGCCGGATCTGCACCGGCGGCTGCTGTCCCTCGCCGATCAGCGATTGCCGCTTGTACTTGAGGAACTGCGCCTCCGGTCCGGTGAAACGGAATCGGATCGGATCCAGCGCGACGACGGTGGTCAGCACCGTCTGGTCCTGGGTCACCAGGTTGCCCGGCAGGATCTTGGCGTCGGAGGCCCGGCCGGAGATCGGCGAGGTCACGCGCGTGAACGAAAGGTTCAGCGCCGCGGTCCGCTCGGCGGCTTGGGCGGCGGCGACGTCGGCCGCGGCGGTGTGCTCGGCGGCCAGGCGCGTGTCGACGTCCTGCTGGCTGGTGGCGCGGGCGGCGAGCAGCTGCTGCGAGCGCGTCAGCTCCACCTTGGCGTCGGCGAGCGCGGCGGCGGCGTGCGCCTCCTGCGCCTTGGCCTGGTCGAACGCGGCGGCGTAGGGGCGCGGATCGATCTGGAACAGCAGCTGGCCCTTGCCGACCGCCTGTCCGTCCCTGAACCCGACCGCGGTCACATAGCCGGAGACCCGCGGCCGGATATCGACGCTGGCGGGCGACTCAAACTGGCCGACGAAGTCGTCCCAGTCCTCGACCTGGCGCTGCAGCGGCGCCGCGACGGTCACCAGCGGCGGCGGCGGCGCAGGCGGCTTCCCCGCGCCGCAAGCGGCGAGCGAGGTCGCAACCAAAAGTGCCCAGAAGCGGCGGGAAAGGAACATTCGCCCCGTGATGCGTGACTTACCGGCGTTCGGTTAACGGCTGAACGCCGGGGCGCCAAGCAAATCGCCTGCATGGCGCCGCGAAACGGACCCGCCGTCTAGGCGGGCAACGTCTCAGCTTTGTTGCGGAACGGCGTTGTCCGGCGCCTCGGGATCGCCCGGCGGCTTGTCGGTCGGCGGCGCGCCCATCAGCGCCGGTTGGAAGATCAGCGCCGAGACCAGGGTCCACACCAGCGAGATCATCAGCAGCTTGCCCATGCTGGCCGTGCCCGGATGGCTGGAGAGCCACAGGCTGCCGAAGCCCGTCGCGGTGGTCAGGGCCGAGAAGAACACCGCTCTGGCTAGGCTCGACGTCAGCAGGTGTGATCCGCCCGAGCGCCATGACATCACGAAGTAGATGTGGAAGGCGACGCCGATGCCGAACAGCAGCGGCAGGGCGATGATGTTGGCGAAGTTGAGCGGCTGACCGATCAGCACGCAGCTGCCGAGGGTCAGGAGGCCGGTGAGCACGATCGGCGCCATCGTTATCGCCACGTCGCGCACCCGCCGCAGCACCGCGAACAGCAGGGCGGTGATGGCGATGAACGAGAGCGCGCCGGCCTCCAGGAACGCGCGCACCACGACGCGGCCGCCTTCACGGATGCCGATCGGCGTACCGGTGGCGTCCGGCGCGACCTTGGTCGCCGCGTCGATGAAGCGGCTCAGCACCGCGTCGTCGTTGGCGTTGCCCTTCGGGCTGATCGAGACGCGGGCGCGGCCGTCGGCGGTGATCCAGTCGCGCACCACCTCGGGCGGCAACGACTGCAGCGTGACCGGCTGGGCGGCCAGCGCATACTGGATCTGGGTCAGCATGGTGGTGAACGGCGTCATCAGCGTCGCGGCGGCTTTTGCGCGCATCGACGGCGGGGCGTTGGCCAGGCGGTCGAGGGCGGCCGCGAGGCGCAGCGCCTGGACCGAGGCGGCGTCGTGGCCGCTCGCCGCCTGGCGCAGCGCCGCGGCGGTGGCGACGAGGCTGCGCACCACATCGGCGTCGCTCGGCGGCGCGCTGATCACGATCGGATTGAGCGCGATGTCGAGCAGCGAGGCGGCGTCGGCGATGGTGGCGAGTTTCGGCGCCTGATCGGCGGGCACGAAGTCCGCCAGGGTGCGGGCGCTGTCGACCTCCGGGACTTGCTGCATGCGCGCGGCGAGGGCCTGGGCGGCGGGCAGGTTCGGGCGGACCGCCTCCAGCGTGTCCGGCGTCGAGTTGGCGTCGCCCATCAGGTCGTACAGCGTCGAGACCGACTGGGTTTTTGGATCGCGCAGGTGGATCGGGTTGAAGTCGAACTGCAGCAGCGGCAGCAGCGCGGCGCAGCCGACGGCCGTCGCGACGAAGCCCGTCAGCACGCGGCGGCGATGCCCCAGCACGACGTCGTCGATGCGGCTGACCTGGGCCGGCGGGGGCGCGAGGTGGCTGGCCGGCGGCCGCAGCAGCATGATCAGCGCCGGCAGCAGAGTCAGGTTCAGCGCCAGGGCGATGATCATGCCCGCGCCGGCGATCACGCCGAGCTGGGAGACGCCGAAGTAGTCGGTCGGCGCGAAGGCCAGGAAGCCGGCGGCGATGGCGCAGGCGGCCAGCGCCAGCGGCCGGCCCATCATCAGCGCCGCCTGGGTGAGCGCGGCCCTCGTCTCCACCCCCGGCGCGTGCTCGGCGCGGAAGCGCACGCTGAGCTGGATGCCGAAGTCGATGCCGAGCCCCACGAACAGCGGGATGAAGGCGATCGAGATCACGTTGAAGGTCTGGAAAATCAGCAGGCCCAGCGCCGCAGCGACCGCGAGGCCGGCGAGGGTGGTGATCAGGATCGCGGCGATGATCCGCGCCGAGCGGACCGCCAGCCAGAGCATCAGCACGATGGCCAGCACCGCGACGATGGTGATCGGCAGCGCCCGCTCGGCCAGGCTGCCGAACTCTTCGTCCTCCAGCGGCACCGGGCCGGTCAGCCGCACGGTGACGCCGTGAGCCGGGTCCAGCGCCAGCGCCTTGGCGTCGGCGCGGAGCGCATCGCCGGCGGCCGCGCCCGGCTCGAGCTGGGTGAAGTCCATCTTCGGGTTCACCAGCAGGATCTTGCGCAGCTCGCGCTTGTCGACCTGGCCGCCGCCGACCAGCTCGCGCCAAGAGAAAAAGGCGGGCTTGCCGGCCTCGAGCTTCTCCAGGGTGTCGCCGAGCCGGCTCATCGGCATGTTCAGCGACGATAGCGGGGTCTGTCCGGCGCTGACGCCCTGCAACGCGGTGTCGAGCGAGCTCATCAGCCCACGCAGCGACGGGTCGGCCGCCATCGGGCCGAGAAACGGCTCGGCGGCGATCAGCCGGTCCATGCTGGTCTTGACGTCGGCGGCCGACGAGAACAGCAGACCCTCCTTGGCCCAGAACTCGCCGCCGTCGGGACGCAGCACCGAGGTGAAGTGGGCCGGATCGGCCGCGAGCTTGTCGCTGAGCGCCTGAGCGCCCTGCTCGGCCAGTTCGGGCGTGACGCCGTCGACCACCACCACGATCTGGGTGTCGGAGCCGGGGAACAGGGCGGCGAAGGCGCTCTCGGCCTGGCGATAGGCCAGCTTGGGCGACAGCAGGTCGTCGGTGTTGGTGTTGATCGAGAAGTGGGTCGCGACGAACAGCATCGCCGCCGCGGCCAGCGCGAGCCCCGCCAAGGCGACCGCCAACGGCCGCCGCGCCGCCAGCGCGACAAGGCGCGCGATCGCAGAGGCGCGCTGATCGGCTGGACTCATCACCGTCTCAGTTGGCCGCCGCGAGCTGCCGCTGGGCGGCATGATCGATATCGGACGGAAAAGCGGTGGCCATCGGCGCGTCGAGGTCGGACGCGGCGGGTTCCGCGGCGGCTTGCTGCATGCCGCTCGCCGCGTCAGGCGGTGCGGTCATGACCGGCGCGGCGTCGGCGCCCGGTCCTGGCGGGCTCTGACCGGTCGCGGGCGCTGGCGCCGGGTCGTCGATCGGCGGCAGCTCCGGCGCGGCGCTCTCGCCGCGCACCTCGGCCTCTCGCGACTGCAGATAGACCGAGCGCAAGGTGGCGTAGGGATCGGCCGCATCAGCGGTGATCGCGTCCAGATCAGCCCGCGAGTTCAACCGCTTGTCGAGCGTGCCCACGACGGCGGTGGTGTACTGCAGCGTGAGGCGGCCCGGAAAGCGTATGTAGGTCAGCGGGTTCAGCAGCACGTCGACGCCCATGCCGATGCTGTCGCGAACGGTGGAGGGGCCCATGAACGGCACGAACAGGTAAGGCCCCGTATTGACGCCCCAGACCCCCAACGTGATGCCGAAGTCGTTGTCGTGATGCGGCAGGCCGTTCTTGCCGGCCATGTCGATCATGCCGCCGATCCCGAACGTGGTGTTGGCGGCCAGCCGCACCGTGTCGTGGGCCGCGGCGTGCAGGCGCGCCTGCAGCACATCGTTCACGATCACCACCGGCTCGCCGAGGTTGGTGATCATGTTGTGGATGGCCCTGCCGATCAGGCCAGGCGTCAGCGCGTGATAGACCCGCACCAGGGGCCGGAAGTACCGCTCATCGACCTGCATGGCGCTGGCGTAGAAGCGGCGGTTCATCCCCTCGTAAGGGTCGTCCGGCGTCTGGGCGCGGGCGTCGGCGGCGACGAGCGCTGCGCAAAACCCGATCAGCGTAATGAAGATGCGAGGGCGCAAAGGCGGCTCCGACCGGCGGCTGCGGCGAACTTGTTCGCAGACCGCAGCGCACGACACAAGGGCGCGACCGTGGCGAGCGGCGGAGACGCGCCGAGATTCGGCGCCCCTTTCCCGTCGGCGCGCGCCACTTCTCAACCAATGCGATCAGAGATCACGCGCCGTTAACGGGTCCGACTTATGTGTCGAATGGAGGGTATGTAGATTTTTGGGGGGAGGGCCTTGATGGCTCGGAAGTCCGGCAATTTGACGTCGGCGACAGAGACGCTCGAACCGCATTTGGCGGCGTTCGTGGCTCAGGCGCCGATGGCGCTTTGCATGACTGACACCAACCTCGACCTTATTCAGGTCAGTCCGAAGTGGCTGCAGACCGTCGGGCTGCCCCGCGAGGAAGTGGTCGGCCGCTCCCTGCACGACGTCCTGCCCGGCTCGAGCGAACTGTGGCAGGGCAACTGGGCTCGGTGCCTCGCCGGCGAGATCATCAACGCCGAGCGGGTCTCGGTGAAGCTGCCCGACGGCGCGCGCGGCTGGTTCCAGATCGAGGTGCACCCGTGGCGCGACGCGGCCGGCGTCATTGGTGGCGCGATGATCTCCAGCCAGGACGTGACCGACCTGACCCACGCACTCGAGGAGAGCAAACGCTCCGAACAGCGGCTCAACCTCGCCGCCAGCCTTGCCGACGTCCACGTCTGGGAGATGGATTTCCGCCGCAAGCAGCTGTTCAAGTTCGGGGCCGAAGACGACTTCTACGAGACGCCCAACACCTTCGAGCTGCTGAACGAAGACATCTATCGCAACATCCATCCGGACGACCGCGAGCACGCGATGGCGGCCTGGAAGGAGCACGAGGAACACCCCGAGATCCCCTACAACGTCGAGTACCGGATCAAACGGTCCGACGGGAAGGAGATCTGGGGCTGCTCGACCACTGAGGTGCTGATCGACGAGAAGGGCCGTCCCAGCCGCGTCGTCGGAGCGCTGCAGAACATCACCGCCCGCAAGCTGGCCGAAGCGGCCATGGCGCGCGCTCTGGACGAGGCGGAGGCCGCCAACCGGGCCAAGAGCGAGTTCCTGGCCAACATGAGCCATGAAATCCGCACGCCAATGAACGGCATCATGGGCATGAACGCGCTCTTGCTGCGCACGCCCCTGACCAACGAGCAGAAGAAATACGCCGAGGCCGTTCGTGTCTCCGCCGACTGCCTGCTCGGCATCATCAACGACATCCTCGACATCTCGAAGCTGGAGGCCGGCAAGGTCGAGCTTGAGGCGATCGACTTCACCCTGGGCTCGGTGGTGGAGGACGTGGTCGAGCTGCTCTCGCCGCGCGCGGCGGAGAAGGGCCTGGAGATCGCCTCGTTCCTCGACGACGGCGCGCGTCACGGCTTCAGCGGCGACCCGACCCGGCTGCGCCAGGTGATGCTGAACCTGCTCTCCAACGCCATCAAGTTCACCGACGAAGGCTACGTCGCCGTCGAGGTGCGCTCCGCCCCGGCCAAAGCCGGCCACACCGGGCTGCGGCTCGAGGTGCACGACACTGGCGTCGGCGTGCCGGCCGAAGCCAAACCGCGCATGTTCCAGAAGTTCCAGCAGGCCGACGGCTCGATCACCCGCAAATTCGGCGGCACTGGCCTTGGCCTCTCGATCTGCCGTCAGCTGGTCGAACTGATGGGCGGAACCATCGGCGTCTCCGACCGCGACGGCGGCGGCAGCATCTTCTGGATCGAGCTGGTCCTGCCGGACTCCGAGCAGGCTGTGCGCGACGCGCTCAAGCCCCGCCGCAGCCTGTCCGGCCAAAAGATCCTCGTCGTCGACGACATCGAGATCAATCGCAGCATCTTCGCGCGCCAGCTCGAGGCCGAAGGCGCGGTGATGGCCGAGGCGGCCGACGGCCCGTCGGCGCTCGCCGCCGTCGTCACCGCCGACGCCCTCGGCGAGCCGTTCGACATGGTGCTGATAGACCACATGATGCCCGGCATGGGCGGCGACACGGTGGCCGAGAAGATCCGCGCCAACGGCTCGATGAAGCAGCCGCGCCTGATCCTGGCGTCCTCGATCGGGGCGCCGGCCCCGTCGGACCACGCCCATCGCGTCGGCTTCGACGCCTACCTCACCAAACCGGTGCGCCATCAGGCGCTGGTCGACTGCCTCTCGGAACTGGTGGCGGCGCCGTCGGCCAAATCCGAGGCGGCCGCGGCGCCGGTCGAGCCAGAACCGCAGGCCGCGCCCACGCCGGTCGGCGGCCGCATCCTGCTGGCGGAGGACAACGAGATCAATGCGCTCCTCGCCACCACCATCCTCGAGGAGGCCGGTTTCAGCGTCGAGGCGGTGGTGAACGGCGCCGAGGCGGTCGAGGCGGCCGGCCGCGGCGGCTTCGACCTGGTGCTGATGGATGTGCAAATGCCGGTGATGGACGGGCTGCAGGCGACGCGCGAGATCCGCGCGCTGCGCGGCCCCGCTGCGTTGGTGCCGATTGTGGCGCTGACCGCCAACGCCATGCGCTCCGACCAGGACGCCTGTCTCGGCGCAGGCATGAACGACTTCGTCTCCAAGCCGCTCGATCCCGACGACTTCCTGGGCGCCGTGCGCCGCTTCGTCGGCGAGCGCGGCGGCGGGGCCGACGACTCCCGGCCGCAGCCGGCCGATGCGTTCCCCGATCTCGACGATTCCCAGCTCGACGGCCTGATGAAGCTGATGCCGGCGGCGCGGCTGCGCGCCATCATCGAGGGCTTTCTGGCCGCGGCGCAGAACCGGCTGCAGCGCATCGAGGCGTGCGCCGCCTCGGGCGACATGATCGGACTGGCCCGCGAGGCGCACGACCTGAAGGGCGTCTCCGGCAACTTCGGCGCACGGCGCCTGCAACACCTGGCCGACAAGCTCGAGCAGGTCGCCAAGGCGTCGGACCAGCAGGAAGCCAAGGCCCTGACGCTGGAAGCCCGCCGCGCCTCGATCACCGCCTGGGACCTGATCGGCCGCCGGCTGGCCGAGCTCGGGGGTGCGCCGGAACGCGAGGTGGCGTGATGGCGCCGCCGGAGATCGCCGCGCGCAAGTCCAGGATCGTCCTGGCCGCCGACGATCAGCCCGAGAACATCATGATGCTGGAATCCCTGATCGAGAGTCAGGGCTTCACCTTCTTCGGCGTCGGCAGCGGAGCCGAGTGCCTGAGCCTCGCGCAGCGGATCAGCCCCCGGTTGATCCTGCTGGACATCCAGATGCCTGAGCTGGACGGTTTCGAGACATGCCGACGGCTCCGCTCGATCTACGCGCTAAAGCACATCCCGGTGGCGTTCCTCACCGCCCGCAAGGCGGCCAACGACGTGCGCGCCGGCATGCTGGCGGGTGGCGACGACTTCAACGTCAAGCCGTTCGACCCGGAGAAACTGATCGCGCGCGTGGTCCACTGGACCGCGCGCCGGGCGCCCGAAGCCGCCTGACGCGTTTGCGCCGGCCGGCTCGCGCGATAGTCTCGCGGCTCGGCTGCCGCTACGGACGCGCCCGATGAAACACCTGCGCATCCTCGTCGTGGAAGACGAGGGCCTGGTCGCCATGCTGATCGAGGACATGCTCGAGGATCTGGGTTGCGAAGTCGCCTGTTCGGCAAGCAATGTCGCCCAGGCGCTGAAGTGGATCCAGGACGGCGGCGAGGCCGATGCCGCCCTGCTCGACGTCAACCTCGGCGGCGAGGCGGTCTGGCCGGTCGCCGACGCGCTGGTGGCCCGCGGCGTGCGATTCGCCTTCACCACCGGCTACGGCCAGCTGAACGAGCCGCGCTTCCAGGGCGCGCCCCTGCTCGGCAAGCCGATCAAGAACGAGCGCCTGAAGGACGTACTACGGGGCTTCGGCTACGAGGCCTAGAGCCGGCTCAACGCCGGACGCTACGCCGCCTTCTGTAGGCTCTTGTGCAGGATGCCGATGGCCGCCTCGCGGTCGATGCGTTCGATCGCGGCGACTTCGCGGGCCATGCGGTCGAGCGCCGACTCATAGAGCTGACGCTCGGAGTAGGACTGCTCCGGCTGGCTCTCGGAGCGGTGCAGGTCGCGCACCACCTCGGCGATCGAGATCAGATCGCCGGAGTTGATCTTGGCTTCGTATTCCTGCGCGCGACGGCTCCACATGGTGCGCTTGATTCGCGCGCGGCCCTTGAGGGTGGTGAGCGCCTGCGAGACCACGTTGGTGGCGGCGAGCGAGCGCAGACCGGCGGTCTTGGCCTTCTTGGTCGGCACGCGCAGCGTCATCTTCTCGTGGTCGAAGGTGATGACATAGACCTCGAGCGACAGGCCGGCGACTTCCTGATTCTCGACGCCCACCACCGCGCCCACGCCGTGGGCCGGGTAGACGACGGAGTCGCCGATCTTGAAATCGAGTTCGCTCTTCGGGGTCATGGTCATGAAGTCCTTTCAAAATCGGGCCGCGCCCACCCGCGGCGACCAATCTTCTCCTTCGAGGGCAAAAGCCTCGCCTCCGCGAAAGGGGCGGCTTTGCCGTCGCAACGGGTTCGGGGTCGTCCTTTGGTGACGGACGCCTTCGTCTTCACTCGAAGAGGAAGGATTGGGGCTCGTGTGTTTCGACATCGAACAAGACAGCCTTGCCCCGACGTCGCTGGCGACCCTATCACAAAAGTCAGATGATTGAAAGGTTTGTAACGGCCGCCGCACCGAGCGCGGTTCCGCGAGACCTAGGCTAGCTCACGAGCCTTTACCGGGTTTGTCGCTGAAGTAGCGATCGAACTTGTCTGTTTCACGCTCGAAATCATCCGCGTCCGCCGGCGGAACGCCCTTCAGCGTGATGTTCGGCCAGACCTTGGCGAAGTCGGTATTGACCTTCAGCCACTTGCCGTCGGGGTCGTCCTCGGTGTCGGGTTTGATCGCATCGACCGGGCATTCCGGCTCACAGACGCCGCAGTCGATGCATTCGTCCGGGTTGATGACGAGGAAGTTCTCGCCTTCGTAGAAGCAGTCGACCGGGCACACCTCGACGCAATCCATGTACTTACATTTGATGCAGGGATCGGTGACGATGTAGGTCATCAGAGGCTCTGGCGGTCGGGGCGGGCGTGTTTGTCAGGGCGCACGCCGGCTTGTCAATGCCGAGGCGCTGCGGCCGCTTGCAGCTTTCCTCATGGCGCCTTGGCTGGCGGCCGTCTGGCGACAACGGAAAGCCTGGCAGCCTTGGCGGCGCGGTTCACGCCCCGTCTCCCGCCGCATCCAGATCGATGTAGAGCGCACGCGCCTCGGCCGGTGGGCCTCGGCGCACGCCCACCGCTTCGATTCGCACGGCATGCAGCCGCCCGGCGATCGCGAACACCAGCCCGTCACCCGGCCTGACGGTGCGCGCGGGCTTGTCCAGCCGCGTCTCCTGGCCGGCGCGGGTGAGGCGAACGCGGCCGTCTTCGATCAGCCGCGCGGCATGCGTCCGCGTCTTGCAGAAGCGCGCGCGCCAGAGCCAGACGTCGGCCCGAACCGCGTCCTCAGCCATGGGCCGGGCGTTGCGCGCGCCGGCGTCCGGCCTTGCGCCTCGGGCGCTTGGCGAGCGGACGCAGGGCGGCGAGCGCGGCGAAGGGCGAAGCGCCGCCCGGCGGGGGCGCCGCCTTCACCGCCCGCCTTGACTCGGCGCGGCGACGCCAGACCTGCGACGGACCGCGGCCCACCGGGGCGTAGCCCAGCGCCCGCAGCACCGACCGCGCGTCGGCGTCGCTCCAGCCCAGCTCCTCGCGGGCCTGGTCGGAGAACAGCACGCCCTCGCCCTGTTTGGCGGCCGAGCGCAGCAGTTCGTCCAGCCGCTCGAGCTGTTCGACCGGCACCGCGAAACCGGGCGCCGGCGAGGAGAGGCCGCGCAGCGCCAAGGCGCGCGGTGGCGGCGGCGGCGAGGGCAAGCGCACCACGGCGGCCTCCGCCGGCGTCCAGTCCGGCGCGGCGGCCAGCGCGAACGGCCGGGCGAAGGCGCGCGCGGGACCTGCCAGCTCCGGCAGGAACAGCGCGAAGGCGCCGATGCGCACGCCGAGGGCCCTGAGCGTGCGCCGCTCGGCCTGGCTGAGGCTCTTCAGCTCCTGTTCGAGGCCGGTCCGCGCCAGCACGCCGCCGGCCTCGATCAGCCGGTAGGCCAGGCCCCGCGGCAGGCCCTTCAGGGCGCCCGAGGCCACCGCCTCTTCGAGCCGGCGCAGCGATGGGAGCCGCCGGCCGGCCTCCGCGGCCAGAAACGCTTCCAGTCGGCGCGCCGCGCGCTCCCTCGCGGGCGCGGCGCCCAGTTCGCCGAACAGCCGCACCCGCGGCGCGAACGGCCGGTCGCCGGCCAGAGCCGCGGCCGCCTCCCCGCGCCAGAGCACCAGTCCGTCGGGCGCCAGCGCGAAGGCCTCGTCCGGCTCGGCGGCGATGCGCCCGAGCCGCCGGGCGATCTCAGGGGCGACCGCGCGCTGGGCCGCTGCGCGCAACGCCTTCGACTCCAGCGTGGTCGCGCCCTTCTCGCCTTCGAACGCGAGCCCGTTCAAGCGGCCGACGAAGTGGCCCTCCACGGTCACCGTGCCGTCGGCCGCGACGCCGGCCAGCAGTTCCTCGGCCTGGCCGAGCCCGCGCATCAGCGCGCTGGTGCGCCGGTCGATGAACCGGGCCATCAGCTTTTCGTGCAATGTGTCGGAGAGCCGATCTTCGAGGGCGCGGGTGACGCCCTGCCAGTGCGGCGGATCGACGAGCCAGTCCGGCCGGTTGGCGACGTAGGCCAGGGTGCGAACGTTGGCGAGCCGCATCGAGAGCGCGTCGATCTCGCCGTCGGTGCGGTCAACCTGCTTGAACTGACCCGCCATCCAGGCGTCAGGCGCCCGTTCGTCGCCCTCGGTGAGAAACTCGAACAGCGTTCCGGCCAGCCGGATGTGGTCCTCCAGCGTGGTCTTGCGGAAATCCGGCGTCTGACAAGCCTCCCAGAGACGGAACAGCGCCGAGCGGTCGCGGCAGCGCTCCTTCACGCGCTCGTCAGCCGCGAGCTGGCGCAGCGTGGTCTCGTCCAGCGCCTCCTCCGACGCCTTCAGTCCCGCCCGCGGCGCCGGCGCGGCGAGCGAGCGCAGCAGGTCGGCCAGCGAGTCGAAGTCGAGCTTGGCGTTGCGCCACAGCGCCGTCGTCACCGCCTCGAAGCGGTGCTCCTCGACCTGCGCCACCAGGTCCTCGTCCATCGCCTCGCAGGCGCCGGTGACGCCGAACGTGCCGTCGCGCCGAAAACGCCCTGCCCGCCCGGCGATCTGGCCGACTTCGTGCGGGTAGAGGTGGCGCATGCGCCGGCCGTCGAACTTGGTCAGGCCGGCGAAGGCGACGTGGCCCAGGTCCATGTTGAGGCCCATGCCGATGGCGTCGGTCGCCACCAGGAAGTCCACCTCGCCGGTCTGGTAGAGCGCCACCTGGGCGTTGCGGGTGCGTGGACTGAGGTTGCCCATCACCACCGCCGCTCCGCCGCGCTGACGGCGGATCAGCTCGGCGATGGCGTAGACCTCGGCGGCCGAGAAGGCGACAACGGCGGTGCGGCGCGGCAGCCGCGTGATCTTCTTCGGCCCCTCGTAGGTCAACTTGGAGAACCGCTCGCGGGTGACGATCTCGACGCCCGGCAGCAGGCGGCGGATCAGGGGCGCCATGGTCGCGGCGCCGAGGAACATGGTCTCGAACCGGCCGCGGGCGCCGAGCAGCCGCTGGGTGAAGACATGGCCGCGCTCGGGATCGGCGCAGAGCTGGATCTCGTCCACCGCCAGGAACTCGACCTCGCGGGTCAGCGGCATCGCCTCGACCGTGCAGACGAAGTAGTTGGCGCGCGGCGGGACGATCTTTTCCTCGCCGGTGATCAGCGCCACCGCCCGCTCGCCGCGGGCCGCGACGACGCGGTCGTAGATTTCCCGCGCCAGCAGCCGCAGCGGCAGGCCGATCATGCCCGAGGCGTGACCCAGCATCCGTTCGACCGCGAGGTGCGTCTTGCCGGTGTTGGTTGGCCCCAGCACCGCGACAACGCGGGACGGCGCCTGGCCGGTGGGGCGATTACTCATACTTCCTGGATGTGGCGCGGGAATCGTCGACTGGCAACCGACGTCGCGCGTCAGCAGCCGGCGCGACGACGCTCAGTCGAGCGTCCGCTGATACCGAGCGATAGCCAGTCCGCTGACGACGCAGACGAAGATCCCGAGCGCGGCCAGGCTCGGCCAGGCGTCGGCGAGCGCCTGGCCCTTGAGCAACGCGCCGCGGACGATGCGCAGGAAGTGGGTCACCGGGATCGCCGTGCCGATCGCCTGCGCCCAGGGCGGCATGCCGCGGAACGGGAACATGAAGCCCGACAGCAGGATCGAGGGCAGGATGTAGAACACCGCCATCTGCATCGCCTGCAGCTGGTTGCGGGCCACTGTCGAAATCAGGAAACCCAGCGCCAGGCTGCCGACGATGAACAGCAGGATGCCCGCGCCCAGCCCCACCCAGCCGCCCAGCATCGGGACCTGGAACAGGAACCTGGCCAGCAGCAGCACGATGGTGGTCTGGATCAGACCGACGATGACGTAGGGCGACAGCTTCCCCACCATCACCTCCAGCGGCTCGACCGGCGTCGCGAGCAGGAACTCCATGGTGCCGCGTTCGCGCTCGCGGGTGACCGCCAACGCGGTCATCATCACCAGGGTCATCGAGAGGATGATGCCGAGCAGGCCCGGGACGATGTTGTAGGCGCTGATGCTGTCGGGATTGTAGAGGTTGTGCACGATCACCGTGAACGGCTGGACGCTGCGGCCGCGATCGGCCGGCAGGCCATCGAGGTCTCGCTCGAGCGCCTGCGCCGGCAGCCCGGCCAGCGCGGCGACCGCGGCGCTGGTGGCGGTGGGATCGCTGGCGTCGGCCTCGACCAGGATCTGCGCATCGTCGCCGCGGACCACGCGCCGGGTGAAGTCGCCGGGGATGGTGATGGCGAACTGCACATCGCCCCGCTGCAGCATCGCTTCAAGGTCCGCGGGCGAACGGGCGTCGGTGGTGACGTCGAAGAAGGCGCTGTTGCGCAACGCCGCCAGCACCGAGCGCGCGAACACCGTGTCCTCCTGCACCAGCACGGCGGTCGGCAGGTGGCGCGGCAGGTCGTTGATGGCGTAGCCGAACAGCAGCAGCTGAACCACTGGCAGCACCAGGATCATCGCGTAGGTCAGCCGGTCGCGGCGAAGCTGGGTGAACTCCTTCACCATCACCGCGAACACCCGCGTGGCCGAGAAGAAGCTCATGCCGCTTCGTCGCTTGCGCCGGCCATCAGGTGGATGAACACGTCCTCCAGCGTCGGCGGCGCCTCGCGCCAGGTGAAGGGCGCGCGCCGATAGGGGGCGATGGCCGCCTCAAGGGCCGAGCGATCCGTGCCGGCCACGTGCAGCGCCGGCCCGAACGCGGCCGCCATCTCGACGCCCGGCCGGGCGCCGATCTCGGGCGTCAGATGGTCGAGACCCTCGCCTTCGCCGACGAAGGTGAAGAGCCGCGCGGCGCTCAGCACCTCGGCCACGGTCCCGCGCGCCAGCAGATGGCCATAGGCGATGTAGGCGATCTCATGGCAGCGCTCGGCCTCGTCCATGTAGTGGGTGGAGACCAGCACCGTCAGCCCGCGCGCCGAGAGCGCATGGATCTCGTCCCAGAATGTGCGCCGTGCGCGCGGGTCGACGCCGGCGGTTGGCTCGTCGAGCAGCAGCAGGCGCGGCTCATGCAGCGTCGCGCAGGCCAGCGCCAAGCGCTGCTTCCAGCCGCCGGAGAGCGTCCCGGCCAGCTGCCGGCGCCGCCCGACCAGGCCCAGCCCCTCCAGCGCCGCATTGACCCGCTCGCGGCGGCGGTCGAGCCCATGGATGCGGGCGACGAACAGCAGGTTCTCCTCGATGGTCAGGTCCTCGTAGAGCGAGAACCGCTGCGTCATGTAGCCGGTGCGCCGCTTGATCTCGTCGGCCTGTCTGCGGATGTCGAAGCCGAGGCAGGTCCCCTGGCCCGCGTCGGGCGTCAGCAGGCCGCACAGCATGCGCAGGGTCGTGGTCTTGCCCGAGCCGTTCGGGCCGAGGAAGCCGCAGATGCGCCCTTCCCCGAGCTGGATGGCGAAGTCGTCGACCACCCGCTTCCCGCCGAAGCTCTTGCTGAGCCCGCTGACCTCGATCGCATACGTCACGGGCCGGCCTCAGGTCCCAGCGGGACCACATCGACGGGCAACCCCGGCGTCAGCCGCTCAGGATGGATCGGCCTTGCCTCGACCAGGAACACCAGCCGGTCGCGCGACTGCAGGCTGTAGATCACCGGCGGGGTGAACTCCGGCCGCGGGCTGACGTAGTTGATCACCGCGGTGAGGCCCTTGGCGCAGCCGTCGCAGTTGAAGCGCACCTGGCGGCCGATGCGATAGCGGGTGACCTCGCGCTCCGGCGCGAAGAAGCGCAGGCGGACGCGATCGTCGGGCAACAGCGAGACCACCGGCTGGTTCGCCGCCGCCCATTCCCCGACCTGGAAGAACACGTCCTCGACCCGCGCCGCCGTCGGCGCGCGCGGCGCGGCCTGGGTCAGGCGCGCCTCGGCGTCGGCCTGCGCGCCCTGGGCCTGGCCGAGCTGGCCGCCGGCGGCGCCGATCTGGGCCGCGGCGGCGGCCGCCTGGCGTTCGGCCGCCGCCAACTGGGCGCGCGCGGCGAGCGCCGCAGCGTGGGCCTTGTCCGCGTCTTGCTGCGAGACGGCGCCGTGGCCCAGCGCGATCAGATGCGCGGCGCGGGCGTCCTCCTTGTCCGCTTCGGCGGCGTTCGCGCGGGCGGCGACGACCTGGGCGGCGAGCTGCGCCTGGGTCGCCCGCGCCGCCAGTATCGCCGAGCTCGCTTGGGCCACCTGGCCGCCGGCCTGCGCCTGCTGCGCCGCCAGGGTGCGGGTGTCGACCACGAACAGCGGCGCGCCGGCCGCCGCCAGATCGCCGCGCTGCACGAAGAGCTGGGTCAGCTGCCCCGAGATCGGCGCGGCGAGATAGAGCGGCTCGCCCTCGACATAGCCCGACAGCATCGGGGTCGGCTGCAGCCTGGGCCCAAACACGATGATCGCGCCAAGCAGCAGGGCCGCCAGGCCGAGCGCGGCGACGATGAGACGCTGGGCGTTCATCGGCCGGCGTCCGCCGGGCGTTCGCCGCGTCGCCGAACGTGCGCGGAATAGAGGGCCATGAGCTCATTACTAACCCACGGGTCAGTTACGCGCAATGCCTCGAACAAAAGGTTCACGAGCTCTAAACAGCTATGGTTAACAGACGGAACGGGCGCGAAACGAACCGTGTCCGAATCACTTACCTCCCGCGATTCAAGCTTTGTTCCCCACAAGCCCTTGTATCTGAATCGGTTTCAGACACTAGAGCGCCGGAACGCCGAATCCGCCGCGCAAACCCCAGAACCGGGCTGCCCCTGGCGAGGTTCGACCCAGATCGGGCCGAAACGGCGCTGTTCGCCGCCGCGTCTTTGAGCGTCATCCGCTATCGCGACCCGAGCCCGAGCCCACGGCGCCTTTCCCGCCCGGAAACCTGCTATAGGCGCGCCAGAAACGGGAGAAAGCGTCCAGCACATGCCCCCCGCGCCAGGTGGACCTCGCGGACCTCGCAGCTTGCTTCGCCAGATTCGCGAAGCAATGGCTGGCGCGCGCCCCGCCCAGGCCAAGCTGGACATGGTGACGCGGATCATCGCCGTCTCGATGGTGGCGGAGGTCTGCTCGCTCTACCTGACGCGCAAGTCGGGCGAGATGGAGCTGTTCGCCACCGAAGGCCTCGATCCCACCGCGGTGCACGTCACCCGCATGAAACCCGGCGAGGGCCTTGTCGGCGAGATCATGCGCCAGGGCCGGCCGCTGAATCTGTCCGACGCCCCGGCCCACCCGGCGTTCTCCTACCGGCCGGAGACTGGCGAAGACCCGTTCCACTCGTTCCTCGGCGTGCCGCTGCTGCGCGGCGGGCGGGTGGTCGGCGTGATCGTGGTGCAGAACCGCACCAGCCGCGTCTACGGCGAGGACGAGGTCGAGGACCTGCAGATCATCGCCATGGTGCTGGCCGAAATGGTCGCCGCCGGCGACCTGATCGACCCCACCCAGCTGAAGGACGTCGAGCTGGCGCCGCAGCGGCCGGAGCGGCTGCGCGGACAGAAGCTCGCCGACGGTCTCGCGCTCGGCGTCGCGGTGCTGCACGAGGCGCCGGTGGCGATCAGCAAGCTGCTCAGCGACGATTCCGTGGCCGAAGAGGCGCGGCTGACCAAGGCGATCGGTGAGCTGCAGGCCCAGATCGACGAAATGCTCGAGGGCCACAAGGCCGTGCTCGGGCCTAGCTACGAGCTGCTCGAGACCTACAAGATGCTGGCCTACAGCCGCAGCTGGAACCGCTCGCTGACCGAAGCCGTGCGCTCCGGCGTCACCGCCGAGGTGGCGGTGGAGCGGGTGCGTTCCGAGCATCGCGCCAGCCTGGGCCAGGCGCGCGACCACTACCTGCGCGAACGTGTCCACGACCTCGAGGACCTGAACGACCGCCTCCTGCGGCACCTCGCCGGCGACGGCGGCAAGGCCCGGGTGCTTCCCGACAACGCGATCCTGATCGCTCGCAGCCTCGGCCCCGCCGACCTGCTCGAGTACGACCGCGGCAAGCTCAAGGGCGTGTTGCTCGAGGAGGGCTCTACCGCCAGCCACGCGGCGATCGTCGCCCGTGCGCTCGACATCCCCTGCGTCGGCCGGCTCGTCGGGCTGCGCGACAAGGTCAGCGAAGGCGATCCGGTGATCGTCGACGCCGAGAGCGGCGAGGCCTACCTGCGGCCGCGGCCCGACATCGTCGCCGCCCTGCGCACGCGCCTTGGCGCACGCCTGCAGCGCCGCGCCGAGTTCGCCAAGCTGCGCGACACCCCCGCCTTCACCCGCGACGGCGCCAAGATCACCCTGTTGATGAACGCCGGTCTCGCCGTCGATCTCGACTCGCTGGCCGAGACCGGCGCCGAGGGCATCGGCCTCTTCCGCACCGAGTTCCAGTTCATGGTCTCGGAGGACCTGCCGCGCTTCAACGCCCAGACGGCGCTCTATCTGCGGGTGCTGGAGGCCGCGGGCGACCTGCCCGTCACCTTCCGCACCCTCGACCTCGGCGGCGACAAGGTGCTGCCCTACCTGGAGGCCGAACGCGAGGACAATCCGGCGCTGGGCTGGCGGGCGATCCGCATGGGGCTTGACCGGCCGGCGCTGCTTCGCCTCCAGCTGCGCGCGCTGATCGCGGCGGCGCGCGGGCGGCCACTGAAAATCATGTTTCCGCTGGTGGCGACGGTCGACGAGTTCCGCGCGGCCCGCGCACTGGTGGACTTCGAGGTGACCTGGGCTCAGCGGCGCGGCCGCCCGCCGCCCTCGCGGCTCGACGTCGGCGCGATGATCGAGGCGCCGGCGCTGATCTGGCACCTCGACGCATTGCTGCCGATGACCGACTTTGTCTCGGTCGGCACCAACGATCTGATCCAATACCTGTTCGCCGCCGACCGCGGCAATCCAAGGGTCGCCGACCGCTATGACCCGCTCTCGCCGCCGGCGCTGCGGGCGTTGAAACGCATCCAGGAGGCGTGCGTTGAAACTGGAACGCCGGTGTCGGTGTGCGGCGAGATGGCCGGCAGGCCGCTCGAGGCCTTCGCGCTGATCGCTCTCGGTTTTGACGCACTGTCCATGCCGCCAGCCGGCATCGGGCCGGTCAAACAGATGGTGCTTTCGTGCGATCGCGAGGCCGCGCGGCGCGGCATCGAAGCTTTGCTGAAAGCCACGCAGGGCTCGGTGCGCAACGAATTGGAGACACTCGCACGAAAGCTTTATGTCGCAGTGTAAAATATGGGCTACGGCGTTGGATTCACGCGGTTTAATTGATACTTACAACGGATCGTTAACGCTCTTGGCCGTAGCGTGCCGAACTTCGGCCAAAGTTGGTCCGGAGCGTGGGCTAGGTCGGGGATTCTGAATCGGTATGCCTCTCGATACCGGCGCACTGGCAGACGGGCCGCGGATCGACGCGGAACAGCTCAGGCGCCCGCGCTTGTCGCTCGATCCGAGCCTCGACATCGGCGCGGCGCTGAGTGAGGCGCGCCGCGGCCTTGGCCTTTCCCTCGAACAGATTTCCGAGACCACCCGCGTTCGCGTCCGCCACCTGGAGGCGCTTGAGAGCGGCAAGATCGACCAGCTGCCGTCGCGGCCGTTCACGATCGGCTACGTCCGCGCCTACGCCAAGGCGCTGGGCCTCGACGCCGACGCGACCGCCGCGCGCTTCCGCACGGAACATCCTAGCCCGGACGATGACGAGCTGCGCACGCCGGTCGGCGTGCGGCACGAGCAGAAACGCAACCACAACGGCTTGATCGCCGCGGTCGTCGGCATGGCGGTCGTCGCCATCGTGGGCTGGAACGTGGTCCAGCGCGTGATGGCCGCGCCGGCGCCGAAGGGCGCCGCGGTCGCGCCGAGCCATGCCGCCGCCCTGGCGCAGGCCAACACCGCCGTGGGCGGTTCCTACACCCTGCAGGCGCCGCTGCCCGCGCCGCCCGAGGCCACCGCGCCCGCGCCCTATGTCACGCCGGTGGTCGGCTCGGACGCCACCAACGCGATCAAGCCGCCGGCGCAGGCGCCCGACGTCTATCCGTTCACGCCCCAGGGCACGATCTACGGCTCGGCCGCCGGCGCTTCGCCGCTGATCATCCAGGCCAAGAAATCGATCTCGCTCGAGGTGCGCGGGCCCGGCGGCGCGGTCTATTTCGCCCGTGAGCTTTCCGCCGGCGAGGCCTACCGGGTGCCGGCCCTGCCAGGCCTGACCGCCGAGGTCTCCAACCCCGCCAGCGCCGAGCTGTTCGAGAACGGCGTCTCCAAGGGGCTGTTCACTGCGGCGCAAATGCCGCTGAAGACCGTCGGCTAGCGCCCAGCCTCTGGCGGCGCGCGGCGCGCTCGCTTATCCTTAGGCCGTCATGACCGCACAAGATCACACCCATCTTCGCCCCTGGCGGGCGATCGAACGGCGCAAGAGCCGCCAGATTCACGTCGGCTCGGTCCCGGTGGGCGGCGATGCGCCGATCACCGTCCAGTCGATGACCAACACGATCACCGGCGACGCCGATGCGACCATCCGCCAGATTCGCGAGCTCGAAGAGGCCGGGATCGACATCGTCCGGGTGTCCTGCCCCGACGAGGCCGCGACCGCCGCGCTGCCGAAGATCGTCAAAGCGGCCAAGGTGCCGATCGTCGCGGACATCCACTTCCACTACAAGCGCGGCATCGAGGCGGCGAAGGCCGGTGCGGCCTGCCTGCGGATCAATCCCGGCAACATCGGCTCGGCGCAACGGGTGCGCGAAGTGATCGACGCCGCGCGCGACAACGGCTGCTCGATGCGCATCGGCGTCAACGCCGGCTCGCTCGAGCCGCACCTGCTGGAGCAGTACGGCGAGCCCTGCCCCGAAGCGATGGTCCAGAGCGCGCTCGACCACGCCAAGATACTGCAGGACCACGACTTCCACGAGTTCAAGATCAGCGTGAAGGCCTCGGACCTGTTCCTGGCCGTCGCGGCCTACCAGCAGCTGGCCGAGGCGGTCGACTGCCCGCTGCACGTCGGCATCACCGAGGCCGGCCCCACGCGCTCGGGCACGATCAAGTCGTCGATCGGCATGGGTTCGCTGCTGTGGGCCGGAATCGGCGACACCATCCGCGTCTCTCTGGCGGCCGATCCGGTCGAAGAGGTGAAGGCCGGCTTCGACATCCTGAAGTCGCTCGGCCTGCGCCACCGCGGCGTCAACATCATCGCCTGCCCGTCCTGCGCGCGGCAGGGCTTCAACGTGATCGAAACGGTCGGCAAGCTCGAGGAGCGGCTGGCCCA
>Ga0209415_10004377_pt1 | contig 25889 bp, 19 predicted proteins | sample PeaSoiSIISIP2007_FD_187696 | JGI IMG/M metagenome (GOLD analysis project Ga0209415, IMG submission 187696) | Peat soil microbial communities from Weissenstadt, Germany - SII-SIP-2007 (SPAdes) (version 2) | ecosystem: Environmental > Terrestrial > Soil > Wetlands > Peat | place: Germany... | reverse complement strand
AATCGGTGGGCGGCCGCCCGCCACGACCCCGGCTCGCTGGGCGTCGGAGCGGCCACGGGCTCGTCCACGCCGGCCAAGTCTTAATCTGTTAGGCCCGCTCGTCAAGGGGGGCGAGCGAGGGACCGATGGCCGCGACGGTCGTCGCCGAGAAGGACCGGTTCACATCTCTCGATTCGCTCGCGCTCGCCCGCGAGCTCCGCGCCCTCGGACGCGCCCACGTCGACAAGGCGTTCGATGTCGGACCCGACCGGGTCGCGATCACGCTCCGCGCTTCGGGGGCCGGGAAACGGGCGCTTCTGATCCGCCCCGGCCAGTACGCGGCCGTCCTCGAGTCGATCGCGGACCGGGACGAGGGACTGAGCCCGCTCGCGAAGGAGTTGCGCCGCGTGCTCGGTGGGGCGGCGCTGGTCGGAGTCTCCGACCCCGGCGGCGAGCGGTACTTGGAGGCCGAGTTCAGCCGCGGCGACGCCGATGGGCCATTGACCCTCGGCGTGGAGCTGTTCGGCTCCGGCAACCTCCTCGTGGCCAGGGCCGGCAAGCTCGTCGTCGTCGCGCATCCCAAGACCTGGGCCAACCGGGCCGTCCGCGTCGGCGCGCCGTACTCCCGGCCCCCGGTCCGGGTCGACCCGTTCCAGCTCGACGTCGCCGGCATCGAAACGCTCCTCCGAGCGTCTCGGACCGACCGGACGAGCACCCTCGCGGCGCGCCTCGGGCTCGGCGGCCCCCTGGCGGAAGAGATCGTGACGCGGACTGGCCTGGCGGGCGACGGGTCCGCCAGCACCGGTACGGAGGAGTTCGCCCCCCTGGTTCACCGCGCGCTCGCGGACCTCCTCGCCGAGGTCGGCGAGCGACCCGCCGGAAACGTCTACCTGCTCGACGGCACCCCCGTCGACGTGACCCCGTTCGAGTCTCGCCGACTCCTCGGTCGGGACGGGATCACCGCCGAGGCGAGTCCCACGTTCTCCGTGGCGGCGCACCGGTACTTCGACGGTCGGGCGGCGCGGGTGGCGCCGGTGGTCTCCGCGGCGGACGGCCAGCGGGCCGGGTGGGAGCGGCAGCGTCGCCAACAGGAAGCGGCCGTGGCGGACCTCCGAGCCCAATCCTCGGAACTCACCCGGCAAGCGGACCTGTTGCTGGCCCACTACCCGGACGTCGAGGCCCAGGTGCGCGCCGCCGCAAAGGCCGAGCCCGGGGAGGGGGCGCTCGTCGTGACCGTCGAAGAAGTGACCATCCCCGTCACCCGGGGGCAATCGATCCGGGCGGTGGCCCAAGCGCGATACGAGGAGGCGAAGAGGGCCCAGGCCAAGCTCGCCGGGGCGGTGGCCGCGCTCGCGCAATCGGATGAGCGGCTCGCTCGAGAGGTCCGGGCGGCGCTAGCGGAGGCTCCGAAAGCTTCCGCCGCAGTCGCGGCGCGCCGACGTACGCCGAACTGGTTCGAGCGGTACCGGTGGTTCCACACCTCCGAGGGGATCCTGGTCGTTGGAGGCCGGGACGCCGCGACGAACGACCTGATCGTCCGCCGATACCTCAATCCGGGCGACAAGTACGTCCATGCCGACATCCACGGCGCGCCGAGCGTCGTCGTCAAACATCCGGCGCCCGGGGACCCGGCGTGGACGGATGCGAGCCTCGAGGAGGCGGCTCAGTGGGGGGTCGCGTTCTCGAAGGCGTGGCGGGCCGGCCTCGCGAGTGCGTCCGCTTTCGCGGTCGATGCCGACCAGGTATCGAAGCAGGGCGCGAGCGGGGAGTTCGTCGCGCGTGGGGCGTGGGTGATCCACGGGACGAAGCAGATGTTCAAGGACCTCCCGACCGAGCTCGGGCTCGGAACGGTCGAGGACCGGGGCGACACGCTGTGGGTCGTCGCGCCGCCGCGCTCCTTCATCGGGCGGGGAACGATCGCCTACCGCCTGACGCCCGGGCCAGAACGGGAACGGGCCGAGCGCGAGGTCGAGCTCGCGAAAGCGACCGGTCTCTCTCGGGACCGGCTCCAGTCGTTGCTCCCCTCGGGTGGGATCGCATACCGCCGCGCGTAGAGTCGCTCGACGTACCGCGCTTCGAACGAGTCCTCGAGGTGGCGCCAGGTCTTCCCCTTGGCGCGCAGCGCGGCGATGTGCCAGGTTCGGCCGTCGACGGTGACCGGCCCCCCGACCGCGAGGATCGTGTCCGGCGGGAGTGTCAGTCGGGCGGCCGTCGTACGGCGGCCGTCGACCATCGAGACCTTCACGACCGCGCCGACATCGGGCGTCACCCAGACCGTGCGGACGTCGCGGGCGGTGGCGGTGCGGACGGAGCGTCCGTCCAGCCGGTCGATCTTGTGCACGACGGCGGGGGCGTCCCGGCCCGGCATCCGCTCGCCGAGGGTGATCGTCTCGTGCCCCGGGAGGCGGACGAGTAGCCGCGTCGAGGCGGCCCCATCCGAGACGATCTCGAACAGTTCATGCATCGCCGGGGCCGCGGTCCGGAACGGGTGGGTCGTCCGGCAGGTCCGGCACCGGGCGAGGCCCGAGACGACCCGTCGCTGGGCCGGGTCGAGATGCACGATCCGGTGGGGGGTGTCCTCCCCGCACACCTCGCAGTAGATGGTCGCGGCGTGGACCCCGGGCGCGGTGGGACGCCCGGGCTCCTCCGGAGACGTCTCCTCGCTCACGTCCACTCCGCTCCGCTCGACGTCGGGGACCGACGGGGATGGGGCTGCCCGAATTTGAATCGGGGTCCCGGGCTCCCAAAGCCCGAAGGATGGACCAGTAGAGCGGCGCGGGGGCCGTCCCCGGCGCCGAAACTACCCCACAGCCCCGCCACCGGCTCCCTCAGAGGGCGTCCACGCGCTTGAGGGTTCGCCCAATCCGGCACTCGGCCGGTTCTGGGTGGACCTTCGCGATCCGGAAGCGCTGCTTGGCCGGAAGCGATGGCCCGGAGCAGATCTCCCAGCTCGAGCAGTCGAGGCGATTGCAGCCGTACCGGCCCGTCTCGATCGAGCTCCCGACGACGGCAGTCTGCGACTCGACGACGAGGGCCCGGGGGATCCCCTCGACCTCGACCACCGCGGCGGTCGTCTCCTGGAGCGCGCACGGGTGGCTCACCGGCCGGACGTGCGTGACGGTGTAGCGCCGGCCCGGGTCGAGGGTCAGACAGGCGTGGCGGTAGGGGCAGGTACGGCAGACCGGCGCGGCGCCCTGGAAGGTGAACTCGAAACCGACCTTGGCCTGCGATTGCGATAGGAGGGTGATGCCCGACATGGCTCAGTCCACGACACCCGTCACCAGGGCGAGTCGCTCGGCGGCCTCCCGGCTCAGCCCGTTGTCCCCGAGGATGGTGTATCGCTCCGGCCGGATGGTGTGCGCCCGGACGAGCGCCTCGACGACCTCGTCCCGCCGGACTCCGAGCTCGGCGGCGGTGACCGGTGCGCCGATCACCTGGAGCGCGGTCCGAATGCGGCGCCAATCGCCGCCGTGCAGGTACATCATCATGATCGCCCCGACGCCGCATTGCTCGCCGTGGAGGCTCGGATGCTTCGCGCTGGAGTCGAGGGCGTGGCTGAACAGGTGCTCGCTCCCCGAGCACGGCCGGGAAGACCCGGCGACGCTCATCGCGAGCCCCGCCACGATGATCGGGCGGATCGCGATCCACGCGGACTCTTCCAAGTTCGGCTTGATCAGAGCGGCGTGCTCGGCGATCTCCTGGGCGGCGTACTCGGCGAGCGTCGCCGCGCTCGAGGAGAACTCCTCGTTGCGGAGCCTCGCCGCGAGCTTCCAGTCCAGGACCGCCGTCACGTTCGAGATCACGTCCGCGCACCCCGAGGCGAGCAGGCGGAACGGCGCTTGGACGATGATCGATGTGTCCGCGAGGACACCCATCGGCACCACCGCCGGCTCGCTCGTCACCTTCCCGGAGTCGCGGAGGGACGCTCGCGGCGAGGCGATCCCGTCGTGCGCCGCCGAGGTCGGGACGCTCACGAACGGCAGGTGGGCCCGCGCGGCCGCGACCTTGGCGATGTCGATCTTGCTTCCGCCGCCGACGGCGATCAGGAACCGCGCCCCCGAGCTCCGGACTTCGCCGAGCACCCGGTCGACCTCCACCGAGGTCGCGTCGTGGGCGATGATCGTGGCGACGTCGAACTTCGACTCGTTGAGGATCTCGACGGCCCGGCGTCCGGCCAGCGGAAGGGTCGTCGGCCCCGTCACCACCGCGCCGCGGTCGGGAAAGTCGAACTGCCGGCACATCGCGCCGAGCTCGGCGAGGACCGCGTGCCCGGCCAGGACGCTCCGCGGGAAGACCATCGACCGGGCCTTGCCGAACACATGGGTCGGGCCGAGGTCCAACGGGCGCGAGGGGACCTCCGGCGGCATGGGGACGGGTCCCGGACGGGCCTCGGCTATTAAGGATTCGAGAGGCGGTCAGCGCCCCGGAACGTCGCCGAACAGCACCTTGTGCTCCTGCACCATCACCCGCACGTCCAGGTGGTCGGCCAGCACCCAGTCCGCGAGCGCCCCTCCATCGGAGCCGTACACGGGCTGGAACACGACGTTCTCCGGCATCGGTTCCCGGGCGAGGACCGCCTTGGCATACCGGTAATCCCGCCGGTCCTGGATTACGAATTTGACCACGTCCGTCGGGCGCAGCAAGGGAAGGTTGGCCCAGCGGTTCCGGTTCTCCATCTTCGAGGAGGGCGTCTTCACGTCGACGCTCAGCACGACGTGCGGGAGGTCGAGGTACGGCGAGACGTCGAGGGACCCGCCCGTTTCCACCACGGTCGTGAGGCCCCGCTCCCCGAACTTCCGGAGAAGCTCGACGGACTCCCGCTGGATCAGCGGCTCCCCGCCGGTGAGGCAGGCGTAGTGGGTCTTGTGTCGGGCCACCTCCCGAACGATCGAGGTGAGGGAGCGCTCCTTCCCCGGGCCGAACGAGTACGGCGTGTCGCACCACGCGCACCGGAGATTGCAGCGGGCCGTCCGAACGAAGGACGTCCGGAATCCCGTGAGCGGGCCCTCGCCCTGCACGGAGTGGAAGATCTCGATGATCCGCACGGCCCCGGGAGACGGAGCGCCGCGCCTTTACCGCTTCCGGGCGGGGAGCACGGGGTCGCCGCCGTCGGCGTCTAATACGCGGTCCGGCTCGAAGCGCCGACGATGGACCCGGAGCGCGCCGCCCACTGGCAGTCCGAGTGGGAGCGGGCCCGGCTGGCGGAGGCCCGGACCGACGGCAGCCGGGAGAAGTTCTACGCCATCGTCGCGTACCCCGGGTCGAGCGGCTTCCTCCACCTCGGACACCTCCGGGGGATGACCCTCGCCGACGTCCTCCACCGCTACTACCGGATGGTCGGTCGCTCCGTGTTCTTCCCGACGGGAACCCACGCCTCGGGACTCCCCGCCGTGACGTTCGCGCAGAAGGTCAAGGAGCGGAATCCGCGGACGGTCGCCAGCCTCCGATCGGAAGGCGTGCCCGAGTCCGAGTGGGCGGAGCTCGAAGACCCGGTCTCGGCGGCCCGGTACCTCGGCCGATCGTACCTCCGGGTGTACCGATCGTTCGGCATCCTGGTCGACGAGCGGGCGTACGTCACGACGGTCGACGACGACTACCAGGCGTTCATCCGGTGGCAGTTCCGTCGTCTCCACGCTCTCGGGGCGCTCCGCCAGGGACCCCACCACGCCTCCGTTTGCCCGGTGTGCGGACCGGTCTCCGTCGACGCCTCGGAGACGGACCTTTCGACGGGGGGGCAGGCCGAGACGGTCGTGTACACGGCGGTCCCGTTCGCTCTCGACGATGGCCGGGTCTTGCTCGCCGCGACCCTCCGTCCCGAGACGATCTATGGCGTGACGAACCTCTGGCTGCCGACGTCGGGCGGGCTCGCCGTCTGGCACTTCCGCGAGCGCACCTACCTCGTGGCTCCGGCCGCCGCTCATCGTCTCGCCGCGCAGCACGGCGGCCAGGTCGGTCACGTCCTCGACGTCGGCGAGCTGGTCGGCCGGTCGGTGAAGGTCCCCGAGACCGGGGCCTCGGTGCCGCTCCTCCAGAGCTCGCTGGTCGACCCCGCCATCGGGACCGGCGTGGTGATGAGCGTCCCGGCGCACGCCCCGGCCGACTGGCTCGCGATCCACGAGCTCGACCCGGCGGAGCGGACCCGCCTGCCGCCCGTGACGGCGATCGTCGACCTGCCGGGACCGATCGAGCTCTCCGGATCGGAGAAGGAGCTCCTCGCGGGCGAGGGAGTCCCGGCGGAACGCGCGGTCCGGGCCACGGGCGCTCACGCGTTGGCCGACCGGAGCGCGCTCGACGCGGCGACCGAGCGGCTGTACCGCCTCGAGTTCGCCCGCGGGCGAATGCGGTCGGACATCCTCGGGGGCCGCCCCGTGGCGGACGCCCGTCGCGAGGTGGCCGAACGGCTCCGCGCCGGGGGCGACTCGTTCGAGCTCCGGGAGTTCTCCGAACCCGTGGTCTGCCGCAACGGCCACGACGTCGAGATCCGGCTTGTCCCGGACCAGTGGTTCCTCCGGTACGGCTGGGGCGAGTGGAAATCGAAGACCCGGGCGGCGCTCGACGCCCTCGTCGTCGTGCCGGCCGAGTACGGCCGCGAGCTCCCGGGCGTCCTCGATTGGTTCCAGGACCGGCCGTGCACCCGGAAGGGCCGGTGGCTCGGCACGCCGTTCCCGCTCGATCCGACCTGGGTGATCGAGCCGATCGCGGACTCCACGTTCTACCCGGCGTACTTCGTCGTGCGCCCGTTCGTCGCCCTCGGCCGGATCCCGCTCGCCGGGCTCACGGACGAGTTCTTCGACCACGTGTTCCTTGGCGAGGGGCCCGGGGAGCCCTCGGTCGACCCGGGCGTCCAGCAGGAGGTCCGGGCCGCCTTCGAGTACTGGTACCCGCTCGACCTCAATATCGGGGGGAAGGAGCACAAACGCGTCCACTTCCCGGTGTTCCTCGCCACGCACGCCCTGCTCCTCCCCGCGGAGCGGCGGCCCCTCGGCCTGTTCGTCCACTGGTGGCTCGTGAACGCGGCCGGCGACAAGCTGTCGAAGAAGGACGTCGGCTCGAAGGGCGTGGCCGTGCCGCCGATCTCCGAATCGCTCGAGCGCTGGGGACCGGACGCCGTCCGGCTGTTCTACGTGCAGGCGGCGAACCCCGAGCAGGACATCGAGTGGGCCCCCGGGCTCGTCGACGCCGCGCGGGACCGCGTCGACGACTGCGAGCGCCTCGTACGGGAGTCGCGGGCCGACGGGGCCGGTGGCCCCCCGGAGCTCGACCGGTGGCTGGCCAGCTCGATGCATGGCTTGGTGCGCGACACCCGCGCGGCGATCGAGGGTCGCCGCCTTCGGGAGGCCTCCGAGCTGATTTACGGACGGGTTCCCGCCACCGTCCGTCGCTACTTGGCGCGGGGCGGGGGACCGGGACCCGCCCTCCAGAAGGTCGCCCGGTCCTGGACCGCGATGCTCGCTCCGATCACGCCCCACGTCGCGGAAGAGCTCGGCTCCCCGGTGTTTCCCGGACTCGTCGCGGAGGCAAGATTCCCGGACCCGGAAGAGTTCGCACGGGACGACGCCGCCGACGCGACGGAGGCGTTCCTCGACCGGGTCGAGGCGGACCTGCGGCCCATCGTCCGGATGGCGACCGATCGTGGGCAGCCTCCGGAGGGCGCGGTGTTCTTCGTGGCCGACTCCTGGAAGCGCCTCGTCGAGGGCTGGACCCGCGAGGCGCTCGACGCGAACCCGAAGACGTTGCCGGTCGCGGCGGTTCTCGGACGAGCCGCGGCTCACCCCGAGCTCGCGGCCCACCGGGGGGACGTCGCGAAGTACGTCGCGCGGATCGCTCCCGCCCTGCGGACCGAACCGGCGACCCACGCGCCGGTCGACGAGCTGTCGGCGCTCAAGGGCGCGACGGCGTACCTCGCCAAACGGTTCGGACTCTCGTCGCTCACCGTGCTGCCCGAGCACGAGGGCGCCGAGCACGACCCCGCCGGGCGCCGCGACCGTGCGCGGCCGGGCCGGCCGGCGTTCTTCCTGTACGGGGCGAACGGCCCTCGGCCGACGCCGACGCGCCGGGAAAGTTGAGGTGCATGCGGGACGGGATCGGGTGCGGGCTGACCGTCCGGTACTTCGCGCCCGCCTTCGTGTCGTACCCGCGGCGGATCGGCCCGGAGATCTCGAAGTAGATCAGTTGCCCGATCGGCATCCCGGGGTAGATCCGCACCGGGACCTTCACGGACATCTCGAGCGTCCAGTAGTTGCAGAATCCCTCGTCCCCCTTGCCGGCGGTCGAGTGGATGTCGATCCCGAGCCGGCCGACGCTCGATTTCCCCTCGAGGAACGGCACGTACCCGTGCGTCTCGGTGTACTCCTCCGTGACCCCGAGATACAATTGGCCGGGCACGAGGACGTAGCCGTTCTTCGGCATCCGGATCTCCTCGATCGGGTTCGGCCTCCGGGCGTCGAGAGCGCCCCCGACATACGTGGCCAGGTACGGCCCGAGGTGGACATCGTAGGAGTTCGTCCCGAGGCAATCGGCCCGGAACGGCCGGATTACGATCCTTCCGGAGTCGACCGCCTCGCGGATGCGCGTGTCGCTGAGGATCATCCGGACCGACGCGGGGGAGCCCCATGGGTTCATTAGGACGGCGCGGCGGCCTCGGCGGCCGGCCCGCCGCAGTCAACGACATGAACCCGGGCCCCCTCGGCGGACTATGAACCCCTCCGACCCGCTCGGCGCGCGCACTTGGCTCGACCTGCCCGAGGAACGTTCGGTCATCTATCGGGTGGACCGGCTCGCCGGGGTCGACCCGAAACAGCTCGCCCGACGCCCGCTCACCGTCCGCATCTTCCTCGAGAATCTCGTCCGCCATTTCGACTCACGCCTCGTCGACCCCGAGACGATTGTCCGGCTCGCGAACTCCGGCGACTCCGGCGCCCGCGAGCTCCCGTTCCACCCCTCTCGCGTGCTCCTGCAGGACTTCACCGGCGTGCCGGCGCTCGTCGACCTGACGGCCATGCGGTCGGCCGCGGAGCGGCGGGGCACCCCGGTCGCGGCGATCAACCCGGAGGTCCCGGTGGACCTGATCGTCGACCACTCGGTGCAGGTCGACAGCTACGGCACGGCCCAGTCGGTCCTGATCAACCTCGACCGGGAGTACGAGCGGAACGGCGAACGGTACGACTTCCTCCGGTGGAGCCAACAGGCGTACCGGAACATGCGGATCGTGCCTCCGGGGAATGGGATCTGCCACCAGGTCAATCTCGAGTTCCTCGCCTCCGTCGTCGACCGTCGCGCGGATGCCTCCGGTGAGGCTGTCGCCTTCCCGGATACCCTCGTCGGCACCGACTCCCACACGACGATGGTGAACGGCCTCGGCGTGCTCGGCTGGGGCGTCGGCGGGATCGAGGCCGAGGCGGTGATGCTCGGGGAGCCGTACTTCCTCCCCCCGATCGACGTCGTCGGCGTCCGGCTGTCGGGACGATTGCCCGAAGGCACGACCGCGACCGACCTCGTCCTCACCGTGACCCGCGCGCTCCGCCAGAAGGGCGTGGTCGAACGATTCGTCGAATTCTTCGGACCGGGTCTCGACTCGTTGAGCGTCCCAGACCGCGCAACGATCGCCAACATGTGCCCGGAGTATGGCGCGACCGCGGCGCTGTTCCCGGTCGACGTCGCGACGACCCAGTACCTCGCCGGCACCGGCCGCGACCCCTCGGTCGTCCGCCGTGTCGAGGCGTACGCCCGCACGACCGGGATGTGGCGCGACGGGACGACGCCGGAGCCGGCGTTCCCCGACGTGCTCGAGATCGACCTTGGGACGATCGAGTCCGCGGTCTCCGGACCCAAGAATCCGGAGCAGTCGATGCGGCTCGCCGACGCGCCCGGTTCGTTCCGGTCCGCGCTCGCCGAATACCGGAAAGGGCACCCTCGAGAGGCGGCAAGCGCGAACGGAGGCCCGCCAGACGGGGCCGTCGTCATCGCGGCCATCACGAGCTGCACCAACACCTCGAACCCGTCGGTGATGGTCGGAGCGGGGCTCATGGCGAAGCGGGCGGTCGAGCTCGGACTTGCGCCGCCGAAGTGGGTCAAGACCTCGCTCGCACCCGGCTCGAAAGTCGTCACGGCGTACCTCCAACGCGCGGGGCTGCTCCAACCGCTCGAGGGGATCGGGTTCGAGGTCGTGGGCTACGGGTGCACGACGTGCATCGGCAACGCCGGTCCGTTGCCGCCGGAGGTCGCCCACGCCGTCGAGACGACCGACGCCTACTACGCCGCGGTGCTCTCCGGCAACCGGAACTTCGAGGCCCGGATCCACAACCAGGTCCGGGCGAACTACCTTGCCTCCCCGATGCTCGTGCTGGCGTACGCCCTCGCCGGGCGGATGGACATCGACCTCACCCGAGACCCGCTTGGCACATCGCGGGACGGCGCGCCCGTGTACCTTCGCGACCTCTGGCCGAAGGCCGAGGCGGTCCGGGCGCTCGTTGAGTCCTCGCTCGACCCGTCCCTGTTCCGGGAGAAGTATCGGACCATCACCGTAGGGGACCGGAACTGGGACGAGCTGCCGGCCCGGACCGGCCCGAAGTTTCCCTGGGAGCCGAAGTCGACGTACCTCCGCGAGCCGCCGTACTTCGACCTCCCGGTCGTTCCACCGGACGCCCACGGCGCGGTCGTCGAGGGCGCCCGGGTGCTGGCGGTCCTTGGCGACAAGGTCTCGACCGACCACATCTCGCCGGCCGGCAATATCCCGATGGACAGCCCGGCCGGCCGCTACCTGGTCGAGCACGGGGTGGAGCTCGGTGAGTTCAACACCTACGGCACCCGGCGGGGCAACCACGAGGTGCTCGTTCGCGGAACGTTCGCCAACGTGCGTCTGCAGAACCGGCTCGCCGACGGAAAGGAGGGCGGCTACACGACCGTCCTCCCGGACGGTACCCCGTCGACGATCTACGAGGCCGCCCGGACCTACCGGGCCCGGAACGTTCCGCTCCTCGTTCTCGCCGGGAAGGACTACGGTCAGGGAAGCTCACGCGATTGGGCGGCAAAGGGTCCGCTGCTCCTCGGTGTCCGGGCGGTGATCGCGCGCAACTTCGAGCGGATCCACCGGGGGAACCTGGTCGGGATGGGTGTGCTCCCTCTCGAGTTCCCCGCCGGGTCCGGGGTCGACGAGCTCGGACTTACCGGGCGGGAGTCGTATCGGATCACGACGGTCGGGGGTGTCCCGCTCACCCCGCGGGGCGAGCTCGAAGTTCGGGCCACCCCGGAAACGGGGACGCCGAAGAGCTTCCGCGTTCGCTGCCGGGTGGATTCTCCCGTGGAGCTCGAGTATCTCGCCGAAGGCGGGCTCCTGCCGTACGTGCTCGGGAAAGTGGCGGCTCGGGCCGCCTAGGCCCGCTCGAGGACGATCGCGGCGTACCCGACGACGTCGCCCATCGGCTCCGCCTCGCCCGAGTGCCCCCACGCCAGGGTCCGCGCGGTGAGCCGCTCCCCCGCGAGCGCGGCGAGAAGAACCGTGACCGGCGCGATCCCGCACATCGAGATCGAATGACCCCGCACCGTTCGGTAGAGCCCCTCGGCATCCCGGCGCTCGATCTCGGCGATCGCGAGCGCGTCGAGGCGGCGGGCGGACTCGGCGGGGATGTAGTGCGAGAAGTCGGTCGAGGCAACGAGCAGCACGTCCTTCCCTTCGACGGCCTCCCGAACGACCGCCGCCACCTCGGCGAGTTCGCCGAACGAGCCGAATCCGACCTGGAGCGGGACCACGCGCGGAGCGGGTTCCGTGTACTGGAGGAACGGGAGCTGGACCTCGATCGAATGTTCGCGTCGGTGAGCGGCCTCGTCGACGACGACCGGCCCTCTGGCGAGCGCGGTCACGAACTCGTGGTCGCCGGGCACGAGGCCGAGCGGGGTGAGCCAGGGGCGGTCGGAGAGCGCCGCGCCCGGTCCGAGTCCGTGGTGGTCGACGCCGAGGACCAGTATGGTGCGCGCCGCGGCGTCGGCAGCGACGCGTGCGTAGGCCCGCGCGGCGATCGGACCGGAGTAGATGTAGCCAGCGTGAGGGACGACGATGGCGCGGACGGTCCGCTTCGTCCCGCGGTGCCGGGTCGGTAGCTCGCCGGGGCCCCGCGGGTCGAGGAACGCCGCTTCCACGGCCTTCGCGAGCGCCGCCCCATCCGACGGGTAGAACGCGCCGGCGACGGCGGGCCGTCTCGGCTCGGTCATCGCCCGGCCGGCCCGCGGAGGTCGTGGACGATGGCGGCGGCGGTGGGGTCGTCGAGCCGGGTCCTCGGAGTCTGGCCGAACGGGTTCCCGTCGTCGTACCGAGGAATGATGTGGAAGTGGAGATGGAAGACGATCTGACCGGCCAGGGGTCCCTGGTTGAGTCCGACGTTGTAGTCCCTCGACAGCCGTTCGACGTGGCGGCACGCCTGGACCACCGCGCCGAGGAACGAGCCGAACTCGGGAGGACGGAGGTCGATGAGACGGTCGACGTGGCGCTTCGGGACGACGAGCAAGTGGCCCCGGGTGAACGGGAAGATGTCGAGGAAGGCGAGGTTCTCCTCGTCCTCGTACACGACGTGCGAAGGGGCCCGCCGGGCCACGATCTCGCAGAACACGCAGGGCTCGGGAGCGACCGCCGGGCCCATCGTCGGTTGACGGGGCCGACGGAATAAAGGGTTGCCGACGCACCGTGAGGTGCCCGGCCTTATCTCGGCCGCACCGGTGGCCGGCCGTGTTCCGCCGCGTCGCGGTCGTCCTCATCGCGACGCTACTCTTCGGGGGTGTCGTTGCGCTCCATCCGGCGACGTCCGCCGCCGCCTCCGACGTCGAGAAGGGGCGGCTGGTCGTAGCCGCGGACGGCGCGCCCCTCGCGGTCGCCCTGAACCCGCTCGGGGCCGCGACGCCGCTCGCCCTGACCGTTTCCCTCGAGCCCCGAGGGGCGACCGATCTGGCGAAGCTCGACTCGGCCCTCGCCGGCCCCCACCCTCCGTCGTACGTCACCGAACGACTATTCGAGCAACGGTTCTCGCCGTCCGCCGCGAACCGGACGGCCCTCGAGCGGTACTTTTCGGGGTTCGGTGGGACCGGGTTCTCCACGACCCCCGACGGGCTGACGCTGCGACTTTCGATCCCCGCCGGCGGCGCGGAGCAGGCGTTCGCCACCGAGCTCGGGTCGAGGCCCGGCGGGGCCCCGTCGTCCTGGAGCTGGTCGCGCGTCCCCACGCTGCCGACGTCGATCGCTCCGATGGTCGCCGGGGTGGGCGGCCTCGCCCGAACCGCGTACGTTCCCGCGACGCCGCTCCGCGAGGTCCATCAGGGCCCGCGGACCGCCTTACCGACGTACGCGATCGACGGCAACGTGTCCGGCGCGGATCTGTACGCTGGAGCGGACTACGTCCAGGCCTACGGCGAGAATCGCCTGTTTCCGAACGGGAGCGCGTCGGGCGTGAACCACACGTTCGCGACCGGCCAGGCGGTGGCGACGATCCTGATGAGCGGCTTCAACTCCACGACGCAGACGGATCTGCCGCCCTGGGACCCGTCGCAGATCTTCGACTACTTCAACGACACGTTCCCATCGAACTGGCCGGTCCCGAAGTACTCCGGCGTCCCCGTGACGGTCTCCGGCGTCACGCCGCCGCTCCCCGGCCCGTACAACGGGGCGAACGACACCTCGTTCGACGAGGCCGAGAACTCCCTCGACATCGAGATGGCCGGGAGCGCCGCGCCCGGGGCGGCCGTCGTCAACTTCTACTTCGCCGCGAGCCTGTTCGAGAACGTCCCGACCGGCGCACCCTTCGGGCCGGTCGCCGACGACTTTGCGACCGCCCTCGGGGACGCGCTCTCGTACAACTACTCCGGTGCCCGGCTCGACGCCGTGACGAACTCCTTCGCGCTGCCGGACCTGAACGACTCGGCCTGGAACCTGGAGCTTGCCCACGCCGCCGCGACGGGCGTGACGGTGGTTGCGGCGAGCGGCGACCAGGGGAACGCGCCGGCCGCGCTCTCGGGCCGGTTCCAGGGGCAGTGGCCCGGGTGGCCGACGACGGCCGCGTTCGATTCGTTCGGCACCGTCTCGGTCGGCGGGGCCTCGATCTCCGTGGTAGGGGACGCGAGCGGAACGTACCGGGGGAACAGCTCGCTCCCCGACCAGTTCGACCCGAACGTGACCGGGATCGCGGCGCAGTCGGCCTGGTACGACTCGGCCGGGGCCAACTTCTCCGGCACGGAGGGCGGGCTCAGCTTAGTGATTCCCGAGCCGGCGTGGCAGTTCGATTCGGCCGCCCAGCCGGCGATCGCGAGCGCGGGCGGCGCCCAAGGAGCGTCGTTCCTCGGTCGGGCGACCCCCGACGTCGCCTTTCCCGCCAACGAGACGATCGCCTACGTCGCGCACGACGCCAGCGGAACGTACTTCGCGATCCTCGAGGGAACGAGCATCGCCTCCCCGTTCTTCGCCGGGCTGCTCACCGAGTGGTCCGCCGTCGCGGGCCACCCGTTCGGCTTCGTCGACCCGGCCCTCTACCGCATCGCCGGGTACTACGCGGCGCACCCCGGGGCCGGCGACCCGTTCCTCGACGTGACGTCGGGAGCGAACTACGTGTTCGCCGCCGGCCCTGGCTGGGATGCGGCCACCGGGTGGGGCGGGATCGACGGGGCCGCGTTCCTCGGGGCGTACGCGAACGGGACGGTCCGGGACTTCAACTACACGGGCCCGACGCCCGGATTGCCCACGATCGGCCTCCCCCTGACGCCGGCCACGCCCGGCCTCACGCTCCTCCTGATCGTCGCCGGCGTCGTCCTCGCGGTCGCCCTCGTGGCGCTCGTCGTGTGGGATGAGCGGGTCCGGCGGACGAAGCTCCCGCCGACGGGACCGTACCAATCGCCGTCGTGGTCGTACGCCCCGGGGCCGCCCCCTCCCCCCGCATGGGGTTCGGGACCCCCGCCGCCGGCTCACCCGTACGGGATTGCCGCGCCTCCGCCGTATGGGGGCCACGCCCCGGGGGCCCCCCCGCCCTGGGGCCCACCTCCGCCGCCGGCGTGGTTCGTCTGCCCGTACTGTGGGGCCCCGCGCCCGGCGGAACCGGTCCGGTGCCCCGGGTGCGGCGCGTTCTGAGCCGCGCTACGCGGGGCCGGCGGGGCTCGAGGCCTCGTCGGGGGCGGGCGCGGCGGCCTCGGCCGGGGATTCGGCGCCCTCGAGATTCGTCGGGACCCCGAGGCTCGCGGGGGTGACCTTCAGCTTCGTCTCGAGGAACCGACGGATATCCTCGGGCTTGGTCGAGGCGATCCCGAAGTACTCCGCGAACGCCTTCGTCGTCCAGAGCTCGAGCGTGGACCCTTTCGGCTCCGCCCGGATCAATCCGAGCGCCCGCAGGCGTTCGACCTCCTCGTACGCGGCCTCCCCGAGCATCTTCGCGAGCAAGCTCTGCAGGACCGGCTGGTGGTAGGCGACGAGCGTGAGGGCCTTCAGCGTACGGGGCGCCATCTCGACCGGCGTCACGGACTGGGCGGCGGGAACGAACTCCGGCCGGAGCTGGAGCGCGTACCGGTCGCCGACGTGGCGGACTTCGAGCGCCGTCTGGCGGCCGTCGTAGGCGCGGATGAGCTTCTTCAGCGCGGCCTGGACCGGCCGGAAGTCCCCGGCCCCCAGAGTGTCGGTGAGCTCCTTGACGCTCAGCGGCTTTCCCGAGGCGAACAGGACCGCCTCGACGCGGAGCTGGAGGTCGTCGACCTTCGCCGGCACTCCTACGCCTCCGGAACTCGCTCGGGTCGCGCGTCGGCGATGCGGACGAGCAGGAGCGGGCTCTCGCCGAGGGACTCCTGCCGGAGCTCGACGACGCGCTCGCGGGCGAGGAACAGGAGCGCGAGGAAGACGGAGACGAGCCGGTCTCGGCCCTCCGCTTCGCGCCACAGTTCGGTGATCGGGAAGGCGACGTGGGCCGGGTGACGAAGCGAAACCTCCCAGACGTCGACGAGGTCCCGCTCGGGGATGTCGCCGTGGACGAGCACCTCGGGCGCGGCCCGCTGCTCTTCGCGAAGTCGCTCGCGGAGCTCTTGAATCCGGAGCGACCGGCGGGCGTCCTCCTCGGCATTCCCGAACGCGTGGACGAGCTCGAGCAGGCTCACCGGCCGGGTCTCCGGGTGGCGCACCATCTGGACGAGCGCCGGGTCCTGGGTTTCGCCGAGCACGGCGGTCGTGACGTCGACGGCCTCCGGCGTCCCGAGCGCCCCAAGGTAGCCGTCGTCGAGCGTAGCGAGCGTGGCCGACGGGTCCGCGGGGTCCCCGAGCGGGGAGGCGGGAACCGCCCGGTTCTGGAGGAGCTCTTTCGATTGGAGGTAGAGGATGCTCCAGGCCATGTACAGCAGCCGACCGGCGACGGCGAAATCGACGCCCCCCTGCGAGCGGACTCGCTCGAGGTACGCCTCCGTGAACCGGGCGAGGTCGATCTCCCAAGGGTCGAACGCCTCGTCCATGACGAGCTCGAACAGCATCGCCGTCGCCTTCTGGTACGGGTCGGCGATCACGATGTGGACGCCCTCCTTCATGTCGCGCACGAGGGTCAGGTACCGCTCGAGCAGTGCCGGCGCCGCATCGGATTCGCCGAGGAGCGATCGGTGGAAGATCAGGTAGTTCAGCATCCGCTCGGCGGCTTCCCGGGACACCGGATCGAGCTGTCCGCCCGGGACCGGAGCCACGGACGCGGCGAGTTCGGTCGCCGCCTGCTCGCTGATCGTCATGCCGCCCCCGGGGCGACCGGGGCGAGGAGCGCCTCCGGCGGCCGGTCCTTGTCGTCCACGTCGACGATCTCGTCGAGCTTCAGGCCGACGACGCGCGAGCAGCCGTCGCCGTGCATCGTCACGCCAAAGAGTCGGTGGGCGAACTTCAGCGTCACCTTGCGGAGGGAGATGACCACGAACTGCGCGCGCTCCGCGTTGCGCCGGAGCATCCGTCCGACGTTCTCCGCGTTGACGCCGTCGAGGGACATGTCGACCTCATCGAAGACGTAGAGCGGGCTCGGGTCGTGGCGCTGGAGCGCGAAGACGAAGGCGAGGCTGGCGAGCGACTTCTCCCCGCCGGAGAGCTGCTCGAGCCGCTGAACGTTCTTCCCGATAGGTCGGGCTTTGATCAGAAGGCCGCCCGCCAGCGGGTCGTCCGAGTTCTCGAGAGAGATCTCCCCCTCGCCGCCCCCGGAAAGTTCGCCGTAGATCTCGTGGAACCCGGTCGCGACGGAGGCGACGACCTCCGTGAGCTTCACCCGCTTCTTCGTCTCGATCTCCCCGACGAGGGCGAGCAACTCTTGCTTCTCGTTCGAGAGCCGGTTCACCTCGGATTGGAACTCGTCGAGGCGGACCTTCTCCGCGTCGTACTCTTCGAGCGCGCGGAGGTTGACCGAGCCCATCGACTCGAGCTGGGCGCCGACGGTCTGGATCGTCCGCTTGAGGTCGTCCACCGAGACCGGCTTCTCGTCGGCCTCGGGAGCGGGGAGCTCCTTGAGCGCGGCCTCGACCTCCGCGAGGTGAGACTCCGCCTGCTGGAGCCTCAGCTGCTCCTGGTCGACCATCGTCGACCGGGTGCGGAGGGTCTCCTGGGCTCGGGCGAGCTGATCGACCAGCTTGAGCCGGCGTTCATCGAGCTTCCGCTTCTCCTCCGCCTGGTCCTTGACCCGGTCGAGCTGCTTCGCCTCGACGGACCGGAGGGTGTCGAGGGCCGCTTTCGCAGCGTCCCGGTTCGCCCCGACCTCGGTGAGCAGCTTCTCCTTCTGGCCGATCGCGGACTTCAGGTCGGCGAGCTCGCCCTTTCGGGCGGTCGCGGCGGTTTCCGCCGCCTGCAGCGACGCGCGGACGGCCTCGAACTCCTGGCCCGCGGCGAGCCGTTCGTCGTTGGCGGCCTGGTTCGCCTCCTGCAGGGTCCGGATCTTCGTGGAGAGCGCTTCCGGGAGGTTGCCGAGGTACTCTTTCTGGTGGTCCGCGAGGGCGGCCTTCGCCTCCGCCACCGCGGTCTCGCGCCGGGTGACGAGTTCGAGCGCCTTCGCGAGCTCGGCCTCGGCGGTCGCGCGCGCCGCCCGAGCGGCCGCGGCCCGCTTCTTGACCTCGGCGAGCCGCTCGCGCGCCGACTCGAGCTCCCGGTCGAGGACCGACCGGGTCGATTCGTGCGCCTGCGTCTCGGCGGTCCGCTTGGCGAGCTCCTCGGCCATTGCCCGGACCTTCGGCCCGAGGGCGGCGAGTTCGGCTTTGGTATCGGCCTCGGTCTGGCTCTTCCCGCGCAGCTCGTCGCCGAGCCGCTTCAGCTCCGCCGCGTTGTCCGCGCCGCGGGCGTTGGCGCCGGTCTCGAGATACCCACCCGAGATCGCTCCGGTCGCCTCGATCAGGTCGCCCTGGGAGGTGACGAGACGGACCCCGCCCATCTGGGCGCGGGCGTGGGTGAGGTCGTCCATGACGACCGTCTCGCCGAAGACGTACCAGAAGGCTCCTTGAAGCTCCTCATCGTAGTGGACGAGGTCGAGGGCGAATCCGACGGCCCCGGCCGACTGCGAGGCGACGAGGGACTTTCCCTTGGGCCGTCCGGGGAGCATCCGGTTGAGCGGGAGGAAGGTGGCCCGACCCCGCTTCTCGGCCCGCAGGAGCTTGATGCATTCCTCGGCGACCTGGTCGCTCTCGACGACAAGCGCCTGGAATCGGGCGCCCGCCGCGACCGTGAGGGCGGTGGCGTGCTCCGACTTGAAGGTCGCGAGCTCCTGGACCGTCCCACGGATCCCCGCGACCTTTCCGAGATTCCGCTGGGAGAGGATGTAGTCGACCGCGGCCATCGTTCCGCCGCCGCGGCCCCCGTCGGCCCGCGCCTTGAGTCGGGCGTCGAGCGCCATGTACCGACGATTGAGTTCGAGAACCTCGAGCGCCAGCTTCTGGAGCTCCCCGTTCAGGTTCGTCTCGCGGTTCTTGATCTGGACGAACTCCTTCTGGAGCTCGGGGGTGGCTCGACCGCCCGACCCGCCGGGCCGGGCGTCCTTCACGCGAAGCTCGAGGTCCTTCAGCTCGATCTCGCGAGTGCGCTGGTCGTCCTCGAGCTGGGCGGCCTCCCGCTCGACGGCGGTAAGCTGCCCGTTCGCCTCCTCCTTGGCGGCGAGCGCGGTCTGCCAGGCCTTCTGGCGCTGCTCGTGGTCGGACTCGAGCCGGAGGATCTCCTTCCGGGTCCCGGCGAGCTTCCCCTGGGATTGGTCCGCTCCCGAGGTCGCGAGCTTGAGCGCCTCGGTCTGCTTCGCGAGCCCGGCATCGGCGGCGCGGAGTCGTTCGGCCCCGGCCTTCTCCTTCTTCTTCAGACCGTCGAGCTCCTTCCGGTCCCCCTCGAGCCGCGCCGAGAGCTCGGCCGCCTGGTTGGTCAGGCCCTCGAGCTCGGTCCTCGCGGCGAGGGCGTTCTCGTCGAGCCGCGCGAACGCCATCCGGCGTTCGTCGAGCTCGGTCTTGAATTTCGCGGCCTCCGGCCCTCCGTGCTTCGCGATCGCCTGTTCGACCCGGTCGATGGAGTTCGATAGCTCGGTCCGCTCGGACTCGAGCGTCTGCGTCTGCGAGCGAACGGCCTCGAGCTGGGTGCGGAGCTCGTCGAGATGCTTCGCGCACGTGTCGACCTCCTGGCGGGCCATCCGGTGGCCGGCGCGGGCGAGGCGCGCCTCGGCGCGCCGTCGCTCGTCCTGGAGCTCCTTGTACTGGATCGCCTGGAGCCGCTGGGACTCGAGCGTCGTCAGGTGGCTCTTGATCTCCGTGAGGAGGGTGTTGATCTGCCCGAGGTTTGTTTCGAGGTCGCCCCGCTTCCCCTCGGCCCGCGCGAGCTCCTCGTCGTACTGGGAGATGCCCGCAAGGCGCTCGACGAGTCCGCGCCGGGGGATCGGGCCCATGCTGACGATCCGGTTGACGTCCCCCTGCTGGACGAGGTTGTAGCCGTCGCCGGAGAGACGGGCGTGGGAGAGGACCGAGTCCATCTCGCCCTGGGTCGAGCGTCGGCCGTTGACGTAGAAGTACGAATAGTAGCCGTTCGGGTCCGACGGGGCGAGCTTGACGTACCGGGTCAGCTCGACCTCGTCCGTCTCGACCGGCAGAAGGCGATCGGAGTTGTCGAAGACGAGGGAGACCTCGCACTCCGTGGCCGGCTTCTTCGAGGAGCCGCCGTTGAAGAACAGGTGGGTGAGGCGGTCCGCCCTCAGTGCCTTCGAGCTTGTCGGACCGAGGACGAACAGGATCGCGTCCGAGATGTTCGACTTCCCCATCCCGTTCGGGCCGGCAACCCCCGTGAACCCCGGTTGGAACGGGATCTCGGTCGACCCGGCGAACGACTTGAAGTTCCGCACCTTGAGCCGCTTCAGGAACATCGTTGGTCTCCCTCGGTAGGCCCGCGCTGCCGCCGACCAGGTCTGTTTGTCCGACAGATGTCGGCGGGAATCGACCACCTTGTCTGCCCGTATTTAACCGTGTGGCTTTAGTGGGCTCCGCGAACGGTGGTCCTCGGTCGAGGCCTTCCCGGGACCAGCAAGTCGACGCCGACCCACCTCCTCGGCGGACGGAACGGCCCGCTCGCCTAGGTTATACCGACGACCAGCTCCGACGGGTCGGAACATTGGACATGCTGAGCACTTGGATTCTCGCGTGGGGGCACGTCATTTCGGCGATCGGCTGGTTGGGCGGGGGCATGGTCTTCGTCTTCGTGGTCGCTCCGGCCCTCTCCCGAATGTCGCCGGCGAGCTCCGGCGAGTTCCTGGTGAAGGTCGTACCCGGCGTCGTGCGGTTCTTCCAGGTGTTTGCCGGCTTGACCATCCTGTTCGGGTTCCTCCTGCTGTACAACATGGGAGGGTCGTCGCTCCTGACGAACTCGACGTTCTACGGAGTGGACCTCTCGGTCGGAATCGTGCTCGCTCTGGCCGCGTTCGTCGTGTCGGAGTTCGTCGCCGCGCCGCTCCAGCTCAAGGCGGTCCGACAAATCCAGGGCATGCTCGCATCCGGGTCGCACACGCCGCCGGCGGAGTTTCCGCGGACGTTGCAACTCGCGAGCTATACGGCGATCCTCACCGCGGTGCTGTTGATCTTGACCTCGATCTGTATGGTCGGGGCGGGCTTCTACTAAACCCCTGGAGGGGCCCGTGGCGCGGGCGCGGCACGATACGGCTTCATACGACAATTCGTCTGCGCCCGCGTGAGCCTCTCCGATGTACAGACCTGGGTGAGCATCGCCGCCTCGACGGCCCTCGTCATCTCGGTCTGCCTACTCGCGTTCAACGTCCGCGCGAGCCGCATCGACGCCCGGCGAAACCTCGCCTTCTCCATGATGGAGCAGGTGACCTCCTCTAATTTTGCCGAGCGCCGATGGAAGATGCATCGCTCCGTGGAGACGGCCGTCACCTCCACCTGGAAGGGATTCGACGAAAGCCTCGACGACTTCGAGAGCCGGGCGTTCGCCTACCAGTACGAGCTGATTGGTCAGATGGTCGCCTCGGGCACGCTCGATTACCAGCTGATCCGGGACTTCCTGCAGTTCAGCGTCGTCTCGGATTGGAACGCGTTCGAGCCGTTGGATACTCATCTGAGGGAGCGGTATCCCGGCCGGCCGAGCCCGTGGACGCGCTTCCGAGGGCTCGCCCAGCGGGTCACCTCGGATCTCAACGGTCCGGCGGTTCGGTAACCGGCCCGTTGTCACCCAGCGGATCCGGGGCGAGACGACTCTAGCTCCCGTCGTGGGTTCGTCGGCCGGGTAGGCCGCGCTCCGAGACCACTCCCCCCCGGGGTTCGGCTACCAGATCCGGGAACGATCGTCGTCCTTCGAGGAGACTCGATCGGAGTCCGGTGCGCCGAACGCCGCCGCGAACTCCGGCAAGCTCGTGAGCGGCGTCACGGCCCGGAACTCCGCGGGGGCGTGCGGGTCGATCGTCACGAGGCGGCGCTTTTCCGCCTCGCGGCAGTTCTGCCGCCAGACTTGCGCCCACGAAATGAAGAACCGCTGCTCGGCCGTCAACCCGTCGACCGTCTTGCGCCGGGACGGGTCGGCCGCGAGACGTCGCTGCAGCGCTTCGTAGGCCAATCGAACCCCGCCGGCGTCCGCGATGTTCTCCCCCAGTGTGAGCTCGCCGTTGACGCGTACTCCGGGGAGCGTCTCGAGCTGGCCGTATTCCACGACGACGCGCTTCGCGCGAGCGTCGAACTCACGAGCGTCGGTCTCGCTCCACCAATCCTTCAAGTTGCCCTCGGCGTCGAACCGGCGCCCCTGGTCGTCGTACCCGTGGGTGATCTCGTGCCCGATCACGGCCCCGATGCCGCCGTAGTTCACGGCGTCGTCCATCGTCACGTCAAAGAACGGCGGTTGGAGTATCCCGGCCGGGAAGACGATCTCGTTCTGCGTCGGACTGAAGTACGCGTTGACGGTCGGCGGGCTCATCCCCCACTCGGTGCGGTCGACGGGCCCGCCGATCCGGGCCATCTCCCGGCGGACCTCGAACGCGTCGGCGCGCATCCGGTTGCCGGCGTACTCCCCGCGGCGGATCGCGACGGTCGAGTAATCGCGGAACCGATCGGGGTGCCCGATCTTCGCTGTGAACCGGTCGAACTTCGCCAGCGCCTTCTGGCGAGTCGCTTCCGTCATCCACTCCAGGTGGCGCAACCGATCCTGGAAAACAACGCGCAGGTCACTGACGAGCTCGACCATCCGGGACCGGGCCTCCGGCGGAAAGTGCTGCTCCACGTACAGCTGACCGAGCGCCTCGCCGAGCCCCTGGTCGACGGTCCGGATCGCCCGCTTCCACGTCGGTTCGGGCTCGGGTTGGCCGAGCAAGGTACGGTGGAAGAACTCGAAATCCTCGCGCTCGACCTCGGCGTGGAGGAACGGCGCATACTCGTGGAGTAGGTGCCAGCGAAGGTACGTCCTCCACTCCGAACCGGGCCGGCCTCGGAGCATCGATTGGACGGTCTCGAAGAACTCCGGCTGCCCGACGATGACGTACCCGGCCAGGCCGGCCTCCCGGTCGCCGAGGTACTCGGCCCACGGGAGCGAAGGATACTTCGAGGAGAGTTGGGCGAGGGTCATCGGGTTGTAGTTTCGCAGCTCGTCCCGGAGGTCGGCGCGGCTCCGGCCCGCACGCGCCAGCTCCGTCTCGAGCGACAAGATGGTGGTCGCCGACGCCTCGGCCTCGGACGGAGAGTCGCCGAGCAACCGAAGCATTCGGACGATGTGCGCCCGGAACTCCTCCCGCGTTTTCGCGAAACTCTCGGCGAGATAGTACTCGCGATCCGGGAGGGAAAGGCCGCCCTGGTAGAGGTAGAACGCGTACACCGAGCTGCGGCCGACGTCGGCGTGCACGAACGTGCGGAACAACCCGGGGACCCCCGCTTCGTGGAGCACAGAGAGAACTTGCGCCAGCTCCGTCGGGGAGTTGGCGCGGGCGATGGACTCGAGAAGCGGCTCGATGGGACCAAACCGAAGTGCGTCGCGCCGGCTCTGATCGAGGGCTGATGCGTAGAACTCGCCCACCTGCTGACGCGGAGTTCCGGACTTCGCCCCTCCGTCGGTGGCCGCCGACTCGAGAATCTCTCGAAGTAGGACGAAGTTTCGCTCGACGAGTTCCGAGAACGCCCCCCAGATCGATTTGTCGACCGGCACCGGGTTGTCCCGCCGCCACTGACCGGTCGCGTACCCGTAGAAGTCGCGCAGCGGGTCGACAGCCCGGTCCATGTAGTCGGCGGAGAATCTGGGCACTCGAAGCGGTCCGGAACTTTCTGACGACATGCGATCGCGCCCTCCAGGAACTCGGCCCGGGATAGGCAGGGGACTATCAACTGATGGGCCGGCTTCCCACGTGCCCCGAAGACGACGCTCGTTGCTTCGTGACCCCGTTGCGATAAGTCCCGGGCGCTTGGCGCCCGTTCCGGGGACGTCGGACGACGGGGCGCGAAGGAAACCCTTTTTAACGCCCCCCACTCTCACACGTGTAGATGCGCCGTTCCGTCGCCGGGGAGTAACCCCTCGGACCGTTTTCGCTCGAGATTTTTTCTCTCCCGGACGCTGTCATGGACCTCAACGAGGCGATTCGCTCCTACCGGCCATGCCGGCAGTTCCAGTCTCGCCCAATCCCGACCGAAAAGGTCCGGGCGATCCTCGCCGCCGCTCGCCTGGCGCCCTCCCAGGGCAATCTCCAGCCTTGGCGGTTCGTCGTCGTCCAGGACGACGAGCGAAAGCGGCTGCTCGCGCAGGCCTGCGTGAAGGGCAAGCCGGTCGCCGAGGCGCCGATCGCGGTTGTCGCGTTCTCCGTCGAGGAGGACGTCCCCGTGATGATCGGGAGCTACATCTCCGCCTATCCGCTCGACGTGGCCGTCGCCATCGGGCACCTCCAGCTCGCGGCGACCTCGGAAGGACTCGGGACCTGCTGGATCGTCGACTTCCACGAGGACAAGGTCCGGGCGGTCCTCGGCGTCCCGGAAGGGATCCATCCGCTCGCCATCATTCCCGTCGGCTACCCGGCCGAGAACGGGGGTCCCGCCCCCGCCGAGGGCCGCAAGAGCCCGGACGAGATCATCGCCTACAATCAGTTCGACTGGTGAGCATGGACGTCACGTTCGTGACGTCGAACCCGGGCAAGGTCGTCGAAGCCCGGCGGATCTTCGGGGAGTTCGGCCTCAGCGTGCGATGGTGCCGCCGGGAGTTGCCCGAACCGCAGTCCGATCGGCTGGAGGACGTCGTCCGCGCGAAGCTGCGCGCCGCCTCGCGACCCGGCCGGTCGACGGTCGTCGAGGATTCCGGACTGTTCGTGCCGTCCCTGACCGGCTTTCCCGGAGTGTACTCCCGGTACGTCTACGACACCATCGGCCTGAGGGGTGTGCTCCGACTCGTCGCGGGTCGACCCCGACAGGCCGAGTTCCGCGCCGTCGCCGGATATCAGCGAAGCCGGAACGTTCTAGTTTCGGTCGGCCGGGTCGAGGGAACCCTCGCGGCCCGCCCTCGTGGGAACGGCGGGTTCGGCTACGATCCGGTGTTCATCCCCGTCGGGGAGAGTCGGACGTTCGCCGAGATGTCCCCCGTTGAGAAGGATGCGCTATCCCACCGGGGGCGGGCGATGCGGGCGCTCGCCCGACGAGTAGCAGGAATCGAACGCGGCTGAGGCCGCCCCCGGGGGAATCGCCCCGGGAGCGGTGGAACGGGTTCGGTCCGACGGGAGACGGAGCGTCTAGTCCTCGCCGAAGTCGCCGCCGCCCATGCCGCCCATACCGCCCATGCCACCCATGCCGCCGCCGGGACCCCCGGCGCCGCCGGGCGGGGCGGGGCTGCCCTTGGAGGCGATGACGTCGTCGATCCGGAGGATCATGACCGCGGCGTCCGTCGCGGACTCGATCGCCTGCCGGCCGACACGGATCGGCTCGATGACGTAGAGCGCCTTCATGTCGTCGACCTTGCCGGACTGGACGTTGACGCCGGAGGTCTTGTGGCCCGACTTGTGGCTCTTGCGGAGCTCGATCAGGATGTCGATCGGGTCGAGGCCCGCGTTCTCGGCGAGGGTCCGCGGGACCGCCTCGAGCGCCTCGGCGAAGCTCTCGAAGGCGAGTTGCTCGCGGCCACCGACCTTGGCGGCCTCGTCGCGCAGGTGCATGGCCAGCTCCTCCGCGGAGGCGCCACCCCCGTAGACGATGCGGCCGTCCTCGACGGCCACCGCGACCACGTTGAGCGCGTCGTCGAGCGAGCGCTCGATCTCATCGAGCACGTGCTCGGTTCCGCCGCGCATCAGGATCGAGACCGCCTTCGCCTTCGCGCAGCCCGTCACGAACGTCAGGGAGTCCTCCCCGATCTTCCGCTCCTCGACGAGCCCCGCGACGCCGACGTCTTCCGGGGTGAGCTCGCTGACCTTCGAGACGATGTTCGCCCCGGTCGCCTTCGCGAGCTTCTCCATGTCGGACTTCTTGAC
>Ga0209415_10004375_pt1 | contig 25905 bp, 23 predicted proteins | sample PeaSoiSIISIP2007_FD_187696 | JGI IMG/M metagenome (GOLD analysis project Ga0209415, IMG submission 187696) | Peat soil microbial communities from Weissenstadt, Germany - SII-SIP-2007 (SPAdes) (version 2) | ecosystem: Environmental > Terrestrial > Soil > Wetlands > Peat | place: Germany... | reverse complement strand
GCGTCTCACGGCGTGCACAATTCCCCCTCTGGTCTCTCCTGTCACCGGTTCCTCCCCGCGGTCCGCCAGCTTGTCACGTGGTCCGTTCGGGATCACGTGGGCCGTCGTCGATGTGAGTCGTGTCAGGGCGGCGTGCCTGGCAAGACAGGGTCCCGGTTCCGCAGGATGCGTGATGAGGGTGCCGTCCGGCATCACGAGAGGCCGAACAGGTCGTCTGAGAGAGGGAGCTATCCGATGAAGTTCACCATCCGATCACTCGTGCCGGCAGACCGGTGCCGTCGTCTGCGCAGGCGCATGCTGACGGGGGCCGTGCTCGCCGGCTCGATCGTCGGGGTCAGCGTCACGGCGGCCACCACGGCATGAGCCAGCCCGGCGGCGCCGGCAACCGTGGCCAGCGCGACCGGGCCTTCCCCCACGTACACGTTCACCACGCTCGACTCCACCCACGACCCACCCCAACAAGAGCTACACGATCGACCCGCCACGGCCAGGGGAATTACAGGTCCGAGAATGTCCCGGGATCGCAGCAGACGCAGGTCACCGCCATCAACGATTTCGGCAACACGGCCGGCTTCTCCGTGAACAGCGCCGGCGGCAACGCCGGATTCGTCGATCAGAACGGCCAGTTCACCACCGTCACCGACCCGATGACGACGTCGAAGCCCAGCTTCAACCAGCTGCTCGGCCGGAACAACAACGGTCTCGCCGTCGGCTTCTACAACGACGCCAAGGGCCGGTCCCACCCGTATGAGTACGACCTCGCCACCAAGGCGTTCGTGGCCGTCACTCCCCCGGGCGCCACCAGCGCCGTGGCCACCGGCATCAACGACGAGGACGACGTGGTGGGATTCCTGACCGGACCCAACGCTGCCATGAAGGGCTTCCTCCTCGAGGACGGCGTCTACACCGAGTTCGAGGTCAACGGCTCGACGCAGACCATGGCGCTCGGCGTGAACGACCTTCTCCAGATCGTCGGCTCCTACGGCGGCTCGGGGGTCACCCACGGATTCGTCCGGAACAACGCCGGCGCCGTGGCCACGGTCGACGACCCCAACGGATTGGGGACGGACGGTGAACGGCATCAACAACGGTGGTTCCCTGGTGGGCTTCTACACCAACAGCTCGGCGACGGTGACCAACGGGTTCCTCGCCGTGGCCTCGCCCTACCCTTCCTCCTGAGTCAGTCCGGCGCTCCGATGGCGGACCCGACCACACCCGGGGGGGAGATCCCCCGGGGACGACAGACGAGCCCCGGCCCCGGCCGGGGCTCGTCTGTCCGTCAGGGGGTGGCGGCGCGCGCCGGCGATCCGGGTTCGTCGCTCTTCACGTCTCTGCGGCTGATCGTCAGGTAGCCGACGAATCCGACGATCAGGAAGGTGAGAGCGATGCTCACCCTCCCGTCGCCGAGCGCCAGTCCGCCGACCCGGTGCGGCTTGCCGAACCAGTCGGCGAACGAGGCCCCGAGCGGCCGGGTCACGACGTAGGCGAACCAGAATGCGACGACCTCGTTCAGTCTGAACAACCCATAGGCCAGCGCCGGAACGGCGATGAGCCCGGCGAACATCACTCCCGACACCAGGTAGCCGAGGTGCAGCGTCACCGCCGTCATGTCACCGGCGGCGGTTCCCAGGGCGAACGTGGCGATCACGGTGGCCCAGTAGAAGGCCTCGCGACGAGGGGTGTCGATGGTGTGGATGGAAAGGGTCCTCTCCGTGGAATGCCAGAAGATGAAGACCACGGCGAGGACGACGGCGAAGAACGGCGTGGAGACGTCGTAGGGGACGCCGAACTGAATGTGCAACACATCGGCGGCCATGGTCCCGAAGACCGCCACCATGGCCACCGCCAACCAGTAGATCCACGCCACGTAGCGGCGCACCCAGAACTGGAGGACCAGGGCCACAGCCAGGGCCACGGCGCCGAACGCCACGGCCACCACCGGAGGGAGCACCTTGACGAAGTAGTCCGAGGTCGCCTCGCCCATGGCCGTGGTCAGCACCTTGGTGATCCAGAAGTAGGCGGTGAGCTCCGGGACCTTCCTCATGCCCCGACCCGAGCCACCGAAGAGTCTGGTCAGGGTCACAGTGGCGTCGATGAAGCGCCGGCCGTGGGCCGTCGTGCCGACGCCAGGCCGACGAGCGCCGTGTCGGTCACGATGGCCATGGCCAGGTACATGGCCATCAGGACGAGGACGGCGGTGACGGGCTGGCCCTTCCCCAGGATCCAGAGATCGGGGAGCCACAGCACCAGCGTGACGACGACGGCCAGACGGAGGAACAACCACCGCGGCGCCGACGAGATCGGCGTGACGATCGGCCATGCCAGGCCGGCGATCACCACGCCGATGACGGTGAGCTTGCCGTCGTCCGGGAATCGGGAGTGGACGTACCCCCTGGTGGCGGGGAACGCCGCGGTCCCGATGGCCACCGTGACGGCATCGGCCACCAGGGAACCGACCACCGAGACGACCAGCGCCAGGAGTAGACGGACCGGTGGCGGCTGCTGTGACGGGACCCCCACATCGGAGAATCTACGTGGGGACGCCTGGCGGTGCCGACGATGGACTCTCCGACGCGGAGATCGCCCCGCCGCTCGTCGTCTCGGGAGGCGACCGTCGAGTCGCATGTCGGACGGATCCTTGGCAAGCTCGGTCTTCGTGACCGGGTCCAGGCCGTCTTCGCCTCTCGGACGGGCGTCGTCGGTCCCGGCCGCAGGACCTGATACCCGAACCCGCCGGGGACCCGGGTCGTGAACCGGCTCGAGGTTCCCATCGACGCCGGCGAGGGGGCACCGCTCGTCCTGCTCCATGGTTTCGCCATGCTCCCCTCCACCTACGGCCGACTGGTCGATCTCCTGGCCACGCGTTGCCGGGTGGTCGTCCCCGACCTCTTCGCCGTGCCGGGCCCGTGGCGGTACAAGGAGGTGGTCGACGCCTTCACCGCCACCCTCGACCACTTCGGTCTCGATCGCGTCAGCCTGCTCGGCCATTCCTTCGGAGGGGGCATCGGGCTCGGTTTCACCTCGCTGTTCCCCGATCGTGCCGTCGAGGTGGTGTTCTCCGACTCGTTGGCCGCCTCACGCGAGTGGCAGCTCGCCGCCGAGGTGCTGCACCACCCGGTGCGGCTCCTGCGCCTGGCCACCCCCACGGCGGTGGCGGCCTTCGCCCGGACCGCCGTCGAGCATCCCCGCCAGCTGGCTGACGGTGCCTGGTGGGGATTCACCAGCGGTCGGGAGACCGACGCCAGGACGGTGGCTCGGGCCCGGATCCCGGCCCACGTCTTGTGGGCCAATCGCGACTCGATACTCTCGCGGTCCGACGGGGCGCGGTTCGCCCGGGAGCTCGACGCCACCTTCACGGTGGCATCGGCGCCCGACGGACGGGCCATGGACCACGACTGGATGTTCCAGCAGCCCGACGTGTTCTTCGCCCATCTCGAGGACCTCGGGCTGAAGGCGCTGGCGGGCTGAGCCCGGCGTCACCCCCGGTCAGGTACCGGTGGGCGGTTCGGACCGGGACACGGCACCGGTGCCCGACGCCACCACGGTGAACGTCCGCGACGTCGACAGGGGGGCTGTGACGACGACCACGGTGGCCGTCGAGGCCTGGTAGGACCAGCCCGGGGCGTCGGAACCGCGGGGCCGCCGATCGAGTCGTCGTCCGTCCAGTGTCACCCCGGAGGGTTCGGACAGGTCCACCATCTGGAGCCGGTAGCGGACGGCGGACGGCTCACCCCGGTAGTGCCCGTGGGCGGAGCCGATGGTCACCCGCGCCGTCGACGGCGTGGGGCCGGCGCCGGTGGACCCGACCGAGTCCGTGATGGTGGTCTCGGTAGACTGCCCCCTCGTGTACCCCAGTCCCGTGCCGCTGTCGCCGTAGAGACGGAAGGATCCGCGGGATCCCGAGAACACGGTGAGGGTCAGCGCGTCCGGTGTGGACGGTGACGAGGGCGACGAGGACTGCTCGGGGATGATCCCCCCGCCCCGCACGAACACCGGCATGCGGTTCAGGGGCACCGACACGGTGGTGGTCATCGGACCGGTGAACGTCGCCCCCGTGAAATAGTCCACCCACCGTCCCGGCGGTATCCAGACGGTGGTGGCGGCCACGTCCCCCGGGGACGTCACCGGCGCCACCAGCATGTCGGACCCGTAGAGGTACTCGTCGGGGTGCGCATAGGCGGCCGCCCGGTCGGGGTAGTCGAGGTAGAGCGGCTGCGTCATGGGCAGGCCGTCGGCATGGGCCTGCGCCGCCAACGTGTACGTGTACGGGATGAGGGCCTCGCGCAGGCGGAGGAAACTCTCGGTGATCGCCTGCACCGTTTGCGGATACTCCCAGGGCAGCCGGGCCTCGTCCTGGGAGTGCAGCCGCAGGATCGGCGCGAACGTCCCCCACTGGACCCACCGGTCGTACAGATCGGCCGTGTCGGGGGCCCCGATGGGCGGCGAGCCCAGGAAGCTGCCGATGTCGTCGCTCACGTACGGCTCGCCGATGGTCGCTTCGTCCGGCGTGAGCGCCACCTCATGGGCCAGTGTGTTCCACGTTGCCCAGGCATCGCCGGTAAAGGCGATGGCCGAGGTGTGGTCCGACCAGGGACCCGCCGGGAAGACCTCCACGGGATCGTCGTTGGACGAGCCGATGCGGGCCAGGACGAAGCCCCGCTGGCCCCGATTCACCATTTCCTGGGCGTAGAGGTGGTCGATCCACGAGTCGGGGGTCAGTCCCGGCATGGAGACGATCGACTCGTCGCAGCACCAGTCCAGCCACCAGAACCCCACCCCCTGTCTCTCGAAGCTCTGCTGGAGGGCGAAATTGGACTCGGCCTGCGAGACCGAGCTCCAGTCCCAGACCTTGCACGGCCCGGCCGAGCAGGTGGACGAGGCCAACGTCGTCCCGGCGATGCGCTCCGCTTCGGGCAGGTCGGGGTCGTTGTCGGCGATGCTCGAATGGATGTTCAGGGTCACGGTGATGCCGCGCCCACGGGCCCACTGCAAGAAGGCCCCCGGGTCGGGGAACAGGCTGGTGTTCCATTCCCATCCGTCCCAGTCGTTGGGAGCCTTCCAGTCGGTGTCCAGCGACAGGGTGTTCAGCGGCACCCTGTTCTTCTGGAAGGCGGGGTAGACCGAATCCTCGATGTCGGTGGCCGTGTACGGCGTGTAGTCGGAGTACCAGACGCCGAAGATGTCGCGTGGGAGCAGAGGGGCGGAGCCGGTCAACTGGGCGAAGGTGTGCAGGGCACCGGCGTAGTGGCGGCCGTAGGCAAAGAGGTAGCCGTCTTCGACGTCACCGTCGCCCGTCCGGGGCCGGACCCAGCCTTGTGGGGTCCACTCGGCGCTCCGGGTGTCGTCGAGCAAGCGCCAGCCGGCCCGGTCGAGGAGGCCGTCGGTGTGCAGAGGCTCCAGAGAGATCTGGCACGTGGCCCCCTCGGTGCCCGGTGCGCACGACGTGCCCGGTTGGTAGGTGAAGGTGTCGAAGCCACGGATCCAGCCACCGAGCGGGTCGGTCTGTGCCGGGGCGGGCGCCGGCGCGTCGGCCGGCCCCGTCGACAGGGTGTCGAGCTCGACGTTGCAGCTGTCGCCCACCCTGCAGGCCACCTCCACCGAGTTGGAGCCCGCCTTCAGCGGCACCGTGGCCGTGAGGGTGGCCCACGGGTCGGTGCCGCCCGTCTGGGCCGCCACCAGCGTCGAGGCCGGGCGACCGTCGACCACCAGGGCCAGCGTGTGCGGTCCGGACGCCACGATCGGGCTCACCGTGTTCGAGTACCGCAGCGCCAGCACCGCCGGCCCCGCCGCCGCGCCCAGGACGTTCCAGGTGGCGCTGTCACCGGGGTGCAGGAGATCGCCCACGAATCCGGCACTGCTCCGGTACCCGCTCACACCCTGGCCGATGGCCGCCCCACCGGCCAGGACGGCGGCACCCGCTTGGCAGACCTGGTCGAACGGGCACTCCCAGTCCCACGTGGGACGCACGGTGGTCGTGCGGCGGCCGTCGGCGAAGCGCAGCGAGGTGTTGGCCGCCGTGAAGGGTCCCGATCCGACCTTGTAGCGAAGGGTGACGCTGCTCGTCCGCACGGTCAGCCAACCCCCCGATACACGGGAGCTGAACGCCGGGACGGGCATGCGCCGGTTGACGACGTTGACGGTGGGGCGGTTCTCGAAGGTGTCCGAGGGCGAGTACTCGAGACGGAGGAGAGTGGGGCCGAGGACCTCGATCCGGGCATGGCCGACGCGGACGACGGCCGAGCCGTGGGCCACGCCGTCGGCCATGTCGACCGGCGTGGAGAGGTTCACCGGAGAGGTGTCGCCGCTCGACGGACCCGACCGGCCGGAAGCCGTCGCCGGGGTCGGATCGAGGAGCCCGACGACAATGGCCAACCCCACCGCGACGGCGGCGAACACCGGTCGGCGGCGCCGGTCGGCGCCACCGGCGTCACGGCCGGGCGTCGTGGACATCGACCCCGAATCTATGAGCCTTCGTGCGAGGCCGTGGGGATGGTCGTGGCCCTACCGGTTGCTGTGCGACGACGCCGCGGCGAGACCGTCGGCACATCTCTGGAGGAAGGCGCCGATGCTCCGGCGGGGCATCCACCCCGAGCCCGGGAACAGCGCGTCGAAGGTCGAATGCCAGTGGACCGACGTGCCGCCGCCGGACCTGCTGGCCACCGGTGACGTCGGGCCGGGCCATGGACCTGTTCCTGCGTCAGGGTGCAGACACGACCCCCGACCCGGCGTCGGCCCCGGCCCCGGCGTCGCCGGTGTCACACCACTGACACCAGGTCCGCCTCGGCTTCCACCACGGGGAGCTCGGTCACGGTGGCCGGCTCGCCCTGGGCCTGGTGGCGCGTCGCCCGCACCAGGGCACCGGCGACCACGGCGGCGGTGGCGAGGAGGACGGCGCTCACGGTGAAGGCCGACGTGTAGCCGTGCACGGCGGCCGTCTGGGCCGACACCACGCTCCTGGCGTGGGTGGCCAGATAGGTGGTGGCGGCGGTGGCGGCCAGGGTGTTGAGCAACGCCGTCCCGAGCGAGCCGCCGACCTGCTGGGTGGTGTTGACCAGGGCGCTGGCCACGCCGGCGTCCTTGGGGTCGACGCCCACCAGCGCCGTGCTGCTCATGGGGACGAAGGTCATCCCCATGCCCAGACTGACCATGACCTCGGCAGGCAGAACCAGTCCGAGATACGTCGTGTCCAACCCGAGACGGGTGAACCAGACCAGGCCGCCGGCGGCCAGCGTGAGCCCGGTCATCATGAGGGCGCGCGGCCCGATGCGCGGGAGGAGGCGACTGGCCAGGCCGGCGCCGATGATGATCCCGCCCGAGAACGGCAGGAAGGCGAACCCGGTCTTCAGGGCGGAGTAGTGCAACGTTCCCTGGAAGTAGTAGGTCAGGAAGAGGAAGGTGCCCAACATGGCGCTGCCGACCAGCAGCGAGGCGAGGTACGAGCCGCCCCGGTTGCGGTCGAGGACGACGCGCAGGGGCAGGAGCGGGTGCGTCGACCGCAACTCGATGGCGGCGAAGATCCCGAGCATGGCGACGGCGCCGGCGAGCAGGGCGACGGTGATCGGCGCGGCCCATCCGTGGGTGCCGGCCATGGTGAAGCCGTAGACGAGGAGGAAGAGCCCGCCGGTGACCGTCACGGCACCCGGCAGGTCGTACCCGCCCCTCGACTCACCGCGGCTCTCCCGGACCACCCGGGTCGCCGCCACGGCGGCCAGGGCGGCGATGGGCACGTTGATGAGGAGGGTCCACCGCCACGAGGCCAGTTGCGTGAGGGTCCCGCCGAGGACGAGGCCGATGGCCGCTCCTCCGCCGGCGATGGCGCCATAGACGCCGAAAGCCCGGGCCCGCTCCCGGGCCTCGGTGAAGGTGACGGTCAGCAGCGACAGGGCGGCCGGGGCCATCACGGCGGCGAAGGCGCCCTGCAGGGCACGGGCGCCGAAGAGCATCGCCTCGTTCTGGGCCAGACCGCCGAGGGCGGAGGCGGCACCGAAGCCGAGGAGTCCGACGATGAACATGCGTCGCCGTCCGAGGTAGTCGGCGATCCGGCCACCGAGGAGCAGGAGGCTCCCGAAGGCCAGCGTGTACGAGCTCATGACCCACTGGCGGTTGGCCACCGAGATGTGCAGGGCGTGCTGAGCCGAGGGCAGGGCCACGATGACGACCGAGGCGTCGAGCACGATCATGAGCTGGGCCAGGGCGATCACGGCCAGGGACCAGTAGCGCTGGGGGTCGGGCGCCTTCACCGGCGCCGTGATCGTCGTGACCTTGTCGGTCGTGGCCATGGGGGTGCCTCCGTCTTCGTGGGTCTGAGTCGAGATCGGCCCCGCCGCCCGACCGGTGGCTCGTCCCTGGCCTTTCGGTCGGAGGCGGTCTACAATCGGAGTGGAGATTCCGTTTATAACGGTACTATACGGAACGTGCGTTCCGTTTGTCAACACCGATGTTGGGGGACGACGTCATGACGGGGAAGCAGCAGACGACCCCAGGCCACGGACCCGGGCTCTCCGCAGACGGGCCCGATGCGCCGGAGACCGCCCCGAGGCCCCCGGAACCACGTCCGATGCGGGCCGACGCCGTCAAGAACAGGGCTCGGATCCTGGCGGCGGCCGAGGAGATCTTCGCCACCGAGGGGGTGTCCGTCCCCATCGACACGGTGGCCGAACGCGCCGGCCTCGGGGTGGGGACGCTCTACCGTCACTTCCCCACCAAGGAGGCCCTGTTCGAGGCCATCGTCGTGGCCCGCCTGGAGCAGCTCCTGGAGTCCGTCAAGGCGCAACGCGACGCCGCCGACCCTGGAGCGGCGCTGTTCGCGTTCCTGCGCGAATTCGCCGGACACGCATCAGCCAAGCGGGATCTGTTCGAAGCCCTGGGGTCGGCCGGGATCGACATCAAGTCGCAGTGCTTCGAGATGATGGACGAGATGAAGCGCAACATCGACCAGTTGCGCCGACGGGCGGTGGACAGCGGCGCTGTCCGCTCCGACGTCTCGACCGACGAGATGGTCGGCCTGGTCGTCGGCGCCTGCCAGGCGGGAGGGCACGGCGGGCTCGACGACGCCGCCCTTCAGCGCATGGTGGAGATCGTCTGCGACGGGCTGCGGGCCGAGGTCAGGTAGAGACCTCCACGGCCGGGTCTCCTCCGGTCTCCTCCTGCTCCTCCTGCAGCCCCCTCTGCAGTCCCACGAACGCCACCACGGCCGCCGCCGCCATGATGGCGGCCATCACGTAGAAGACCGAGCGCGTGGCGTAGGCGAAATCGAGCTTCACGAAATGGGGGATGCGACCGACGCTCTCGCTGCCGCCCTGCGATTGCGACACGGCCGCCGCCTCGGCCGAGGCCCGTGCACGGGACAGGCCCAGCCCCACCAGCGACGTCGTGACCCGGGAGCGGAACTGCGACACCAGGATGGTGCCGAGGACGGCGAGTCCCAGGCTGGCGGCGTAGTTCCGGACGGTCTGGGTGATGCCGGTGGCCTCACCGTAGGAGAGGCGAGACGCCCGGTTGACGGCATCGGTGCTGGCCGGACCCAGCATGAACCCGACGCCGGCGCCGGCCACGATGATGTCCCACTGCTGGGCCGAGAAGCTGAGCCGGGTCACGTGCCCGGCCCAGAGATAGAACCCCACGGCGGCCAGGGCACAGCCCAGGACGACCGGGCGCTTGGCACCACTGCGGTCCAGGATCCGGCCGCCGATCTGCGCCGCGATCACGAAGCCGATGAAGAAGTACAGCAGGAACACGCCGGCCTGCGAGGCCGTGTCGCCCAGCGCGATCTGGGCGTACTCGCTGGCGAAGAAGAACACCGGGATGAAGACCAGCATGGCGATACCGAGAACGAGGTTCTCGACCAGAAAGGCCCGGATGCGGAAGATCCGGATCTTCATGAGCGGCGACGGGGTGCGCACCTCGACCAGGCCGAAGATGCCGAGGATGACCACGCCGGCGGCGATGCTCAGGCCGATGGCGGGATTGCTCCAACCCCAGATCAACGACTGCTGGAAACCGAACACGCTCAGCGCCACCCCGGCAGCGACCAGGACCACGCCCCGGTAGTCCATCGGGGCCGACTGGTGCGCCGTCGTCGGTCTCGATACCACGATCAGCACCAGGGCGATGACGGCCACGGGGATGTTGACCCAGAAGATGGCCCGCCACGTCCACTCGGTGAGAAAGCCACCGAGCAGCGGGCCGATGGCCGTGAGGCCTCCGGCGATCCCGAAGAACAGCGCCAGCGCCCGTCCTCGTTCGCGCAGGGCGAACGTCTGCACCACGATGGCCAGGGCGGCGGGGAACATGATGGCCCCGCCGGCACCCTGCAGAATCCGGAAGGCCACGATCCAGGCCTCGGCCAAGCCCCCTTTCGGGGTCAGGCCGCACAGGGCCGAGGCGAAGGCGAACAGGAGGACCCCCACGGTGACCATGGCGCGGTGGCCGACGGTGTCGGCCAGCCGGCCGCCGAAGGCGAAGAGGGCGGCCAACGACATCAGGTAGGCGTTGATGGCCCACTGGACTCCGGTGCTCGTCAGCCCGAGATGTCTCTGGATCTGGGGAGCGGCGATGGACACGATGGTCTGGTCGATGAACGTCATCGAGACGGCGAAGATCATCGCCGCCAGAACGAGGTTCCGCGACCGGCCACCGGTGGTGCTGGCGACGGTCATGTGTTCGATCCTCCCAGAGATCGCCGGGGCCGGCGCCGGCTACGAACCGGTGGTGACGGCGTCGGTGAGGGCGTCGATGCCGGTCGGTCTGCCCGCCAGCCCGTCGCTCAATCGGTAGCGGGCGGCGAGGGCTGCCGGATCGGTATAGCTGACCTTCGTCAGACCTCCATCCGCCCACACCAGGACCTTGAGAGGCAGATCGAGAGCGGCCAGAGGCGCCCACTCCATCACCGGCGTCCCGGCCACGGGACTCCCGAAGATGACGACAATGGTGTGGCGCAGCGCCAGACCGTTCTCTCGTGCCTCGCCGCGGTGGTCGATCACGGCGAACACCTTCATCTCCTTGGCCACCACCGTGTCGGAGAGGAGACGTACGGTTTCGGCCACCGATCGGGGGCTCTCCTTGGTGACCACCCCGTCACCCGTCGCCCCGGGATCAACCATGTCTCCGCCCCGTTCCGACCCTGACATGGGCGGGTCCCGGGGGGGGATCGCCGCCACGCGCTACTGACAAGGCTTCCTGACGCCGGTCAGGTTCAGGTTGAAGCGAGCGCCGTTGAATCCGAGTCTGTCGTCGTTCGCACAGAACGCCGACGGCTTCAGGTGGTACTCGGCGTTGAACACCGCCTTTTTCCCCTGGTAGGCGGAGAGGAAGCCGCACGACGAGTACTGGTTGCACTGCTCGGTCAGCACGGCGTCAGCCAGGGAGTGCATGTCGGTGGCGTAGGTGGCGCTGCCGGTGTCGTCGGGGTTCTTGATCCACCACCCGAGTCCCAGACCGTGCATGTAGTCGGCCAGGGTGGTCATGTACTGCTCTTGGTTCGACCGTTTCAGCGGAAAGCCACTGTTGTCCCCGTACTCCTCGTCGATATCGGTCTCGACGGCGTCGAATCCTTTGGCCGCGCACTGTTGGTCGATCATCGACTCGATGATGGACACCGTGGCGGACGACCGAATGTCCAGGTAGTACTCGGGATAGCCGGAGACCTTGTTTCCGAACACATTGGCCTTGCGGAGTTGGTCGTAATAGGTGGTGGCGACGCCCTCGCTCGCTGCCGAGTAGTAATTGCCGGCCGCACCGACCTCGATGTAGCAGACGACGTGTTTGCCCTCGGCGTGCAGGGCGGCCACCGTCGAGGCGGGATTGATTATCCCGTCGATGTCGTAGATGACGGGCGGCGATGCGGGCTTGCCGTCGGGGAGCTTGTCATCGGTTCCCATGTCCTGTGGGTTGGACAGCCTCAGGGGATGGCTGAGCTCCCATTGCCACGGTTGGCTCCCGAGGGGTGGGACCCACCACGACGATGCGCCGGCCCGAGGGGCGGACTGCGTGCCCACACCGGTGACGGCGAAGAGGACCACGATGGCGACCCGGGAGAGCGACGGCATCGTCATGCGGGTCACAGAGGAGCAGCGGCCTGTCGATAGGGCGTCATGTCCATGCCGGGATAGCGCTGGGCCACGCCGGCCAACGATTGCTCGTTCCAATAGTCGTCGCCCGGTCTCGGAAAGCCGAAGAGGTCGCGCTCTCGGACGCTGCACCGGGGGATGAGCCTGGCCCATCGCTGCGGAGCCTGCTTCGGCCATGCCATCTTCCCGCCCCACGTCGTCCCCCTCACCTGGTAGTCCGCCAGGATCGAGAAGCGCGAGCGCCCGCCGGCGGTGAAGTCCGAACCCCGGTGCAAGATGTCGCTGCGGTAGACGAGCAGGCTCCCGGCCGGGCCCACGGCGGAGACCTCGGCGTCGGCGAGGGCGCCGAATTCGATGTACAGCGGGGTGAAGGGCACGTCCTGGCCACGTTCGTACGGAACGATCCGCGTGGGGCCGTCCTGCTCGGTGACGTCGGAGAGGAAGATGAACGTCGTCAGCTGCTGGTAGCGGGCCTCGGGCCGGGGGACCACCAGACTGTGGCTGCCGTAGTCACGGTGAAGGGGTTGGTCGTAGTCGACGGCGCCGGCATACTTGGCCCACAGCTCGACCTTGTAGAGATGCAGGTCGGTCGTCCCCAGATAGCGCTCGGCGGCGTCCACCAGATCGGGGTGGAAAGCCAGGTGGTTCAGGTCCCACGATCGGTAGGGGAACTCCTCGACCCCGGCGAACTGGCTCCGGGCGTAGTCGCCAAACGCGGCCGGATCGGCGAAGTAGTCCTCCGGCTTCGGGAAGTGGAGCCACAGGGCCTCCTGGGCGGCCTTCAACTCGTCGGGAGCGAGGAATCCCTCGACGAGGGCGAACCCCTGCTCGCGGACCTCGTCGAGGGTGGCATCCGACAACCGCACAACCCCGAACTTTAGGCCAGGCGGCTCCGGGCCGCCGTGGCGGTCCCGACGGCCGGCCAACGCGTACGCTGCCGCCATGCGCGCCATCCAATTCGACATGGCCGACGCCGCCTTCCCGGCGTCGATGGTCGACCTGCCCGAGCCCGAGATGCCGGGACCGGCGTGGGCCCGCGTGGCGGTGTCGACGGGCGGAATCTGCGGCAGCGACCTCCACCTGTTCACCCACAACACCGGACCCTCACCCACCTTGATGACCATGGGTTCGTTCCCTTTCGTGCTCGGCCACGAGATCGCCGGCCGCGTGGTCGAAGCCGGGCCGCAGTGTCCACACCCGGTGGGGACCCGCGTGGTGATCGACCCCTGCATCCCCTGCGCGGCGCGCGGGATCGACCCTCCGTGCGTCAACTGCGGGCGTGGCTGGACGTCGTCGTGCCTCAACCTCGACAGCCGGGTCATCAGCTCGGGCCGTACCCTCGGGTTCACCCAGGGTCTGGGCGGCGGATGGGCCGAGCAGGCACTGGCCCACGGCTCGATGCTGCATCCGCTCCCCGACGCCGTGCCCGACCGGGGCGCCAGCCTGTACGAACCGCTCTCGATCGCCTGCCACGGCCTTCTGCGCGCCGGACCCGCCGACGGTGATCCCGTGCTCGTCGTGGGCGCCGGGATCATCGGGCTGGCCAGCGTGGCCGCCCTGAAGGGGCTCTTCCCCCGCTGCCCGGTGACGGTCGTGGCCCGGCACGCCCACCAGGCGCAGGCGGCGGAGGCCTGCGGTGCCGACCACGTGGTCCGTGGCGACGCCGGCAACGCCCATTTCGAGGAGTTGGCCGGCCTCGTCGGCGCCCGGGTCGTCGGCTGGAAGACCGACGTCATGCTCATGGGCGGCTTTCCCTTCGTCGTCGAGGCGGTGGGCGCACCGCACTCGGTCACCGAGGCCCTGCGGGCCGTCGCCCATCGCGGAACCGTCCTCCTCCTGGGGACGGCCGGCGTGAGCGAGATCGACCTGACGCCCGTCTGGTACAAGGAGGCGGCCCTGGTGGGTTCCATCGACCACACCATCGACGCCGGATCGACGCCCGGACCGGCCGGGGGACCCTACCGTCACTCGGTCGATCGGGCCCTCGACATCATGGCCGCCGGCCTGCTGCCCTATGACGTGATCGTGACCCACGAGTTCCCCCTCGATCGATACCGGGACGCCGTGGCGACGGCCATCGACCGGGAAGGCTCACACTCCATCAAGGTGGTCTTCCGCTCCTGATCGCTACACTCGATCGTCGTGCGCCCGGAGGACTCGATCGGCGTCGGTCGGATCAACCGGGTCCTGAACGAATTCGTCCGACCCCGGCGCCGGGGGCCGTCGGTGCCCGTGGACGTGGGGGCGTACCACGTGCACGGCGAGCCCGTCTCGGTCGCCGACGCCATGAGCGCCGAGTACCGGCCTTTCCCCCTCGGCGGGGCCTGGGGACCCCCGTGGGACACAACCTGGTTCCGGCTCCGTGGCACCATCCCCGACGACTGGGCCGGTCGGGAGGTGGCGCTGGGCTTCGGTATCGGCAACGCCGGTTCCACGGGGTTCGGCGCCGAAGCCCTCGTGTGGCGCGACGGACGACCCGTGCAGGGACTCTCACCCAATCACCGTGAACATCTCCTCACCGCCCGCGCCTGTGGCGGTGAGGAGATCGAGCTCTTCGTGGAGGCGGCGGCCAACCCCCCCTCCCCGTTCGGCGCCAACCCGTGGCCCCTGCTGCTCCCCGAGCCCGACGGTGCGCCCTTGTTCACGCTCCAGCAGGCCGACCTACGCGTCCGCGACCCCGATTTCGACCAGTTCTGGCACGACTTCCGGGTCCTCGTCGAGCTGGCCACCGAGCTTCCGGAGGACGAGCCCCGGGCGGTCCGACTCCGTGCCGGCCTGGAGAGAGCCTGCAACCTGCTCGAGCTCCCCGACATCTCCGACAGCTGGCGCCGGGCCCGGCCCGTGCTCGTGGAACTGCTCGCCCAGCGGCCGGCACCGGGGACCCACGTGGTGAGCATCGTCGGCCACGCCCATCTCGACACGGCGTGGCTGTGGCCGGTGCGCGAGACGATCCGCAAGTGCGCGCGGACGTTCAGCACGGTCCTCGAGCTGATGGACCGGTATCCCGAGTACCGCTTCGTCGTCTCCCAGGCCCAGCATCTGGCGTGGATGCGTGACCACTATCCCGATCTCTGGGAGCGGATGAAGCGCCGGATCGCCGACGGACGAATCGAGCCCACCGGGAGCATGTGGGTCGAGTCGGACTGCAACATCCCGTCGGGTGAGTCGCTGGTGCGCCAGATCGTCCACGGCAAGCGTTTCTATCTCCGGGAGCTCGGGATCGAGACCAGTGACGTGTGGTTGCCCGACGTCTTCGGTTACTCGGCCGCCCTCCCCCAGATCATGCGGCAGAGCGGCGTCCGTTGGTTCCTCACCCAGAAGCTCTCCTGGAACCAGTACAACGTGCTTCCCCATCACAGTTTCCTGTGGGAGGGAATCGACGGGTCACGGGTCTTCACCCACTTCCCGCCGGCCGACACCTACAACGGCAACATGAGCGTCCGGGAGCTCCGGTTCGGTGTCGAGAACTTCAAGGACCACGACCGCGCCACCCGATCGCTCTATCTCTTCGGCTGGGGGGACGGCGGGGGTGGCCCCACCGGCGAGATGCTCGAGTCGGCCCGGCGATTGGCCGACACCGACGGGACCCCGCTGCTCACCATGGAGGGAGCCCGTCGGTTCTTCACCCGGGCCGAGGACGAGATCAGCGACCCGGCCGTCTGGGTCGGCGAGCTCTATCTGGAGCTCCACCGCGGCACCTACACGAGCCAGGCCGCCACCAAGCTCGGAAACCGCCGGGCCGAGTTCGCCCTGCGCGACGCCGAGCTGTGGACCTCACTGGTGCCCGATTCCGACTACCCCGGCGGCCAGCTCGAGCGCCTGTGGGAGTTGCTTCTGCTCCACCAGTTCCACGACATCATCCCCGGATCGGGGATCCACTGGGTCTATGAGGACACCGCCCGCGCCCATGCCCAGATCCTGGGGGCGGCCGCCCGCCTGACCGACGACGCGCTGGCCCTCCACGTTGGCGCCATCGATACGACAGGTACCACCAACCCGGTGGTCGTCTTCAACTCGCTCTCCCATCAGCGCCGGGAGTTGATCACCGTGGACGCCCCCGTGGGGGTGACGGCCGTCGTCGGGACGTCGGGGCCGGCCCGTCCGCTCCAACGCGACAGCGACGGTCGAGCGATCTTCGAAGCCACCGTCGCCCCGTGCGGCTATGAGGTCTACGACCTCGTGACGGCGGCAGCGACCCCCCACGGCGCGGTCAGAGTCGATGCCCGGACCCTCGAGAACGATCACCTGCGTGTCGAGCTCGACGACCGGGGCCTCCTGTCCTCGGTCCTCGACAAGGACGCGCAGCGCCAGGTCCTGGCGCCGGGGGCCAGCGGCAACCTTCTCCAGCTCCACCCGGACTACCCCAACTTCTTCGACGCCTGGGACATCGACCGGTTCTCCTTCGACCAGATGGTCCCCCTGGACGACGTCGAATCGGTGGACGTGGAGGAAGAGGGCCCTCTGCGGGCGGGCATCCGGGTCACCCGCTCGTTCGGCGACTCCCGGGTGACCCAGATCATCCGGCTGGCCGCCGGATCACGCTTCGTCGACTTCGTGACCGACGTCGAGTGGCACGAGACGAACCGGCTCCTCAAGGTGGCCTTCCCGGTCGACGTGCGTAGCCTCCGGGCCACCTACGAGATCCAGTACGGGCATGTGGAACGGCCCACGCACGCCAACACGAGCTGGGACGTCGCCCGCTTCGAGGTCTGCGCGCACAAGTGGGCCGATCTGTCCGAGCCCGGCTACGGGGTCGCTCTGCTCAACGACTGCAAATACGGCTACGACATCGCCGGCAACGTCATCCGTCTGTCGCTGTTGCGCTCCACCACCTGGCCCGACCCGGTCGCCGATCGCGGACATCATCACTTCACCTACCGCCTGCTCCCCCACTCGGGCGATCTCCGGGCGGGCGGAGTCGTCGACGCCGGATACGACCTGAACGTTCCGCTGCGGGCCGTCGCCACCTCTCCGCACCGCGGCACCATGGGCACGAGCGTCTCGATGCTCTCGGTCGATACCGGCAATGTCGTCGTGGAAGTGGTCAAACGGTCCGACGACGATACCGGTGCGCTGGTGGTCCGCCTCTACGAGGCTTGGGGCCAGCGTGGCCCGGTCACCCTGCACGCCCCGTGGGACCTCCGTGGCGCCACCCGGACCGACCTTCTGGAACGCCACGTCGACGAGGTCGCCACCGAGGGCGCCGACCTCACCCTCGACATGGCCCCGTTCCAGATCGCCACCCTCAAGCTCGAGCGGGCCGTGGACTGACTCTCTCGGGCACCGTGGTGCGGGCCTCCTACGTGCCCTTCCGGCTGGCGACGAAGACGGGGATCTGGCGATCGGTGTTGGCCTGGTACTCGGCATAGGGCGGGTAGGCCGCCACGGCGCGCTCCCACCAGACCGCCTTCTCGTCGCCGGTCACCTCACGGACCTCCACGTCGAAGGGTTCGGGTCCGTCCTGGATGGCCACGGAGGCGGGGTCGGCCATCAGGTTGTGGTACCAGACCGGGTGGGTGGGAGCCCCTCCCTTCGAGGCGACGAGCGCGTACCGGCCGTCGTGCTCGACCCGCATGAGAGGGGTCTTGCGGATCTTCCCGCTCTTGTTCCCGCGGGTGGTGACGATGATGACCGGCAGTCCGGTGTCGAGCAGGGTGTTGGCCCGCTGGCCGCCGGAACTCTCGTACTCGGCGACCTGGCTCCTCACCCATTCGGCAGGACTGGGTTCGTACTCTCCTTCGAGGGACATGGGAGGAATTATACGGACCGCCACCGCCGGAACGACCGGTCGCCGGCCCCGGCGGCCACCCCGGGGAACATCGTCGGCGCACCGGACGTTGGCAACCATATGGCCGACCACGTCACCGACGCCGACTTCTGGTTCGACCCCCTGTGCCCGTGGGCCTGGATCACCTCGAGATGGATGCTCGAGGTCGAGCAGGTCAGGCCGGTCAGAACCCGCTGGCATCTGATGTCACTGGCCTATCTCAACCTCGTCCAGCACCAGGGAGAGGGCTTGAGCGAGGACTACCTCGAGCGCTTGGAGCGGGCGTGGGGACCGGTCCGGATCTGCGCCGCAGCGGCCGCCGAGAGGGGCGACGACGTCCTGCTCCCGCTCTACACGGCGCTGGGCACGCGCTTCCACAATCAGCAGCGACGCCACGCCGACGCCCTGGCCGAGGCGGTGGCGGAGGTGGGATTGCCTGTCTCGATCCTCGACGCGGCCGCCGGCACCGAGTTCGACGAGGCCGTCAAGGCGTCGCACCACGCCGGCATGGACCTGGTCGGTCTCGACGTGGGTACGCCGATCATCAGCGTGAAGGGCATGGCCTTCTTCGGCCCCGTGGTGACCCCGACACCGCGCAACGAGGAGGCGGGACGACTGTGGGACGGCGTCCTGGCCGTGGCCGGCACGGACGGCTTCTTCGAGCTCAAGCGCACCCGCGACCGGAGCCCGAGCTTCGACTGAGCCTGCCGCCGTGGTTTACCGTGACCACGATGGAGAGGGACATCTACACCGAGGCCGAGGGTGAGCCCGACACCCTGGCCAACCTCGGGCCACTGCGTGGCCTGGCCGGGATCTGGGAGGGGACGAAGGGCACCGACGAGCACCCGGTGGCCGGTGGCATCGGGCACGACGCCTTCGTCGAGCGCTACGAGGCCCAACCGATCGACCGCCAGATCAACGGCCCACAGCTCTTCTACGGCCTGCGGTACCACACCCACATCGTGAGGCCGGGGGACGTCGAGACGTTCCACGACCAGGTGGGGTACTGGCTGTGGGAGCCGGTGGCGCAGACCATCACGCTGACGCTGGCCATCCCCCGGGGCCAGGTCCTGCTGGCCGGGGGCCCCTCCGAGCCCGACGCCACCGAGTTCGAGGTAACCGCCTCGGTCGGCTCCGAGGTCTACGGCATCCTCTCGAACCCGTTCCTGGACCAGGCGTTCCGCACCCTCAGCTACCGGATGCAGGTGACCACGAACCCCGATGGAACCTGGTCCTACGAGGAGGAGGGGATCCTGGACATCCCCGACCGCACCGAGCCGTTCCACCACATCGACCGCAACACCCTCACCCGGGTGGCGGCGGCGTCACCCAACCCGCTGGCCCGGCAGGAGGTCGTCGGCCGAGGGCTCGGCATCGGCGGTCTCCGGCCGGGGTCGGAACCGACGGTCTGACCGCCCGCAGCGGGCCCTGCGGCAGGGCTTCGACGCCACCGGTCCAGACCTGGGCGTCGGATGCCGATACCGGTAGGGACTATGGCCACGGCACCCCGGACGAGCTCCCGACGGGAGCACGTCGCCGCCGCCGGGTCGAGGCCGGGGTCGTCTCCCGGCGCCGACCACGGCCGCCGCGGTGCCCGGGGGCATACCCGCTGGCACCCGGGCGTCCTGCTGATTCTGGCGCTCGTCGTCTCGCTCCCCCTGCTCTCGACGGGCATCCTGGTGGGATCGAGAGGCTCCTCGGGCTGGACCTTCCGTGAGAAGGGGCGGGTCGTGGCGGCGGACGCCGCCGGACTGCAGGTTGTCGCCTCAGCCCGGGCCGAGCTCAACTCCCTGGTGGTGCCTCTCTCGGCCGTGTCCTACGCCTCGAGCATCGGCGTCAGCGAGAGCGCACTCGACAGCGCCCTCAAACCGGCCGTTCCCTTCGCCGACCAGCTGGCCCTCGGCATGGCCCGGATCACCGCCATCCCGTTCTTCTCGTCGACACCCACGCTGCGGGCCGACGTGGCCCGGTTGGGCACCACGATCTCGAAGATCACCGCCAAGACGATCTCCTACGACAGCGTCCACTCGTTCGTCTCCGCGATGGAGGCCCAGGTCGACGGCATCTGGTACCGGGGATACGACCGGCTCCAGACCGACATCGCCGGCTGGCAACCGCCGGGATCATTCGAGGTCCACGCGTCGGCGCTCCGTCAGACGTATGTGGCGTTCCTGGCCGCCGACGACGAGGTCGAGGGCGGTATCTACGTCCTCGAAGGCACCGGACCCGCCGGAGCCAAGCAGGAGCTGATCCAGGGCGCCGGACGCCTTCAGATCGCCACCGGCGAGTTCGCCGGCCACCTGGGCCCGAAGGCGCAGGCGGTGTGGAACGGCCTCCGGCGCAACCAGGTGGACAGGCGGTTCGAGGCCACGATCCAGAGGAGTCTCGTCGTCGCCCTCGACGACCTGCCGGCACCCTTCCCCGACAATCTGCAATTCGCCGGCAGCTCCGAGAGGCCCGGGCTCCAGTACGTGACCGCTTTCGACCAACTGGTGGTGGCCGCGTCGCAGGACCTGCAGGATTCGGCGCTGACCCTGGCGGCGGACGCCAGCCACCGCTTCACCGACGAGATCCTCCTCCTGACACTCCTCGTCCTCGTCACCGTGGGGGGCGTCATCGTCGCCAGCCGGGTCCTCATCCGACCGCTGAAGGAGCTGTCGGCGGGGGCCGGGAGGGTCCACGACGGAGAATTCGACCTGGAACGGCTCCCCGCCCGCGGCCCCCGGGAAGTCGTGACCGCCACCACGTCGTTCAACGACATGACCTCGACCTTGCGGGCCCTCGAATCCAAAGCCGTCGCCCTCGCCGCCGAGGACTTCACCCATCCCGAGCTCTTCGCCCCCTTGCCCGGTCGAACGGGCAGCGCTCTGCAGGCGAGCGTCGACAGGTTGACGGCCAGGATCAGGGAACGCGAGCTGCAGCGACAGTTGTTGCACGAAGCGGCCACCCACGACCGGCTCACGGGCCTGTTCAACCGCGCCGCCGTGCTCGATCACCTCACCAACGATGTGCGTCGCCGTCGCCAGGGAGGCGAGACGGTCGCCGTCCTCTTCATCGACATCGACGGTCTCAAGGTTCTCAACGACACCTACGGTCACGAGGCCGGCGATACGGCGATCCTGGTCACGGCCCGATCCCTCTTGGAGGCGACGTCCGACTGCGATGTGGTGGGACGCCTGGGAGGCGATGAGTTCCTGGTCGTCCTGTGTCACGAGCACAGCAGAGACGGACACGAGGTCGCTGACCGGATCCGCCGGACGGTGGTCGGACACAGCATCCCCGTGCACGGTCTGCTCATCCCCCTCGAGGTCAGCGTGGGCATCGCCCTGGCCCAGTGCGACGCCGCCACGGACCCCATGCAGCTCGTCCACGAGGCCGACGAGGCCATGTACGGAGCGAAGAAGGCCGCCCGCTCCCTCAGGGATCAATCACCGGCGACGCAGACCTGACTCTCCCGGCGGGCGGGTCCGGTTACGCCACCACATGCGCCACGTCGCCGATCAGCAGGGCGCTCACCAGGACCATGACGGCGGCATAGACCGCGGTCATGGCCCACCGCCACCGGTGATCGTTGACCCAGAACCGCCTGATCCCGATGACGTCGAAGACGAGCGCCAGGACGGCGATGGGAATCCCCACGGCCGGCCCCACGCCGGTGGCGATGCCGAGGGCGGGGGTGGCGATGGGGAAGACCACGTAGCTGAGCAGACAGCGCAGCGCTGACAGGACGATCGAAAAGCTGAACATCCGGTGGACGGCGTCGTCCCCGACGGTCGACGGACCGGCGGGGACGAACAGGAGGCGGCGCATGACCATGTCGGCCCGCGATCGCAGCACGACCGGTGTGTCGGGATCGACGGCGACCTGGCTCACCCCCACGACGCTACGGCCCGGCGGCACCGCGCTCCAGTCAGGGACCGGAGATGGCGGTGACGGAGGGCCGCCCGAGCCGTCGGAGAGCCGCCCGAGCCGTCGGAGAGCCGGAATTCGTCGACTCCCCTGGGAACCGAATTCCCTCGGTGGTAGAGTGCTCGCAGTGGGTTGGACCATCGGTCCTGCCTGCGACATCGTTGCCCCGGACCCTGGCGGCGCAAGTGCCGAGCCCTACGCTCAGGCAGCAGCCAGGTGGAAAAGGGGGGGTCCCGGAGATGTCCGCATGGTGGCAGTCCCCAGGCCCCCCTCCTCCGACCAGCCAGAAGTGGCGTCCCGATGCCCTGAGGACGGTGTCCCACCCCGGTCCTCCGGCGGCGTCGCGCGAGAACGACACATGGCCGGCGCTTCTCCGGTTCCCCTTCCGCATCGCCGCTGACACGCGCCGCCCCCCCGCCGCTGGTCACGCGGTGCGGGAAGGGACCGGACACTTCCGATGACGGCTCACCCCGACAGGGTGAGCGCGTAACGCAGATCCGCCCCCCGCCCGACGCAGCGGAACCCGGCCTTCTCGAGGACCCTCTGCGACGCCAGGTTGTCATGATCCGTCGCGGCTGTGACGGCGGTGATCGCCGCCTCGCCCGAGACGCCCGCCACGATGGCCACGACGGCCTCGGTGGCGTAGCCGCGCCCCCGACGCGAGGGGACGATCCCGTACCCGATCTCGACCGTGCCGGACTCGGGCGGGGCCAGGAACCCGATGCCACCGATGACCAACCCGCTCGATCGCTCCAGAACCTGCCAATGGCCCCAGGATGAGTCACCGGCGACGGCGGCGGCGGACTTGCCGGCGCGATGAAGGCTCCCGGCGATGACGGCGTCCCCCTCGTGCGGGTAGTCGGGGGCCCAATCGTCGAGGCGACCACCCTCGACGATGGCGCGGACGTCCGTCCACGGGAAGCGTCGCAGGATCAGACGGGATGTCGTCCGCACCGCGTGTGACGGAGAGCGTTCAGCTTTGCCTTCACTCATGGTGGTCAGTGTGCCCGACACCCACATGGCGTCGCCGTGATCACGGGAAGGATCGACGAAAATCCCGGAAAGCGTCACGAATCGCCCGGACCACTGTGATACGTATTGTCGGCTGCCCCGGACCCCGGTAGCTCCGAGCGAGCGACGACGGGGGTCCAGGCAATGTCCGACGAGACACAGCGCATCGAAGAGCAGACGAGGTCGTTGTCCGGGAGGGCCCTCCGGCGACTGCCCGCCGTCGTCGGCGTCGCCGGGTTGTCTGTCTTTGTATCGGGACCCGCACTGGCCGGTGCGGCGCACGTCCGTCCGACGATCACCCCCACCCGGGCCACCTTCCCGGTACCGGCGAAGAGCACGTCCCTCTGGACATTGCGGTTGTGGTCCCATGGCACGCTGGAGGGATCTGCCGCCGGTACCGCGGGGACCCTCACCGTGGTCGTGCCGCATACCGCCGACTGCACCTTCCAGGCCGATGTGACGCAGACACCACCCGAGGGCCAGCCGTCGTACTACTCGGGCACCCGGGTCACGATGAGCCAGTGCGGGGGCCCGCCACCAGCGCAGACCATCGCCGGGCACATCTACCTCTGCACCCCCACCGGCTCACCCACGACCACTGAGGTCGCCGGCGGGTCCCTGGCGGCCAGCGGGCCCGACACGGTGGCGTCACAGGCCAACCCCCTGACACCGGTCGCCGTCGCCAGCGGGAGCTACGCCATGACGGCGGGATCCCCCGCCGGCTACCTGCTCGTCGACTGCGGAGGCACGGCCACCGTGGGATCGGGCGGCCTCACCGCGTCGGAACCCGTCACCGTGCCCCCGGGCGGTGCCGGCGTCGGCCTCTTCTACGTCTCGGCCCCGACGGTGGGCGACGGTGGCGGCTCCGCCCCCTCGCCACCCGTCGCCGACGTCACCTCGAGCGCCGACGGCCCGGGCGTCCCGAGTGCCGCCGTCCCGGGAGCCACGGACGCCGGCCACAGCCCGCCGCCACATGCGGTGGCGGCGGCCGGATCCCGGTTGGCCTTCACGGGGATGGACATCGGTCCACCCCTGCTCCTCGGTTTGCTGCTCCTCGGCGCCGGCACACTAATGCTCGCCTGCTCCGGGATCCGGCGCCGTTCCCGGCCGGTGCTACGTATCGAGGTTCGCCGGACCGGGCGATCGGCCGAATAGTTCGTCGTAGTCGCGGAGCCTGGAGGCCAGCGCCCCCATGATCCCGAGGGCGAACGTCGGCGTCTCGTGCACCAGGAAGAGGAAGAGACCGCGATCGATCTCGGCCAAGGTCGTGTCCACCACGGCGACCGCCGTGAGGTTGCGGGGAAGACGATCGATGAGGGCGCGTTCGCCGAAGACGTCGTTGGGACCGAGAGAGGCCACGACGGCGGTGCCCTTGCGGAGCTCCACCGCCCCGTCGACCACGCCGTACATGTGGGTCCCCTCGTCCCCCTCGACGTAGATCTGGTCGCCGGCGGCGACGGCCCGGTGGACCGGAGCGTTGAGGAAGAGGCTGTCCGCCGTCACGCCGGTGACCGGTCCGCCCGTCCCGGTTGGAAACGAGCACCGTTGAGGACACGCATGACTCGCAAGCTTAGAGGACCGTCCTCGACGCCGTGGGTGGCGTCCCGACGACCCGGTGGCGTCGTAGGCTGTCGCAGCGTCCAGCCCCATAAACGGAGGCCCCTGGACCACCGGTCCTTTTCGCCGACCTGCTCTCGGGTGGGCGATGATGCGCCCGTGCCCGACGTGGAACTGCCCGGAGTGACACTGGCCTACGACGTGTTCGGGCCACCGGCGGCGGAACCGGTCGTCCTCGTCTGCGGTCTGAGCCAACCGGCCGGATCCTGGCAACTGGGCATGGTCCCGGCGCTCGTCGAGGCCGGCTACCGCGTGGTGACGTTCGACAACCGGGGCGTGGCGCCGTCGTCCTCCCCCCCGGCGCCGTACACGATCGACGAGATGGTCGGCGACACGGTGGGGCTCCTCGATCATCTCGATCTGGAGACGGTGCGCGTCGCCGGGTACTCGATGGGCGGATGGATCGCCGAGACCCTGGCCTTCCGACATCCCGAGCGCGTCCGGGCGGCCGTCTTCATCGGCAGTTGCAATGTGGGTACGTCCTGGGAAAAGGCCGTCACCACCGTCGAACGTGATCTGGCCCGGCTCGATCCGGAGCTGCCGGCGTGGTTCAACGCCGTCGAGACCATGCGCTATCTGCCCAACCACGATTTGCAGCAGGACACCGTCGTCGATCTCTGGCTCGGCCTCATCGGCGACCTCGATCCGTGGCCCAACCCGGGCCGCCTCGGACAGTACGAGGCGGCACTGGCCTGGTCCCTCGACGTCGAGCGGACCGAACGCTGGCCGGCTCTGTCGATGCCGTGCCTCGTCCTCTCCTTCGAGCACGACGTCGACTCTCCGCCGGCCAGGGCCCGCCAGGCCGCCGCCATGATCCCGGGAGCCAGCTTCATCGAGATGGCCGGCGCCAGTCACCTCGGTGTGTTCACGCACACCGACGCCGTGGCCGCCGCCGTCGTGCGATTCTTCGCCGGAGGCCCGGTGGCCGACTGAGCGATGCAGGGGCCAGTATGGACCGTGCCCAATGAAACCGTCCTGCTCGCCGGCCGTCGTGTCCACCGGATGGGGTTCGGAGCCATGCAACTCCCCGGACCCGGCGTCTTCGGGCCCCCGGCCGACCGCGACACGGCCCTGGCCGTGCTCCGCCGGGCCGTCGACGCCGGTGTCGACCATATCGACACGGCACAGTTCTACGGTCCCGACGTGGCCAACGAATTGATCCACACCGCCCTCCATCCCTATCCGGAGGATCTGGTGCTCGTGTCCAAGGTCGGCGCCGCACGCGACGACCAGGCCCAGTGGCTACCGGCGCAGCGCCCCGAGGAGCTGCGCGCCGCCGTCGAGGCCAACCTCCGCAGCCTGGAACTGGACCAGGTTCCGGTGGTCAATCTCCGCCGCCTCCCGGGATCCGAGGTGCCTTTCGCCGAGCAGCTGGCGGCCATGAGCGCACTGCGCGACGAGGGCCTCATCGGTGCCGTCGGACTCAGCAACGTCACCCTCGATGACTACCGAACGGCCCGTTCCCGGATCGACGTGGCCTGTGTCCAGAATGCCTACAACGTGACCAGCCGGACCGATCAGGCCCTGTTCGAC
>Ga0209415_10004374_pt1 | contig 25909 bp, 21 predicted proteins | sample PeaSoiSIISIP2007_FD_187696 | JGI IMG/M metagenome (GOLD analysis project Ga0209415, IMG submission 187696) | Peat soil microbial communities from Weissenstadt, Germany - SII-SIP-2007 (SPAdes) (version 2) | ecosystem: Environmental > Terrestrial > Soil > Wetlands > Peat | place: Germany... | reverse complement strand
ACAGGTGCGGAGATCACGGGTGCCACGGGAGTTTCCAAATGTGCCGGCGGAGGAGGATGAAACTGCCGCGGTCGCGGCATCTGGATTTTCTTGGGCGCCGGCGGTGTTTCCGTCAGCGGGGCGATTAAGCTAATGTGCTGGTGCGCGGAGAAACTCGATACGACACCCGAAAACCGGAGCGTGAATAGGAGAAGAAACGCCAGGCCGTGCGCCACGACACTAACTGCAAACGGTCCGGGCGACTGCGGAACGCTCCCCGTCGGGATGCTGAGCTCGAACAACGGATCCTCTTTTATCAGGCAAAGTCGCTCGGCGTTCACCGGTGCGAAGAGGACTTGACGAGCGATCCTCTTACTTGTCCCATCGACGGACGCGGAGGGGGGCGATATTCAGGTTTATCCTGCCAGTTCGGTGAACCGGGAGATGATCCACCAGATGAACAGGAAGCACGCGACAAAGGTCGACGCCTGAAGCGTCAGCGACCAGAATCGCCCGCGCGTCACGCCCTCGGCGGGAAGAGGAAGACCAATCGAACCCAGCCAGGCCTGGCGCGACCGGCAATCGTGGCAGCGCCGGATTTCGCCGCCGGTCGCGCACAACGCCCGCTCCATCCCGCTTTTTCGATGAGACCGGTGCACACGGGCCGATCCGCAATTCGGGCAATGCTTTTCTTGAGCGGCTATCTTTTGAGCGGCTATGACGACACCTCCAGGCGCAGGTTGCGAAACTCAATCCGGCCTTCGGTGCGCGTCGTGCCAGGTTCGCGCCGGTAAATCAATTTAAGATGCGCCAAGCCCCTTGTTCGGGGAACGTCGAACACGCCCTCCCTCCATCGCTCACTTGGTTCCATCGCCGGACCAACCGTGTTATCGAGTGCCCAGCGAACTCCGGACGGCGCGACAACGCCGGTCAGATAGTCGAATCGCAGACGGAAATGCCGGGGAACAAAATACACGGTCTGTTCCAGCAGCACGCAGGCTTCCGGCTCGGATCCGGAAAAAGTGAACATAAGTTCTGAAGGCCTCCAGGTTTCCGCCACGCCCTCGGTCTGCACCAGGCGCCAGTCGAAACCAAGGTTCAAGGGAGCGTGCGCCAGATCCCCATTGGTCAGGATTCGGCCCTCGGATGGCTCAATCGGCCTCAATCCGGAAGCCGCGTTCCATAACTCAATCGCCGGCAGAGCGTTGCCCGCGCGAACCTCGCGATCCGCCAGATCGATCAGCAGCGGATCGTTCGCCCGGTCGTCCGACATTCCCTTGGCCACTTCCAGGGCCGAGTCCAGCCGGTTTTCGCCAATCAGAAAATCAAGATAAGCCGGCCTCAAGCGCCGCGCGTCTCCAAAGTGCGCCAGCATCCGGGCCGGATCGGGCTCGAACTGATCCGAAAGCCGCAAAAGCAGCCGGAAATCGTCATAAGCAAGCGCAGCCGCGCGATCCGCCCACACCCAGAACCGCTCGCGATTCGCCCTCCGGAAATAGAAATTCGCCAGCGTCCATGCCGGAAGGTACTGACGATCGATGCGCGAGGCCTCCAGTAACGATCGTTCCGCCGTGGCCAAGTCACCGCCGCTCTCCTCCAACAATCCCAGTTGAATCCAAGCCTCACTGGCCCGAGGGTTTGCCGCAACGGCCCGCTCCAGAGCGCCCTGAGCATTCGGTGCGTCGATTTCAGCCAGCCTCTGTTCGAACGGCCCTGCCGGCGTCGCCCCCAGAACGACAATTGCCCGCTCGATGGCCTCGGCCGTGTCCTCGCGAAACATTGTCTCCGCAACTGCCAGCTGAATGGCCGCAATCGACGCCAATCCGAAAAAAAGGACGCCGCCGAACGACCGGATTCTAGATGCCGTCTTCACCGATTCGTTTCTCCGACCGCACTTGGTGCAGGCGGGCTCGGCTTGCCGCCCATCACCGGCTGATGGGGGCAGAAGATCCCTGCCCTGGCAGCTTGCCGGCCGCCGCCAACCCGCCCAGGGTGGCCGCCGCAGCCACTCCACCGATGATCGCAATGGTCGTCGCCGAAAGCGCAATGCCTCCGCCTCCGCCCGCTGCACCACCCGCACCACCTTTGCCTGCCGCCGCCGCGCCCGAACTCCCGGACGCGCCCTTCCCAAGATGTTTCAGCGAAGTCACCCGGATGAACTGCGATGCGTCCGTGACCGGTGTGGCCGTCGGGTCCATGGCGCCCGTGATTTCGACGCGATTGCCCACCTCCTTGGCTAAGCCCGACCCCGCCAGTTCCACCGTCACATTGGTCGTTTCATCGGTCAGCAGATAGTGGCCGCCGACCTTGCTCAGAGTCCCCGTAAGCTTGGTGGTTGTATCGGTGGCCTGCGGTTCGAGCGCCAGCGTACGCCCCGCCCCGACGTTCGCCACCAGGACCCCTCGCGTATTCAGCACCCGGAACGACCCGGTTAGCGCCGCCAGTTCCACCCGCGCCCCTCCCGCCAGCGCTACCCGAGCCGACGCGTTGCCGGTTTCCGGTTGTATGGTCAGACCTCGCGCTTCCAAACGAAATCCGGAGGCCTTCTGGAGCTGGCCCTCGCCTTTCTCCAGAATCATGTGATCGCCATAAAATCTTGCCTTGGATTCGGTGCTGAGCGAAATCCTCGCGCCGCTCGCTAACTCCATGCGCGACTCCGCGCTTTTCGTTTCAATCGTCGCGCCCTCAAATAGAGTCGCGTTGCCTGTCACGGTCGCATTGTCTACGCGGAATGCGCCCTTCGCCACCACCGTTCCAATGACGGGAACGGCGCCCGACGCCAGTTCGCCCATTTGAGCGCCCCCCGTGGCAAACATCATAAGCAGCGACATCATCGCGGCTATTACCGAGTCAACCCTGTCTAGTTTCACGAAGTATTTTCTCCTCAAGTCTCCATTTCCTTAGTGCCCGCGAGGCCGCACTTCTCTCAGGTCGCTTCGCGCCAATATCCCAAGCAAAATGAGTATCCAGGCCGATATTCCGAAGCGCGCGAAGGGATAGTCCACAAGGCCATGCAGGAAGCACCACAGCACTCCGATTCCCCATCCGGCACGCCAAGCCGGCCGCACCGACCACGCCGCTAACCCTATCCAGGCCAGGGCAAAAACGCTCCCTCCTTCGGCTGCCCACTCCAGCCAGTCGTTATGCGCATGTTCCACCGACCTGTCGGCGTCGAACACCGCATACGCTGGATAAACAATGGGAAAGGTTCCCAATCCAAAGCCCGTCCACGGCCGGCTTTGGATCATGTCGAGCGTCGAACGGGTAATCTCCCGTCTTCCCTGATAAGGGTCCACCGACCCCAGCCGGCCAACCAGCGTCCCGATGCCCGGCATCGCCGCAAACAGGATGGTCGAAAACGCCAGCCCCAACGCCATCCGCCGCGCCACGGGAGACCTTCGTCGCGACCACAAGACTGCGATCGCCTCGGCCATGAGAATTCCGGAACCCGCGCGCGACGCCGAGGCCAGTCCCGCTGCCAGCATCATCGCTCCAAACAACAGGTACAGTGAGCTTCCGCGCGGTTCGCTCAGCGCAAACCACAGCGCTACCGGCATCGACAGTTCCAGAAACTGAGCAAAGTTGTTACGGCTTAGAAACGGCCCCCACACATCCGGATAAGGAGCCTCCCAGGTCCACAGAATCTTCCCGGGCGACGTGAAATAGGCCAACACCGAGATCACGGCGACCAGCCCTCCCATCCATGCGATAAACCGCAGAAATTCAACCCTCATGCCGCGGGAGCGGAAGGCCCGGAAACTGGCCAGGGCGGTCGCGGCCAGCGCTGCGCACCGCAACGAACCCTGGAGTGTGGCGTAGCGCGAAACAGTAGCTCCCAGTGCAAGTTGCAGAAATCCCCAGGCCGCGATCACCGCCAGGAGGAGGCTCGGAATCGGCGGCAGCGGTTCCAAACCCTTCCAACACCAGCCAACCGCAAGGATGAAAACCACAAATTCGTAGCCATATTCCAGCCGCGGCTCCCGGAATCCGATCGCGAGCGTCGCCGCCATCGCCATGAAAAATAAGACTATACCGCTCGCCCGTTCGGCAAACGCAGCCGCGTCGCTGGTACCTGAGACCCAGAAAGTTCCTAAACGAAGTCGCTTGATCGGTCGTGCCGATGGCTTTACTCTCATGCTTAGCCTACTATTCCCGGTGATAAAGGAAATTCCTTATGAGACTCCTGATGCTGCTGATTTCCGCCGCCGCTGCCTGCGCTTCCGACCTGCCGGACGCCGCTCTCCCTTCGGTCCACGAATCCGTCGAACAATCGGCCCTGAAATCTTGGAAAGTCAGCATTTTCCCGCTGGTTGCCAGCCAGGCTCTGGATGCCGCCAGTTCCTACGGCATGCGCGAACTGAACCCTCTGCTGGCCAGCTCCAACGGAGGCTTTGAGATGAAGGCCACGTCCATCAAGCTCGGCGTGACCGGAGCCATCGTGGGCGTAGAGTATCTGATCGTCCGTAAGTACCCCCGTTCGACGCGCGTGATCTCAAAACTGAACTGGACCAGCGGAATCGTCACCGCCGGGTTCGCCGTCCATAACTTCGCAATCAAGTAAATTCATGGTCATTTAAGCGACCACAACCTGCGCTTTCAGCGCCCTCCTCAACAGAAACGAGCTCGGATTGTAGTCCGGCGCGAGTTCTTTCAGCGCCAGCACCACTCCCGCCGCATCTCTGGCTTCGGTTGCCCGCCGCAATTCTTCGAGACACCGCGAAACGGTCTCCTGAGAAGCACCGTGACCGGTAAAAATTCTTATTTTTGAATGTGTTGTGGGAACCGTGTCCTCGTCGATCCCGCTCACTTCTTCGTACAGCTTCTCGCCCGGCCGGATACCCGAAAACTCGATCTTGATATCGACATCGGGCTTCAACCCGCTGAGCAGAATCAGGTTCCGCGCCAGGTCCTGAATCCGCACCGGGTCGCCCATATCGAGCACGAAGATCTCTCCCGCCGCGCCCAGCGCCGCAGCCTGCAAAACCAGCTCGGCTGCTTCCGGTATGGTCATGAAAAAACGGCGGATTTCCGGATGCGTGACGGTCACCGGGCCGCCCGAAGCGATCTGCCGTTTGAACAAAGGAATGACGCTGCCGTTCGATCCCAGAACATTTCCAAAACGAACCGCGCGAAACCTCGGACCGGCGGAGGAGCAGATCAGTTCGGCGAGGCGCTTGGTGGCGCCCATGACGTTGGTGGGGCGGACCGCTTTATCGGAGCTGACCAGAACAAAATCTTCTATGCCTGAGGCCAGCGCGGCGCGCACCACGTTGCGGGTGCCGAAGACGTTATTTTCGACCGCTTCAAAAAGATGGGCTTCCATCATGGGAACGTGCTTATAGGCGGCGGCGTGGTAGACCGAAGCCGGACGGTGATCGCGAAACACTTCGTCCAGACGGCGGCGGTTCTGGATACTGCCGATTTCCGGGAAAAACTCGACGTCCGGAAACTGTTCGCGCAGTTCCTGATCGATCTGATAGAGGGCCGTTTCGGCGTTGTCGAAGCCGACCAGCGCCCGCGGCGAATAGCGGGCGATCTGGCGGCACAGCTCGCTGCCGATCGATCCTCCGGCGCCGGTCACCAGCACCACTCGGCCGCTCAGCCGGGCGCGGATAGGAGACGGTTCGAGGCGCACCGGACGGCGGCCCAGCAGATCTTCGAGACGCACGTCGCGGATCTGGTCGACGAGCACCTTGTGGTCCATCAACTCGGCCAAGGCCGGAATGCGCTTGGCGGCGACGTGGGCGGCGCGGCACTCCTCAAGGATGGCCGTGATTTCCGAACCGCTGGCGGCGGGAAGGGCGATGAGGACTTGTTCGACGCGATGTTTCCTGGCAATCTCCTGAAGCGTTTTCCTGTTGCCCAGCACGCGGACCCCATTCAGGCGCAGATCTCGTTTGTGCGGATCGTCGTCGAGGAATCCAGCGACCTGGTAGCCCAACTGTCGGTTGCCGCGGATTTCCGAGAGCACGGTGACGCCCGCCTTGCCGGCGCCGTAAATCAAAATGCGCCGCGCCGATTTTTCGGATTTTGGCGCTTCGAGCGTCACCCGCGCCACGCCCCTGGCGGCAACCATCAACGTAAGACAAAGCAGCAGGTCGAGGACGTGAATCGAGCGCGGAAAGGCAGGGCCGATGGCGAACCGCAGAACGATGGTGGCCGCAGCCGAGGAGACAAGATTGGCCAGCGCGATGCGAGCCAGATCCTCAAAGCCCAGATAGCGCCAGGCGAGATCCCGTAACCCGAATGCGCGGAACACCGGGAACTTGACCACCAGCATCAGGGGCAGCGAACCGATGAGCATGCGCGTGTACAGCGGGTCGAGGGTGAATTCGAACCGCAGCAGAAACGCGGCGGCCAGAGCCGCGGCGGCGAGCGCCATCTGCATGGCTTCGGAAATGAAGCGCCGGTGTTTCAGCAGGAGTGCCCTCATGCGCGAGCGGCAGCCTCCTCGGGCCGTACATATTGTTGGACGATTTCCAGCGCCCCGGGCGGTGGGTAAGCATCCAGAGAGAATTGGCGGCTGGCCATGGCCTTCAGTTTTTTGTCGGCGCCGAGCGCATCGATCACCAGCGTGACGGAGTGCAAGGCGCGCGCGCGCGAAACCAGCGCGAGCGCCGTGAGCCACAGAATGTGCAGATCGCGAACAAAAGATTGGTTCGCCAGATACAGCAGAATGAGACGGCTTTTCCAGGGGCGGATGATCTGGTTATAGACCAGGTCGGGATCGGCGCTCCCGGCGAGAATTTCGGCCTCGTCGGCGAATACGATGGAGGCCAGGTCGGTGATGCCCGGACGGGCTTCCAACATCGCCGATTCCTCCGCAGTGTACAGATTCACGTCCGTGCGCACCTGCGGGCGGGGACCGACCAGACTCATGTCCCCCCACAGCACGTTCCACAACTGCGGCAACTCGTCGAGCTTCGCCCGGCGCAGCCATTTTCCGAGGGAGGTGATGCGCGCGTCGCCCGAGGCCGTCGAGTTGACTCCGGATTTCCAGGCGTCGGGGATCATGGTGCGGAACTTGACCATGCGGAAATCGCCTCCCCGGCGGGCGACGCGGCGAGCGAGGAAGAGAGGAGATTCTCCGTCGTCCAGCCAGATGGCGGCCCCGATCAGGGCCAGCAGCGGCGCAAGTAGTGTGAGGGCGAGGAGGGCGACGAGAAAATCGAAAGTTCGCTTCATAGGAAATGAAGGGCAGCGGAGCGCCACCGAAGACAGGCAAGGACAAAATTGGCCGCGGAGGAACGCCGGTCCGAACACACGCGCGAGGGGCGATGGAAAGAGGCGGAGCCTTTTCATGCGGCGGCCTCCTGGGCGGGTTTCCGGCGCAGGGTTTTGCGGGCGGCAGCCGAGATTTCCCTCGCGCCGGGATAGTAGGACGCTTCCTCCAAACGGCTGGTGGGGGCCGGACAATCCGGCAGCGCGACGCGCTCCACCGGCTCTCGCAAGTCGTGAAACGCCTCGAACGAGATGGTCGCGGCGATTTCGGCCGAGGCTCCCGCCGTCTTCCAGCCGGGATCGGCCACCACCGCGTGCGCGGTTTTTCGGACGCTGGCCAGCACCAGTTCGCTGTCCCACGGTTTCAGGCTGCGCAGATCGATCACCTCGGCATCGATGTTTTCTTCCGCCAGCATTTCGGCCGCTTTCGAGCATTCGGCGGCCATCGAAGAGATGCCCACCAGAGTGACGTCCCGGCCCGCGCGGCGCAGCGCGGCTTTGCCGATGGGGACGCGGAACATCTCTTCGGGTACCGGATCGGAGGTGCCGTACAGCCAGCGGTCGTCGACATAAAGCACCGGGTTGGGATCGTCGAGCGCGGCCAGGAGCAGGCCTTTGGCGTCATAGGCGGTCGACGGCATGACCACCTTCAGGCCGGGCACGTGCATGAACATGGCGTGCAGAGCCTGGGAATGCTGCGCGCCCTGCTCTCCTCCGCGATTGATGACCGCGCGGATCACCAGCGGCACCGCGACCTGGCCCCGAAAAAGATACGACCAGTTGGCCGCCTGGTTGACGATCGGGTCGACGGCCAGCAGCATGAAATCCATGCGCGGATGAAACACGATGGGACGCATGCCGGCCAGCGCCGCGCCTACGGCGAGGCCGGTGGTGGCGTTTTCCGACACCGGCGAATCGACAACACGGTCGCGGGAAAACTGCTGGTCGAGGTCTTCCAGGCTGGCGCCGGCGTACCACGGGCTCCACAGTCCCTGGCCGATGACGAAGGCGCGGGCGTCGCTCGCCAGAATCTGAGCGTGCGCCTCGCGGATGGCTTGCGCGTAATTCAGAATGCGCATGCGGCCTCCGCGTATATATGGTCGAGCACGCGGCCTGGGGGAGGGAAAGAGGCTTGGCGCGCAGCATGGAGCGCGTCCTTTATTTCTTCGACAATCGGGTTCCTGTCCAGGTCCTCGATGCCCGATTCGCGCAGCCGCGCTTCGACTCTGGCGATTGGATCGCGGGCCAGCCAATCGGCCAGTTCGCCGCGGCGCTTCACACCCACGTCGATATCGGTACTCGCGCCGACGTGCCCCCGCCAGCGGAAGGTGCGACATTCGAGCAACGAGGGGCCCAGGCCCGTTCGCGCCCTGGCGACCGCTGCGGACGCGGCGCTATAGACCGCTTCGACGTCGTTGCCGTCGACCCTCCGGCTGGGAATGGAGTGAAAATCGCCTGCCTTGTCCAGATTATCCGCGACGCGGCGCTCGGTCCAGTGCAGGTGGCTCGAATAGAGATTGTTTTCGCAGATGAAAATGACCGGAAGGCGGTAGAGCGAGGCCAGGTTCATGGATTCGTGGACGTGCCCTTCTTCCAGCGTCCCGTCGCCGAAAAAAGCGGTCGCGACGCGTGCCTCCTTTTTCATTTTGTAAGCCATGGCCGCGCCCACGGCCAAAGGAACCGTGCCCGCGACAATGGGAACCGTTCCCAAAATGCCCTGCTTCACCGCCAGCAGATGCATGGAGCCGCCGCGGCCCCCCGAGCAGCCGGTCGTCCTGCCGAGAATTTCGGCGAACATGGCTTCGAGCGATCCTCCGCGCGCAAGATAATGGCCGTGCGAGCGGTGGCCTCCCCAGACGGTGTCCGCCGCGTCGAGTGCGGCGCATACGCCCGAGGCGATGGCTTCCTGGCCTATATAAAGATGACAGGGGCAGCGCGCTTCCCCGGTTTCGACCATGCGGCCGACGGCTTCTTCGGCCATGCGGATGCGAACCATCGAGGTCCATTGTTGAAGGAGGGAGTGGGGGGTCATGTCAGTTTGATAACAAGATGGGCCAGGCTCATGAATCAGCTCCGGTAAAATGCGTGAATGGCGTCCGCGACCAGGTGCACATCGTCATCGGTCAACGTCACGTTCAATGGAAGCAGTAGCATTCGCTCGAACAATTTCTCAGTAAACGGCAGCTTTTCGCTGAATCCGAGTTTTTCCCACTGATGAACGGCTTTGCCTCCCCACTGGATAAGCGTACCGATGCCGCAGGCTTTCAAGTGCTCCCGCAACTCATCCCGTTGAAACGCCTCAATTTCATAGTTCTGATAAATATCGAAATGGTCGTCGTCGCCATCCGGCCCCGGCGGCAGTTTTAGCTCTTCTAGAGGGGAGAGACGCGAACGATAGAGACGGGCCAGGGATCGGCGGCGCTCGACGACCGCTTCGTACTTTCTCAGGCGCGCATCGAGGATCGCCGCCTGCAAATTGTCGAGGCGCGAGTTGAGGCCCCAGCTGACGATTTCTCCGTCGGCCCTACGGCCGTGGTCGCGAAGCTGGAGCATGCGGTCGTGGATGTTGTCGCGATTGGTGACGACCGCACCTCCGTCGCCCAGGCAGCCCAGCACTTTCGCCGGGAAAAAGCTGATAGCCGAGGCCGCTCCGAAGGTGCCCGCCGATTGGCCGCGGAATTTCGAGCCCAGCGCCTGCGCCGCGTCTTCGACCACCAGGAGACCGTGCTGGCGGGCGATGGCGTCCAGCGCGGTCATGTCCGCGGTGCGGCCGTTCAACTGCGTGGGCAGGATGGCGCGGGTGCGGGGGGTGACGGCCCGCTCGACTGCTGCCGGATCGATCAGATGGTCCGAGCCGCATTCGACTGGGATCGGAATGCCGCCGGCAAAATGAATCGCCGAGGCGGTGGCGATCATGGTGTGCGAACTGAAGATCACTTCGTCGCCCTTGCGGACGCCCGCGGCGCGCAGGGCGATGATCAGCCCGTCGGTGGCGTTCGCGACGCCCAGCGCGTGGCGGGCTCCCAAAAACTGCGCCAGGTGTTCTTCAAATCGCGCCAGGTCCTGCTGCAGAATAAACGCGCCGCGGCGCCCGACGTCGCGCACGATGGCCAGCAGCATTTCCTCCTGGTCCAGGAACAGGCGCGGATAGTCGAAAAAGGGGATGGAACGGGTGAGCGTGGGAGTCATGGGAGCTTCCTTGCTTCGGCGTACAGGGTCCGGTAACGGGTCAAGTCCGTGCCCGGGCCGATCTCGGCCGGCGGTCCGCTGGTGTCGCGCGCCGGTTTGAGCTCGCGGGGAATTCGTTCGAGGGGCCCGTAAAACAGGCGCTTCAGAAACGCTTTGCCGGCCATCGTGTGGGGGATCAGGCGGGCCGCCACGGCTGCGCGGCGCACCTCGCCTATCAGGCGTCCGGCAACGCTTCGCCGCTCCTCGAACCCCGCCCGGACGCGAGCTTCGAATCCTTGCCGCGCCAGTGCGCCGGTCAGCTCGGCGGCGGAAAAATAGCGGGTATGGAACGGGCTTGGATTGAATCCGGACCACTGGCGATTGACGGTCGAGATCAGCAGGATGCCGCCCGGCCGCAGCACCCGCCTTGCTTCTCGAAAAAACCCTTCGGCGTCCGGCAAATAATAGATGGCCTCAAACAGCAGCACCAGATCGAGCGATTGGCCGACAAACGGCAGATCGAGGGCATCCAGGAGGCGGATACGAATATCGGCGCGGCCGGCATAGGTCTCCTGAGCCGCGCGGCAATTGGCGTCATTCAGATCCCCCGCCTCGACCGAGCGCGCCCGGCGCGCGAGCCAGCCGAGGCCGAGTCCGGCTCCGCAGGCGATCTCGGCTACGTCCTTATCCGCCGCGTGGCCGGCCGCCCAGCCGTAGCGGGCCGAGAGCATCGCCAGTTGCAGACGCGTCGCGCCCTGCTCCGGCTGCTCCGTCACGGTCGAAAAATCGGGTCTCAATGCGGCTTGCATGTTCAGAAATGGCTCCTCGCGACCGCGCGAGGCTTCCGCACGGCGAGTTCTATAAAGCCCCAGGCGCTACCGAGCCCGTAGGCCAGATGAAGGCTGGCGAAGGCGACCGGCATAAGCGCCAGATAAACCGCGCGGCGGCGCGCGATCGCCACCCCGGCCGAGGCCGCCAGATTGGCCACCGCGTAGGCCGACGCAACGGCGATCGACCAGGGGAATGGCAGCAACAATAACGAGACGGCCAGCGAAATCACGAACGCAAGTGGGATCAGGTGCCGGGCGCGCACGGGCGCGATGTCGCTCAACGCGAAGGGCAGCACCGCCCACACGCCGTTGGAAAAATTATGCGGGAGAAAAGACGCGAGATCGGCGCGGGCGTAGTAGTCGCAGACGATTTCGGGGTCGAGCACGATTTTCAAGCCGGCGCGGCGGAGGCGCAGGTTGAATTCGATATCCTGGCTGCGATCCAGTTTTTCGTTGAAGCCTCCGATGCGCGAAAAAATTTCCCGCCGCCAGCAGCCTCCGAACACGGTATCGGCCTCGTGGGCTCCTGTTTGGCTGCGGCTGGTGCGGAACGCCGAGTTGCCGACGCCAAAACGGCTGCTGAGGGCGGCCACGATGGGTTCGGAGAAGGGACCGTCGGACTGCGGCAGGGTACGGATGGAGCCGCCGGCGTTTTGGGCTCCTGAACACTCAAGCAGTTCAACGCACCGCCGGATGTAATCGCGAGGCATGACGGCGTGGGCGTCGAAACGGAGCAGGATCTCGCCGGTCGATGCGGCGATCGCGCGGTTCAGGGCGGAGGGAGTGATGCGCTCCGGATTGTCGATGACCCGCAGGCGCGGGTCGCGCGAGGCGCGCTCGAGGAGAAGCTCTCGCGTCCGGTCGGCGCTCATGCCGTCGGCAACGATCACTTCGAGGCGGGGGTAGTCGCTTCCGAGGATCGAGTCCAGCGAGCGTTCGATAAACGCCTGCTCGTTGCGGCAGGGAACAAGGACCGACACCAGGGGTTTCATTTCGCCTCCGCGATCGCCCAGCCCGCGCGCGCGTCCCAGGAGAGCTTCGGCTTGGACTTCTTCGGGCGGCAGGCGAAGGCCAGCGTCGCGATCGGGATGAGCAGCCCCTCGACCACGAATCCTTTGTATCCTTCGGGGCCGGCGCGAATGAGAGGAGGCAGGCAGGCCACGAACAGCCAGGGCGAGATGGTCGCAAAGAGGCGGAAGGCAAGGCCCGATTTGGGGACAATGCGCTGGTGCGCGTTCAGGCACCAGGCCCACACCAGGCCCATCACCACCGCGCCCAGCGCGATCCCGGTATACCCGAAATTGAGATACCAGCCGGTGGCGTGATGCACCGAGTAGCCCTGGTTCTGAATGGCTCCGACGCTATCGGCATAGTAGTTGTAAATGTCGGCCGGCCGATCCGGCCACAACACGCGGGGCACCACCGAGCAGGCCAGCGAATAGAGGCTGTAGCCGAATTGCGGTTCTGCGCCGGCGGCCAGCACCCCGTAGAGCGAAAAATGCGCCGCGTAGGCTTCGTTGCTGGAGGTAACGAAGCTGGCGACGTTAGTGGCGTCTTCAATGCGTTGGGTGAGAGCCTCCCTCATTTCGGAAATGGGCGTGCCGCGGAAAAAATCGATGGTGTAGAGGAACCACATGCCGCCGAGAATCAGCAGGCCGGCTTTGAGGAAGCTCGGGCGGCGAACCGAGGCCAGATAGGCCAGCATGCCGGCGATCAGCGACATGAACACCTCGTTCTTATTCCCCAGCACGAAGGTAAACGCGGCCATGGCCAGAAACAGCGCGATGTATCCGGGCCAGGTGTAGCGGCGGACGACGCTGACAAAGAAGCGCGAACGGTCGCCGGCCAGCAGCGTGGCGAAGCCGATGGCTGGAGGCAGCATCGCCACCCGGTTCAACACCTGGTGCAGGGTGAACCACTCGTCGGTCTGGCGGCGGGTGTAGATGTACGCCGAGGTGTTCAGCGCCCAGGCTTCGCTCAACTTGTCCTTGATGATGTACAGGCTCGCCAGGGCGGCCAGAACGGCGATGATCAGAATCGGCTCGTGACGCATCACCAGGCGAGGTGTTTCGATGCGCTCGTCGCGCGACAGGGTCCCGAGCAGGGTGAGCTGGACCAGGATCAGGAACCCGGAGTAGAGCGCCAGGGTCAGCATGTAATCGCCGTCGAGCGAAATCGGAAACAGCTTGTATTCCAGGTAGTGATAATTTTTTCCGGAAAACCCTCCCGTCTTGTCGATGACGATGTACCAGGCGCCGTACAAAGTCCAGTAATAAAGGGCGCCCAGGCCCACCAGGACTCCAACGTCTCTGCGCTTCCTATACAGGGCCAGGGCGAGTACGGCGATCACCGCGGTGGCCACGCCCAGCATCGCAAAAAACTCCATCAGCCCAGCTCCTTGCAGGTTTCTTTGAGGTTGCGGGCCATGCGCCGCGGGTCCGGGCGGTCGAAGCCCGGCCACTTCGGATGAACCCAACGGAAGCAGGCCTCCCGCGCCCGCGGAATCGACCGGAACACCACCAGGCGCAACACTTTCGCCCAGGCCAGCCAGTTCCACGGATGCTCGGCCAGGAGAAGCAGGTAGGCCCGGCGAGCGCCGGGAAAATCTCCGGCCAGCATGAAGTGGTCGGCCTGCTTGAGCCAGGCTCGCAACGCGTCGGCCGCCGAGGCTTGTTCGGCCGAGGCGAGCGCCGCCGGCAGATCCTCGGGGTCGCCTCTCCGCCGGGCCGCCGCCAGTTGGTGCGCCGCCCGGCAACTGCGCGACTGAAGTGCCGCCCGGCGCGCGCTGATCGAGCCGCCGGTGAAACGGTAGTGATAGAGAACCTCGTCCAGATTCACCGCATCCCCGGTCTCCGACAGACGCCACAGGAAGTCGTAGTCGGCCGAACCGGCCAGCGGTTCGCGATAGCCTCCGATGTCGAGAGCCCTCTGGCGGCGGTACATGGTGGAACCGTGCACGAACGGATTCCCTTCCCACAGCGCGCGCTTGAGCTCCGCCGAAGCGTGCGGCAGACGCAGGCGCCAGAGAGGCGTTCCGTCCGCCGCGTGCGAATAGGTGTCGGTGCTGGCCAGCACGACTTCCGGATGCTTGCGAAGGAACGCAAGCTGACGTTCGAGCCTCTGCGGCTCGCTCCAGTCGTCGGCGTCCTGACGCGCGATGTAAGCTCCGCGCGCGAGCGCGAGACCGTGATTCAGCGTTCCCGGCACGCCGCGATGAGGTTCATGATAGAGCCGCACGCGCGCGTCTCTGGCAGCCCAGGAATCGAGCCCGGCGCGCACCCTCGGGTCGCCGCTTCCGTCGTCCAGAATCAGAAACTCGAAGTCGGCGAAGGTTTGCGAAAGCACCGAGGCGACCGCCTGGTGGAGCATTCGCAGCGGCGCATCGTACACCGGCATCAATACCGTCAGCGCGGGACATCCTAAGGAAGATTTCATTCGTCCGCCGCCAGTTCCCGGTAGATTTCTTTCAACTCCCGCGCCAAGCGCCGCGAACAGAACTCGGCGATTTTCCGCCTGCCGTTGCTGCGCCGCGGAGGATCGGCCAGGCGCGCCAGCGCCAGACCCAGCACCGCCGCGTCCGGCGAGGCGACGGTCGAATGGTCGACGCCTTCGAGTCGTTCCTCGACATCGCCGACGGCCACGCTGACGATGGGAAGGTTCGACGCCAGCGCCTCCTGCACCACCGTCGGCGAGCCTTCCGAAACACTGGTCAACAGCAGGCAGTCGGCGGCGTTCATCAACGCCGGAACCAGCGAGGGTCGCACGCTGCCATCGAGAACCTCCAGGCGCAGCGAAGGCACCAGGCGGCGCGCCCGATCGACCGCCGCCCGGGCCAGATCGAGGCGCTTGACTTGGGCGTCCTGGCCGGCGTGGAACAACACCACCGGTCCGGCATCGCTCCATCCCAGGCTCAGGCGGGCGGCGAGGCGAGGCTCGGGGCGAAAGACATCGGAGTCGACTCCGCTCGGCTGAATCGCCGCCGCGCCTCGCCTCCACCAGAGCCGGGCGCGAAGCCGGCGGCTGACGCAGATGATTTTCCGCGCTCTGAGCGAGGCCAGTTGCGAGAACAGGCGTCCTACGGCGCCGCGCAATTTGGCCTTCCATCCATACGATTCGGGCGCTGGATTCAGATCGCTGCCGCGATAGGTGATCACCAGCGGGAGCCTTCCACATCCGATCGCCGCGAACAGCGCGGTCACGGTGCCGAAGTGCGCGTGGACAACGTCCGGCCGGCGCCGCGCGAGGGAGGATCGAAAACGGAAAAATTCGCTAAGAAGCCGCCGCGGCGACGTGCGCGACCCCAGATAAAAGAGGTCGACATCGATGCCCTCCAGGGACAGACTCTGCGCCTGCCGGCGCGCAAAGACCATCGAGCTGCCTTGTCCGTCGCCCGGAACGACGAACAGCACCCGAGGACTCCCGCGATGGACTTCAGTTCGCGACGCGGGGGTAGGCGCTGCCCGGAGCGCCTCTGGCCCCGAGCCTGCCGGTCCCAGGCGGGTTGCCAACCCTCCGCCGGCTGCCGGCCTGCCCCACAGGGAGGAACACAAAAACCGGCTCGTTCTCATCGGAAGCAGCCCTCCCGGGCCGGTGGAATCGACCGGAATACCGCCAGACGGAGCATCTTCGCCCAGGCCAGTCCGCTCCACGGGTGCGACCGCAGCAGGTGCGCGTAGGCCTTCTGAGCGCCCGAAAAATCTCCCGCCAGCATCACGTGATCGGCTTGCTTGAGCAGGGCTCGCAGGGCCCGCGAAGCGGTCTCCACACCCGCCTGCTCGAGCGCCCTCCAGACGTCCTCGGCTTCCCCTCTTCGCCGCGCCCGGGCGAGCATCTGCGCGGCGCGAAACACACGCGCCTGATCGGCCGCCCTCTGGGCGCTGATCGACCCTCCGGTGTAGCGGTAGTGATACAGAACCTCGTCCAGACTGACCGCCTTTCCCTCCTCGGTGAGGCGCCACAGGAAATCGTAGTCGGAGGAACAGGGAAACGCTTCGCGATATCCTCCGATCGCCAGCGCCGTGCGGCGGCGGAACATGGTCGAGCCATGGACGAACGGGTTGCCTTTCCACAACGCCTGCTCCAGTTCGGCCGAAGTATGCGGCAAACGCAGACGCCACAGGGGCGTCCCATCGGCCGAGTGCGATTCGGTATCGGCGCTCACCAGCGAGATTTCGGGATGCTGATCGAGAAAGGATGCTTGCCTTGCGAGCCGCTCCGGCTCGCTCCAGTCGTCGGAATCGTGGCGCGCAATGTATTCGCCGCGGGCCAGTGCCATGCCCCGGTTGCTGGTCGCCGGCACGCCCCGGTGAGGCTCCCGGTAGACACGGACGCGACCGTCCCGCGAGGCCCAGAAATCCAGTCTCGCCCGCACGCTTTCGTCGTTGCTTCCGTCGTCTAGAATCAACAGCTCGAACTCGCCGAAGCTCTGCTGGAGCACCGACCCGATCGATTGATCCAGCATGTCGCGAGGGGGATCGTAGACCGGCATCAGCACGGTCACCCGAGGACTCACCATGTCGCCCTCCACTGGCGGGCCCATTCGGCCAAGGCCACCAGGGTCCACAACTTCTGCCCCTTCAGGGCCCTCTGCGGACCGGGCTCCAGCAGTGGACAGGGAGTCACCTCCCTGGCCAGTTCGCGCAAGGGTCCGGCCAGCCATTGTTCGATGGGCGCGCCGAAGCCCTGTTTGGGCCGGCCGAGGACCTCCGGCGGCAGATCGTCCCGATAGGCGGCGCGCAACAGAACTTTTTTTTCGCGCCCGTGGACCAGTTCTTCCGCCGCCAGCGACTGCGTCCATTCGAGCAGGCGGTGATCGAGAAACGGGGCGCGCCCCTCAATCCCCCTGCCGGCGAGCGCGATGTCCATTTTATAGGTGAGGTCGTTCGATAAATAAAGGTGCCTGTCCGACCACAGCGCGCGTTTGAGCGCACTCGCCCGGGGCGTCTGATAGCTTTCGCGCCGCAGCAGCCAGGAAAGGGAGTTTCCCGAAAAGCTGCCGTTCAACAGGCGCGTTCTTTCGCCTTCACGAAACGCCGCTTTCGATTCGACGTAGACGCTGGTCGAGCCATCGGCGAATCCGACGGCCGCTGCCGCCGCTTTGATCGCCTGCTTGGCGGCGATGTATTCGTAGTGGCGGTAGCCTCCGAAGGCCTCGTCGCCTCCTTCGCCGTTCAGAACGACTTTGTAGCGGCCTTCCAGAGCCTGCGCCAGCGCGAACGTCGGAATCGACGAACTATCGGCAAAAGGTTCGTCATAATGCCAGAGAAGTTCCCGGAAGCCGGCGAGAGCCTGCTGGGGATCGATGGGCAGCACCTGGTGCCGCAATCCCAGATGCCGGGCAACGCGGACGGCATGCCCCAGGTCGGGATGGCCTCCGCCAAAATCCGCCGTGAACGCGGCCACCCTCGCTCCCTGCCGCGCGCATTCGGCGGCGACGACCGAGGAATCGACTCCTCCGCTCAGGAACATCGCCAGAGGAACGTCGGCCCGCAGCCGCAGACGGACAGCATCGGCCACCAGCGACCGCAGCGTTTCCACTCGTTCCGGCCGGGTCCGCTCCTGCCCCGCCGGGGCCTGTTCCGGATGCCACCAGCGCCGCACCTCGACCGACCCTCCTTGGAAGCGCAGCAGATGACCCGGCTCGAGTTTGCGGCAACCGCGAAAAATGGCCAGCGGCGCGGGAATGTAGCCCAGGGCCAAGTACGCATCCATCGCCTGCGAATCCAGGCGGCGGTCGTGAAACGCGGCCAGGGCCTTCAGCTCGCTCGCAAACGCCAGCGTTCGCAAGTGATGAAAATAGACCAGCGGTTTCTCCCCGACGCGATCCCTGGCCAGCGTCAACTCTCGTTCTCGCGCGTCCCACAGGGCGAAAGCAAACATGCCGACCGAACGGGCGAGCGTCTTTTCCACGCCCCACTCGGGCAGGGCCCTCAGCAGCACTTCCGTATCGGTCCCAGACCCGAACGGCCCGCCTAACTCGGCGCGCAGCTCCACATAGTTGAAAATCTCCCCGTTCAGTACGATCGTCCAGCGGCCGTCGGCCGAGGTCATGGGTTGCCGGCCGGCGTCGCTCGGGTCGAGAATCGCCAGACGCCTGTGGCCCAGGGCGGCGTCGCCGGAAGGATCCTCGAAGATGCCCTCCCCATCCGGTCCGCGATGGGCCTGGACCTCCATCATCCCTCGCGCCATTTGCGCGGCGCGGCGATCTCCAATGACTCCTGCGATTCCACACATAAGCTAAAGGGGACTCACACCCTGCCTCTGGTCGGGGAAACCAGGCTCGCGTCCGGCGCACATGCGGCGGATCAGGGCCGCGCCGGCGCGCTCCATCCAGTGAGGGGCGCGACGCCCCGTATCCTGCAACATTCCGTGCCAGGCCGCGCAGGCCGCCTCGCCATGTCCGCTGTTCACGCGGGCGCGCAACGTAAGCGCCAGGCGCGCCCGCACATTCGCCCGCCACGCCCCGCGCCAGAAGATCTTACGCAGGCCTTCGAGATCCCGCTCGATGGCGTCTTCCACCATCTCGAAAATCTCGCGTTGCAGGTGCGCGCTGCCCAGTTGGTTGCTCCAGTTGCCGGGGTGCCTGCGGTTGAGGACGCCGTACCGCGCCAGCGACGCCACCGGAAATCTCTCCACCACGCGCAGGAACCATTCGCTGTCGGAGAATTGATACGCCGGGTCAAAGCGTCCCACCTGCTCCCACACCTTGCGCCGCATGACGATGGTCGAGGGATGAAACGCCCAGTCGTAGTAACGGATCAGGTACGGGAACAGGCCGTCGAGGGTCAGCACCGATGCCGGCCGCAGCCTGCGCGGCTCCCTTCTCTCGCCCTGGCCGGTCTCGATCGCGTCGACAAAGCCGGAATGGACCAGGCCTATCTCCGGGTGAGCCTCCAGGTACCTCGCAGAGGCTTCCAGATGTCCTGGCAGAAAGCGGTCGTCATCAGAGCACAACGCGATCAGGTCGCCGCTCGTCGCCTCGACCGCGGCGCTCCAGTTTCCGACGCCTCCCGAGTTGCGGGATTGCCGCACCAGCCGGACGCGCGTGGGGCCGTCGCTCAACAAGGGGCGCGCCAGGCTCTCGATCGCCTCGGCCGTTCCATCGGTCGAAGCGTCGTCGGAGACCACGATCTCCTCGGGCGCCCGTGATTGCGCGAGCGCCGCCAGCACCGCTTGGCGCACCAACGGCGCGCGGTTGTAGGTTGCAATGGACACCGAAATCGTCATGCTTCGCGCCTCCTCATGTACAGAGCGAATCCGCCCGAGAATCCGAGGGCCGCGAAGATCCACAGCGCGGCCCGCGCCAGATGCACCTGGCTGCCGGACCAGAAATTCAAGGATGCGCCCGCGATCAGAGCCAGGCCGAGAAGCCACGCCGAGAAGCCTGCCGCGCCGCAGCGGAATCCGAAGCGAACCCGAGCGCGGGCATAACACAACGCGAGGTATACGGCGTAGGAGACCACGAACCCCATCGCCGCCCCTTCCGCCGGCCGGACGACCGCCGCCAGCCACAGCGCCGCGCCGAAAAATACCGCCTGCGCCAGCAGGTCGAACGTCAGGAAAGCGCCCAGATCCCGCGTGGCCAGCATCGGCGTTGCCAGCACCCAGGAACTCACTTTCAGATAGTCGCCGAGCAGCGTCCATCGCAGAAAACCGGGAGAAGCGGCGAATTGAGGAGAATACAGAACGCTCACCACCAGCGGCTTCAGCGCCGCCAGCGCGACGATGACCGGCACGGCGGCCAGCGTCGCCAACATCCACATCCCGCGCATCTGCCGTCCCCTCTGGGAGCCGGTCTTGGCGGCGGCGAGCGACGGCAAATAATACGTCTGCACCGAACCTAGAATCAGCGTGGCCTGGTTCATACTGATGTTCCAGGCCGCGTCGAACTGCCCGGTGACGGCCAGGCTTTCCTGTCTGGTAATGGACGCACGCACGGCAAGGAGCACGGTCGTCGCGGCCAGACCGCTGGCCAGCATCGCTCCGGAAACGGAGAGGAAGTGCCGCGCCGCACCCGAAGTCCACCATCGGCCGGGCCCTTGCACCCAGTCGTGGAGCTGCCGGCGGCGGCCCGCCAGCGCCATCCACGCCGCGACCACGGTGGCGGCGGCTGGAATCGCCAGAAACAAGACCATCGCCGCGGGATGCCCCGCGCGCATTTCCAACGCCAGCGGCCAGGCCACCACCGCCGCCACCATCGGCGAGGCCAGCTGCAGCCGCGCCAGCTTGCCGATCTCCCGCCGCGAGTTCAGCACCCCCGAGAGGAACACGAACACGCTCAGCAGGACCACGGTGACCGCCAGCCAGGGCAGCAGAGGCTCCATCGATTTTGGAAGCCTGCTCCAGCCGGCGATTTCGCCGGGAGCGGCCAGCATCGCCACGACCACCAGCAACGTCCCTCCCGCAAACAGGAGGGCGGCCGTGCGCAGATATTCGCGACGCTCGACCGTTTCCAGTTCGCTCGCGCCCTGCACCAAAGCGGTCCGGCCGTTAGCTGTCGCCGCGATCACCGCGCCGTCGCGCAGTTGCTGCAGCGTCCCCAGCAGCGCAACCGGCCCCGGCCCCAGCAACGCCGCCATGATCTTGGTCCCCAGCGCGCTCAGCAGGGCGCTGGCGATGGAGGCGCCGCCGGTCTTGCCCATGGCCTGAACCATCGGCCGCCACAGAGGCGTTTCCGAGGGCGCCGGCGCGGTTGCGACCGTCATCTGCCGGGCCCCTGGGCGACGGCCGACTGATACTCGTCGATATCGCGGATGTAATCCCCTTCGCGGTAAATATCGGAGGCCAGCACCAGCAAGACCGCGTCGGCCGAATACCGGTATTGCGTGCTCCACACCATCGGCGGCACGTGCAACGCGCATTCCGGACGATCGAGCAGAATCTCCTCGCTGCGTTCCCCGTCAAACAGTCGCACCGAGCAACTGCCGTGCACGGCGACCAGATATTGATGCAGCTTTTTGTGAGCGTGTTCGCCCCGGATTTGCCTGCCGGGGACCCCGAAGACCAGAAAATAACGCGAAACCGGAAAGGGAAGCGACTGATTCAGCTCGGCAAAGGAAAGGTGGCCGCAATAGCTGGTAATGCGCGGAAGACGATAAAGCGTCGCCCCGCCGATCAGCGGCGCGGCGGCCTCGCTGGTGGCCGGGCGCGCCTTCAACCGGTCCTTTCCGTTGCCGTCCAAATATCCGGTCACGTAACCCGGATTCCCGACCACGATCGCCCGCGCGGGAACGTCGCGCGTAACGACCGAGCCGGCGCCGATCATCGACAGCGCGCCGATCCTCAGCCCGGGAAGAATCGTGGCATTGGCGCCAATCGAGGCGCCACGCCCGACCAGCGTCCGCGGGTAGGATGCCAGGTGCCGCTTGCTGCGCGGAAAGGGATCGTTGGCGAAGACCACATTGGGTCCGATGAAAACGTCATCCTTGATCACCACGCCTTCCGCCACTTGCACGTTGCTTTTGAGGGTTACCCGATCTCCGATGTCCGACGCCTCAATAAAGGCCCGGTCGCAGATATTGCAATCCGCTCCGATACGCGTCCCTTCAAACACATGGACAAACGCCCAAATATTGGTCCGCGGCCCGATGTCCCCGCTCTCGATCAGCGCGTCGGGATGCGCGAAATACTGTTGCGAGGGGTCGTGCTTGGCCCTCGATGCCAGTGCCGTGCTCATTTTGTTCCTTCCTTTTCCACCCACCAGTTGCCCAGCGCCATGTGACGGAGGCCGCTGCGCAAAAAAACATCTACCGCGTCCGACGCCCGGTAGACGATCGGCTCGCCATGCAGGTTGAACGACGTATTGAGAAGAATGCCTTCACCGGTTCGCGATTCGTACTCTTTGAGCAGCCGGTGATACTCGCCGTTGTGCGCTTCCCACACTTCGTGCGGGCGCGTGGTGAAGTCGTAGGGGTGCTGCGCGGCGCCAAACGAGGCTCTCTTTTCCGGCCTCGAATGGAACGCGAACATCATGTACGGCGACCGCACCGGCTTCGGCTTGCGGTAATAGTCGTCGGCGCGGCTGGCTAGCACCGAAGGCGCGAACGGCATCCAGAAATCCCTGTTCTTGACCATCTCGTTGATCTCGCGCACCGCCGTCGGCGAGTCCGCCCGCGCCAGGATCGAGCGGTTCCCGAGCGCCCTGGCGCCAAACTCGACCGCGCCTTTCGCCCGCGCGACGATTTTTCCTTCCGCCAGTTTTTCCGCCGTCACCCGCTCCACATCGCTCTCCCAGCGAAATCGCACCTTTCGAGCGGCGACCGCTTCGAGCGCCAGTTGCGCCTCGCCATCGGTGATCGGCTCTCCGAAATAGAGCGCGCCCACGGGCTCGATCCGATCGCCCGCGCGCGCCGCCAGGTGACAGGCCGCGCCGATGCTGTTCGACTCGTCGCCGCAGGAGGGGAACACGTACAGATCCTCCACTTCCGGGATTTCCAGCAGCGCCAGGTTCGCCTTGACGTTCATGAACACGCCCCCGGCGCAGGCCACGTTGCGGATACCGGTTTCGCGCACGGCGCAGGTGACCCAGGTCACCAGCATCTGTTCGATGAACCGCTGCGCGCCGGCCGCGATCGCGTCGAAGCGTTTCCCGGCGAGCAGTGTGTTGAGGAAGCCGTAGGCCGCATACATGGATGGCACGCCCGCGCGGCGGGTCCACGACAACCCGTCGGAGGTGAACGCGAACAGGCTCGAAAAATCGCGCGCCGCGCCCTCGACGCGGCTGCTGGTGGACACATACGGCGCCAGTCCCATCACCTTGTACTCGTGCTCCAGCGGAGCCATTCCCAGATAGCGCGTCACCAGCGCGTACAGCCGTCCGATCGAATCGTGTTCGGACACCGTCGCGATTCTGGAAAGCCTCCCTCCTTCGCCGATGTTGACCGTCGCCGACAGACGGTCGCCCGAACCATCGCAGGTCAGCACCAGGACTTTTTCATCCCGCCAGGGAGCCGTATGGTACGCGGCTGAAGCGTGCGCCAGATGGTGTTCCACAGCTTCGACCTTGTCCTTGGAGACGCCGATTCCCGCCAGCGCCGCGACTCTCCGGTCCGCCTTGCGCTTCTGATAGGCGCGATCGACAAACGTCCCCTTGAACGGCTGTTTCCATCGGCTCGCCAGATCCGCCGACCGCTCGTAATCGGCCAGGATCGTCTCCCTCTGCCACTGGTTGTAATTCATGTACAGTCCGTTGAGCCCCACCGGCGGGCGGGCGCCGTCTTCCCCGGCCATCCGGAACGCCAGCTTCGCCGCTCCGGCGGGTGCGTCCCCCTGATTCTTGATCCGCGTCAGCCTTTCTTCCTGAAGCGCCAGTTCAATCCTCCCGTCGCGCACCACGGCAACCGAGGCGTTATGACCGTCGTGAATGCCGACGAACACGCTCATGACGGGACCTCTTCCTTCGGCGCGTAATAAGAGCGATAGTAACCGTAGTAGTAATAGCTGTCGCTCAACTCCTTGTGGACTTCGTTGAGCACCAGCCCGACCACTTTCGCACGCAGCCGGTTCAAAATCGCGAGGACGCTGGCCACCGCTTTGCGGCTGGTTTGCCCGGCGCGCGCGACGACGATTACGCCATCGACCGCGGTCGCCATTTGCAGAGGCTCCGCGAATCCCAGCAGCGGCGGCGCATCGAGTACCACCAGATCGTAATCGGACGACGCTTCTTCGAGCAGCTCCGCCAGTCCTCTGCCGATCAGGTCCGACGCCCGGCGCGAAGGAGGGCCGGCGGCCAGGATGTGCAGTTGTTCCAGACCCTCCACCCTCACCAGCGCGTCGCGCCAGGGAATTTCGCCCAGCAGAACGTTGGACAAGCCGATCACGCTCGGAAGATTGAAGTTGCGATGAACGCTGGGCCGGCGCAGGTCTCCGTCGATCAGCAGCGTGCGCTTCCCCTGCTCGGCATGCGCCGTGGCCAGATTCGCGGCGGTGGTCGTCTTCCCCTCGCCCGGAGCGGCGCTGGTGACTAATAAAGACCGGTACTGGCGGTCGAAACTGGCCAGCAGAATGGAATTGCGCAGCGTGCGGATCGATTCGTGAAAGCCTGTCAGATCCTGTTCGCCCTCGATCGCCATGCCATTTTTGAAGCCTGCCTTGAAGTTCGGGGAACCGGCCGAGTGGCGGTTTTTCATCAGCGGCAAACTGCCGATGACTTCCGTGCGCAACGTCCGCGAAACCTGCTCCGGATCGCGGATGGTTTTGTCGAGCAGGTCGCTCACCACCGCCGTGCCGATGGCGACCAGGGCAGAGAACAGGAACGCCAGCAGTACATTCAGCTTGATATCGGGAAACACCGCTTTGAGCGCCGGCCGGGCAGGGTCGGCAATGCGGATGGCGCTGTTCTGAAAACCGGCGTTGATGCCCGCTTCTTTAATCTTGCGGACCAGTTCCTCGTAAAGTGTCTTGTCCGCGTCGGCCTCGCGCTTCAGCGCCTGATATTCGAACGAGCGCGCGTTGACATGGTCGAAATCGGCTTTCGCATCGGCCACTGCCTGCTTCACCGAGGCTTCGTGGCGCTCGCTCTCGTTGTATTCGATCGAGACCCTTTGCCCGACGTCCTTCACGGCGGCCTCAATGGCCGACTCGACTTCGCGGACCTTGGCCTCCGCCTTCCTGTATTCCGGGTGATTCGCGCCAAAGTGGCTTTTTACTTCGACGAAGTGTTCCCGCGCATCGTTTAAATGGTCCACCAGCCGCCGCAGCCCCTCGGCCTGCGATGCCGCCATCGCGGCCTCGATCGAGCCGCCCTTCACCGAATCGTACGCCGCTTCCTTTTTCAACCGGTCGCCCTGCGCATTGGTATATTCGGTGTTCAACTGCAACAGGCGGGCCGCCAGGATGTTGGTCTTCTCCTCCGGATTGATGACGTTCAATTCGCGCTCGAATCCCACCAGCGCCTGGCTGGACCGCTCCATCTTGGCCCGCAGTTCGTCGATCTGTTTTTCCATGAACGTCGCCAGCGACGCCGAGCTGCGGATACGAATGTTATAGGTGTGCTCCAGATACGACTGGGCGATGGCGTTGGCCGCATCGGCCGCCAGTTGCGGATCGTCCGACCGGTAGCTGATCAGCAGCAGGTAGGTGTTCGGAGGCCTGGTCACCTTCAACCGCGTGAGCGTCACCGGCGCGTCGCCCGCGCGGGGCAGTGCCGACGTCGCCTCGGCCTGACGCTCCAGTTCCCTCAGCTTGAACCGCTGATCCACCGGCCGCAGCACCGAATCCGACTGCACCAGCTTGATCTGCGTCGCCAGATACTGATCGGAATCGTTCAAAACCGTGCGCGCCGCATCCTGCCCGACCACTCCGGAAGGCGTCTGCCGGTCCACGTCGACCGTCGCCGTCGACTCGTAAATCGGCGTCAGGCGCGACGAAATGATGGTGGTGCCGATCACCGCGGCGACGATAAATCCGCCGATGCGCCAGCGATAACGCTTCAGAATCCATAGGTACTGCGAAAGCGGAAGCTTCGCTTCCTCGGGTTCCTGGTCGGCCGGATTGTAGGCGGGCGGCGCATACGCCGGCACGCGTCCCATCTCGACCAACAGCGGCAACCGTTCTTGCTCCTGCATCGACTCTCCTTCTGAAATTTGTTACGGATGACTGTAAACCAGGATTCCCGACCCCGTGGTCGCCGCGAATCCGATCGCGCGGTCGATCGTCGTCATCGTCAATCGCGCCACCCGGTTGTCGGGGATATAAAAAATATCGTTCGCCGT
>Ga0209415_10004373_pt1 | contig 25911 bp, 23 predicted proteins | sample PeaSoiSIISIP2007_FD_187696 | JGI IMG/M metagenome (GOLD analysis project Ga0209415, IMG submission 187696) | Peat soil microbial communities from Weissenstadt, Germany - SII-SIP-2007 (SPAdes) (version 2) | ecosystem: Environmental > Terrestrial > Soil > Wetlands > Peat | place: Germany... | reverse complement strand
TCACCGGTTGCCCGCTGTCCGGTTGAAACCAGCGCGCCGGCGGGCTGCTCAAGAAGACGAACGCATCGTGCACCATGGTCGGCGTGGTCGCCAGCTCCGCCGGCGTCAGCGTCAGCGGCGCCGCCTGGGCGTCGGCCGGCTCCTGTTGCACCAGCGTGCGCAACCGACCCACCAGCGGCACGAAACGTTGACTCTGCGGCTGGGCCTCGAGAATCTGCCCGTCGCCCGGCACCAGCACCGCCGCGCCGTAGCCGAAGTTGCGCACCGCCTGCGTGTGCCCGTCGGCGCCGACCGCCAAGGTGAACTTCCCCATCGACAGATTCGTGGTCTGCAGCGTACCGTCGGCATTGCGCGACAGGAACAGCAGGTCGCGCTCGCCGACCCAGAACTCCGGGGCGCCGAAGATCCATTCGCGCCGGTCGCCGACGGTGCCGCCGAGCTCGCGCAAGACCAGAGGGCGGCGCCGGTTCAGGCGGCCTTTCAAGACGCGTTGCGGTTGGATGTGAATGTAGGTGTAGATCGGGCCGTTGGGGTCGGGGGCGGCGGACTCGATGGCAGTCACCGTGCCGATGACGACGGCGGTCGAAGTGCGCAACAACGCCGGCTCGTCCATGAGCACGAAAGTGGTGGCGCGTGCGACGGCGGGCAAGACACACGCCAGGCCACACGTCATGAGCAGAAATTGCGTAAAATGCCTTCTCATTGTTTCTCCCGGAACATAGTTCCTTCGTGCAGTTCCGGAGCAGGTTCCGTACCAGGTGGAAGCAGCCGAAGCGCGGCTATCCTACCACCGATTCGGGATATGACAATCGCCATGATTTTACGGAATCCGCCATGTCGTGATCGCTGGATGGCACCGTGCGGCACGAGCCGCCTTGATCTGATCCGACCCGGCGACACCTGGGCCCAGGCGCAGGGGTAGGCCTTTGAGCGTGGTTGTCGTACACTCGGGTCACGCGGAGGATACGGTCGATGGCCAAGCAAGCACGAGCCGGTGGCGGTCTCGCCGCCGTCAGGTACACCTTGCGGAAGGCGCGCGCCGCCGGCGGCATCGTCCGCTTGACCCGCCGGCTGCAGAGCCGCAACGCCTGCAAGACGTGCGCGGTCGGCATGGGCGGCCAGGCCGGCGGCATGCACAACGAACGTGGCAGCTTTCCGGAGGTGTGCAAGAAATCGGTTCAGGCGCAAGCCGCGGACATGCAGCCGCCGATCACCGAGAGCTTCTTTGCGGAGCATCCGGTGACCAGCCTGGAGCGCTGGAGCGCACGCGAGCTGGAGGCCGCGGGCCGCCTCGGCTTTCCGGTGATCTGGCGCACCGGCGACACGCACTTTCGGCGTCTCCTCTGGGCGCAGGCGTTGGCCGTCGCCGCCGCGGCATTGCAGTCGGCGAAACCGGAACGCACCTTCTTCTACTCGTCCGGCCGCAGCAGCAATGAAGCGGCCTTCCTCCTGCAGTGCTTTGCACGCGTCTTCGGAACGAACAACGTGAACAACTGCTCGTACTACTGCCACCAAGCCTCCGGCGTCGCCCTGCAACGCGCCATCGGCAGCGGGACAGCCACGGTGGCTCTCGAGGACTTGGAGCGCGCCGATCTGGCGATCGTCATCGGCGCCAACCCCGCGTCGAATCACCCGCGCCTGATGACGCAACTCGTCAACCTGCGGCGCCGCGGCGGTAAGGTCATCGTCGTCAACCCGCTCAAAGAAGTCGGCCTCGTCCGCTTCCGTGTCCCCTCCGACTGGCGCAGCCTGCTGTTCGGCTCGGACGTCTGCGACCTCTACCTGCAGCCGCACATCGGCAGTGATATCGCCGTGCTCAAGCTGCTGCTGAAGGGGATCATCGAGGGCGATCGTCTCGACCGCGACTATCTCGCGGGTCATGTCGAGAATTGGGAGGCAGTGGAAGCTGACGCGCGCGCTGCGTCGCACGACGCGCTGCTCGCCGCTTGCGGTGTGCCGGCGGCGGAGATCGAAACGGCGGTGCGACTCATCGCCGCATCGCAGCGCACGATCTCCTGTTGGGCGATGGGCGTCACGCAGCACGCGCACGGCGTCGACAACGTGCAGGCGATCGTCAACCTCGCGCTGAGCCGCGGCATGGTCGGCAAGCCGGGCGCAGGGTTGCTGCCGATCCGCGGCCACAGCAACGTGCAGGGCGTCGGCTCCGTCGGCGTCAGCCCGTCCCTGAAGGCGGAATTCGCGCGGCGTTTGCAGGAGCTGTACGGCATCGAGCTGCCGCGCACGCCCGGGCTGCACACCATGGCGTCGGTCGAAGCGGCCGGTGGCGGCACGATCGACTGCGCCCTGCTGCTCGGCGGCAACCTCTTCGCCGCCACACCGGATCGCACCTGGGCGGGCCAGGCATTGCGGAAGATCGGCGTCACCGTGTCCGTCACCACCAAGCTCAATGAAGGACACATCCACGGCCGCGGCCGGACCTGCCTCATTCTGCCGGCGCTGGCACGTGACGAAGAGCGCCAATGCACGACGCAAGAGAGCATGTTCAACTTCGTGCGCCTGTCGGACGGCGGCGCGCCCGCGGGCTCCGACGAAATGCGGCCCGAGGTGGAGATCATTGCGACCCTCGCGGGCATGGTTCTGCCGCCCGGCCCGGTCGACTTCAGTCGCCTGCGCGACCACGCGGCGATTCGCGCGGCAATCGCGGCCGTGGTGCCGGGCTACGCGGCGATCGGCGAGATCGACCGCAGCAAAGCAGAGTTCCAGATCGCCGGGCGCACCCTGCACGCGCCGGCCTTTGGCACTGCTTCCGGCAAAGCGTGGGCGTCGGTCACACCGGTACCTGACTTTCCGCTTGCGGCCGGCGAGTATCGTCTCATGACGCTGCGCTCGGAAGGGCAGTTCAACACCGTCGTCTACGAAGATGAAGACATCTATCGTGGCAACGAGCGCCGCGACGTCGTCATGATGAACGAGACCGATGCGCGCACCTTGGGCCTGCGCCGCGATCAGCGCGTGCAGGTGGTGAACGATACCGGGCGCATGGCGGCGCTGGTGCGTTTCGCGCCGCTGCCGCGCGGCAACCTGGCGATGTATTACCCCGAGGCCAACGTGCTGATTCCGCGGCGCATCGACCCGTTGTCGGGGACGCCCGTCTTCAAGTCGACGGCGGCGACGATCGTCGCCATCACCGATTAGGTGCGAATCGGCGGGCTTGCGCCGCGCTGCTCGATCTCCCGCCACAGGTCCGCGACGCCGTCGCCGGTGTGCGCCGAGCAGACGAGCGGTGCGCTGATATGCCGCGGCAGGTGCCGGGAGAGCTCGTCGGCCCGCCGCGTGCGCTCGCTGTGGCCGAGCTTGTCGGCTTTCGTCGCCACCACGATCGACGGGATCCGATGCGCATGCAAATACTCGAGGAGCGCGGCGTCGTCGGTCTCAATGCCGCGGCGCAGATCCACGAGGACGACGACGCCACGCAGGTGCTTGCGGTGCGCGAGATAGGTCTCGACCAGCTGTTTCCACCGCTCCTTTACGCTGAGGGGAACGCGTGCGAAGCCGTAGCCGGGAAGGTCGACGAACATCAGCCGCTCGTCGATGAGAAAGAAATTGATCTGCTGCGTCCGCCCCGGTGTCTTGCTGACCCGCGCCAGGGCGTGCCGGCCGACGAGCCGATTCAGCAGCGATGACTTGCCGACGTTCGAACGCCCGGCGAAGGCGATCTCGGGATAGTGCAGCTGCGGAAGCTGCGCCGGGTCAGCGGCGCCGGCGACAAAGCGCGCGTTGTGCGTCTGCATGCTCGCACGCCCTCAGCCGGACTGCCGCGCGCTCACAGCTTCCAGTAGCGGCCCTGGACTCTTTTGATGCGCTCGATCAATGCCTGGGCGCGGCTGGGCGTCGCCGGCGCCGCCAGCGGCTCGTGATCGCCCTGCAGCTCGACGAGGACCTCGTTGGCGGAGCTGCGGATGGCCATGAGATCGTAGCCGCCTTCGAGGATGGCCGCGCAGCGCCCGCCGGCATGGTCGCGCGCGACGCCGAGCAGCAGGCGCGCCATCGCTTTGAATCCATTCTCCGTCACCTGCATGCCGCCGAGCGGGTCACGCGCATGCGCGTCGAAACCCGCGGAGATCAACACGAAGTCGGGGCGATATTGCTGCGCGATCGGCTCGACGATGCGCGCGAACGCCTCGCCGTACTCGGCATCGCCGAAGCCGGCCGGGAACGCCAGATTCACCGTGTATCCCTCTCCGTCGCCGCGGCCGACTTCCTCGATGGCGCCGGTGCCCGGATAGTACGGGTACTGATGCATGGAGACATACAGCACGCCGGGGTCCGCCTCAAACATGTGCTGCGTGCCGTTGCCGTGATGCAGGTCCCAGTCGACGATGAGGATCCGCTGCAGCCCGTAGCGGCGGCGCAGGTATGCGGCACCGACGGCGACGTTGTTGAAGAGGCAGAACCCCATGGCCCGCGTGCGCTCGGCGTGGTGGCCCGGGGGCCGCACGAACGCGAAACCGTTGTGCACGCGCTGCTCCATCACAGCCTCGAGCAGTGCCAGAAAGCCGCCCGCCGCCAGCCGGGCGGTCTCGAACGAGCGCGGACACGTCGGCGTATCCGCGTCGAACGCGAACCACGGCTTGTCTTGCGTCGCCGCCACCTCGTCCACGTACGCGCCGTCGTGCACCAGCGCCAGCTCTTCGCCCGACGCCGGACGCGCGCGGATCTCGGTCAGATTGTGCGCCGCGGCGTCGATCAGCGGCAACAACACGCCAATGCGCTCCGGCCGCTCGGGATGCCCTTCGCCCGTATCGTGCTCGAGGTAGCGCTGATCGATGACTACGCCGGGGCCTCCCATCACGGCTAATCTATCAACCGACGATCGCAGCGTAAATCCCCGCGGCTGGCGGGCCCGAGTCACCTGGCCGATTTGACAGCACGGAGTGATTTCACTAGCGTGACCATCGGTCGCTTGGCATTCATGTTTGGCATCGGCACGCCTGAGCTCCTGGTCATTCTCGTCGTTGCGCTCATCGTGCTGGGGCCGGAGCGGATGCCGGAAATTGCCCGCGCGTTGGGCAAGGCGATGGCCGAGTTGCGCCGCGCCACCAGCGGGCTGACGGACGAGCTGCAGAACGCGCGGATCATGCTCGAACGGGAGGCACAAGCGGCGGCACAGAAGACGGCCGCGCCTGAGCCCGACCCGCCGTCCGTCGCTTCCGCAGCGCCGGCAGCCCCCGCAGTCGAGCCGGCGGCGGAGAAGAAGGATGATGAGCAACCGGGACACTGATGAGCGCCGACGTCAAGATGCCCCTCACCGCGCATCTCCAAGAGCTGCGCTGGCGCCTCATCAAGTCCCTGATCGCGATCACGATCGCGTTTCTCGCCTGCTACAACTTCGCCGACTGGCTGTTTGAGCTGCTGACGCGTCCGCTGCTCGCCCTCAACCCGGGCGGCGCGGCCGACGCGGTGCGTCTGATCGGCACCGGCGTGGTCGAGGCGTTCTTCACCAAGCTCAAGGTAGCGCTCATCGCCGCCATCTTCCTCAGCAGCCCCGCCATCCTTTATCAGATCTGGGCGTTCGTGGCGCCGGGGCTGTACGACACGGAGAAGCGCTACGCCAAGCCGTTCGTCTTCTTCGGCACGTTCTTCTTCCTCGCCGGTGCGTGGTTTTGCTACACGGAGGTGCTGCCGGTGGGCTACCGCTTCTTCATGGAGCAGTACCAAACCATCCGCGTCGACCCGCAGATTCGGATCAGCGAGTACCTGTCGTTCACGGCGCGCATGCTGCTGGCGTTCGGCGTGACCTTCGAGCTCCCGGTGGTGACCTTCTTCCTCGCCCGCCTCGGTTTCGTCACCCACCGTATGATGCTCAAGTACGCGCGCTACGCCATCCTGGTGATCTTCATCGTCGCCGCCATGCTCACCCCCGGTCCCGACGTCGCCTCCCAGCTGCTGCTGGCCACGCCGCTGCTGTTCCTGTACGCGCTCAGCATCGGCGTGGCGTACATGTTCGGCAAGCCGCGCGAGACCCCGGCGGCGTCCTGAGTCCTGGGTGATCAGGATGCCGCGTTGATTTCGCGCATCAGCCAATCATCAACGTCAATGGGAGGCGCATCGATTTCCGTGCAGGCGATCTGCGTCTGCAGCGCACGCACGATGGCGCGCGCCACGGGCAGGAAATCCTCGACGACGAGGACGACGATGATCGCCGTGCGCCGGTCCACGGTGCGTACGATGCCGACGCTTTCGTACGACTCGAAGAGGAACTTCACCAGCGCGATATCGGCGGGCGCCAGCTGCAGATACAGCGAGTGAATCGACGTGCGTGGCGGGGTCATGACGTGAATCGCAACGGCCTCCAACGGTCGACGAGAAGATAGGTCAAGAGCTTTCCGTACTCAATGACGACGCGCCGGGCGAACGCCCTGTTCTGCCACCAGCTGTCGGCGGCAAAAGGATCGTAACGTGAGGGGCAAACGCTGATCTGCACCGCGTCGCCGGCCACATGGCGAAAAATGATCGCGGCGCGCCGCGCATGCGCTTTGGAGGTGACCAGCAGAATCGACCGGACCTTCAAATCTCGCAGGTAGCGCGTCAGCGCCTGCACCTCCGCGAAGGTGCTCGAACTCGGCGTCGGCATGACGGAGAGGGCGTTTGCCGGAACCCCGAGCTGCACGGCCGCGCTGACGTTCTGCTCATGATGCTCCTGCAAGACCCCGCCGCGGGCGCGCAGGGCGTCGATGCCCGGCAAGGGCTCCTCTCGGGTGAGGACGATGCGCGGCGCCAAGTGTGCCTGGTAGAGATCGACGGCTTCCAGGATGCGGTCCGGTAGCGACCCCGACAGGACAACGATCGCGTCGGCGGGTTGCGGCGCATCCTGCACGATCAGGAAGTCGCCGACGGCGGTCAGCAACGGCCGCCGCGCGGCATACGCCAGCGCAGCGGCGACGGTCACTACGAATAATGCCCACACACCGATGCGACGCACGCCATGCCTTCCGCGGGTGCGCACGGGTCTCTTCAGCGCACCGCCAGGAATTGCTCCCGCAGCAAGGTCTTCTGCACCTGCCGCGTTGCGGCCGTGCGCGGCAACGCGTCGACGAACCAGACGTAGCGCGGTTTTTTGAATCCCGCCAACCGCGCCCGCACGTGCTCGATGACCTCGGCCTCGGACAATCGGCCACCCGGCCGCCGCACCACCACCGCCAGCACCGACTCGCCCCACTCCGCATCCGGTACGCCGAGCACCGCCGCCTCGACAATCGCCGGATGCTCGAGCAGCGTGCGCTCCACTTCGACCGGAAAGATATTTTCGCCGCCGCTCTTGATCATCTCTTTCTTACGGCCGGCGATGAACAGGAAACCGTCCTCGTCCAGCACGCCGAGGTCGCCGGTGTGCACCCAACCACCGCGCAGCGTCGCTGCGGTCTCTTCCGGCATGCGCCAGTAGCCCAGCATGTTGAGCTCGCTGCGGCAGACGATCTCGCCGGCCGTACCCGGCGGCAGCTCTCGATCGTCGTCATCGACGATGCGCAGCTCGACGTTGAGCGCCGGGCGCCCCACCGAGCCGGGTTTGCACATCAGGTCAACCGGCCGCAGCGTCGCCACCGGCCCGGCTTCGGTTGAGCCATAAATGATGAACAGATTACGGTTATCAAAGCTCTCGACAATGTGCTGAATCTGGGCCTGGGTCATGACCGACGTGCCGCTGCCCAGAACGCGCAGCGACGACCGGTCGAAGCGGTCGAAGTCGGGCAGGTCCAGCATGCGCGTGTACAGCGTCGGCACCGCATAGAGATAGGTCACCCGTTCGCGCTGCACGGCCTCCAGCATGGCACGCGGCTCGGCGCGCTCCATGATGACGACGCTGCCCCCGTCGTACCAGAAGCCCAGTGGCAGCGCCCAGCCTCCCATGTGAAACATCGGGAACATGCTGAGACCGATGTCCTCTTCCGACAGCCCGGTGGTGTGATGCGAATGTCCCGCTTGCAGGTAGTACGCGCGTTGCGACAGCAACGCCCCTTTGGGCTGTCCGGTCGTCCCGCTGGTGTACAGCATCACGTGCGGGTCGTGCTCGTCGATTGTCGCCAGCGGTTCCTCGGCCGGATAGGGCTCGATCCATGCGGCAAATGCGTCCGCCTGCAAGGCCGCGTAGTGACGGACGTGTGACCAGCGTGGGCGCAGGCGCTCGACGGCGCCCGCATACGCGGGCCCGAACAGGAGAACGGACGATTCCGAATGCGCCACCACGTAGTGTACCTCGTCGTCCTTGAAGCGGGCGTTGACCGGCACCAGGATCGCCCCGAGCTTGATGCAGCCGAAGTAGGCGATCGGGTACTGTGCGCAATTATCCGCGAGGATGGCCACCCGGTCGCCGCGGCCCACGCCCAACGCGCGCAGGGCATGCGCCAGGCGGTTGGCCTGGCGGTTGAAGTCCGCGTACCCGACCCGCATGTCGCCCACCACGTACGCCGTCTTCTGTGGCCGCACGTGCGCGTGGCGGCGCAAAATTTCGCCGAGCAATAGCACCCGCGTCGCACGCTACACGCGGCGGCAACTGATGGCAACGGACAACCTCCCGACCGGACAAAGGTCACCGCGCCGCAGCCGGCGCAGGCAAAAGTGATTTCCGGTCTTGACGAGTGCCGGGGCTTTGTAGCAAACAGGTAGCCTGGGAGTTGTGCCCCGCGCGCAACCAGGGAGACTGCGGGAGGCATTCTGGTCGCAATCTTGACGCAAACAGGCCGGGACGTACGCGCCACTGGCCAAGGAGAGACGCCATGAAGAGATCGGGTGATGCAAAGTGGCAACGCGAGACATACCGTATCCTGACGACCGCTGCGCTGGGATTGATGCTAAGCATCGCACCGAGCGTGGTCCGCGCCCAGTGCGCCGGAGATTGCCACACCACCGGGAAGGTCACCATCGACGATATCCTGACGATGGTCGATATCGCTCTCGGCACCGCGAACGTATCCACATGCACGCCAGGCGACACCAATCACGATAGTCACATCACCATCGATGAGATTCTTGCGGCGGTGAACAACGCACTTACGAGCTGTCCGGTTGTAGGGCCCGCCGTCTGTGGCAACGGCATCACCGAATCGGGCGAGGAATGCGACGACGGCGGCACCTGTATCGGCAATGCGAAGGCCGGACAGGCGTGCACCAGCGACAGTGAGTGCGGCGGCATCGCTGCGGGAGGTGTTTGCTTGGACGGCGGCACACCGTTGAACGGCGGGTTCGTCGCGAAGCAGCTGACGGCCTGCACCAGCAACGCGGACTGTGGAATCGGCGGCACGTGTGTCGCCTGCAACACCTTCGGCGGTGACGGCTGCGCCGCCAACTGCACCCTGGAGCACAACGTGGCCGTCACGTTGGCCACCGGCCAGATCGACTCAAACACCCAGACGGTCATATCGGGGAGCGGTGCAACCATCGATGATTCAGAGTTCCTTGGCTACATCGGCCTGCCACTCGGTAATGCCTGCACCGGCGATCCCACAACCCAGGGCAACCCGTGCAGCACCAACGCCGGTTGCGGCACCGGAACGTGCATACCTTCGACTCAGGTTCTGACGATCGGCTCGGCCGTCAACGGTACGATCACGGGGGTGATCAAAGCTAACAGCGTCAAGTTCGCCCCCATCTTGGTGCCAGGGGTCGCCTGCGCCTGCGTGCACGGCGTGGACTACAAAACCTGCGGCGGGACGCTCTACAATACCGACGGCACACTGACGACGAACTGCACCGACGGGTATGGGGGCACAGGCGCCGGAGCCTGCGCAGGAGGCCTGCCGTGCACCGATGTGTTCGGGCCGGGCAACTCGGCTCAGGCCATCTACGGATGCGTGGACGGCGCGATCAGCAACGCCAACATGAACTGGACGCAAGACCACATAGATGGCGGCATCGCCTGCACGCAGGCCAACGCGACGTCTGTGTGCCCCCACTCGCAGACCTGCGTTGCTGATCCGACCAGTACGTCGGATACGTGCGGCGCCCCGCTACCGGTGGTGACCTTCAGCGGCGGCCCTGCGCCCGCGGGATCCGCAATCGTCCTGAACAGCGCGGCCATCGGTACGACCACACGCCTCTGCGCCGGCTCCGACGCTGCCAACTGCGCCGCAAATGGGAGTTGTGTGTTCGGTGCCGATGGGCTCTTCTGCACCGCCGACGACCCGATACCCCCGGCTGCAGCGACAACTGTGCAAGGTCTTGCGGCTCCCTTGCCGCTGGTCACCGGCACCGCAACAGGAACGATGACCAACGCGTACGGCACCGCGGGCGCAACAGAGGGTCCCGATAGTCTTGTGGGTGTTCCGCTCGCTTGCAGTGCCCTGAGCCAAGGGAATGCCTCGGGTGGTGCGGTGGCAGGCGCCTTCACCCAGATCAACCAGCCAATGCTCTTTGACTACGTAACGGTCAACCGCTTGGCATACCAATAAGCGCAATGATGAGGCGGCACGCCGGTGCGTGCCGCCTCACCCCGTTCTGTTTGCCGATGATCCCCTCTGCGGCCACACCGCAGAGGGGCTTGTTATTTCCGCCGCCTCCGATTGGGAAGCTGAAAGCTTTCTAAAGCTGAGAACATTCCGCTATCGGTGAGAGGTTCACCCGCACTCGCCTGTCCTCCAGTTTGACTTTCAACTTCGCCGCCGTGCGCCGCGTAGGCGGCACGAGTCCTGCTTTCGGCCAATGAGTGAAGTATGGACGTTCGCCGCCACATGACGCCCAATCCCGTCACTGCCGGCCCGCAGGACAGCCTCCGCAAAGTGCGACTGTTGATGCGACAAGGACGGCTGCGCCGGCTGCCGGTCACCGACAATGGGCGGGTCATCGGCATCGTGACCGACCGCGACCTCTGGGAACGGAGCCCGTCCGGGGTCGCCGATCCGGGCCGCGCGCCGGCCGAAGATCTCATGGATCACCTGCGCGTCATGGGCGTCATGACCTTACAGCCGGTGACCATCGCACCGACCGCATCGATCCTCGAGGCGGTACGGTTGCTCCGCGCCACGAAGGTGGGCGCACTCTTGGTCGTCGACGATCAAGAGCTTGTCGGCATCATCACCAAGGGCGACCTGCTGGACGCCTTGCTAACAGCGGCCCAGTCGCACAGCGCCGCTAGTGCCCCTCGATCTTGAGCTCTTCCATCTTGCGGTACAACGAGGAGAGACTGATGCCGAGCAGATCGGCGGCACGGCGCTTGTCGAACTCGGTCCGCTTAAGCACGGTTTCAATGTGCGTCTTCTCGTAGGAGCGCAAGGCGTCGCGCAGGCAGTCGCCGCTGAACGGAATGGCGGCGCCGTCGTCGATGAGCGAGCGGGGCAAGTCCTTCAGCGTGATCCATTCGCCTTCGCCGAGAATCATGGCGTGCTCGATGACGTTGTCCAGCTCGCGCACGTTGCCCTTCCACGGCAGTGCCATCAGCGTCTTCATGGTCGTGTTGTCGACGCCCTTGAAGGCCTTCTTGAGGTCGCGGTTGTGTTTGGCAACGAAGTGGTCGACCAGAAGGGGAATGTCCTCACGGCGTTCGCGCAACGGGGGAACGTGGATCTCGAGGACGTTGAGCCGGTAGTACAGGTCCTCGCGGAATCGGCCTTTCGCCACCTCCTCCTTGAGGACCCGGTTCGTCGCCGCGATGATACGGATGTCGACCCGCGCCGGCGTCGTGCTGCCGACGGGCAACACTTCCTTTTGCTCGATGGCGCGATGCAGCTTGACCTGCAGGTTGAGTGGCAGGTCGCCGATCTCGTCGAGAAAGATGGTGCCGCCGCGGGCGCGCTGAAACAGCCCTTCCTGGGCCGAGGTGGCCCCCGTGAAGGCGCCCTTCATGTGTCCGAAGAGCTGACTTTCGAGCAGGTTCTCCGGGATGGCGCCGCAATTGACCGGCAAGAACAGCTTATCGTGCTGCTCGCTGAAATGGTGAATGGCGCGGGCCACGACCTCTTTGCCGACGCCGCTTTCACCGGTGACCAGCACGGTACTGTTCGTGGGCGCGACTTTGCGGATCAAGGTCATGATCTCCGCCATCACCCGACTCTGGCCGATGAGGTTCTCGAAATCGAAGCGCGCCTCGACTTCGTGGCGCAGGATCTGCGCCTCCCACGCGAGTTGCTTGTAGTCGAGCAACCGCCGCACCTTGCCGAGGACATCCTCGAAGATCAGCGGCTTCATGATGTAGTCGTGCGCGCCCTGGCGGAGGGCTTCGACCGCGGTCTCGAGGCTGGCGTAGGCGGTGATCAGGATGACCAGGGTTTGCGGCGACACCTCGCGCGTCCGCCGCAATACCTCCAAGCCATCGGCACCGGGCATGCGGAGATCGGCGATGACCAGATCGAAGTCCCTTCCCTGCAGCGCCTTGATGGCCTCGGTGCCGTCCACGGCCTCGACGACCTCGTAGCCTTCTTCGCGCAGGACCTCACCGAGGCTCTCACGGATCGCGGCTTCATCGTCGGCAACCAGTAGCGTTCCTTGCGTCATACGTCGCGTGCGTTCCTTCCCGAGGTCGACGGGACAGGCAAGGTCACGGTGAACATCGCACCGCCGGTTGGCACTGCATCGAGCACGATGCGCCCGCCGTGGCTCTGCACGATTCGCTGGCTGACGGAGAGTCCCATTCCGGTACCCCGCCCGCTCGGCTTGGTGGTGAAAAACGGTTCGAAAATCCGTTCGCGCAACGCCGGCAGAACCCCGGGACCGGAGTCGCAGAAGCGTACGTGCACCATGGGGTCGGCCCACCGCCCTTCGATCTGCAAAGTGCCCTCGCCTTCCATCGCATCATACGCATTAAGCACCAAGTTCAGGAACACTTGCAAGAGACGGTCGGGTTCTACCGGCACGGATGGGAGGTTGGGGTCAAGGTCCACGTGCACCTCGACGCGCCGCGCACTACGGCTATAGCGTGCCAGCGTGACGGCATGCTGCACCACGTTGCTGACGTGCGCTCGGGATTCCGCTTGGCCGCTGGGTCGGCTGAAGTCCGCCATTTCACGCACGATCGTCGTGATTCGGCTGATCTGCTGGCGGATGAGATCCAACCGCCCGAGGAGATCGGGATCTTCGATCCGGCGTTGAAGAATCTGTACGAGCGACGAGATCGCCGCCAACGGGTTGCCGACTTCGTGCGCGAGGCCGGCCGCCATGGTTCCCATGATCGCCAGGCGATCGGCGTGCGCCAGTTGCATCTCCAGGGCTTTGCGCTCAGAAATATCGCGGATGATGGTCGAGGTCCCGACCCAGTTTCCCTGGGGGTCGCGCAACGCCGTCCGTGTGACCGACACGCGAATGCGCTTGCCATCCTTGCCGACACGCTCCGTCTCAAAGTCCCGGATCGAGCCTGTGGCGAGCGTCTCCCGTTGGAGAAACTCGGCCTCTCCACGATCGATCCGATCCTGCGGAATCAAGAGCGTAAACGGTGCACCGATGATTTCTTCGCCCTTGTAGTGGAAGATGTGTTCAGCGCCAGCGTTCCAGGACTGGATGCGGCCCTGCGTGTCGAACGTCACGATGGCGTCCGCGCAGGCACCCACGAGAACCGCGAGCAGCTCCTCCTTATCTAGGAACACGGAGCGGACCTCGACGCAGGATGCAGGCAACGACAATGAGCGACCGAGGGTCTCAGCGCGACGGGGACACCGGGTGGATTCGGGACGAAGCCTGGAGACGCGTGAGCGGGCACAGGCGGCGGCGTATTTCGGGCGTGGCGTTGCTCTGCCCTGAAGGCTGCACTAGGCGGGATCTCCTTTTTGCAACAGACCTGCCACCATGGGCGAGGACCCGTTAACGGCGGGTAACCACGTAGCGCGTCTCTGCGCCAGGCTTCGTCCCAAATGTCGATTCCTTCCGTTGTCCTGAAGGCAGGGGCAAAGCACGAACTTTGCCAGTTCAGCGATAGCCGGGACCGCTATCGCTTTCGCGGGTGATTTTCGCGCCAACTCTCACCGCTGAGAAACATTTCAGCAATTGAGAAAGCGGCGGCGGGAGATGTGCTAGGCCGCATCGCCGCAGGCGCGAATGTCGCGGCGATTTTCTTCTGTGAGTTCGGGCGCCTGTAGCGCATCGATCCAGCCACGAATCACGTCCTGACCGGTGTCGATCTCGAAAACGGCTTGGGCGACGGCCTGATTCTGTGACACCGGCCACACGACGGGGAAGAGGAGGAAGCGCAGCTGCAGCTTCGAACCGTCTGCCTCGACTGCACCCAGGCAGCGCGCGCGCGCCGGGTATGGTGAGCGGACCATTGCCGACAGAACGGCATCCCGGTGCTGGTGGCCGACACGCTCGCCTTCATGCCACAGACGATCGCGTTCGGGGTCGTCGCGGATCGCCGCCGGCGGCCACTCGGGCAAACGAGCTTCGTGAAGGTCCTGCAACCGAAAGCTGTGGCGCCAAACGCCGTCGGCCGGCTGGATCTCCAGCGACTGGGGTTCCTGCACCGTCACACCGCTCTCCGGGGGCAGCGTCGTCGGGGCCGACACCGCCGCCACCATATCGCTGTCCAATGCGATTCCTTCGGCAGTCGCGGGTGACGGCGCGATGCCCTCCGTGGGCGGCGCGGCGGCCGCGGCGGTCATCGATAGTTCCCGGTCGTGAGCCGCCTGCAATCGACGTCGCCGACGTTGATCCGCCAACCCCAGGAAGGCCGGGCACACGAAGAACAGCAGCATCCCGGCCGAGACGGCGGCAACTTCCAGGGACGTAATGTTCGCCAGATTCTCCATGCGTCACTGAGACCAATCCATGTTGCTAGAAAAGCGCAATCCGCGACAAGAGTCCACCCCGGCGGCGGTCAGTCGGGACTGAACGCGCAGTGCGCCTCGTGATGCTGACGGGAGTGCTGCCGCCGCGAGCTGGCGCGCGGGCGCCGCTCAGACCGCTCTCGCGCTTAGCGCAGGCGCGGATGCGCCAACGTGCCGGTGAGCGTGACCGAGATGGGTGCATCCGGCTTGGCGTTCGGGCCGTGTGGCAGCAAGGCCACCAAGCCTTTGATGGGATCGGGAGTCGCGAGGCTGGTCTCGATCACGCCGTGAAGATTGAGCACGCTCTCCCCCACCGGATCGCGCAGCATGAGCTGACCGCTCCCCTGCAGCGTCAGGTCGCCGTTCGCCTGAAACTCCTGGATCTCGATGTGGCCGGTGCGCACTCCGAGTTTCAGCTTCGCTTGGCGGAAGTGCAGGTCTGGCACGCCGAAGCCCGCAACTTTCCCGCCCGTGAGACTTGCGCCATCGAGCGCAATCACCCCGTTGGCTTGACCGGCGTTGGGGTTGCCGCCGCGCGCTTCAAATGTGAATTGCCCGGAGACGCGGCCGGCCAGCTGACCTTCATCAAGCAGTCCCGTCAGGGCGCGGTAACGGCCCAACTGGAGATCCTGCCACTGCATGTTGCCCACCATGCTCCCGTCCGTCATGTTGAGCTCGCCTTGCAAGACGCCGCCGTACAAGTCGGCGCGTACCAGCAAATCGGATGGGTTGCCGCGTACAAGCGCACCCACGGCGGGCCGCACCCACAGGCGGCTGAGCTCGATGTACGGCGATTGATCGTCGGCCACGGCGCCGACGCGGGTGCCGGACAGCTCGTAACCGTCGAACCAGGCGAACCGCGCGGTATTGAATTCGAGAGCGACCGGACCACGGTTGACGGCGCTCAGCGCGCGCCGAATGAGCAACTCGTGCGGGAACGTCACCACGAGGAACACGAGGAACAACACGGAGGTGTACCCCAGGTAGAGCACGGTGGTCCGCCCACCGAGTGCCGCCAGCCAATCGAACGACAGGCGCAGGCGCGGCAGGCGCAACCGGGGGAGGCGCATCAGGAAGTTACCGCCTTCAGCAGCGACACGGTCGCGGTCACATCGAAGTTGTAGATATCATTGTAGCGCTTCTTGATCTGCAGCCGGCTGAAACGCAGGGGATGATCGCCCTTTTCGATCCGGTACAGCAGGTCGACGAGCTGCGGCAAACTGATTTGCGTCAAATGAATTTCCACGAGCTGCTCCTGATAGTCGGTGCCGATGTTCTTGTTCGAAGGATTCATTGCGCTGACGTGCTCGCGGCCCACCGCCTGTCCGATCGTACTGTCGAGATACGCAAACAGGGAAAAATTCGGGTCGTCCTGAGCGATCGCCGCCTGGTTCGCTTCGAGGCGACGCAGCAGGTCGAGGTACATATCGCGTTGCTTCTGAATTTCAACAAGCTCTTTCTGCTTCGTAGCCATGCGGCGCGTCAGTTGTTCGCTGCTCGTCTGCGTCGGCTCCCACACGAAGCTGTACGCCGAGATCACCACGACACTGAGCGCCGCCAGGCCGAGCAGCAGGCGTTCGCGCGGCGCCAAGCGCGCGTAGTAGTTCAGCAGCAGGCGCGGATCGTACTTCATCGCGAGGGCACCCCGGCGACGTTGGCGGCGCCTTCTTTGCTCAGCGCCAAGACCAGGCGGAAGTCGACTTTCCCGTCGGGCGAGCTCTTCACATCCTTCACCTGGACGTCCGCGAAGTAGTGCGTGTTCAGCAGCTGTTGCTTGATGGTATCGACGGCTTCGAACGAATCGGTCTTCACCTTGATGCGCACGGCCTCCGGATCCATGATGTACTCGTCCGTATCGACCTTGATCGCATCGGGCAAAGCGCTCGATATGGTGCGCATCACGTCGATAGCGGTGACGCCGCCGACGGGCGCCAGCCCACTCAGGATTTGCAACTTTTTCTGCGCCGCGTCGATCTCCGCTTGCAGCTGAGAGCGCTCGTCGACCACGTGGTGAACATCGGGTAACGTCTGCGTGAAGACGTTGCGCAGCTGTGCCTGCACCACCGCCAGATTGTTCGCCAGCTGCGCGTATCCCATGTAAGTGTTGGCAATCATCAACACCAGCACGAGCGCCGCCAGAGCGCCGCTGCGCCACAGTGCGCGCCGCAGCTCGTCTTGGCCGCGATGATACGCGTACTCACCCTGGCGGAAGTTTACACCGACCGCCTCATTCGGCGCGACCTCCCGCAGCGCCAATCCCAGGGACGATGCGAAGGTCCCGAGATCGGTCCGGAGCGCCGGCGGCACATTGCGCAAGGTGGAGTCCTCGAGCCGTCGGACGGTGAGCTGCATGTCACGCGCCAGCTCCTCGCCGATCGCGGCGAAATGGGTCCCTTCGCCGGCCATCAGACACGTCAGTCCTTCATCCAGCGGCGCGCCGTTCATCGCCAAGAGCGTCCACCGAATCTCGCGCACCACCGCCGCAACGTCGATCGGTGCGATCACGGCATGCCCATTGCCGGCCGCGGTGGCCTCCGTCTCGGTTGCGTCCGCGGGCGCGGTCGTCACCAGCGTGCGTAGCCCGACGAGTTGCCGGTTTCGATACAGGGCAACCGTCGTGCGCCACACGTCGCCGCCGATGTAAATGAACGTCTCGGGCAGCTCGTCGGCCAACAACGCGAGCACGTTCAACGTCGCCAGCGGTGCCAGATCGACCACCTTGACGTCGAGCCCGGCGGCGGCGAGCAGCGCGAGATGCGCCTCCAGATCCCGACGCTGTACGAGCGCCGCCAGCACGTTGCAGCCCGCCCGATCGCGGTGCAGGACGTGATAGTCGACGATCACATCGTCGAGCCCAAACGGCACCTGTGTCTCGATCTCGAACGGCACGGTCTGGTCCAGACGCTTCCGATCACGGAAGGGCAGGAAAAAGGTGCGCAGGCTCACCAGGTCGCCCGGCAACGAGGAGAGAACGACGGTGGCGTGCAGCTGGTGGCGATTGAGGAAGCCACGGACTTGATCCGCCACGTTGCCGTCTGCGGCCACCACCGGCTCGCGATAGAAGCCGACGATACGATAGTCGCGGAATGTGGTCTCAATCACCGCGGCCTTCAGCTCATGCGCATCCAGTTCGAGCGCCAAAATACGTTGCGGCATTCCCGATTCTTATCCCCCTGCTCCGAATCCCGGCGGCGGCACGTCTTCCATTCCCGGTTCCTGGTTTCCTGTCTGCTGCAGCAACGCGGCCCCACCTTCCTTTTGCCAATCCAACTGGGTCAATGTCCAGCGCGTCGCGGTGTTTGCCCCCTGTCCCGGCACGCCGACGCGCGGCTCGCGGCGCACGAGCATCGATGCGGAACGCGCGATGCCCCCTTTCCCGGTAGTCGGATTCGGGTTGATGACGGCACTGGCGCGGATGAGGAAGTACGAGCTGCGCACGCCGAGCATGCGCCTGACGTTCAAGGCGTTCGGATTGTTTTGCGTGTTCAGAGCGCCGAGCAGCTGTTGCAGATCGTTGATCTTGAGCGGCGCCTCTTGGCGCCGGCTCATGATGTTGCCGACCGTCTCCGGATCGCCGACGATCGCCATCAGAACGGCTTGCGGCGCGGTGTTGGCATTGACCTGCGGTTGGCGGTTGGAGTCCAGCGCGGTCAGCACCGGCCTGAGCTTGCGCAGGGCGGCGGGCGTGAACCCGGGAATCACGCTGGCGTCGTCCAAGGATGGAAAGTCGACGAGGAACAGGCGCGGGTCCGGCGCGCTGTTCGTCGGAGTCACCGGCGTGGGCGTGCCCGACGGCTGGCCGGGGGGCAGCGGCCCGGGATTCTGCCCGAGGCTCATGGTAAAGATATTGTCCCAGTACTCGCTCACACCCTCGGCGGCTTCCGCGTCAACTCCACCGCTTCCCAACAGCCCGGCGAGCGCCTGGAGCCACGACTGGAAGAGGAACGGATGCGGGCCGTTGGCATTCTTTCGCGCGGTGATCCACTCATTGGCGTTGCGCGCGCGCGTCATATTGATGTTGAGCTTGCCGCCCTCGTCGATGACCTGCACCCGCAGGCGCATGTTGTCGGGCACCACCAGCTGGCTGTTCAACTGATCGAGCTGCCCCCAATCTTCCAAGTACGAATCGACCGTGGGATCGTCGTCGTGCAGCAGCACCGCCTCACCGAGGTTCACCCCCGACCGCGCCAGCAGCGACGCCTGCAGGCTGTTGAGGGCATTGTGCGCCATGTGCTGGTCCACCTCGACCGAGTAGGTGAACTCGATCACCGTGATCGTCAGCAGTGCGACCACCAGCAGCGTGATGACCAACGCGATGCCATGCTCGTTTGTCAACGGAGTCTTCATGGCGAACCCGCCGGAGTCGGAACGAGATTGGCCAGAGGCAGATCCACGATCGTACCAAAGTCGAGCACGCCGCCGTTTTTGTCCGCCAGGAACACCGTGACTTCGACCGCGCCGGGTAAGCTGGGGAGCGGCTGACCGGGGGCGACGGGGGCGGTCGTGTCCCATGAATCCGTCCACTGGTTGGTCATGGGATCCAGATAGCGGAAGCGCAGGCCGGCGACATCGTCGAGGACGTAGGCGGCGATGGTATCCGGTACCGGCGGCGCGTCGGACCCTTGGTCCGACAGTGTGCCGTCTGGATTTTGCGTCTGATCGGTCGGCGGCGTCTCGGTCAACATCTGCTCCTGGCGGCGCAGCGCGAACAGATTTTGCGAGTCGGTCGCGGGATCGAGCGAGTACGATACCAGGGCACGGCCGCCGCGACTCTGCGAGGCGCTGAAGAGCCGGCGCACGACGACATCGAACTGTACGGCATCGGTGGGCACGCGGCCGCTGCCCGGAACACCAATGAAGCCGATGTTCCGTCCGGCCGCCGGCGGCAGCGCCCCCTCCAGCTCGTCGGCGATCTTGAGCACGGCCTCACGGCCGGCGGCGTTGAGATCGGCGCGCTCTTCCGAGTGATTCTTGGCGTACAACGCCCGCGACAGCACGCCGTAGACGCTGAGCAGCACAATGCCGAGGATGACCGTTGCAACCATCAGCTCGAGCAGCGTGAACCCTCGCTGTGACATATCAAAGCGCCGGATCCCGCACGAAGTAGAGCAGCTCGCACTGATGCGGATTCCGCTCGTCCCAGATGACTCGCACCACGACCTCGCGCATCTCGTCCAGGCCGGTGGGGATGACTTGCCGCTCCCAACGATACCGCGGATATCCTTCGAAGGTGCCGCGGTCGTCGCCGAGGTTCTGCAAGCCGTTCGTCAAGACCTGGAACTGGAGCTGGCTGACGAGCTCGCGGGCCAGCAGTGTGGCGCGTGTCAGGTCCTGATCGCGCGCCACCGCCGAGATGTTGCGCGCGTGCAGGCTGAGCAAGCTGACGAAGGCGATCGCGATCACCGCCAAGGCGACCATGACCTCCAGCAAGCTGAAGCCGCGGACGTCCCGCCGGCGTGATCGCGGAACGTTCCCATGGGCACCCCGCTCATCCGGAGTATTCCACATCACGATATCCGGCATCCATATTGAGACGCCCGTTCATGGGATTCAGCCACAAGGTATACGCATCGCGCCCATTGGCCAAGTGAATCACGGTGGCATCGATCGAGCCGTCCGGATAAAAGACGGTATAAATCTGCCCCTGATTCACCTTGCCTACCAGCGTGGGGAGCACCACGTCCATGAAGCCGACAGGGCGCTCGAGCTTCGTGCCGCGCGCCAGTGCCGGAGCGTCGTGGACGATGTCACCGAGGTCTCCCGTCCCGTCGGCGGTGGCCCAGTACCGTTGCGTGTCGAGATCGTAGTTCAGGCGGTACGCGTATCCATTCAGCACGGCTTCGCTGCGCAGGAGACGGAACGTCAGCACCAAACGGTGCGATTGTTCCATCAACTCCTGGCGGCCGGGGTCGCGCAGGCGCGGCACGACCACTGCCAACACGACCACCATGATGAGGAGCACCAGGGAAAGCTCGAGAAGCGTGAAACCGGCGCACCCCAAGACGCGCGCCGATCGCCGGTCGCCGCCACACTCATGACGTGCGGCTGTCGATATCGGCATTCTTGCCTTCACCGCCCTCCTGACCGTCGGCACCGTAGGACTTGACAATGTACTCATTTCCGTCACTGAAGTAGGCATACGGATTACCCCACGGATCGATGGGGAGCTTGTCGAGGTAACCATCGGGGTTGTAGTTGCGTGCGCTGCCGCCCGCCCCGCCGCCGTCCGGGCGTTGCACCAAGGCTTGGAGCCCCTGACCGGTCGTGGGATACGCGCCGTTATCCAGCTTGTACAGGTGCAGCGCCTCTTCGATGGCCTTGACGTCCGCCAACGCCTTGGTGCGGCGTGCCTCGTCGGTGCGTCCGATGATCTTGGGGGCCACCAAGGTCACCAACAGACCCAAGATGAAGACCACCACCATGATTTCGATGAGCGTGAACCCGGCGCGGTCGCGCAGACGTTGCATGGACGTTTCCTCCCGATATCAATGCGACTTGTGAACGCTAACAGCCGCTCCGACGCAATTCAACGTACCAGTTCATTGAGCTCGAAGATCGGCAGCAAGATGGCGAGCACGATGAACAGCACGACGGCGCCGCCGATCAGGATCATCATCGGCTCGAGAATGCTGGTCAGCGCCGACACCGACGCAGACACCTCGTTGTCGTAGGCATCGGCCGCCTTGGAGAGCATCTGTTCGAGCTCGCCGCTCTTCTCACCGACGGCGATCATATGAATGAGCATCGCGGGGAAGATGCCGCTCTTCTTGAGCGGCGGTGCGATGCTCTGGCCCTCACGGATGCTCGCCCGCGCCTCCTCGATGGCGGTGGTCAGCACCATGTTGTTGACCACGTTCTTCACGATGTCGAGCGACTGCAACAGCGGAATTCCGCTGGTGAGCAACGTCGACAGCGTCCGCGCGAATCGCGCCAACGCGACCTTCTTCAGCAACTTCCCGGCATAGGGAATCCCGAGCACGTAGCGGTCATAGCGCAGCCGGCCGGCCGGTGTCCGCGTGCTGACGCGCACCGAGATCACTGAGGCCAGCACGCCGCCGACCACCAGCCACCAATACTGCTGCATGAAGCCGCTGATGGCGAGCAGCACGGTCGTCATCACCGGCAGCGTCGCTTTATTCTCGCTGAAGATCTTGGTGACCTTGGGGACGACGTAGGACAGCAAGAAGAACAGGATGCTGCTGCCGACGATGGCCATGAGCGTCGGGTACGTCAGTGCGGAGCGCACCTTGTCGCGCAGCGCGGCGTAGCTTTCGGTGTAATCGGCGAGCCGCAGCAGCACGATGTCCAGCGAGCCGCTGGCCTCGCCGGCCCGCACCATGTTGACGTAGAGGTCGCTGAAGATGCGCGGGTGGGCTTTCAGCGCGTCGGCGAACGACGCCCCTTCGGTCACCTGCTCACGGATCTGCGACAGGGTCCGTTTGCTGCGCGCCGACTCGACCTGCTCGATCAAGGCGGAGAGACAATCCACCAGCGGCAAACCGGCGCCGATCAAGGTCGAGAGTTGGCGGGTCAGCAGGGCGAGCTCTTGCGGGGTGATGCGCTCGAAGAAGCGCGCCAGGCTGATCTCATCGCGTTCGGCCGCGGTGGCTTTCGGCTTTTGGCGTTCTTCTTCGCTGAGATCGGTCGGGAAGATGCCGCCGCGGCGCAGCTTGAGTCGCGCCCCTTTGGGGTTGTCGGCATCGATGATGCCGCTAACCGCGCGCCCGCTTTGGTTCAGGCCTTTGTAGGCGTAGACCGGCATGTTCCGAGATGTTCCGACGCTGCCGCGGTCCGAAAAATTCGACCCTGCGGCGGCCGCCTAGATCAAATCTTCCTGTGTCACGCGCAAGACTTCTTCGATGGTCGTCAGCCCCTCGACAATCTTGTCCGCCCCGTCCTGGCGCAGCGTGCTCATGCCGCGCGCCGTTGCCGCGCGCCGGATGCTCGCGGCATCGCCGTTCTTCATGACCAGCGTGCGGATCTCGTCGTCCACCACCAGCAGCTCGTGAATGCCGGAGCGGCCGCGGTAGCCGGTGCGCTTGCACTGATTGCAACCGGCACCGGGCTTGTAGATCGTACGGCCCATGAGCCGCTGCGGCGCGATGCCCAGCTCCTCCAGCTCTTCGCGGCTGGGCTGATAGGGCTCGCGGCAGCCCGAACACACCCGGCGCACCAAGCGTTGCGCCATCACCGCGATGACCGACGACGACACCAAGAAGGGCTCGATCCCCATGTCGAGCAAGCGCGTCATGGCGCCGAAGGAATCATTGGTATGCAAGGTCGAGAACACCAAGTGGCCGGTCAACGCTGCTTGGATGGCAATCTCGGCGGTCTCGAGGTCACGGATCTCGCCGACCATGATGACATCCGGGTCCTGGCGCAGGATCGACCGCAAGCCGCTGGCGAAGGTCAGCTCGATCTTCGGATTCACCTGGATCTGGCCGATGCCGTGCAACTGATACTCGATGGGATCTTCGATGGTGATGATGTTCTTGTCGATGGTGTTGATCTTCGACAGCGCGCCATACAATGTGGTCGTTTTGCCGCTGCCCGTCGGGCCGGTCACCAGCAGGATGCCGTGGCTCTGTTTGATGAGCTTGTGCACCAGATCGAGTTTGATCCCGGCCAGCCCCAGCTCTTCGAGCTGCAACACCGTCGTCGCCTTGTCGAGCAGACGCATCACCACGCGCTCCCCGAAGGCGGTGGGCACGATCGACACGCGGATATCGATGTCCTTTCCGGCCAGGCGAATGCGGATGCGGCCGTCCTGCGGCAGGCGCTTCTCGGCGATGTTGAGGCCGGCCATGATCTTGACGCGCGAGATGATGACCGGCTGGAAGCGCTTCGGGGGTGAGATGATGTCGTACAGAATGCCGTCGATGCGGAAACGAACCGCGAGGTCGCGTTCGTACGGTTCGATATGGATGTCGCTCGCCCGGTCCTTCGCCGCCTGGAAGAGCAGCGAGTTGACCAGGCGGATGATCGGCGCTTCGTCGTCCGATTCGAGGAGGTCACGCGGCTCCTCCAGCTCAGTGGCCATCAAGTCGAGCCGCTCTTCGTCCAAGTCGTCCATCAGCTCGGAGGCCGACCCCGACGCCATGTCGTAAGCCCGGTTGATGGCGTCGATAATCACCGGCGCCGGCGCCACCAGCACGCGAATGGGCTTGCGCAGCAACAGGCGGACGTCATCGAGCGGCCCCAAGCTGGCCGGATCGGCGGTCGCCACCACCACCGTCTCGCCTTCGCGCGCCACCGGCAGCACCAGGCAGCGCTTGGCGAAGTTGATGGGCAATTGATTGATCAGCTCGAGGACGGCGCCATCCTCCGGCAGTCGCTCACAGAACGGCAGCCCGAAGTGATCCGCCAGCGCCCGCGCCCACGTCCCACTGTCGATGGCCCCCATCTCCTGCAGGACGTCACCGAGACCTTTCCCGTCGCGCTGCCGCTCGCGCGCCTTTTCCAGGGTCTCGGCCGTCACCGCACCCTGGTCAACAAGGAAGGCCTCGAGAGATTTTACGGCAACCGCCATAGCGTGTGTCTAGTTCGCCGCGGCCCAATTGGCCGCGCTCAACGTGGCCGGCTCACTCGGCTCCCGCCAATGCAAGAAAGTGGACGGCTCGCCGCTGACCCGCATACCCTCCGGATACGTCGCGAATGCATCCTGCGGCGTGGCAAATACCTCCAGACATTCATAGTTAGCAGTGTATCCTTCCGTCTGGAAGCGATATGTCGCCCCCTTCTGGAAACGGGTCGCGAGCTCGACGTTCACCGGCACGGCCAGCGCCAACAAGCCGTTGCTGCTCTGCAACCCGGACGGCGGTGTCCCGGATTCCCAAATGTTGGCCAAGAGTACATAGCGGTCCGAGGCGGACGCTTCCGCTGCCGCCGCCACCTCCTCCGACGGCTTGGCAGCCTGGCCGAGCGGCTCCTCGGTCACGGGCTTGCGCGCGGCGCCCGGCTGCGGCTTTTCACCTGCTTTCGGAGTCGGGGATTCCTCGAGCTCGGTCGACGGACGTACCTCCCACGACGGGCTGTTCAGCTCGTCCCACTTGGGGCCTCGTATCCCCAGCTCCTCGAACGGTTTCCGCACGATGCGCTCACGCTCAGCGACTGAATTGTTGTGCTCATCGCGTTCGTTGAGGATGATGTGGGGCGTCAGAAAGATCAGCAAGTTGACCTTGTCATTGGTGAAATCATTCGAGGTAAAGAAATTCCCGATAACCGGGATGTCCCCGAAAAACGGCACCTTGGTTTGCGTCTTGGTCCGACTGTCTGAGATCAGGCCGCCAATCACGACTGTTTGACCGTTCTTCGCGACCACGGTCGTGGTCGCTGAGCGAATGCTCGTGGTCGGCCCGAGGGTGGGGCTATTGGAGATGACCGCCGACACCTCTTGGTAAAGGTCGAGCCGCACGGTGCCGCCGTCGGAGATTTGCGGCGTGATCTGCAACGAGATGCCGACATTTTCGCGGTCGATCGTATTGAAGGTATTGGCCAAGTTGATGGTATTGCTCGCGGTACTGGCGATGAACGGCACGTTCTCGCCGGAGATAATCGAAGCGCTCTGGTTGTCCATCGTAAGCACCGTGGGCGCGGAGAGGATGTTGGCATCACTGTCTTGCTCCAAGGCTTGGAGCAAGGCCTGTTGCGCCGGCACTTGCACCCCGGCGACCGTGATTGTCTGGCTGCTGGCTGCGGCCAGAATCAACCCCGAGATACTGGTTGGGTTCGTGGTGAGGCTGTTGATGTTGCCGCTCAGGTTCGTGCGCCCGATGCCGACACCGTTGTTCAGGCCGACGCCGCCCTGAAACTCGATGCCGAGCTGCCGCTCGTGATTCAGCGAGATCTCGACGATGATCGCCTCGACATAGACTTGGCGCCGGCGCACATCGATCTTTTCGATCACGTCTTTCAGCGTCTCGAAATCGCGGGGCGAGGCATCAATGATCAGAGCATTGGTCGCGGGGTCGGCGCTCATACGCACGGCACTCTCGAACATGCTCCCAGGCTGTCCCGGTGCGCCGCCGCCGCCCGCCCCACCGAGCCCGCCGCCGACACCGCCCATTCCACCAAAGCCACCTGCACCCGCGGTCGTGCCGGTGCGGCCAAGCCCGGTCTGACCGATGCCGCCAAAGCTGCTGCCGCCGCCGAACCCGCCGCCGCCGAAACTGCCGCCACCGAGGCCGCCCCCGAACCCGCCGGTGGAGCC
>Ga0209415_10004372_pt1 | contig 25912 bp, 21 predicted proteins | sample PeaSoiSIISIP2007_FD_187696 | JGI IMG/M metagenome (GOLD analysis project Ga0209415, IMG submission 187696) | Peat soil microbial communities from Weissenstadt, Germany - SII-SIP-2007 (SPAdes) (version 2) | ecosystem: Environmental > Terrestrial > Soil > Wetlands > Peat | place: Germany... | reverse complement strand
GTCGGAGAATGCTGCAGGCAGCGGGAACGGCTGTTTGCGCCTTGCCAATGGTTGGCACGGGCTTCGGAATTGTGCGGCGCAACGATTTCCGTGTTTCCGAAGTGTCCCTCCCCGTCCCGAACCTGCCCAAGGATCTGGACGGCCTGCGCATCGTGCAGATCACCGATATCCACCTCAGTGAATTCATGAGCGAGCGCGAATTCGCGGTGGCAATCGACATGGCCAATGAGACCCGCGCCCATCTCGCACTGGTGACCGGCGATCTGATTACGCGCCGCGGTGATCCACTGGATGCGTGCCTGCGGCAGTTGGCGCGCTTGCGAGCCGATGCGGGCGTCCTCGGATGCCTTGGCAATCACGAGGTTTACGCGGACGCCGAGGACTACGTCACAACCGAGGGACGGCGCATTGGAATCGAGTTCCTGCGGCATCAATCGAAAGTGCTTCGATTCGGAAACGCCACGATCAATTTCGCTGGAGTCGATTATCAGAAAATGCACTCGCCCTACTTGGTTGGCGCCGAGCGGCTGATCGTCCCGGGCGTTCTGAACATTTTGCTCTCCCACAATCCCGACGTTTTTCCGGTGGCCGCGGCCCGGGGCTACGACGTGACCATCGCAGGTCATACGCATGGCGGCCAGGTGGATTTTGAAATCTTGCACCAGCACTTGAATGTCGCCCGCTACTTCACGCCGTATGTGCGCGGCCTCTATCGCCACGAGACGTCCTCCATCTACGTCTCGTCCGGCCTGGGCACCATCGGCGTACCGGTCCGCATCGGCGCGCCACCGGAGATTTCGGTTCTTCGCCTGTGCGCTATCTGATTCTCAGCGACATCCACGCGAATTGGGAAGCGCTGAGCGCGGTGCTTTCCGACGCCGGGTCGCAGTATGATCGCGTGGTCTGCTGCGGCGACTTAGTCGGCTACGGCGCCGATCCGGACCCCGTGGTGCAATGGGTACGCACCAACGTCAATGGCGTGGTCCGCGGAAATCACGACAAAGCCTGTGCCGGCCTGGAAGATCTGGAGTGGTTCAACCCCGTGGCGCGCTTGTCGGCCCTGTGGACCCAAACCATGGTCCAGCCCGAAAACATGGAGTATTTGCGCAGCCTCACACGGGGTCCGGAGCTGATCAACGGGTTTCAAATACTGCATGGCTCGCCGGTCGACGAAGATGAATACGTGGTGACCGAGCAAGACGTGGCGCAGGTGGCGCCGTACCTGGATTGCAGCGTCTCGTTTTTCGGACACACTCACTTGCAGGGAGGGTTCCTGTGCCATCGAAATGGGGTGAAGCGTTTGACGATCACCGCCGATCCGGTTTCCGGCCAGGAAGTACTGGAGTTGGAAAACGACGTGAATTACCTGATCAACCCCGGCTCGGTGGGACAACCCCGGGACGGTGATCGCCGCGCCGCCTACGCGATCTATGAGCCCGGAGCACGGCTGGTGTCGCTTTGCCGCGCTGAATACGACGTCGCTTCCGCGCAAAGGAAGATTCTCGACGCGGGCTTGCCGGAACTACTGGCGCTCCGATTGGGCGCCGGAATCTAGGAAGGCTTGCAGCTTACCAAACCACGCGCTCTTTACGGGCTGCTGGCGGTAGTGTTTGTTCTCTCGCGGCTGGCCTATTATCTGGCGGGCGCGCGCTTTGACGCTCGGCCGATCCTGCATTACTACCAGTTCATCGATCCGGAGCTTTTGAAACACCGCCTCATCGAGAGCATGTACTACTTGCACGTTCAGCCTCCCGGTTGGAATCTCTACACCGGGGTCGTGCTGAAGCTTTTTCCGCAGTCCTACCCGCTCGCGTTGCACATCGTGCACCTACTACTAGGATTGGCAACTTGTTGGCTGGTCTTTTACCTGATGCAAGTATTGGGAGTAAGTCGCTGGATCGCACTCGCGCTGGCGGCCTGGTTCACCATCAGCCCGGGAACAGTACTGTTCGAAAATTTCATGCTGTATGAATACATCGTGTGCTTTCTGTTAGTGGCCGCGGCGGCGGCACTGTGGCGTTGCGGCAACCGGGGCTCACTTCAGCGGTTCCTGTTGTTCTTTGTGTTGTTACTGGCTTTGGTTTTCATGAGGAACTTTTTCCATCTGATCTATGTCCTCGCGATCCTGGCGGCGCTCGTTTATCTTTCCAAAGGCCTCAGACGGCGCGTACTGCTGGCCGCCGCGCTGCCATTGATGATCGTCGCGGGACTATACACCAAGAACTGGATACTGTTTGGATCCTTCTCAGGCAGTACTTGGATGGGGATGAACATGGATACCATCACCGCGCATCAACTAACGAACCGCTAGGCGCGCGACCTGCTGAGTCGGGGCGTTATCTCGCCTGTCTCGCTCGTCGATCTCGGATCGCCCATCGAGCTGTACCGGCCATATATCCGAATGCCCGCGCGGACCGGCATTCCCGTGCTGGACGAATGTGTTACTTCCACCGGCGCCACCAATTTCAATTGCCTCGCATTTTTTCAAGTCCAGAGCGCTTACACCCGCGATGGTTTGGCGTTGCTGCGAAATTATCCAATCGTCTACCTTCGCTCCTTGGAGGCTGCCTGGTTCAGTTATTTCCTGCCGGCGGGCGATTTTCCGTTCTTCGATTTGAACCGGCCGCGCATCCGCATCCTCGATCGATTCTGGAATGTTCTGTTCTTTGGCCAGTTCGAAGATGCCGCTGATCGCAAGAACCTGCGCCGGCTGGCTGGCCAAGGCGCCGCGGTCTCGTTAGTGCTTCACACTGGAATTTTCCTGATGATCGGATTGCCGGCGCTCTGGATCTGGGGAGTTACGTACCTTGTGCGCGGCATCCGCCGCAAGACTCTCGATCGGCCGTCCGCGATTCTCATCGGATTCCTGCTCTTCAATATCGGCTATCTCACGGCGATTGCAAACCTGCTCTCCAGCTTCGAAAACAACCGTTATCGATTCCCGTTCGACGCTTTCTACGTGGTGCTGCTGGGTCTCGTGTTCGAACAACTGCGACTCCGCCGTTATGGGACCGCTACTGCGGCCAGTGGAGTTGTCGCCACCACGTTGCCGCTTCCATCCAAACGGTCCACCACATAATAGAGCACCCGGTTCGGCAGACTCGGAATGGTTACGGTGCACGTCGCTCCGTTCGCGCAACCCTGGCGCGTCACCGCTTCGTTGGTAAAGCTGTAGGGATCGCCAGCAGCGCCACTCGGTATCTCGGTGGAACATTCTTGCGCATAGGCCGTGCAACGCAGCAAGTCTCCTCCATTTTCGAGATAGCCGAAGCGCGCTCGGATGTTACTCGCGATAGCCGCCCCCTGATAAGCCAAGGTCACCGGCACGAATGATGTGCGATTCACGCTGTCCGCCGGGAGCGCGGGCGGAATGCGATACGCCAGCCATTCGTTGCGCACGCCATCCAGCCAATAACCCGGACAGAACATGAATTGCGCATCCGCTGTCGGACGGCAGTTACTGTATTCGTAAGCTGTGCCGGGATGGCCGTGCACGTATCCGAACTTTCGCGTGGCTAAGCCGCTAAAATCCCCGAGATCGATCCGGAATTGAATGCTCTGGCCGCTCCAAGGCGCGGGCTGAAATAGACACGGGATCGCTTGGGTGAATTGCGAACTGGCGCATTGGGATCCCGGATCCGCCACCGGCAAGCTCATGTAGAGACCGCCAGTCGACGAACCTTGCACGCACTCATTGGCATTGAAGGCTCGGCAGTAGCTCCAGCTCGGTAAGTCGCCGGCATTCCCCGTCGCTGGATTGCTCACGTCATGCGCGAGATATCGTCCGGCGAATCCAGCCAGACCGAGCCGCTTGTAGTCGCTCGGCCCCGCTGCGCAACAATCTCCCGCCGCTCGGTATGTATGGCTGGTCCCGGTTACTAAGGTGAGCGACATACTCCCGAACGCCGCGCCTCCGTTCGATTCTATGCCGCCGCCCCCCGATGGATTGAAGTGGCGGTAATCCACGAAGAACGGCGGTATGGCCGCATTCGGCGCATATGTTCCGCTGTTGTAGGACTGCGCCAGTGAGCTGCTCGCGCCATTATTGCTCCCGGCGAAGGCGGGCCAGGAAGAAGTCGAGGGCTGCATGGCGCTCCATAACAGGCTCGAAACCGTAGTTCCGACGGAGCCGATATAGCGTCCGCCAAACCACGTTTGTTGGTAAGAGTAGGAACCCGCGCCTACCGCGGGCGCCGCGGAACCGTGTGACGAAAAGCGGAGGGGGTTACTCTTGGTCCAGGTATTGCCGGAGCTCGACGCGTCCAATGCCGCCGCGTTCGACGAGTAAGTGGGCCCCATATATAACCACCAGGGACCGGTGTGTGCACTGTTACTTGCGTCGTCCTTAGCCCCGAACAGCGGATACAAATAGTTGTGCCCAGCCCACCGCAGTAACCATAGATTGATATCCGTCGCGCTGTTATAGGTAACCGAAAGCAGCACCAGGTTCTCGTTCTGATCGCCTGCGTTCGTGAGCAACCAATCGCCTGGCTGCATGTCCTGCAGCTTCGACCAATTGGCGTTGGCCGTCCCGAAACCAGGCGTCGTGCAAGGAAATTCCTGCTTCTCGATATGGCCGTCCGGAAATGTATAAGTCGAATTGGGATTCTGCTGGCACGGCGGCGAGGAGACCTTCACCTGGATGCAATTCGCAGTTTCCGAGAACGCCCCGTAGGGTGCAATCAGGCTGGTGGGACACGTATACGCCTCACTCGCGCCGATGCTGGTAGTCTGTTGCGGCCCGCCCGAACAACCACTGCAATCCCACACCGCGCCCGATCCGGAGCCCGCTCGGTTCACCTCAGTCACATTCATCTCGAATGAGTCGGGAAACACCAGGTTCGTCGCGGCCGTGTCTTCCTGCGGATCGATCACCGCGAAGCGCCAGTTTCCCATGGTCAGGACCGGCGCATCGTGCAGCCCGCACCACCGGCAGTCGCCCTCATTCCAGCTATTCCGGATGTTCCTCAGGACGCCGCTTGCGGTATCGAACGACGCCATGATGCCGATGTGATTTTGCGCGTTTCCCATGTTCGCGGAGAAATATCCGCCATCGAATCCCGCCACCAATGGGCTATTCATCCATCCGAGATCGAAGCCCGCGTGCGCTGGCCCAACGGTTTGCCCGAGATAGTTCAGACCAGTCTGGTAAGCACTCACCATTTGCGATTGGATATCGTGACCGCTATTGCCCGGCGTCAGATTCGTCCACTGGAAACAGTCATCCGCGATCGCGACATTCGGATTGTAATCTCCATAAGTGGGATAGGGATGAAAGGCGACATACCCCGCGCATCCGGTGAAAGCCTCGTTGTAACTCAACTTCCAGACTCGATTGCTCGAGTCCATGGTGTACGCCGAGGTCCCATCGACGTTGTCAAAAAAATACCCGCTCTGTCCCGTAGGGCCAAAAGGCACACTGTCGCCGCCGGTGCTGAGACGCGTACTGCCTGCGGTCTTCGATCCCATCGCCAGCAGCCGTGTCTCCGCGCGAACCGATCCATCGCTGTTGAATGGCACCCATAGCAGGAGCGCCTCACCTCCGGCGCTATCGACAACGTTGGTCAGGTATCCCGTTAAAGGCGGGCTCAGACTCGCCGACCCATCAGCGGTCTTTGCAACCGAGACCGCTGCCTGGTTCATCATCGCTGTGTCACCGTTGCAACAGGCGCTCGGCATCGTCGCGTACGCATAATTGACACCGATACTAACGCTGGCGTTCGATCCGCTGGTTGACTTACTAACCACCACGCCGAACGCCGCGCCAACATATGCCACTCCCGTCAGCGTGCCGGCGTTTTCTTGGATCGTCAAGGCTGAAGAAGTGCCCACGCCGCTCACGTGATAGTAAGTGCCGTTGATCCGTATGGGCGTCCCGGCCGCCCAGTCTGTATCGAAGTAGTTCTGCGTGCCGCTGGGGCTCTGCAACGCGACGCCTTGCCCTGAGGCGTTTACGGTTCCCGATGGCGGCACCACCAAGTGATGTGGAGGCGTGAATCCCCACGACAAGAACGGTGGATTCACCGCGAGTTGCGGGTAGGTCCCCAATTTTACCGGCGCGCTGGTAGGGCACGCCGATGTCGTCACTGGTGCTCCCACCACAGTCTGCCCGCCATCCATGGAAAGCTGCAGTGCAATCGTAATTCCGCCCACGCCGGCGTTCCCGCAATACACATCGAACGAGAGATCATCCACGGTGCATTTCGGATACCAGCCCGCGAAGGTGGTGCCCGCTGGACAAGTGAAGTTCCCGAGCGGAATGAATGCCCGGTCCGATGGTCCACCCGAGCCAACCGAAAAGCTGGCGCCGTTCGATCCGATATTCGCCAGACTGGCCCACGCCCCCGTGCCGCTGGCGTCCAACGGAACTCCGAGTATGCCCGAGTTCCCAGCCGCCAGACTAAGCGACGACACGCTCATCATCCCCGGCGCCGTTACTCGCCAGAATTCCGCACCGGTTACTGGATCGACATAGGATTGCTGCTGATTCGCCCAATTGATCAGCGGATAGTCCATGTTTCCGAACTTGGCTGCATTGAACGGAATTGGATCGGGCGCGGTGTTGCCCCACGCAATCGATCGAGTTGCAAACGTCGTGGCTACTTCCGCGTCCGAGCCGCAAGTAACTCCCACCCAGTAGGTGCCCGCCGCGGCCAATGCGTCATTTCCCGCGCGCGTCCCCAGGATAAAGATATGCGCGGCGCCGTTGACGACAGATCCGTTCCGCGCGTCGGTGTTCGTATTGTCGGTCAGGTCCGCAATGTTCGAGCTGAACGAGGCTCCTCGCGATGCCCGATAGGCGCAGAACCCCGCCTGGTCCGTCCGCACCGTGATCTTGGCCTGCATCTGCGTCGGCTCAATCGACACAATCGACGTATTCGCCAGACCGGGAATCGCCGGGAGAATCAACCACAATAAGGTTCGCATTGCGCTCTCAAAAGGACGACAGCGCCGCGCGGCGCCAGACGTTGGTCGCCGTACACAAATAGAAGAACGATCCATCCGTCGCCCAAGAACCAGCCGTGCAGGCGGTGCTTGACGTCCCGGGTGTGGCAACGCGCAACCCAATCACTGAAGTATCGGCGCTCAACTGCGTTTTGCCGGAAATCTCCGTGGTCGTGATGCCCGTCCCAGCGGTAACGCTCTTCGAACTAAGGAACGCCCGCTGATCGGCGCCGCCGCTCGTGTCCCAAGTTCCGCCGGTAGCCGACCAGGTAAACAGCGGTATGGCGTCCACTGGAAACGCCGTCACGCCACTCAGAGCCGTACATCCGCTGCTGCAACTCGCGGTTACGTTGGACCCTACCGTCAACACACCTGCGCTCGAAATGTACATGAGGGCCAATCCGCTGCCCGCCGAAATTGTCGCCGTCGCCCCGCTGCCAAACGAGTAAACCAAGCTTCCGAAGCGGACCGCGCACGGCGTCGAAGTGGAGCAGTTGGCTCCGATGGCCAGCGTGGTCGCGCTGGTCCGCGTCAGGCCGAAGTCACCCAACTGGCTCGCCATCGACGCCGCCGGAGGCCCCTGCTCCAAAGTCCAAGAGTTCGTCGCGGTGCAACCGTACACATTCATCCCCGCCGCGGCGTCCAGCCTGTAATACATCTCGCCTTGGCCGCAGGTCGAAGGCAGCCCGCTACCCGACCTGAACGGCTTGGTCGCGCTGGCTCCGGAAAAATCCACGTCACGGCTCTGCAGGCGCAAATCCACCTGGGTCAGTTGGCCATACAAACCGCCCGCGAAGATCGCGATTAACAAAGCTCTGCAAATAGACATGCGTGTCACGGCTCTCCTTCTGCGCCTACAGTCTCCCACGAGGATCAGCAACTGACGCCGCCGCGCGAGGGGCGCCGATGCAGGCGAAAGTCATCCGTTTATTTCGTTTGACGGACCCGGAAAAAATCTTGCGAGAAATGTGACCGCCCGAACTGCACTTACTCCTGAGACTTTGAAATCAGCTCATTCCACTGGCCTCATCGCGACCACGGGATTCGTGTTGTTCTGCGCCTATCTGCTTTCGGGCTTCGCGAACGATTGGTCGCTGCGCCTATTCGGCTCCAAGGCCTACATTTCGGCCATTTCGCTTGCCTTGCTCCCCGTGGCGTGGATGTTCTCGGGCAACGCGTTGCGCGGCTTTCACACACGCACCGGACGATGTTGGACAGCGTTCCTGTTGTGGATGCTGCTGGCCACTCCACTCAGCATTTGGAGAGGCGGTAGCGCCAGCCTCATCGCAAACTACGTCCCCCGAGCCTATTTCTGCTTCTTCTTCATCTGCTCCTTCGCCACTTCGCTCCGCCGCTGCCGCCAATTGATGTACGTCCAGATCGCCGCCACCGCGGCTCTGTTACTCAGTTGCGCGTTCTTCGGCGGCCTCGGCGACGATCCGGCGGAGACTCGCTTCCTGATCCCGCACAGCCTCTTCTACGCCAACTCCAACGATCTCGCGCTGGCTCTGCTGCTCGGAATCAGTTCATTCCTGTTTCTGCTCGCCCACCCGGGGATGGGTCACCGGCTGGCTGGCGCGGCGGGTATTTTGCTGGCCACGTTTTACGCCTTTCAAACCGGCTCCCGTGGTTCGGCGATTGCGGCATTCACGATGTTTGGATTGATTTTTTGGCTCAGCCGGGGCCGGTGGAAGGTGGCCGCGCTGGGACTCGCGGCGCTCGGCGTCCTATTCGCGTCCAGCATCGCCGGAGCTCCGTCCAGCACGCTTCACCGGCTCTCCCTGTTAGTGAACGCGCCCACCTCATCGCCCTTCGAGACATCGGCCGATCTGGCCAGCATCGCTTCACAGCAGCAGCGCCGGGAGCTGTTCAAAACCAGCTTGCGTTACACTCTGATGCACCCGCTGTTCGGTGTCGGCCCCGATCAGTTCCCGACCGCCGTCGAGCAGGACGCCGAACGCTCGGGCCAGCACACCCCATGGCTCGGCACACACAATAGCTACACGCAAATTTCGAGTGAATGCGGAATCCCGGCCCTGATCTTTTACGTGACAGTGATCGTCCTCTGTTTGCGGTCGAATTTCCGCCTCTATTTCCGGACTCGCGATCTTCCGGCTCAGCGCGAGCTGGCGGCGCTCAGCCGATGCCTCCTGGCCGGAACCTGCGTCTATGCCGTCAGCGCGTTCTTTTTTCACATGGCATACAGCGCGCATCTGCCGATGCTGGCAGGCTTTAGCGTCGCGCTTCAGCTCGCCTCTGGCGAAGCTGCGAGACCAATCCCCTCAGCAACATAGCCAGATTTCCAAACGAACCCAATCCCACTAGCGCCCACCCGTTTCCGCTATACTATACTGGGTTTAGACCCACCGTTTTCCAAGTAGGAGCCTCTAGTTATGTTTGATCTTTTTCGTAGCCGCGCCAAGGCCGTGCGGATCCTGTTGGGCGCCATGCTCGGCGTCATCGCGCTCTCCATGCTCGTTTATCTGATCCCCGGCACCGGAATGACGACTACCGCGAACTCAGACGATCAGGTGATCGCCGAAATCGGCAAGTCCAACATCACCATCGCCCAGATCCAGCAGCAGTTGAGAAACGCGTTGCAGAATCAGCGCCTTCCTCCCGATCTCGCGGCCACCTACATACCTCAGCTAGTGGATCAGGCCATTGCCGAGCGGGCCGTTTCTTACGAGGCCGAGCAGCTGGGTGTCCGAGTTTCCGACCGCGATTTGGCCCTGGCCCTGCGATCTCTTCCGTTTTCGACCCTGCCTCCCGACCAGTACCAACAATACGTCGAGCAGCAGACTGGAATGACGGTCCCGGAGTTCGAAGACAACATGCGCCTGAAGAACTATGAGGATTCCATCCTCAATATCGCGGCCGAAGGCATCATCGTCACTCCCGCCGAAGCCGAAAACGAATATCGCAAGCGGAACGAAAAAATCAAGATTGACTACATCGGATTTGATCCGTCCAAGCTGATCGCGACCCTCAAGGTTACCCCGGAGGAAATCAGCACCTATTTCGCGCTGAACCGCAGCTTCTACAACATAGGCGAAACACGCAGCCTGCAGATGATCGTGGCAGACCAGGCGAAAGTAGCTGAGTCCATCCAGGTGACCGATGCGCAGGCGCAGAGCTACTACAATGCGCACCAAGACCAGTACCGGACGCCGGAGCGTGTCCGCGCACGCCACATCCTTCTCAGCACCACCAATAAGCCCAAGGAAGAAGTCGCGAAGATTCAGGCCCAGGCCGAAGACTTATTGAAGCAGATCAAGGGCGGCGCCGACTTCGCCGATCTGGCTAAGAAGTTTTCTCAGGATCCTGGTTCGGCCCAAAAAGGCGGAGACTTAGGCTGGGTTTCACGCGGGCAGATGGTGAAGAATTTTGAGGATACCGTCTTCACGCTCAAGGAGAATCAGATCAGCGACGTCATCACCACCGAATACGGTTTCCATATCATCCAGGTGCTCGAAAGACAGTCTCCTCACATGCAGACGCTGGATGAGGTGAAGACCCAGATTGTCACCAATCTGAGAAACCAGACCGTGTTCGAGCGCATGCAGGATCTTGCCGATCAGGCGCACGCCGAACTGGTGAAAGCGCCCCAAAACGCGCAGCAGATCGCTGCCAAGCTGGATCTGACCTTCGCCAACATATCCAAATATCAGGCTGGCAGCCCGATGCCGAGTCTTGGTAATGATGTGCAGGTAGGAACAGCCGTAGCGACCATGAAGCCGGGCGAAGTGGGCCAGGTAATGCAGGTCGCCAGCAAGCTAGTGGTGGTGGTCGTCACCGGGATTCAACCGCCTCATCCGGCGCAGCTGGCCGAAGTCGAGAACTCGGTGCGATCGACCTACTTGCAGGTGCACGCAACCCAGTTGATCAGGGAGAAGTCCGCGAAAGCCGCTGAACTTCTCAAGCAAAATCCCGATATCAAGGCTGCCGCCAAGGCTGTGGGCGGCGAGGTGAAGAGCACCGATTTCTTCCTCCGGTCCGGCGCGTTGGAAGGCCTGGGTTCGGCGAATCTTTTGAGCGATGTGTTTGAGAAGCCAGTGGGAACGATCTTTGGACCGATGCAAGTCGCCACCCAGACCATCGTTGGCAAACTCGTGGACCGCCAAAGCATCGACATGGCCAAGTTCGCCCAGGAACGCGACCAAATCGTTCTGCAGCTCAAGGCCAAGAAAGCAACCGAACGCCAGAGCCTGCTGCAGGACAGCGTCCTCTCGCAGCTCATTCAGAGCGGCAAAGTGAAGAAGCACCAGGCCGTTATCGACCGCCTGATCGCGCAGTATCGCAGCTAACCCCATCCAGCATGCTGCATTCCCTGCTGGATTTCTTGCGGACGCTTACCACGCCCGAGCGGCTGATCCATCTGCTGTCCACCGCGCTATCCGGCTGGCTGGGTTACGCCACCCTGACTGCCATTGTATTCACGGAGACCGGCCTGCTGGTCGGTTTTGTGCTGCCGGGCGATTCCCTGCTGTTCACCATCGGCGTCGTGGCGGGCGCGGGACAACTGAATCTCTTCGTCATGATGGTCTTGTTGACCGCCGCCTGCCTGACCGGGGATTGGTGTGGATACCTGCTCGGGCGCCGCGCCGGCCCCGCCATTTTTAATCGCCCCGACTCCCGTTTCTTCAAGCAGGAGTACCTGCAGCGCACGCAAGCCTTCTACGAAAAACACGGCGGCAAAACGATCATCTACGCGAAGTTCGTCCCGATCATTCGGACCTTTGCGCCCTTCGTCGCCGGCGTGGGAAATATGCGTTACCGGAAGTTTGTATCGTTCGATGTCTTCGGAGCCGCCGGCTGGGTTGTTTCGATGACCGTTCTCGGCTACCTGCTCGGCCAAGTTGGGCTGGTGCGGCGCAACTTTGAAAAGTTCGTCTTGTTGATCGTGTTCGTTTCGCTGTTGCCCGTGATTCTGCAGGCTGCCCGCGGAATTCTGCAGCGCAAGCCGGGCCTACAAACGGGTGACTAACTGCTCCAAGGCCGCGCGTACCATTGGATCGCGCTGCGCCTCCACCTCGTCGCCCGTCGCGACGCCCAGCGCTTGATTGAAGATCTCCTGCTTTAAGCGGCTTTGTAACCACCCACGCTCAGTGGCCCATTCGCCAACGCTCGGTTGAATATTGCGCTGGCCGGCGTACACCTGAAACTCTTCGAGGATCGAGGGCGTGACCTCAAAATTGGCCTGGACTTTGTGCTTCTCGATAAACTCGGTGGCGAACGATGTAATCATGCCGCTCGCGTCCAAGGCCACGCGCAGCCGCGTTTGCGGTTCCGGGAGAATCAGGATGTCGGGCTGAATGCCGCCTCCGCCGGTGACGGCCCGTCCGGCGTCGGTGTGAAACTCCTCGGCCTGCTTCTCAATTTCCAAATGCCCGCTCGCAAGCGGCTTCTGAATGGACCGGCCGCTGGGCGTGTAGTAGAACGCGGTGGTCAACGCCAGGGCAGTGTTGCCCGCCAACGGAAAGACGTTCTGCACCAGGCCCTTTCCGTAACTCGGCTCGCCCAGCACCTTGGCGCGATCGTGATCCTGCAACGCGCCGGTCAGAATCTCGGCCGCACTCGCGGTTTTCGCGTTCACCAGCACCGCCACCGGAAAGGCGTAGGGTGACGCGGTTTTAGGAACATCCACCGATTGTTCCTGGATGCCGCGGCCCTTCACGCTGAGCAATTTTTGACCGGGTTGCAGAAAGAACGACGCGGCTTCGAGCGCGGTTTGCACCACGCCCCCGGGATTGTCGCGCAAATCCAGAACCAGGCCCTTCAGTTTTTCGCCACCCAGTTTCTCGATCGCCTCCTTGAGTTGTTTGGCCGTTTGCGGATCGAAGCCGTTCACGCGGATGTAGCCGATGCCCGGCTGCAACAGAAAGGCCCGGTCCACGCTGGGCGAATCCAGCAGCTCCGGGTCCAGCACGAATTGGAGCGGCCGCGCATTTCCCGGACGCCGCACGAACAATTGCGCGCGATGCTGGTGGCTCTCGCTGAGGTACCCGACAATTTGTTCGAACTCCAGCCGTGCCAGTGCGATATTGTTGACTGCCACGATTTCATCGCCCGGCTGCAGTCCCGCCTTGGCGGATGGCGAACCCGGCAGCGCCTGCAAAACGATGACTCGCCCGGGCAGCACCGACACCACGGTGCCAAAGCCCTTGCGCTCGGAATTCTCCATCTGCTTGAGCTGCTCGTTCTGATCCGGATCGAAGAAGATGGAGTGCGGATCCAAGGTGCGCAGCATGCCCGGAATCGCGCCCTGATAGATCGCAGTTTGGGTAACCACGGGATCCGCGGCCTGGGTCTCGACGATGGAGAGCAGTTCCGTGAAACGCTTGAGAGCGCTGTCGAGATCCGCCGTGGAAGGCGGAGCGGCGAATAGAAACAGAAGAGGTAAGACCATTTACTTCGAGTAGCGCAAAGACCGCTTGGCCGCGTGCCGCTCCAGCGCCAGCTCAATCAGCCGGTCGATCAGCTGGGGCATCGCGAGGCCCGAATACTCCCACATCTTAGGGTACATGCTAATGGAGGTGAACCCGGGGATGGTGTTGATCTCGTTGATGTACAATCTGCCGGTCGCGGTCTCGAGCAGGAAGTCCACGCGCGCCATGCCTTCGCACTCCACCGCGCGATAACATTCCACGGCCAGACGCTGTATTTCGGCGGTCTGCTGGAGCGAGAGATCGGCGGGAATGACAGTCCTGGCCTGGTCCAAAAGATACTTGTCCTCGTAATCGTAGAACTCGCGCGATGGCAGGATTTCGCACGGCGCTGATGCGACCGGCTCCTCGTTGCCGAGTACCGCGCACTCCAACTCGCGCCCCGTGATACCGCGCTCCACAATCACTTTGCGGTCATACGCCGACGCCAATTCGACCGCAGCCCGCAACTCCGCTTCATTCCGGACTTTTGAGATACCGACTGATGAGCCGAGATTGGCGGGCTTCACAAACTGAGGAAAATCGAAATCCACTTTCCACGCCCCGTTGCACGGAACGGCAACGTATTCCACCACCGGCAGGCCGCGCTCCTTCGCGACGCGCTTCATCATCTCCTTGTCCATGGAGATCGCCGACGCCAGCACGCCCGAGCCGACGTACGGCAGGTCGGCCAATTCAAGCAGCCCTTGCACCGTGCCATCTTCGCCAAAGGTCCCGTGCAAGACGGGAAACACGACATCGACGCCGGGATTTCCGCCGGGCTCGGGCAGGATCGGACGCGGGCTCCACTTGCCTTCTTTCGAAATCACGTAGTGGATGACCTTGTATTTCTCCGGGTCCATCGCCTCGATGATGGACTTGGCCGACCGCAGCGAGACCTCGTGCTCGCCGGTCCGTCCCCCATAGATCACCGCCACTCTCGTTTTCATCTTTTACAAAATCCTCTTTCCCATGGCCGACATGACCAGCTCCACCGCCAGGATCGCCGTGCGGTTCGACTCGTCGATGACCGGATTCACTTCCACGACTTCCATGGACACTACGCGGCCCGAGTCGCCCAACATCTCCATGGCCAAGTGGGCTTCGCGATACGTGATTCCACCCTGGACGGGCGTGCCGACGCCGGGGGCTTCTTGCGGATCGACGGCGTCCATGTCGAGCGAAACGTGGATGCCCGCGGTTCCCGAGCCAGCGACGCGAATTGCTTCTTCAAAAACCGAGCGCATGCCGCGCTCATCGATATCGCGCATGGTAAACGCGTGAACCCCGGAGTGCTGTACCGTCTCGCGCTCCTGGCCATCCACGGAACGGATGCCAACCAAGGCGACATTGGCGGGATCCACTTTGGGCGAGTAACCGAAGATTTCGGTCAATTCCCGTGGGCCCTGGCCGATGCAACAGGCCAGCGGCATCCCGTGGACGTTACCGCTGGGGCTGCTCTCGGGCGTGTTCATGTCGGTATGCGCGTCGATCCAGATCAGGCCCAGCCGCTCACCTCGGCGATGAAAGAAGCGCGAAGCGCCGGACACCGTTCCCACCGCGATGGAATGATCGCCACCCAGCACCAGCGGAAACTTTCCGGCGCCCAGCGCGTGATCCACCATCTCGGCCACCAGCGTACAGGTTTCCGCGATCTGCGGCAGATACTTGGCGCGCGAATGCACTTCGGCCTGGCTCTCGCGCTGGATGACGGGCACGTTGCCCAGGTCTTCCACCTGGTAGCCGAGTTCCGCGAGCCGGCCATTCAGATTCGCTACGCGCACGGCGGAGGGTCCCATATCGACGCCGCGCCGGCCCGCGCCTAAATCGAGCGGAGCGCCGATGATCGCGATGTGCTTGGAGCGCATTCGTTACGGCCGCGTGCGATTCAGCATGCGCGGAAAGGCGATGGTTTCGCGAATATGCTCCAGACCGCACATCCAGGCCACGAACCGCTCGATGCCCATGCCAAATCCGGCGTGCGGCACGCTGCCGAACTTGCGCAGATCCACGTACCAATCGAACGCCTCGCGCGGCAACTGGTGCTCCTCCAAACGCTTCAGCAACAGATCGAGATCATGGATGCGCTGGCCGCCGCCGATGATCTCGCCATAACCCTCGGGCGCGATGAAATCGACTCCCAGCGCCAGTTCCGGGCGATCGTGATCGGGCTGGAAGTAAAACGCCTTGATCTGCGTCGGAAAGCGATCGACGATCAGCGGCCGGTCCAGGCCTTCGGTGATCAGGGTTTCATCGGTACCGCCAAAATCACCGCCCCATTGGATCTCGCTGCCCTTCTTTTGCAGCTCGACAACGGCGGCGTCATAGCTCATGCGGGGAAAGGGCGATTGTATGGTTTCGAGCTTGCTGGTGTCGCGCTCCAGTTCCCGCAACTCGGCGCGGCGGTTTTCGAGCACGCGCCCCACCACGTATACCACCAGCTCTTCGCCCACTCGCTTTACGTCGTCGAGCGTGGCGTACGCCATTTCCGGCTCCACCATCCAGAACTCGGTCAGGTGGCGGCGGGTCTTGGATTTCTCGGCGCGGAAGGTCGGCCCGAAACAATAGACCTTGCCGAACGCCATGGCGTCGGCTTCGTTGTAAAGCTGGCCGGATTGCGTGAGATACGCCTTTTCCTCGTCGAAGTAGTTCACTTCGAATAGCGTGGTGGTGCCCTCGCAAGCAGCAGGCGTAAAGATGGGAGTGTCCACCAGCGTGAAGCCGTGGGTATCAAAATAATCGCGAACCGAGCGGATTACTTCGTGGCGCACTCGGATCGCCGCGTGCTGGCGCTTGCTGCGCAGCCACAGATGGCGATGGTCCATCAGAAAATCGATGCCGTGTTCCTTGGGGGTGATGGGATACGGATCGGATTCCGGAACCCGCTGGACGATCTCTGCGCCTTCCACGTCCATCTCGTGCCCGCCGGGCGCGCGCTCCTCGGCCCGGATCCTGCCGCGCACAATTAGCGAAGATTCCTGCGTCAGATTCTTCAGGGCCTCAAACGCCGCTTCATCCAGGCTCGCCTTCACCGCAACGCATTGCATGGTGCCCGTGCCGTCGCGCAGCAATGGAAAAACGATCTTGCCGGATTTGCGCAAGTTATAGAGCCATCCGGCGATTTCCACCGGCTCGCCGGTATGCCGCCCGGCGTCTTCAATCCGAATGCGGGAGTAGGCCATCAAACCGTCTCTTCGAGCTTTTCAAAAATCCCCTGCACGATGTCCAGCGATTGCGGGAGCGGGAACTCGGGGTATTCGCGCAGCTCCAGCAACAGCGGGCATGGGTGAGGGAGAGTGCGCAGCAGGCGCATGGTCTCGGCCCAGTCGACCGTGCCGGTGGTGGAATGGAAGGGCCACAAATGGCTATCTTCCTTGCCGTTGTTGTCGTGCAGATGCGTGCAGCGGATGCGATCCTTCAAGGTGGCGAAGGCCGAGGCCACGCCTTCATTCATATTGGCGTGTCCCACGTCCAGACAGAAGTTCAGTTTCAAATGAGTCTGTTCCAGGAATTGGACCAGGCGCTGGGCGCTGGACAATTGATTGGGAGTGTTTTCGAGCAACACTTCCACGCCACGCGCGCGGGCGAATAGATTCAGCTCCTCCAGCGACGTGAAAGCGGCCTCCACCTTGAACTCGTCGTATTCTTCCTCGAAGAAACCGATGTGTTGAATCAAGTAGCGGAACGGGATCACTTCGGAAATATCCAGGGCTCGCTTGATCTCGTCGAGCATGTCCAGCCGCTTCGATTTTACGGGCTCGGTTATGTTGATATGCGAGTTGGGGCCCGACCGTCCCCAGATTTCGTCACTGTAGATAGGCGAATGCAGGGAGTGCAGTTTTAACTTGGAATCCCGGAACCAATGGCCGAGTTCGTTGATCTGGGCGCGATCGCGGTAGTCCAGATGCTGGCGCGCGCAAAAAATCTCCACGGCCGGCACGCCCGCCTGATAGATTCGATCGAGCCAAACGGTGTTTAAGCGATGATTGACCATCAAATGCGTCGAGAGAACGTGGTCCATGCGTTGATCAGTATCCTTCCGCTTTTCCGTTACCCCGTCCATCCGTCGCGCCCTGCAGCCAGCCGTCCTGGCTCAGGATCACCTCCACGTGGGCCACGCCCGAATTGGATTCAAGCTGCGATACCTGGTGTCCCATGGAGCGCAACAGCGCCATGGCGTCGGGAGAGACTCCCTTTTCGACATACAGCGCGTCCGGCATCCATTGGTGATGGAAGCGCGGCCAATCGTCGGCCTCCTGCGCGTTCATGTGGAAGTCGACGACGTTCAGAAGCACCTGCAGCACTCCGTTGGGGATGCGCGACCCGCCGGGCGCTCCCAGCATCAGCAGGAACTTGCCGTCACGAGTGACGATGGTCGGCGTCATGGAAGATACAGGACGCTTGCCGGGCTGAATGGCGTTGGCCTCGCCCTGAATCAAGTGGAACAGATTCTCGGTGCCGGGCTTGGCTGCGAAGTCGTCCATTTCGTCATTGAGCAGGAAGCCCAGGCCAGGCACGGTGACGCCGCTGCCGTATCCGTTGTTGAGCGTGTAGGTGACCGCGACGGCGTTTCCCTCGCTATCCACGATGTTGAAATGGGTGGTCTCCGTGCTTTCGTGGGCGCTCAGCACACCCGGACGAATCCGATCGCTGGGCGTGGCGTGGAGTGGATCGATGCTCGCGCGGCGGCTCGCAATGTAGTAGGGGTCGAGCAGCTTGCGCACCGGCACCTGATAAAAGTCGGGATCTCCGAAATATTCGCTGCGATCGGCGTAGGAACGCCGCATCACTTCAGCGACGTAATGGATGGAAGCAGCCGAGCCGGCGCCGGTCTTCTCGTAACCCGAGCCTTCCAGCATGCCAAGCATCTGCAACACTCCGACGCCGCCCGCGCTGGGAGGAGGCGCGGTGATGATCTCGTCGCCGCGATAGCGCCCGCGCAAAGGTTCCTGCTCCACGGCCTGATAAGCCTTCAAGTCCGCGAGGGTGATCAAGCCTCCATGCGACGCCATGGCAGCCGCCAGTTTCTGGGCCGTCTCACCTTCGTAAAAATCGCGCGCGCCGCGATCGCGAATGCGTTTCAGCGTGGCAGCCAGATGGGACTGGATCAGCTTGTCGCCATAGCGCGCGCCCAGGAAAATCCGCTTTGATTCCGGAAACTGCGAGAGAAGCTTGGAGTCGCTCTCCAGCGATGTGGAGAGGGCGTAGGAGACGGGAAAACCTTCGGTCGCGAGCTTCACCGCCGGGTCCACCAACTCGGCCCACGGCTTATGTCCGTACTTCTGGTGCGCCAGCTCCAGACCTCGTACCGTGCCGGGCACACCGGCGGCGCGCCATCCAACCAAGCTGTCGGCGGTGACGTTGCCCTGAGCGTCCAGATACATGTTTCGAGTGGCGGCTAGCGGGGCTTTCTCGCGAAAGTCGATAAAAGTTGTCCGGCCATCGGCGAAGCGGGCCAGCAAGAATCCGCCGCCAGCGATGTTTCCAGCGACCGGATGGGTGACTGACAGTGCGAAAGCGACAGCCACGGCGGCGTCGATGGCGTTTCCGCCCGATTGGAGCACTCGCAAGCCGGCGTCCGCGGCCAGAGGCTCCTGGGCCACCACCATGGCGTGCCGCGCATGTTCCGGCTGCCGGGCGAAAAGACTGACGGACAGAAGCAACGCGCAAGCGATTTTGGTTTGGGCGGGTGTTCGCATGGACACTTCGATTCTACCGTGAGGCAGGCGTGTCACACGGTGGAAAGGCGATGCTGCCGGTCGCGATGATATTGCGCCAGCGCCGAATTGGCTGAGTCCACCGTCTCCAGCTCCTGAGCGATTTGTTCCAAGTCGCGTCCGCGAACCGCGGCGTACATCTCGTCCTCGCCGATGCGGGTGTAGACGCGATTGCCGATGCAGCCAGCGCTGGTGACCATCCCGTGGGCGAGGGCCGCCGGGATCGCCATGCAGGTGGGACGCGCCAGTAGCGGGAGCTTGGAAAAGACACCGGCACGAATGGCCGCTTCTTCCAGGAGCATGAGCTTGCTCGCAGCCGCCACAAAGAGCACGACGTCTGGATCCACGGGCGTATCGCCCAGCGGCGCGAACATAATGTTCTTGGGCGATTCGGGGAGAACCGGGATGCCCGGCACCTCCTCCATCTTCAGGTAGCCCAGGCTGATCATGGTTTCGAGAACAGCCGGCAGCTCGCCGGCGCGGTCCTCGGGCAGCGGAATATTGTGCGTGTACGATCCGATGGGGCAATTGTAATGATCCGAAGGCAGAGTGGCGAAAGTTCGCCCCTCCGCGGCCAGCCGCCAAAAGCTGCACCCGGCGGGTTCGGAGCCCGAGAACTTCTCCGTACCGCGGGGGACCTCGGCATGGAAAGCAACCGCAACGGGCCGCCGCTTCAGATGGAGAACTTGCTGGAACCGACTTTCGAGAGCTTGGTAGTTAGGCATGCAAACTCTTATCTTGGCACGCCCCGGCTTGCCGCATGCAAGAATCAGATGGGATGTCTTCGGCCGCGAAAACGCTCACAGCCCGGCAGTTTTTTTCCAAGCACGGCTTGCTGTCGCAATGGCATCCGCGCTACGAGTTCCGGCAGGGGCAACTTGAGATGGCGGAGGCCGTGGAGGCAGCGCTGGCGGAGAAGAAGCACCTGCTGGTGGATGCCGGGACCGGCACCGGCAAGACTCTCGCGTATCTGGTGCCAGCTCTGCTTTCGGGCAAACGCGTAGTGGTTTCCACCGGCACGAAGAACCTGCAGGAGCAGTTGTTCTACAAGGACATTCCGTTCTTGCAGCAGCATTTCGACCGGCCGCTCCAGGTTTGTTACATGAAGGGCCGCGCTAATTTCGCCTGCCGGCAGAAGATCTACGACGCCGAGCGCGAGCCCATGCTGAGCGGCCTGGAAGAGGTGGCCGATTTTCAAACCATCCGTGAGTGGGAGAAAACCACCGCCACGGGCGACCGTTCCGAGATCAAGACGCTGCCAGAATCCAGCACGGCTTGGCAAAAGCTGGATGCTCGGCGCGACCTGTGCACGGGCCAGAAGTGCCAGCAGTTCGAGCGCTGCTTTCTCACGGAAATGCATCGCCGCGCGCACGAGAGCGACATCATCATCGTGAATCATCACCTGTTCTTCGCGGATCTGGCGGTGAAGGACGATGACTTTGGCGGCATCATCCCGGAGTACGCCGCGGTGGTGTTCGACGAGGCGCACGAAATCGAAGACGTGGCTGGGAAATACTTCGGCGCGGGCGTGAGCAACTACCAATTCCAGGAGCTGACGCGCGACATCGCCGTGGTTTCGCGAGCCAAACAGTTCGGGTCGGGCGAGCTGGATCGAGTGCTGGACACGCTGGACGATCGGGCACAGCAGTTTTTCCTGCTGTTCGGCGAGACTGAAGGGCGGGTCGCGTTCAAGGGCCACGCGGCTTTCTTTGAGCAGCACGGTGAAGCGCTGGAGGAGCTGCAACTGGCGCTGGAGCTGATCACGACGCAGTTGCAACTGGTGAAGAACGCGCCCGAAGAAGTGGTTCCGCTGTTTCGCCGCGCGCAGGAGCTGCAGCAGCATCTGGAATTTTGGCACAAGGGCGCAGACCGCTCGTACGTGTACTGGGTGGAGCGCCGCGGACGCGGTTGTTTTCTACAGGCCACGCCCATCGATGTGTCATCCATTCTCGAGGAGAAGCTGTTTGATGTGCTGGACACGGTGATCCTGACATCGGCGACGCTCGCGGTGGGCGAGACGTTCGAATTCACCGAGCGGCGCCTGGGCATCCGCCACACGCGATCGCTGGTGGTCCCGAGCCACTTCGAATACGCCAAGCAAGCGCTGCTGTACGTGCCGCAGCACCTGCCCGATCCCCGATCGCCCGCGTTTCCCCGTTCGGCGGCCGAGGAAATCACGCGCATCCTGCGCCACACCCAGGGCCGCGCGTTCGTACTGTTCACCAGCTACCAGCAGATGCGCATGGTGTACGATCGCGTGTCGCTCGATATCGATTACCCGACGCTGATGCAGGGCACCGGTCCGCGCAACGCGTTGTTGGACGAGTTTCGCGCCACGCCGCACTGTGTTTTGTTCGCCACGTCATCGTTTTGGCAAGGAGTGGACGTGCAGGGCGATCAATTGAGCTGTGTGATTATCGACAAACTGCCGTTTGCGGTGCCGAGCGATCCGGTGGTGGAAGCGCGTATCGAGCGCATCCGCGAGGAGGGCGGGAATCCGTTCTACGATTACCAGATCCCCCAGGCCGCGCTGGCGCTGAAGCAAGGCTTCGGGCGGCTGATCCGCAGCAAGACCGACCGCGGGGTGCTGGTTTTGCTGGATAATCGTATAACGAAGCAGCGTTACGGTCAGGTGTTTTTCGACAGCCTGCCGCCGTATGGCTTCACTACCGAACTGAACGCCGTGGAGAAATTTTTCGATGTTTGAAGTTACCGTGGAACAGACTTTCGCCGCCGGGCACGCCCTGCGCAATTACCATGGCAAGTGTGAAGACGTGCATGGGCACAACTATCGCGTGCGAGTGACGGTGGAGGGCGAGCAACTGGATGCGACCGGCCTGCTGGTGGATTTTCTGGAGGTGAACCGGCTGATCGGCGGCGCCGTCGGGTACTTGGACCATCGTTTCATCAACGATCTGCCGCCATTTGACGAGATCAATCCTTCAGCGGAGAACATCGCGAAGTATTTTTACGACCGGATCAGCGTGGGATTAAAGAACGAGGTTCCGGTGCATATCTCGGCGATCCAGGTATGGGAAACGGACACCAGTTCGGCGATTTACCGGCCGTAGGTGTTAACTGCGGAGCCGGACCGGGGGTCCAGCGCGGACGAGGGCGTCGCGCGAAGACGCGTCCGCCCCACCTTTCTCATCAGCGCCCGAAGTAATCGGCGTTGAGCTTGGTGAAGCTGCCCCATTTTTCGGGCAGATCGTCGAGCGCGAAGATCGCCGATACCGGGCACACGGGCACACAGGCTCCGCAATCAATGCACTCCACCGGGTCGATATAAATCATGTTGTGCTCGGCGAAGTTGGGCGCGTCCTTTTTGGGGTGGATGCAATCGACCGGGCAGGCATCAATACAGGCCGTGTCCTTCGTGCCGATGCAAGGTTCTGCAATAACGTAAGCCATCGTTTCTCCAGGGGCGCGGCCTCAAGACGGGCTGCGTGTGGGGTAATCCACATTATAGCTTGAGAGCCATTTTGGCCATGCGGATCGGGTCGAAATGGCTGATTTACGCGCTAGATGGAAGAAATCCGGGGGCGGCGCGCGCCATGCTATGCTTCCCACAGATGGCCACCAAAGCGCAGATTACGGCCGAGCAGTACCTGCACATGACGTTCGAACACGATGCCGAGTTCGTCCACGGCGAGATTGTCGAGCGCAGCATGCCAGATAAGGTTCATTCCACCATACAGTTCCTCATCCTCATGGCGATTGGTCGTTTGATCCAATCCCATCCGTTGTTCCCCTATCCGGAACTCCGCTTACGTTTGGAACCCAGGGTTTACCGGATTCCAGACATTACCGTCTACGGTGGCCAAAGTCCACATGAAGACGTACCTTCAACGCCTCCCTTGCTGGTGATCGAAATCTTGTCCAAGGACGACCGCTATCACGACCTCATGCAGAAGCTCGAGGAATACCGCGTCTGGGGTGTTCCTAACATCTGGGTGGTCGATCCTCTGGCCAAGCGGCTCGCAAAGTTTACGGAGTCTGGACTTGGGTACGTTTCCTCGCTCGCTCTGGCCGAATATCCTCTCGAGCTAACGCCAAGCAGCCTATTTTCCGATCTCTAGACGAGAAGAGAGAATCTCGACACATGATCCCCAAAGTGCGCAAAGCAGTCTTCCCCGCCGCAGGACTGGGCACACGATTTCTTCCCGCTACCAAGGCGCAGCCCAAAGAGATGCTGCCGCTGGTGGACAAGCCGCTTATTCAGTACGGCGTCGAAGAATGCATTCACTCCGGCATCCAAAACATCATCATCGTGACGGGACGCGGGAAGTCCGCCATTGAGGATCACTTCGACGTCAGCTTTGAGTTGGAGCAGACTCTGGAGGCCAAGAACAAGAAGGAGCTGCTGAAGATTGTCCGCGACGTCTCCGACATGATCGACGTCTCCTACGTTCGGCAGAAGGAAGCGCTGGGACTTGGCCACGCGGTGCTGCGCGCGAAGGAATTGGTCGGCAACGAACCGTTCGCGGTGGTTCTCTCCGATGACGTGATCGATTCCGAGAACCCATGCATCCGCCAGTTGCTGGACGTCTACGAGTTCTACGGAGCTTCCGTGGTGGCGCTGATGGAAGTGCCTGGCGATGCCATCTCCGCTTATGGCGCCGTGGACGCCGAGCCAGTCTCGCACAATTCCGGCAAGGACCGGCTGTTCCGCATCCGCAACATGGTGGAGAAGCCGAAGCCATCGGAAGCGCCATCGAACCTGGCCATTATCGGCCGCTACGTGCTGACGCCCGAGGTGTTCCAGTCCATCGAAGCTATCGAACCGGGCAGCGGCGGCGAGCTCCAGCTCACGGACGCGCTGAAGCACCTGCTGCGCAACCGGCCGATCTATGGCTTTCGTTTTGAAGGCACGCGCTACGATGCCGGCGACAAGCTGGGTTTTCTCAAGGCCACGGTGGAGTTCGCGCTGCGCCGCCATGACCTGGGTGGTCCGTTCCGCGAATATCTGAAGCAGCTCAAGCTGTGAGCAAGCTCCAGGACAAGGTCGCGATCGTTACCGGCGCCAGCCGCGGCATCGGGCGATCCATCGCCGAGGTGTTCGCTCGCGAAGGTGCATCGGTGGTCATCTGCGGCCGGAAGCAGGAGACTCTCGATCAGGTGGCTCATGAAGTAGCTGGCCGCATTGTTCCGATGGCCTGCCACGTGGGACGCCTCGAAGATCTGGAGCGCCTGGTGGATCGCACGACGCGCGAATTCGGCCGCATCGACATCCTGGTGAACAACGCGGGCACGAATATCGCGCAGGGCCCCGCGATCGAAATGACGGACATCCAATTCGACAAGATGGTGGAGATCAATCTCAAGAGCACATTCCGCCTCACCCGTTTAGTTGCCCCGGGGATGTGCACGCGGGGGTCTGGATCCATCATCAACATCACTTCGATCGCGGGCCTTCGGCCGCAATTCCACAGTTTGCTGTACAGCATGACCAAAGCGGCGCTGAATATGATGACGCAGTCCTACGCGCTGGAGCTGGGGCCGCGTGGCGTGCGCGTCAACTCGATCGCGCCGGGGTTGGTGGAAACCACCTTGAGCGAGTACTACTGGAAAGACGAAGCGCGCTTCCAGCCGCTGATGGAATGGCAGCCGCTCAAGCATCTGGGGCAGCCGCGCGAGATCGCGGAAATCGCGCTCCTGCTGGCCAGCGACGATTCGTCGTTCATGACTGGCCAGACCGTGGTGGTGGACGGCGGGCGCTTGTTATCCTCAATGTAAATGCTCCGGAAGCTGATTCCCGCAGGTTTGGTGGCTGTCATGGCGGTGGCCAGCGTCGTCACCGACGTTCAGACGGCCATGTCGCGCGGCAATTTCCCGCTGGCCGAAGCGATGCTTCAAAGCTATCGGACGCAGCACGGCACGACGCCGGAATTTATCGAGGCGCTGTCGTGGCTGGCGCGTGGCGACCTGATGACCCGGCAGTTCGATAAGGCGGATGCCCGCGCCAAGGAGGCGGAGCAGCTGGCTGTTCAGGGGCTGGCCGCCCGTCACCTAGATGCCGAACCGCATTTGCCGATCGCTCTCGGCGCGGCGATCGAGGTGGAGGCGCAGGTCCTGACTGCGAATGGGGACCGCGCGGGCGCACTGGCGCTGCTGCGTAAGGATCTGGCGGCGTACCGAGCCACGTCAATTCGTACGCGCATCCAGAAGAACATCAATCTGCTCGCGCTGGAAGGCAGGCCCGCGCCGGCCCTGGAGGAGAGCGAATACCTGGGGGCAAAGCCCGCGCCGCTAGCCGCGCTGCGGGGGAAACCGGTCCTGCTATTCTTCTGGGCGCACTGGTGTCCAGACTGCAAGCAGGAGGAGCATATTCTGGCGGAGATTGCGCGCGAGTACGGGGCGAAAGGTCTAGTGATGGTGGCGCCGACGCAGCGCTACGGCTATGTGGCGAGCGGCGAGGAAGCGGGGCCGGCGGACGAGCTGAAGTACATCGAGCAGATTCGCCATCAGTATTACGGGGACCTGCTGAATGTGCCAGCGCCGGTGAGCGAAGCCAACTTTCGCAACTACGGGGCCAGCACCACGCCCACGCTGGTTTTGATCGACCGGAGCGGCATCGTGCGGCTGTATCATCCGGGGGCGATGACGCTCGAAGAACTGCGCGCGGCGTTGAACAAGGTAGGGTGAAGCATGGCCGCAGGCAATAAAAAAGGCCCCGATCACTCGGGGCCGATTGCATGAACCCTAAACTACTGCGAGCCCTCTCGGGGCGCCAAGGTCTTACTTCTTTTTCTTGGCGGGCGCTTTCTTAGCGGCCTTCTTCGCAGCCTTCTTAGTTGCGTTCTTCATCGATTGATTCTCCCTAAC
>Ga0209415_10004371_pt1 | contig 25914 bp, 26 predicted proteins | sample PeaSoiSIISIP2007_FD_187696 | JGI IMG/M metagenome (GOLD analysis project Ga0209415, IMG submission 187696) | Peat soil microbial communities from Weissenstadt, Germany - SII-SIP-2007 (SPAdes) (version 2) | ecosystem: Environmental > Terrestrial > Soil > Wetlands > Peat | place: Germany... | reverse complement strand
AAGGCAACCCTCCGCGAGGACCTGGGGGCGGAAAGCATTGATTTCCTGGACATCGTTTTCCGCCTCGAAAAGGCATTCACCACCGATCCAGCCAAGCCGTTCAAAATCCCCCGCGGCGAGCTTTTTCCCGACGATCTGCCCACCCTGATGAACGACGAGAAATATGTCAAGGACGGCAAGATCACCGCCGAGGGACTTCTCGAGTTGAAGAAGCGGATGCCGTTTTCCGATTTCACCAAATTCGATAATAACCCGTCGATGGAGACGGCAAGTTCGCTTTTGAACGTCGATACGATCGTGGGATACATTCAGTCGAAAATCGGTCATTAGTCACCGGTCATTTGTCAACGGTAAATGCGCTGGATCTGGATAGACAAGTTCGTCGAGTTCACGCCAAAGACTTCGGCCATCGCGATGAAGAACGTCTCGTTGGCCGAAGAGCACTTGCACGATCTTTTCCCGGCCTTTCCGATCATGCCTCACACGCTCATCATCGAGGGAATGGCGCAGACCGCGGGGATTCTCGTCGGAGAGGCCCGCAATTTTTCGGAGAAGGTGATCCTGGCGAAGATCGGCCGGGCGACGTTTCATCGGCTCGTGCGGCCGGGCGACACCCTCTACTATTTCGCCCGAATCGACCAGCTCAACGAAACCGGCGCTTCGATCAGCGGAATCGTTCGCAACGGCCCGCACGCATCCTCCCCGCTCGTCGCCGAAATCGACATGATGTTCAGCCATATCGACAAGAACCTCGCTGGCACCGCCTTTCCGGAACATAATTTCGTCTTTACCGACCAGTTCAAGGATTTGCTCAAGACCTATCGCTCCGGGGCGGACATTCCGTTATAGAAGTGTTATGCGGCGCGTGGTTGTCACCGGCATCGGCATTATTTCCCCCCTGGGAATCGGCAGCAAAGCGCATTGGGAATCGCTGCTGGCCGGCCAGGCGGGCGTGCGGCGAATCACGTCGCTCGATCCCGGCGGATTTGCCACGCACATCGCAGGCGAAGCGCCCGCCTACAAAATCGCTGATTTCGTCCCACGGACATATCGCAAGGCAACCAAGGTCATGGCCCGCGACATCGAATTGGCCATCGTCGCCGCCGATGACGCATTTAAGGTTGCCGGCTTGCAGTCGCACGCCTATACCGAGACTCCCAATTTCGACGGACGGCGATTCGGCTGCAACATCGGCGCGGGCCTCATCAACGCCGAGTTGAATGAGTTGACCGCCGCCATGAACACCGCCCGTTCCCCCACCGAGCCCAATCGCCTCGACATGGCCCGTTGGGGAAAAGACGGCATGACCCAGCTCACGCCCCTTTGGCTATTGAAATATCTGCCCAACATGTTGGCCTGTCACGTCACGATCATTCACCAACTGAAAGGCCCGAGCAACACCATCACCTGCGCCGACGCCAGCAGCCATCTGGCCATCGGCGAAGCCCTCCGCACAATTCAGCGCGGCAATGCCGACCTGGCCATTTGCGGCGGGGCTGAAAGCAAGGTCAACGAAATGGGACTTCTGCGTCACGGGCTGCTCAAGCGTCTCAACGAAACGCACAACGATTCGCCCGCGCAGGCTGTTCGTCCCTTCGACGCCGACGCCGCCGGAACCGTCCTGGCCGAAGGCGGCGGATTGCTCATCCTCGAAGAATATGAAAGGGCGCGCTCCCGCGGGGCCACAATCTACGCCGAACTCGTCGGCTTCGCCGCCACCCAGGACAGTTACAAGGTCACGGAGCCTGATCCGACCGGCCGGAGCTACGCCCGCGCAATCACCGGGGCCTTGAAAGACGCGGGCCTGTCCGTCGCCGACGTCGACCTGCTGATTCCAAACGGTTTGGGAATTCCCCTTCACGACCGTGCCGAACTGGCCGCGCTGAAATTGGCCTTTGGATCGCGTCTGTCGACTGTGCCGATGGCTCTGACCAAAGCCCAGACCGGCAGCCTCGCCGCCGGCAGCGGCGTCGAGGCCGGCACCGCCGCACTGGCGATTCATCACGGAAAAATCCCGCCGTCCGTGAATACAATCAAGCCCATCGACGCCGCCGGATTGAACGTCTCGACCCAAACCCGAGACGCCAAAATCAATGTAAGCCTCAGCAGCGTCTACAGTCTTGGCGGCCAGAATGCGGCGCTGGTGTTCAAACTCGCGTGACATGAACGAGACCGTAATACATGCGAGTAGACTTCCTGCACGATCGCGAAACTGGCCTGCCTCACGTGGAAAGCCACGGGGTAGCAACGTGGGAAGCGGTTGATGTTCTAACGAACTGTGATTTCGTCTATAATGGACGTAAAGGAACGCGTATAGCGGTTGGCCAAACCCGGCACGGACGTTACCTGCGGGTGATCTACCGCACCGACGAACGAGACAATTCGCGTCTCGTTATAACTGCATACGATCTTCCTCCGAAGGCCAAAGCGGCCTTTCGCCGCCGGAGACGCAAATGAACAGAGATCGAAACAAATATCCGCCGGGTATGAATTATAAAAAACTCGCTGCTATCGCCAAATTTTATGATGAGCAAAGCGACGACGATATTGTCGCTGAAATCGAAGCGGCGGCGAACAATAAGCGGACCGTCATGATTCAAGTGCCACGCCGTCTCTTGCCGGAAATCCTCCGGCTTGTTGACAAGCGAAGGAAATCCGCGTGAACCGCGTCGTCATCACCGGGTTGGGCTGGGTCACGCCGATGGGGCATTCCATCGAGGAGGTGTGGAAGCGGCTGCTGGCCGGCGAGTCGGGGATTTCCCGCACCACGATCTTTGATGCGGCCACGTTTCCCACCTCCATTTCGGCCGAGGTGAAGGATTACCGTCTGGCGGATTTCATCGGCGATCCCGGCGCTCACGCCGGCGCGGGCCGCAACACGCAATTTGCTCTGGGCGCGTGCCAGCAGGCCTGGAAGTCGGCCGCTTTGGACAAGGCCCGCCTCGATCTCGACCGCGTGGGAATCTATCTCGGCAGCGGCGAAGGTTCCCTCGATTTCGACGCCTACACCACCGCCGCGCTGGCGGCCTGGAACGCACAGACCGGTACGGTGGACGACGTCAAATGGGCTGAGGTCGCCTTTGAACGCATGAACGTCGTGCGCGAACTTGAGCAGGAACCCAACATGCCGCTCTCTCACCTGGCCCTTCTCACCGGCGCCCGCGGCCCGGCGCTCAATTGCCTCACCGCCTGTGCCGCCAGCACCCAGGCCATCGGCGAAGCCACCGAAATCCTCCGCCGCGGCGACGCCGATGTCATGATCGGCGGCGGCGCACACAGCATGATTCATCCCTTCGGCGTAACGGGATTCAACCGCCTCACCGCCCTCACCACGCAAAACGAAAACCCCGCACGCGCCAGCCGCCCCTTTGACGCCCAACGCGGCGGATTCGTGCTGGGCGAAGGCGCCGGCATGGTTATCCTCGAAACCCTCCAGCACGCCCAGAATCGCCACGCGAGCGTCTTGGCTGAAATCGTCGGATACGGCTCGACCGCCGACGCTTTTCGTATCACCGATCAGCATCCCGAGGGCGAAGGCGCCATCGTCGCCATGAAAGAAGCCCTCGCCGACGCCAGCCTGACTCCCAAGGACATTCAATACATCAACGCTCACGGCACCGGCACGCGCGAAAACGACGGCAACGAAACCGGCGCCATCAAGGCCGTCTTCGGCGACTTCGCCAGGAAATGTCCCGTCAGCAGCATCAAGAGCATGATGGGCCATCTCATCGCCGCCGCCGGCGCCGTCGAGTTGATTTGCTGTGTCCTGGCCATCCGTGACAACGTGCTTCCGCCGACGATGAACCTGGAAAATCCCGATCCCGAATGCGATTTGGATTATGTCCCCAACAAAGCCCGCAATGCGCGAGTTGATGTCGCCATGTCCAACAGCTTCGGTTTCGGCGGCCAAAATGACACGATCATCGTCCGGCGATTTGGCGCGTAATCCCTTCACCAGCGAGCCGACTTCCGTGGAAGGGGCCGCTCTCCGGCTCGAAAGCCCACGGATGGCAATCCGTGGGATTTATTGGGCGATATTCTATTAATCCGGTAGGAATAATTGTATTTTGCGCTACTCGGTGTTATATGTTAAACGTACTGAAATGGGTGCTCAACGCTTGCTATTCTCGCTTGTTGCCCTCTTTGGCCTTTTGGCCGCCTGCGGTAAGAGCCAAACCGAATCCTCGTCAGCTCAGGCACCACCGCCCCTGCCGGAGGTCCGCCTCGGGTACTTTGCCAACGTCACCCACGCCCAGGCGGTGCTGGGGGTCTTCACCGGCGAGTTACAGGCAGCCTTGGGGCCGACTCATCTGGCGACCAAAGTATTCAATGCCGGGCCGGAGCTGATCGAAGCGATGAATGCCGGTGCCGTGGACGTGGGCTATGTGGGTCCCGGACCGGTCCTGGCGGCGCACGTCAACAGCCGGGGGCAGGCCGTTCGCGTCATCAGTGGATCGGCGGCCAATGGCGTGGTCATTGTCGCTTCAAAAGATTCCCAGATTCGCTCCCTATCCGATTTGAAGGGCAAGCGGATCGCCACTCCGCAGCTTGGCAATACTCAGGACGTCTCGGCCCGGCATTACGTCACAGCCGTCCTGGGCCAGCCGGATGCCAGCAACGTCAAGGAAGTCCGCAACAGCGAGCAGAGCGGAATGATGGTCCGCGGCCTCATCGACGCCGCCTGGGTGCCGGAGCCATGGGGAGCGAGGCTCATCAGCGAAACCGGCGCGGTCCTCATCGGCGAGGAAAAAGACCTCTGGCCCGATCAAGAATTTTCCCTGACCGTCGTCGTAACGACACCCGCGTTTCTCGCAGCGCATCCCGAAGTCATTGAGAAGATTCTGTCCGTGCATCACCAGTGGACGCAGCGATTGAACCTCGATCCCCTTCACTACGCCGATCAACTCAACGACGCCCTCGCGGCTCTGGGGAGCAAGAAGCTTCCAGCCGCGGTGATGCGCAGCGCATTGGGACGGACCAAATTCACCGATGATCCCCTGCCCAAGACGTTCTCGACGATGGAGCAATGGTCGCATGCCCTGAAATTCATCAATTCCGCGCCGGAACTTACCGATCTATTTGAAACGGATATCATACGCAAGCTGGCCGGCGCGCAGCCGGCTCCGCAGCCCTAAGCCACCAGGAGAATGTCTTTCAACCCATGTTCTTCAACAACGGCAGATCGACGAATCCGAAAACACCGCCGGCTGCCGGACGGTTGACGCTGGATCGCGTCTGCAAGCGATTCGCCAAGTCCGAGCATGCGGCAATCCAGAACATCACGTTGGATTGCCGCCCAGGCGAGTTCGTGGTGGTGGTGGGACCAAGCGGCAGCGGCAAGAGCACCCTCCTGAACATCGCCGCGGGAATGACCCGCCCGGACAGCGGCAGCGCATCGCTCGACGGCGTTCCCATCACCGCGCCGGGGCCCGAGCGAGCCATGGTCTTTCAGGACCACGGACTATTCCCCTGGCTGACCGCCGCCCAGAACGTCGAATTTGGACTGAAGATGGCCGCCGTCCCGCCCTCGGAGCGATCCGATCGCGTCGCCGACGCCCTGCGGATGGTCCATCTCTCCGGTAGTTCGGAAAAACTCGTGCATGAATTATCCGGCGGAATGCGCCAGCGCGTCGCCATCGCCCGGGCTCTGGTCATGAACCCCGCCGTGTTGCTAATGGATGAGCCTTTCGCCTCGTTGGACGCCCAGACCCGCACCCTCCTGCACCATCAGCTTCAAAACCTCTGGGGTCAAACGCAGAAAACCATTCTGTTCGTGACCCATTCCGTGGGCGAGGCGGTCCGTCTGGCCGACCGCATCATCGTGTTCAACACCCGTCCCGGCCGGATTCGCAAGGAAATATGCGTCGAACTGGCTCATCCCCGTGTTTTCGACAGCCCGGACATCAACGAGCTGGCCAAGCTGGTCCGCAAGGAGATCGAACAAGAGGTCAATCGTGTTAACGCCCTGGCGGCAGAAGATTCGTGGCGGCCTGAAGAGACTGCTGATTTGGGTGCTTCTGCTGACGATTTGGGAAGCGGCATATAGGATCGACGTCCATTGGAAGCCCTTCATCTTCCCCGCGCCCAGCCACGTGCTGGATTCGATGCTGGGCATGCTGGGCATTCCAACCGGATTTGGCGAACGTCTGCATCCCGGCTGGCCCGCGCCTCTCGAAACCGAGCCGAATCAGCCGCCCCTGGCCTGGCGAATCGTTCACAGTCAACTGATCGGCGCCGACATCGTCAGCGCCGTTCGCCTGATTGTCGGATTCTCCATCAGCATCGTGCTCGGCGCCACTCTCGGCACGGCCATGTGGCGATGGTCGGCGCTTGACGAATTTCTTCGCCCGGCGTTTCTCGGATTGCAAACGCTCCCCAGCGTCTGCTGGGTGCCTCTGGCCGTTCTGGTCTTCGGATTGAACGAGACCGGAATCCTGTTCGTGCTGGTGATGGGCAGCACGTTCGGCATCTCGATTTCCATGCGTGACGGCCTGCAGGCCATCCCGCCCCTCTATCGTCGGGCCGGTTTGATGATGGGCGCCCACGGCTGGCGGCTCTACCGTTACGTTCTGTTCCCCGCCAGTCTCCCCGCATTGGCCAGCAGCCTGCGTCAGGGTTTCAGCTTCGCCTGGCGCTCGCTGATGGGAGCCGAGTTGATCCTCGCCGCCGACCGCCAGGGTCTGGGATTCCTGCTGGCAATGGGCCGCGACAACGAACTGATTTCCCAGGTCGTCGCCATCATGATCGTGATGGTCATCATCGGCATGCTAGCCGACCGCCTGGCGTTCGCGCCCCTCGAAAAACGCGTGCATAATCGCTTTGGATTAGGCACGGCGGGATGACCGGCGCCGCCCTCCCCCAAAGCCGCGGGATGTTCATCCCGCGGGAATTACGCCGCATCCGCCACGATCCGCATTACCGGCTTTTCTCCCGCGCTCGACCGATATTCCGGCACGCACCGGCCCAGAACCTCCACGATTTGCCGATGGCTCGCCCCGGTTACACAACTCAGGTTTTCCATCATCTGTTCCACCTGCTCAGGCATCGCTCGCGGAAGTTGCCAGACGCGGATTTTCGCATGGCTCGTCGGCCGCGTTTGCTCATCAGCGCAGGCCAGTTCCTCGTAGAGTTTTTCCCCCGGCCGGATGCCCGAGAATTCGATGGCGATGTCCTTCCCCGGCTTGAGACCCTCACGTCGGATCATTTCCCGGGCGAGGGAGAGAATTTTCATCGGCTTGCCCATGTCGAGGATGAAGATTTCCCCGCCGCGGCCGATCGCGCCCGCCTGCATGACGAGCTGGCTGGCCTCGGCAATCGTCATGAAATAACGTTTCATCTCAGGGTGGGTCACGGTGACGGGCCCGCCCGCTTCGATTTGCTTGCGGAAAATCGGCACCACGCTGCCGCTGCTGCCCAACACGTTTCCGAACCGCACAGCGACGAACCGCGTGCGGCAATCCTGGGTGTTCAGAGATTGGATATACAACTCGGCGCAGCGCTTGGTCGCCCCCATGACGCTGCTGGGATTCACCGCCTTGTCCGTGCTGACCATCACGAACGCCGCGGCGCCGCTGGCGCGCGCGGCGTCGGCGACCGTTCTCGTGCCGAACACGTTGTTCTTGATCGCCTCGCCAGGATTGATCTCCATCATCGGAACGTGCTTATGCGCGGCGCAGTGGAAAATCACCTGGGGTTGAAGCTGCTCGAAAACCTGCGCGATTCGCCGCCCATCGCCGATGTCGGCTATCACCGGGACCATTTCCGCCCCCACCCATCGATGCCGAAGTTCGCGGTCGATCTCGAAGAGACTATTCTCGGCCTGATCCAGAAGGATCATGCGCCGCGGGCAGAACTTCATCGATTGCCGGCAGATTTCCGAGCCGATACTCCCGCCGGCGCCGGTGACCAGGACGTCCTTGCCCGCCAGGAATCGCTGTAACTCCGGCGTGTCCAGGCTCACCGGCCTGCGGCCGAGCAGATTGTCCAAATCCGAACTGTGGGAGTCCTTACGCCGGGGTTTGGGCAGCAGAGCGCGCGGTTTCTTCGGTCCGCTTGAGGGCATGGCGATATGCATCAATTATCGGCAAAAAGGATGACTGCCGATTAGATATTCTCGGACGTTGACATACAATCGCCCGCATGCCTGTCCGATGGATTCGATCGGTTTTTCTACTCACCGCATTGGGATTGGTTGCATGCGGATCGCATTCCGCGCCGCCATCCATTCCGGCGACGGAGCCGACGACCCAATCGGCCCCCGCGCCCGAGATTTCCACCGGCGCCCCGCCGGCCACGGATGCCGATCCCAAGGATACGCTGCCGTATCTGGCCAGCGATGCCTTGCAGGGCCGGGGCGTGGGCTTGCCGGGGCTTGATGCCGCCGCACAGTTCATCGCCGGGGAATTCGCCGCCGACGGCCTGCGGCCCCTGCCAGGCGAGACGGATTTCTTCCAGCCGTTTGATTACGCAACTCAGGCCGGCCCAGGCCCCAAAACCGCCTTGGCTATCCGGTCGCAGAACCTGGCGCTCGACACGGATTATTTGCCCATGCGCTTTTCCATCGAAGAACGATTCGCTGGGCCGGCGGTCTTCGTCGGATACGGCGTCAGCGCTCCCGAAGTCGGTTACGACGATTACGACGGCGTGGACGTCAAGGGCAAAGTCGTGATCGCGATGCGTTATGAGCCGATGGACGCGCGAAGCCAAAGCCGGCTGGCAAACTCGGGCGCATCGGGTTGGTCCAATCACGCCACGTTCAGCGCCAAGGCGAAAGCCGCGGCCGATCACGGCGCGGCGGCGCTACTCCTGGTCAATCCGCCGGATTCCGAGGTAGATTCGCTCATCCCCTTTTCCGGCACGTTCGCCGGGCCTTCGACGATTCCGGTTCTCCAAATCAAGCAGTCCGTGGCCAACCGGCTTCTTGCCGCCGCCGGCGCGGCCGATTTGAAGACGCTGCGGGATCAGATCGACGCATCGTTCAAACCGCGGTCCATGGAACTCAGGGACCAGACCGTTTCCGGCGAGGTGCAGATTGAATCCATGACCGCCCACGTAAAGAACGTGATGGCCGCCCTGCCCGGAACAGGCCCCGCCGCCGATGAGTTTGTGGTGGTAGGCGCCCATTACGATCACCTGGGCTTGGGACGCCTGGGCGGCATGTTCGGTCCCCCGGGCAGCATCTATCACGGCGCGGACGACAACGCATCGGGCACATCCACCGTCCTGGAGTTGGCCTCGCGCCTGGCGCACGCCCCGCCGCCGCCGAGGACGATCATTTTCATCTGTTTCACCGCCGAAGAGGAAGGGTTGATCGGCTCGCAGTATTTCATCAAGCATCCCCCGGTATCGCTGGACAAAATCGTCGCCATGGTCAACCTGGACATGGTCGGGCGGATTCGCCAGCAGACGCTTTACATCGGCGGGCAGGGCACGGCCAAGGATTTTGACGCGATCCTCTCGCAGGCGGACATGGATTCGCCCCTGAAGCTCAAGAGCATCGGGCGCGGCGGAATGGGGCCGAGCGATCACATGTCCTTCGCCCAGCGCCGTATCCCGGTCATGTTCTTTTTCAGCGGAATCCATGCCGACTATCACCGCCCCACCGACGTGGCCGAGAAGATCAACTGGGAGGGCATCGGCGAGGTCGCGGATTTCACCGCCAAGGTGCTGGCCGGACTGACCAAAATGCCGCGCGATCCCTACCTCGTGGAGGCGGATAAGGATTCGATGCACCTCTTCGGCAGCCCGGATTTCGGAGCCGGTCCGGCGCGCCGCGTGATCCTCGGCGTAATCCCCGATTACGCCTCGCAGGAATCACGCATCGGCGTTCTGATTTCCGGAACTACCCCCGGCACCCCCGCCGATGCCGCCGGCTTGCGAGAGGGAGATCTCCTCGTGCAGTTCGGCACGCAAAAACTGGAAAACCTCATGGACCTGACCCAGGCCCTGGCCAGTTGCAAACCCGGAGACAGGGTCACCATCAAACTCATTCGCGGAACACAAACCCTCTCCTTCGACGTGACCCTCGCCGAACGAAAAGGATAGAAACCGACATGCCCGCCCAATCAACCAACATCGGAATCGTCATCGTGGATCACGGCTCCCGGCTTGCCGAGAGCAATCGCATGCTCGAGGAATTGGCGTCGCTCTTTGCAACGCGATTTGCAAAAGAATACTCCGTCGTGGAGCCGGCCCACATGGAAATCGCCGAGCCGTCGATCGCGACCGCTTTCGACCGTTGCGTCCAACGCGGCGCCAAGCGCGTCGTCGTTTGTCCATTTTTCCTCGGCCCGGGAAAACACTGGACTCAGGACATCCCCCGGCTGACTGCCAACGCCGCGGCGAAACATCCCGGCGTGGCCTATCATGTCACCCAGATGCTGGGCATCGACGACCTGATCCTCGATCTGCTGCACAAGCGCGTCCAGCACTGCCTGGGAAGCGAATACGAATGCGAAAATTGCCGCGGCACCCCCAGGGCCGGCTGAGAAACGCCCCCAACTGGAAGCTCGCATCACCATCATTCCCTATAATGCTCCAATGCCCAGTTCCCTATCCGCCCCCATCGACCCCGCCGTTCGAATCGGACACGTCCACCTGAAGGTTTCCGATCTGGACCGTTCGCTCGCCTTCTATTGCGGCGTTCTCGGATTCCAACTCACCCAGCGCATGGGCCACGGCGCCGCGTTCATATCCGCCGGCGGTTATCACCATCACATCGGCCTGAACACCTGGGAAAGCCTCGGCGCTTCCCCGCCGCCGGCACGTTCGACCGGCCTCTATCATTTGGCGATTCTCTACCCCACCCGCCCCCTGCTTGCCGATGCCCTCCGCCGCCTCATCGCCGCTGGAATTTCCCTCGATGGGGCCGCGGATCACGGCGTCAGCGAGGCGCTCTATCTCCGCGACCCCGACGCCAACTGGCTGGAGCTTTATTGGGATCGCCCCCCCGCCCAATGGCCGCGAACGTCCAGCGGCACCCTCGCCATGTTCACCCGGGAATTGAATTTGGACGATTTGTTGGCCGCCGCCCCACCGGCAACCGCGTGATCGCTCAGCGCTCGCCCCGCCGCATCTTCGGATCGGGGATCCAGGCCCATGACCCAAGGATACCACTTTCATTGCCGATCGGATTATTCCCCCACTTCCGCCGTACCCGCCGAGCCTCCCGCACTCGATCCAGCATCGTCAATGACCGAGGTTTCCATCGCCGGCACCGCCGCCCTGCCGATCCCGGCGGCCATCAGCCGATGCGCAAATCCTTCCGCCTGATCGACCTCCCCGTGAACGATCCAGCCCGCGGTTTGCTTTCCAAGCGTCGGCTTGAGAAATCGCAGCAACTCGTCCCCGTCCGCGTGGGCACTGAGGCCGTGAATGGTGCGGACTTGGCACTTCACGTCGTACCAGCGGTCGAGTACCCGCACGCGCTTTTGTCCAGCCTGCAATCGCCGGCCCAAGGTATCCGATGGAATATAACCCGTGAAGACCACCAGATTGTCCGGGTTTTCAATCCCCAGCGAAAGATGGTGAAGAATTCGCCCAAACTCGCAGGTCGGGCTGGAAGCGATGATGACGCAAGCGCCGGCCTGGCTATTGATCTTCTTGCTGTCGGCTGGAGAGGAAGCGAACGTGACGCGCGACATCCCGAAGAGATCACCCTTTCCGATGGCCTGCCGGGTTTCATCGTCGTAACACTCCGGGAACTGGCTGTGGATTTTGCTGATCTCCACGCCCATCGGGCTATCCACGAAGATCGGAATCTCCGGGATTTGCTTCTCCTGAATGTATCGCTGGATATACCAAAGAACGGTTTGCGTCCGGCCGACCGCGTAGCTCGGCAGCATCAGCCGGCTCTTACGCCCAATGCAGAATTTCACCGCGTCCAAAAGCTGCGGGCCCACTTGCTCCATCGGCGCGTGCTTCGCATTTCCGTAGGTGCTTTCCGTAATGACATACTCCGCCGGAGTTAGAACCGTCTGGGGATCGCGGAGGATCGGCGTGTCGTATCGGCCGATATCGCCCGTAAACAGCACGGACCGCGATCGGCCGCCTTCCGTCCATTCGATCAGAACGTACGCCGAGCCGAGAATGTGCCCGGCGTCGAAAAACGTAAAGCTGACGCCCTTTCCCAGATCCGTTTTCGCCCCGTAGGCAACTCGCCGCACCAGATTCAAAACCGCCGGAATATCCTGCGGCCTATATAGCGGCGTCAACGCCTGTTCGCGCGAGCGGCGGTTCAAGTACTCGATGTTTTCCATCTGAATCATCGCCGAATCATTCAGAACGATGCGCGCCACTTCCGCCGTGGCGGGCGTGCAATAGATCGGGCCCTTAAACCCCGCGCGCGTGACCACCGGCAGCTTCCCGCAATGGTCCAGGTGCCCGTGTGACAGAATGATTGCATCGGCCGTTTTAACTTCGGCTGGAAGACCTTCGTTGATTCGCCGAGCCTCGTCGCGCGAGCCCTGGTACAAGCCCATATCCAGGAAAATTCGCAACCCGTTCATTTCCAGCAGGTGGCTCGATCCCGTAACAGTGCGGTCGGCGCCGCAGAATTGGATGCGCATAAAGAGGAGTCTATCAGACGCCGTCGGCTCGGACGAATGCGAACGGCGATCGGTTTGAGTAGCATACGCGGATGCAACTGGGCATCGACATCGGCGGGACATCGGTGAAGGCCGCGGGCGTCGAAAACGGCCGCTGTCTTTGGACCGGCCAGAGTGGGTTCTACGCCAAGCCGACGACTGAAGAACTGCGTACGGCCATTCGAATGGCCGCCGGCGGCCGCGCCACTAATGTCCAGGCTATCGGGCTTTGCGTGCCGGGTTTGTTCGATGCCAACGAGCGGAAGATCACCGAGGCCTTCAATGTGCCGGGGCTGGTGGGGATTCCGCTGGACCGTATGGTGCCCCAGTCGCTGAATTTGCCGATGGGCAACCCGGCGAGCATTTGCAACGACGCCCAGGCCGCGGCGTTCGACGTCTTCCAATCGCGCCGGATTCGCGGCCGGCTTTTGGTGCTGACTCTGGGGACCGGCGTCGGGATCGCCGTCCTGGATGAGGGGCGGCCTCTGTGCGTTGAGGGCGAATCGCCCGGACATATTGGGCAGATCGACGTCTCGATCGCCGGGCACGACGTTGTCGGCCCGGACGGCGGGGCCGGCGGATTGGAAGGATATGTGGGCGTCGCCGCCCTCCGCGCCAATTACGGCCCAGATGTGTCTCCCGCCGTCGCCAAATTCACCGGCGATGAGCCGCCGATGCTGGCGCTGGTACGAGCCATCCGCATCGCACACGCCATCTATCGGCCCGATCATGTCTGCCTGTGCGGAGGAATCGGCATCCGATTGAAACATTTGATTCCCAACTTGCGCGAAAAGATTCAAACCCAGTTGACGAGCCTGGCGCGCGCCGGATGGACGCTGACGACCGGCGACGACGATTTCCACGCCGCGCGCGGAGCGGCGCAGATGGCCAAGAGCGCCTGACCAACCCTCCCCCTCTTTTGCATTTGCGGCGTATTTCGCCAGAATGCCTCGCAGGGAACGATGGCATGTGGTACTTCGCGTATGGATCGAACTTGAATATCCGGGCGGTGACGGAATGGTGCCGGCACTATGGCCATCGGGCTCCCACGCTCAAACCCGGCAAACCCGCGGTGCTGGATAATTACCGCCTCTGTTTCCCCATCTTCAGCGAATACTTCGGCGGCGGAATAGCCGACATCGTTTACGATCCGGGCAAATACGTCGCCGGGGCGCTGTTCGATCTCAGCGAAGCCGACCTGAAGGTGCTCGACGCCAAGGTCGGCCGGAAGCTCGACCCCGCCACCGAAAAGGAAATCGGAATCTACGCCCGCACCACCGTGAAGGTCTCCCCGTTGGGCAAAGGCGAGCCGATCAACGCCATGACTTACCAGGGGGTCTCGGCCGAGAAGTATCACATCCCGCCGACCCAGCATTACATGGAAATGCTCGTCCAAGGCGCCTACGGCTTCGGGCTGTCGATGATGTGGATTTCATATTTGCAGAGCTTCAGCACCCAGGTCGGCCGCAAACCCCGCCCCCCCGGCAGCGGCGACGTGGCGGCAAAGTTGTAGTTAGCGTCTAAGTCCTCTTCCGCGCCGTGATCTCCAGATGCCCCGCTCTTGCCGCCGCGGTCGAATCTTTCGCCAGATCGATTTCCGCGCGCAGCAGCCGTTCGAATACCGATTTGTCGCTCAGCAGATGTTTGAACTCGCGCACGGGCAGGATCGTTTTGCCCGTCAGCTTCACGACCTCGAATCCGGATCGCTCGAAAAGCCGGTGCAGCTCCGCGGGCGTGAACGTCGTCAGCTCGAACCGCTCGCCCTCGTCGGCGGTGAGCCATCGCGTCTTGCCGGTTTTTAGGAACGATTCCAAGGCCTCCATGTCGCCCTTCTCCATGTAGTAATCGAATGCCGCCAGCTTGTTGTCGGCGGTGGCGATGACGATGCCCCCGGGCTTGCAGATTCGCCACATCTCGCGCGCGGCCCGCGGCGGATCGGTGCAGATCGACAGAGGATCGCCCATGGCCAGCACCAGCTCAAACCGGTTGGGTTCAATCGCCGAGAGATCGACAATGTCCGCAACCAGCAACGTGGCCCTCCGGGCCTTGGCGCCGAGCGCCGGCAGCTTCGCCCGAGTCTGTTCAATCATCGCGGCCGAATGATCGACGAACGTCGTCGCCAAGCCGCTCTTGAGCAGCTTCAGCCCCCACTTGCCCGTCCCGCAGCCAAGATCGCAGCATTCCGCCTGCGTGTCGCTCGGCAAATACGGCCTGATTGCCTGCCATGTCAGCCGGTCATGGAATTCCCAATACGGATCGTCATAAATGCCGTCGTACCGGCGGGCCACCCGATCGTGATATCGGCGGGATGCGTCGTTGGATGAACGGCGATGTTTCATGGCGTATGCGCGGTCAAGCTTCCCGTTGGCGGAATGCACCCGCACTCCGGGCACCTGTCCGGCGTGGCCCGCAGGTCGTATCCACAGTTCGGGCATCGCCCCTCCAACACGGCGATCCTCCTGCAGATCACGTGCCTGCTGATCAAAGCCTCCGTTAGGAGCATCAGTCCCAACAGCATTGCCATTGAAATGCCGAGCGGATGAAACGCGAAGTGGGGAAATCGCTTAGCGTATCCGTTTGAGTAGCGCCACAATTCCACCGTCATGCCGATACCACAGACGAGTGCAAAAATTGCGGTTCCAAGAGTAATTCGCCACGCCCACTGCGATTTGAATTTGAGTGGGACCAGGGCCACGATAAGCGAGAGTATCGGAATTGCTATTGTGATTCTGTCGAAGGTATCCCAGAGGGAAACTTCGTCTACCGACCTGAAATTAACAGCGAAAGCCATGGGCACGAAAAGCAACACGGTCCCCACCGCGGCAATCGCCACCGCCAGCGCGACCAGGAGTTGTAACTTCTCCGATCTGATCGACGTAATGTAACGCGCGGTGTGTGCCTGTGCATCGGAATAGCCGGATGGGGTATCATCTTCTTCATGGACATCGCGAAAAAATTGGCGGAATTGGGCTGGGCGCTTCCGGAAGCCCCCCAGCCCGTGGGCGCTTACGTTCCGGCGGTGGTCACCGGGAATCTTCTTTTCATCAGCGGCCAACTTCCCACCTCGAGCGGCAAGCTGCTCGCCGAGGGAAGCGTTCCGTCGGCCGTGACCGTCGAATTGGCAAAGAAGGCGGCGGCGCAATGCGCGGTCAATGCCCTGGCGATCGCCGGCGGCGAACTGGGCGGTCAGTGGGACCGTCTCGTTCGCGTGGTGCGCATCGGCGTGTTCGTTCAATGCGAAGCCGGATTTCGCGATCACGCCAAGGTCGCCAACGGCGCCAGCGAGCTTCTGCAAGCCGTGCTGGGCGAATCGGGCCGCCACGCCCGCGCCGCCGTCGGCGCCAATGCGCTGCCGCTCAACGCCGCCGTCGAGGCTGAATTTCTGTTTGAAATCCGGTGATGGATCAGCGCTTTAGTGAACAGGCTGCGTCGTCGCGCCCACTTTCCGCGCCAGTGCGGACTGTTCCCTATATTGCTCCGCGTATTTCCGCATGATCGCGATGTTCTCCTGCGGAACGTTCTTGATCATGCCCCTGGCGGTTTCCGTCAGTTTCTTGCGCGTCTGCGCCAACTTCGCCCTTTCCAGTTGGATGCCGCTGATAGCCTTCATGGCGGCGGCAATGCCGGCGTCGTTGTCCGATTTCGCTGCCGCCTTCTCGTCTTCCGTGACCGGAATTTCCGGATGCGCCGCCCGCTGGCCGGCCGCCTCGGCGCGGGCCTGGGCCTCGGCCTGGGCCTTCTTCGCCTCGGCTTCCTCGTCGCGTATTTCCTTCGCCGAATCGCGCGCCGCACGCGCCTCATTTTTCTTGTTTTGAACGTATTCCGAGCGATCGTCCACGGACACGTCGGCCGGTGGATCGGCCGCCTGATCGTCGGCGTTTTTCGCGTCGGCATCGTGCTGATTGGCCTCGGCCTCGTCGGCCGCAGCGTCATCGGCGTGCTGTTTGGCCTCGTCCGCGGCGAGTTGCTGGTCGGCCCTGGCGGCTTTCACGGCCGCATCGCGGTCCTCCGCGCTCAACTCCCGCCAGCCGTTGGCCTTCGCTTCCTGATACATCGCCAGCCGGCTGCGCTCCGCCGCCTCCGTCGCATCTAATTTCCGTGCCTGAGCGTCGAGTCGGTCCTGGGCCGTTTTCAAGTCCCCATCCAGATACGTCGCCGCCGCCCACGCCTCCGCGGCACGTTGCGCCAACCAGTCGTATTCCTCCTGGCCGAGGTGGTGCCGGTCCAGACACGCTTGGTATCGCATGTCGATGCCCGCTACCGCAGCCAGTTTCGCCTCTGGGGTCTGGGCGGCCGTGGCCTGCCGAAGAATCGCGGCGCTCTCCTCAAGCCATTCCTTTTGCGTATCCAGGAATATCTTGAGTTGAGCCTCGGTAAACTTCTTGTCGGCCGGAACTTGCCATTGGGCCTTGGCCGAATTAACGAACAATAGAGCGAGAACGAGCGAAGCGGCTGTCAAGCGTGGGAGCATATGAATGCAGCAAAACGCAAAACCCCCGCTGCGTCAAGGTGTGGCCCGGCTGTTGCCAGCACGGGGAATTTGCGATATTCGTACCGCCTATCGTGAAAAGGTTATCGGACATCACGTCGATTCGGCGGAAGCTGAAGGAAATCGGTCAATCTCACATCTTACGGTATTACGACACGCTGGACACCGCGATCCGGCAAAACTTCGTCAAGCAGCTTCAGTCCCTGGATCTGCACAATTTGGGGGAATTGGTCGACCAATACGTTCGCGCCAAGCCGACGATTGCGTTGCCGACGAAAATCGAACCCGTCTCGGTCTATCCCCGCTTTGCCGACGCCGGCCGCCAGGCCCTATATGATGCTGCCTGCCGACGTGGCCAGGAATTGCTGGCCGAGGGAAAAGTCGGCGCGTTTCTCGTCGCCGGCGGACAGGGAACGCGCCTGGGATACGACGGTCCAAAGGGTGAATATCCCATCACCCCGGTCAAGAACAAGCCGCTCTTTCAGGTCTTCGCAGAGCAGCTTCTGGCCCGGGGCCGCAAGGCCGGACGGGCGATTCCCTGGTACGTCATGACCAGCGATAACAATGACGTCCAGACTCGGGCGTTCTTCCACAAGTACCACTTCTTTGGATACCCGGAAGACGCCGTTTTCTTCTTTCAACAGGGAATGATGCCGGCATTTTCGATGGACGGAAAGCTCCTCATGGCCGAAAGAGATTCCCTTGCCCTTTCTCCCGACGGGCACGGCGGCAGCCTGCGAGCCCTGGAAAGAAGCGGGGCCTTGGCCGACATGCGCCGCCGCGGAGTGGAACATCTCTCCTACTTCCAGGTGGACAACCCGCTGGTCTATTGCATTGACCCGCTGTTTCTCGGCCTGCACGATCTGACCGGAAGCGAAATGTCCAGCAAGACCGTGCCCAAGGCCCATGCGATGGAGCGCGTCGGTAATTTCGTGGTCGGCGACGAGAACCTCCAGGTGATCGAATACAGCGACATGCCCGAACGGCTCGCCACGCAAACAAACCCCGACGGCTCTTTGCGTTTCAATGCCGGGTCCATCGCGATTCACGCGCTTCGCGTCACCTTCATCCAGCGCCTCAATGAAGGCGGCCGGCTCCGTCTGCCGTGGCATCGAGCCGAAAAGAGGGTTCCCTTCATCGACGACGGCGGCCAAATGGTGAAGCCCGACAAGCCCAACGCCGTCAAGCTGGAACAATTCGTTTTCGACGCCATTCCGCTGGCGAAGAACGCGCTGGTTTACTCCACGGATCGGTCCGAGGAATTTTCGCCGGTCAAGAATGCCGAGGGTCCCGATTCTCCCGAATCCTGCCGCCGCGACCAGATTCGCCGCGCCGCCCGCTGGCTTCGCGAGGCCGGCGTCGAGATCCCCTACCGCGGTCACGAACCCGACGCCAAGATCGAAATCTCGCCCCTCAAGGCCGTTTGCCCGGATGACCTGAAGGGCAAACCGCTCCCCATCCGCCAGATCAAACCTGGCGCGGCGGTTTATCTTGCGAATGAGTGAAACGAAGACTGCCTATTGCCCATTGCCCATTGAAAGAAGAATGGATCGGACTCCTCTTCGCCGTTGCATTTCGTCCGGCAAATGGTAAATTCGTTTTCGATGGGCATGGCTGCCCGTCATCGCTGGGAAAAGGACGTCCCGATGTTGCTCCATCAGCTCATCACAGAGCTTGATCCCCAAATTAATCTTGACGGCATTGTCAATGTCGAAATCCGCGGCATTTGCGAGGATTCCCGCCTCGTGGGGCCGGGTGATCTGTTCATCGCCCGAGCCGGAACGAAAACCGAAGGCGTCAAATTCGTCGGCCAGGCCGTCGAGCGCGGCGCCGCCGCGCTGGTGACGGACGCCTTAGTCGCCGACTGCGCCGTGCCCCAGGTGGTCGTCCCCGATTCCGCCGCCGCCATCGGCGCCATCTCGCAGATTTTTTACAACCATCCGTCACGCCAAATGCGCGTCGTCGGCGTCACGGGCACCAACGGCAAGACCACCACTGCCTATCTCATCCGCCACATCCTGAACAAGTTCAACCTTCGCTGTGGAATGATCGGCACGGTCGAGACGGATGACGGGAAGGATCGGCGCGAAGCGACGATGACCACGCCGGGGGCCATCGAAGGCGCCAAACTTCTGGCGGCAATGCGAGACAACGGCTGCCTCGCTTGCGCCATGGAAGTCTCCAGCCATGCGCTGCATCAGGGCCGCGTGGGATTCGTCCGCTTCGCCGGCGCGGCATTCACCAATCTCACGCGCGATCACCTGGACTATCACGGCCAGATGGAAGATTACGCCGCCGCCAAGGCCCTTCTCTTTCAAATGCTCGACGAGGATGCCGTCGCGGTCGTCAACGCCGAGGACCCCTCGTCGGATCGCATGGTCGCCGGGTGCGAGGCTCGCACCGTGTGGTTTGGATTCGGCCCAGATTCTGACTATCGCGCCACCGATTCGAAGATCACCAGCCAGGGATCGCGATTCATCCTCCACACCCCCGATGGCAGCGAGGAAGTGGCAATGGGGATGATTGGCCGGCACAACGTCGCCAACGCCCTCGCCGCCGCCGCCCTGGCGGGCGAAGTCTTTAGGCTGTCGGTCCATCAGATCGCCGTCGCATTGCACGATGCCGAGGGCGCCCCCGGACGTTTGCAGGCCGTGCGTGCCGGCCAACCCTTCGCGGTCCTGGTGGATTATGCCCATACCCACGATGCATTGGAAAAGGTCCTGACCGCATTACGTCCCTTGAGCAGGGGAAAGCTGCGCGTGCTTTTCGGTTGCGGCGGCGACCGCGACCGCACCAAACGCCCGCTCATGGCCCGCGCCGCCGAACGTTTCGCCGACGTCGTCTACGTCACCAGCGACAATCCACGCACCGAGAATGCAAACGAGATCATCGAGCAAATCCTCGCGGGCTTCGAGGATCGCCGCCAAAAGCCGCCCATCGTCGAGCCCGACCGCCGCGCGGCCATCACGAAAATCCTCGAGGATGCCGAGCCGGGCGATGTCGTTCTGCTCGCCGGAAAGGGACACGAAAATTACCAGATCGTCGGCCAGACCAAACGCCATTTCGACGACCTCGAAGAAGCCAAAATGGCGATTCAAAAGACTTCGTTTGCCGACAGGGATTCCAAAACATGAATCCCATTTCGCTCGCCGAGATTCGCCGGGTGACCGGAGCGGCCGACACATCGGCGGCCGTCGCGGACACCCAGGTCGCCGCCGTCTGCACCGACACCCGGAAGATGGCGGCGCGCTGCCTGTTCATCGCCCTGCGCGGCGAGCATTTTGACGCCCACGATTTTCTGGACCAGGCTCGCGCAGGAGGCGCGGCGGCGGCGTTGGTCGATCACGCCCCCGCCAATCCACCCGCCGCACTACCATTGCTCCGCGTACCCGACACACGCGCCGCCTTGGGAGTTCTGGCCCGCCGCGTGCGACAACAGTTCCGCGGCAAAGTCATCGCCATCGCCGGCAGCAATGGTAAGACCGGCACGAAACATCTGATCCATTCAGCCTTGCGCGAAACCCTCCGCGGCTCGATGTCGCCTAAGAGCTTCAACAACGACATCGGCGTTCCGCTGGCGATTTTTCCGGCCGATCCGACGGACGATTATCTCCTTTTGGAACTCGGCACCAACCATCCTGGTGAAATCCGAAACCTCACCCACATCGCCCTGCCGGACATCGCGATCATCACCAATTGCTCCGCCGAGCATCTGGAAGGCCTCGGCAATCTCGACGGCGTAAGACGCGAAAACGCCAGCCTGATCGAAGGAGTTCCGTCCGATGGAACCCTCATCGTCAACGGCGACGATCCCGCGCTGATCGAAGCCGTTTCCGGCTTCCACGGCGATTGCCTGACCTTCGGCTTTTCCGAATCCAACGACGTTTGGGCATCCAATGCAATCTGCTCGTGGAATGGCACGCATTTCACCATTCAGCCGGGGGGCATCGAAGCGTTCGTTCCGCTGCTCGGAAATCACGTCGCCGCCAACGCCCTCGCGGCCGTCGCGGTCGCCAGGCGGCTGGGGCTGTCAGATCGCCAGATCGTGCAGAACCTGGCCAAATCCACCGGCCCGGAAATGCGGCTGCAACCCATCGAAGCCGCCGGCGTGCGGATACTGAACGATGCGTACAACGCCAACCCCGCGTCGATGAAAGCCGCAATTCAAATGCTGGCATCCCTGCCGGTTCGCGGCCGGCGAATCGCCATCCTCGGCGACATGCGCGAACTCGGAGCAGCCTCGGCGGAATGTCATCGCGAGGTCGGCCGGCTTCTCGCCGAGGAGTTTGAACCCGATCTGCTGATTTGCGTCGGGTCCGAATCGCGGGCCGTCGCTTTGGAAGCGATCCGGCTCGGGATGCCGTCCGATCGCGTCGAGCAGTTCCCCGATGCCGCCAGCGCCGCGACGATCGCCCCGCATTTCGTGGCCGGCGATCTCGTGCTGCTGAAAGGATCGCGCGCCGTCGGCCTGGAGGCCGTCGCCCGGGCGATCCTCGCATCCCGCCCTTCAACTTGGGCCGTCGCATCCTGATGCCATGATTTATCTTCTGGTCAAATTGCAGTATGCCTGGCTGGAATCGCATCGCTTCGGATTCCTGCGGGTCTTCAACGACGTAACCTTTCAGTCCACGGCCGCGGTTATCCTCAGTTTCGCACTGGTCATCCTGTTCGGTCCCGGCGTCATCCGCTGGCTTCGGCGACAGGAAATCGGCGACGAGCCCGCCTTCGATCAAACCCAGATGGACCGAATCATGCAGGCCAAGAAGGGCACGCCCACCATGGGCGGAATCCTCATCATCTTCGCCATCGCCCTGACGACGCTCCTCCTGGCCGATCTGGATAACTTTTACGTTGGAATGGGATTGATCTGCCTGGTCTGGCTCGGAGCCGTTGGGGCGGTGGATGATTGGCTGAAACTCACCGCCCATCGCCGCGCCAAACTCCTTCCCGCCGGCCAGCAAGTGGGCCGGCAGGGTCTCACCTCGTTGGAAAAAATCCTCTTTCAGATCGGCTTGGGAGCGCTGCTCTCCTATTTCACCTACTTCTACAGCCAGGATCCGCGCAGCCATACGCTCTACTTTCCATTCTTCAAGAACCTCCAAATATTCCTGGCCCCCGCAACCTTCATTCTCATCGGAACCCTCGTCCTCACGGCGACCAGCAACGCCGTCAACCTCACCGACGGCCTTGACGGCCTGGCCTCCGGCTGCGCCGGCATCGTCAGCTTCACGTTCCTCATCCTGGCGCTGCTCCAGGGCTATCGCGTCGGCGGCGGATATCTCGTGGACGTCCTGTTCCTGCCCCGAATCCCCGGAAGCGCCCAAATGGCCGTCATCGCCGGCGCGATGGTCGGCGCTTGTCTCGGATTCCTATGGTTCAATTGCGCTCCCGCCTCGGTCTTCATGGGCGACACCGGCTCACTGGCTCTCGGCGGCCTGCTCGGCTACATCGCCGTCGTCATCCGCCAGGAACTGCTCCTAGTCCTCTGCGGCGGAATCTTCGTCGCCGAGGCCATCAGCGTCATCCTTCAGATCGGCTGGTTCAAAATAACCAAGCGGCGCTACGGCGAAGGCCGCCGCATCTTCCTCATGGCCCCGCTCCATAGCCATTTCCGACTCAAAGGCTGGGCGGAAACCCGGGTGGTCATTCGCTTTTGGCTCGTCGGGGCCATGCTTGCGATGCTCGCCCTGGCGACGATCAAGCTGCGATAGTGGAAATCGGCCTGCTTTCTTCGACCCCTCCCGTCAAACCCGTCGGACTTTTCTTTTTTGCTTCCCCACGTTAACCTTTGAAGGCTCACAAGTGGAAGGCATCTGCCATGTCGGCACGCGGCTCGCCCAACTTGGCATTCTCCGTCCAAGAGCGCCCCGGCGGTCTGCTGGTCACCCTCGCCGGCGAACTCGGTCTCCCCCCGAACACCGATCTGCTTCAAGAAGAGTTGGCTCGCATTTCCGCCCAGCGGCCGCCCCTTGTCGTATTCGATCTCACCGGACTCACGTTCATGTCCAGCCAGGGTATCGGCATGCTCGCCGAATCGCATCGCGGCCTCCGCCAATATGGCGGCCATATCCGCCTCTCGGCGTGTCAACCCAAAGTCATGGAGGTTCTGGAACGATGCCGGATGACGCGAGTTTTCGAAATATTCGAGAACGCCGATGCGGCGTTTGGGGCGACGTGAAGGCATCTCGTTGTTATTGAGCCGGCGACCGTGCCTGCGCCGATACGGGCCAATCCGCGATGCTGTTGCGCAGCAACTCGCGGAGCGTCAGGGCGATGAAAATGACGCAGGCCAGGGGCTTCATCCAATGCACGGTCTGTTTGTAAGCCCAGAGGTTGCCGGTCAGCCAGATCGACAGCGCGACCAGGATCCACGCCGCCAGCCGGCGGCGATCGTCCAGGAAGAGCAGAGCGGCGGGCAAGGCGATCATCGGTGTCAGGATCACATACGAGTTGCCCTCGGTCCGGGGGTTGAAAAGCATCAGGTAACAAGCCGCCAGCGTCAGCATGAACGCGCTGGCGGCCGGTTCGTTCCAGCGGCGGATGGCGATCAAGCAAAGCGCCAGCGTCGCCGCCGCCGCGATCAGTTGCATGTAGAAGAAAACCGACATGGGGATCACGCATCCGATCGACCAGAACAGCCCGCGAAGATCGCTGAAGGCGCGGTCGGGCTGCGAGGACATCGACAGTTTGATCCAGCATTGTTGATATTGCATCAGAACATAATGAAATCCGCCGGCGGCGAACGGCGACAGTGCGAACACAACCAAGGCGGTCGCCAGCCGCCAACTCATCGGCCGGTAGAGCGCCCCGATCAACAGGATCATGACCAGGATAATCGGCTTGACCGCCAGCCCGATGGTGAGCCAGACCGCCGCGCGCCACCATCTTTTTTCAACCAGGTCGACGGTGGCGTGGAGCATGAGCCCGGCCAGAGGCAGATTGGCCTGCCCGTTGCGCAGGGCGTTGTACGTCGGCGCCAGGGCAATGAACGTGCCGATCGCGAAGACCCGCAGCGCCTGGCCCGGCGACAGCAGCTTGCTCATTCGCCACAGCCCATGGCAGAAGACGCCCAGCCCCACCAGCCGCCAAAGCACGTCGCCGATCGGATGATTGACAACCGCAAACGGCGCATAACTGATGGCGGATTGCGGGAGATAAAGAAAGCCGTCGATGTTCGTGGTGTCGTAAAGGTTTTCCCTGGCCCACCAGGCGGAAGTTGCCTTGGCGTAGCCCCAACATTCGTTGCTATTGTCCGGGCTGTCGTTGTGAATGACCTGGGCGGCGACGAACACGAACATTATCCCCCAGAGCGCCCATGCAAATTGGGACAGATGTTTGTCGCTGATCCGGTTGCTCACGAACGCGCCGTCATTTTCGATTCGATCATGAAAGCTGCATGAATACCCGAAGTTCGTGCAACCCTCAATCGGGCATACAGACGCCCGTTACATTTTTAGCTGAAATCGGCGCCAGATAGCATGATTCGGCGGCGTCAAGACAGTACCATGGGCCTCGTCTAAACATGATGCATCCGCAAGGTTCCAGCCGATCGTTTGAATGCACCTTGGTGCTGCCGACCTACAAGGCGGCGGATTTCATCGAATCCACCGTGGCGCGGCTGCGCAGGTTTCTCCACGAACACCCGGATTGGTGCGTGTTGTTCGTCTGCGACGGACACCCCGACGATACCGCGAAAAAACTTGTCCCGCTCGTGCAAGACCTGCAGGATCGGGTTCAGATCGACGCTTACGACGTCAATCGGGGCAAGGGGTACGCGCTTCGCCACGGCCTGAGCATGGCCCGCACGCCCTACCGCGTCTACACCGACGTCGATCTGGCATACGACCCCGACGAGGCCATCAAAATCCTGAGATTGCTGGAGTCGGGCGCCGATCTTGCCGTCGCGAATCGCGCCAGCCCCGAATCGCTCTTTTGGATGAGTCCGCGCGACTTCCCCACGATCTACCGGCGGCACCTGATGAGCCGGACTTTCAACTGGTGGCTTCGGCAAATGCTGCCCATCGACATTCTCGACACTCAGGCCGGGCTGAAAGGAATCAGCGCCCGAGCATGGGAGGTTCTCGGGCCGAAAATTACCACCGATGGATTCTTCTTTGACGTCGAGCTGCTGGCCTGGGCGGGCGCGGCGCAAATGCGAATCGACCAGACTCCGATATTCGTCAAATATATCGACCCGACCACCGTGCGGATGGTACGAGACGGCTGGAGCATGATCCAGGCCACGCTGAAGCTTCGGCAGAAAATGCGCACCGAAGTCACCGGGGCGCTGATCAGGCAGTGGAAGGAAGAAATCAGCCGGCGGGAAAACGGAACAGGTTCAGTATTGCGTGATCCGGCATGATTGGAGCTGTCCCGTTTTTTGCTCCATTAGATATTCACCAACTTAACAGGGTGCCCGTTTTCACCCATCCCGGGGGGCCTTCCAGTCCAATCATTATACACAGTGCCCATGGCACAGATTCCCCCGGTTCACACAGTCGACGCGGTCCAAAAGTTGAAAACCGCTTGCGTTTTGGTTTCGTCTCGAATTTCGCGATATAATTTGCCCAAGTTCATTCCAGATCAACGCCGATCGGATCTGGCGTTTCAGGCGAGGCAATTCTAGGGACGTGGTTGGAGCATCAATATTAGCCCTGCATATTGCTGTCTGAATGCGCCATTGTTGAGAGGTAGATTTATGAAAACGCTTTTGCGTGCGAGCGCCGCCGGATTACTGCTGATCCTTCCGGGCGTTTCTTTCGGGTCACAGATCCAGTTCAGTGCGTGCGGATCACAATGCATTTTGTATTTCGATCCGAGCGGTTCCGGCGCCTCGGAACT
>Ga0209415_10004370_pt1 | contig 25917 bp, 21 predicted proteins | sample PeaSoiSIISIP2007_FD_187696 | JGI IMG/M metagenome (GOLD analysis project Ga0209415, IMG submission 187696) | Peat soil microbial communities from Weissenstadt, Germany - SII-SIP-2007 (SPAdes) (version 2) | ecosystem: Environmental > Terrestrial > Soil > Wetlands > Peat | place: Germany... | reverse complement strand
ACCGCCGTGACGCTTACCGCCCGCAATGATAGGTACTGTCAGGTCCCGGTACTCCAGGCGCGGTAGCTCTCTGCCATCGGTTCGCACAGCCCACACAACCTGACGCGTTACTGCTGGTCACGAGCTTGTGGAGCTAACGTCCCACCATGCGAACCACTTCACGCTCATCGAAGGTGGCCCGCTTCCGGTACGTCTGAGCAGGTCACGGACCGTTAAGCCGAACTTACGTGATCTTGGATGGGCTTTCGCGGGCCTGACCTGCGTGAAGATATCCCTGAAGGCCGCAGAGTGTAGTCAGTAGAAATGACTTCACCGCTGCGGGCTTGTTCTGCGATTAGGGGCTGGTGAGGCGGCACGCTGACGCGATGCATGTGGACACGATCCGTAGTCACCAGAAGACGGCGGACGGCTCGGTCCGGGAGTACCGGTCGTATCTGCTGCGCCATTCGTTCCGCGACGAGCAGGGCCGGCCCCGCAAGGAGACCCTGGCGAACCTGACGGCGCTGCCGGACGCGGCGGTCGAAGCGGTCCGCCGGGTGCTGCGGGGCGAGGCGGTGGTGTCAGCCGACGAGGCCTTCACCGTGGAGCGGTCGGTCCCGCACGGGGACGCGGCGGCGGCGTGCGTGATGGCCGGGCGGCTGGTCCTGCGCGAGCTGCTCGGCCCGGACTGCGCCGAGCGCGATATCGCCTACGCGCTGATCGTGTCCCGCGCGATCCGCCCGGATTCGAAGCTGTCCACTGTGACCTGGTGGGGGGCCGGGGATACCACGATGGGCCACGGCGGCGGTCAGGTTGCCCGGTCAATCTCGATGGCCAGCACGCCGAGCCGCTCCTTCTCCGGCGGGTAGATGCCCCGGATCACCCGCAGCAGGCCTTCCCGGCCCTCGCCGAGCCGCCCGCCGATCGAGCGCGGGTCCTCGCTGTCCAGCATCGCCTCGAACGACGGATACTCGGTCACGCGCCTGACGTGCGTCCTCACGCGCTGGTCACCGGAGACGAAGGTCAGCTCCTGGCCCGGCCGGATCGTCCGCATCCTCGGGTATCCCACCCGCACCTCCACCGTCTTGACCCCATCGGCGATCAGCTGAAGATACGGCTTGCGGATATTCAGCTCGCCGGCCGACGCTGGCTCGCTCACGGCGAGCCTCCCATGGCGCCCCGCCCGGATACCGCCTCGTAGCCCTCGTGGAACTCGCGGACCTCAGCCACGCCCGGATGCCGCGCGATCAGGAGCTTGTCGAGCTCGCCTGCGCGCGAGCGGACCGAATCCACCAGACGCGACGATGCCAGCGCCTCCCGGCCCAGCGCGGCGGCCTGGTCAGGCTCGCCCAGGGCAGCCAGTGCCATGCCCAGATCAATCCGGGCGATCGCCTCCCGGCTCGGCGACCGATCCGACGCCGGCGCACCCTCGTGGGCCGCGACAGCCTCCTGTGCGTGCCTCCTGGCGTTCTCGAAGTCACCCCTGGCCGCGTCGCCCAGCCAGATATACGACGACGCCGCGTACGCCGTCATCGCGTACCCCGCCAGCGTCCCGGTGTCCAGCGCGAACCGCATCGGCGCCCGCGCGGGAAGCCGATCGTACAGACCGGCCGCCTCGCGCAGCAGCCCTTCACAATCCTCACGCTGCCCGAGCCTGGCATGCGCCCGCGCGGCCTGGGCACGCAGCCGGACCGCCAGCGGATGCCCCAGCGGCACCCTGGCCATCCCCGCCCGCGCAGCAGCAACCGCCTTCTGCGACCGACCGGTGTAGATCGCGATGGACGCCATCGCGTCCATCGCCCACGCACACAACTCCGCGTGCCCCGCCTCCTCCGCATGCGCGAACGAGTCCACCGCCCACGCCTCCGCCGCCATCGGATCACCCAGGTCATGACTCAGCCACGCCAGCTTCTCCGACAGCCACCCCGCGAACACATACAGCTCCCGCAGCTCCCGCAGCGTGCACGAGCCGCTGGCCATCTCCGCCACCCGCGCCCGGTAACCACGCGCCAGGCCGAACAGCCCCGCCGGCGGCTCCACCGTGTACGCGCGGTCCAGCTGCATGACCGCCGCCTCAAGATGCCCGAACGTCGCCGCTCCCACCGCAGTCGCGCCCACCCGGCGGGTGAACTCCATCGCATCCAGCGCGGCATCCCGCAGCACGCGACCGGCGACATCAGGGGTCACCGACGGCGCGATACCCAGCTTCAGCGCGTCCCGCCGCTTCGCCCGGAAGCCCTCCTCATCCGGCCCGCTGAACAGCTCGTCCTCGCCGACCCCGAACGCCGCCGCATAAGCCATGATCCAGTCACGGGGAAAATGATCGCCGTTCTCCCAGCCGCGGATCTGCCGTACCAGGGAACCGATCATCGCCGGCGTGCCGGCCAGGCCCCTGACCTCATAGAGCCGCCGCGCCATCTCCGGCTTGTTCCACGCCCGCCGCTCCCGCTGGATCTGCAACACGACAGCCCAGCCCGGACGTAACCCGTCTTTCATGCTCCCTGCACCTTCGATGGCTGGCACGACCCGGACATCAGAAGTATCCGGGGGTCACTGTCCAGTATCCGGCTTCCCGGCCCCATGTTGCTGATCTTCACTGGTCGTGGCAGAAACGCTACCCGAACACGCACGGAGACAGACGGTGCCCGCCACTGACAACAGCAGCATCAGCCTGCCGGCCCCGGCACCGGGCAGAAGGCGGCCCCCCGGCCGTTTGTCATGCCTGGAGCTTGCGGCACTGCCCAGCACGCCGCACCGGGCGCGGCAGCACACCCAGGCAGCGCTGAACGCCTGGCAGCTGCCTGCCGAGACCGTCCGCACGGCGCAGCTCATCGTCTCTGAACTGGTGACCAACTCAATCCAGGCCATCAGCGCCGACCCGGCCAGCCGCGGCGAACCGAACCCTGACGATGCTGCGCGGATCGAACTAACACTCAGGCTGCTGCCCGGCCGGATCGTGATCGAAGTATCGGACACCCACCCCGGGGCGCCCGTACCCGCCGACGCCGACCCCGAAGCCGAGGCCGGCAGGGGCCTGATGCTCGTGCAGGCACTCAGCAAAGAATGGGGATACTTCTGCCCCCCGTCTCGCGGCGGGAAGACGGTCTATGCAGTCGTGTGCGCGCCGGACGACGCCACCCCGGAGCACAGCCAGCACACCCCGGTGACGCAGGACACCGACATGACAACGACGCCTGCCGCGCATGCGGACAGCGGCGGCCGGCCGCACAGGCAGAAAGGAACTCCGATGTCAGCACCGCCGTGCAGCACTGGCAATGAGCCAGCCGGTACAGGCACCGTCGTCAGCGCCTTACTGACCATCGCCGACGAACTCACCGCATCTGGCTTCGGAGCGCACAGCCCGATCTGGGACGGATCGGCGTACCTGAAAATCACCAGCGCCCATGGTGCGCTCTGCGACCTGACGATCACCACCGACAGCACCGTGACCTGGGACTACCGCTCACACCACGGCAGCCACATCAACCCAGGCCAGATCACCGGCATCGTCCCGGACCTGCTCAGCCCCGGCACCGGCCGGCCCCCCGCCGCCGTGCCAGCACGCGACGCCGACATCACGCTTAAGCCCGGCTTCGGCCACCGCTGGCTGATCCAGACCGAGCCGTCCCTGCGCGCCTGGCCTGCCGGGCACCGCCCGCCAGACGGCCGGCACAGCCGACTCCCGGCGCGCCGCACCGCCTGGGAACTAGCCGGCAAGCCCGCCGCCGCCGAAGTGGCCGAGCCGTGACCGCGCCGCGCCACGACGGCCGCTACCAGCGGCTGCAGGCCTTCGAGGACGCGATCAGGTTCCGGCGCGCCCGCGCCGCCGGGCTGTGCCCGGCCTGCGACACCGCGCCCGGCGGCCGGTGCGAGGACCATGCCCGCGACCTCGACCTGATCACCGGCTACCAGCAGGCGGTCGCCCGGGCCGACTCCGACCCGCCGCAGCACCCGTCCGTCTACGCCTGCCACGGCGCCCGGTGGTCGATCGACCAGCACCCCGGCGGCTGGACCGCGCACCGTATCGGACTGAACGGCCCGGACCGGTTCGCCAGCGCCGCCACCGAGGCCGGCCTGATCACCGCGCTGCACGCCGCCGAAGCCGAGCCGGACGCACCGCGAGACGGCTACCGCCCGCCGCCGAAACTACCGCCGCCTAGATCCATGCGCGGCCGGCCCCCGGTCTGAGCGCGGGCTAACGCTCCCGGGCATCCCGCCGCGCACGCCCGCGGCCCGCGTGGTGGAGCACGCCGGCCGCAACCCCGCCAGCGGGGACCCGGCCCAGCCAACGGGCCAGGCTCCCCGCTCGCGGGCAGACCCGGAACACCAGCCCGGCCGACCCCGCACGCGGAACCGCCTGCATCGCCGACGACGGCGACCCAACCTGGCACCGCACCACCCGCCACCACGCAGTCGGCAACACCCCCGCCGAAATCGCCGCCACCCTCACTCGAGCCCATACCCACGCACAGCACACCCCTGCCACGCCTGACCAGCCACCACCGCCAGACCAACCCGGCCCGCCCGGCCGCTCACGCGATCGCAGGCACCCAGCACCCGCGCACCGACCGCACAAGCACCACACAACACCAGCCGGCCCGCGTCCAGCGCATGTGCGCCCCCGACGGGGCGCCGTCTGGCCGCGTGCCTGCCTTGCGCCGGCATTCCCGCTCGCGCCAGACTGGCCGCGCCGTGCCTCCTGGTGCCGGGCATTGGCGAGATCGTTCACCATCGCCCGGTTGTGCTCGTGATCGCGGCCTAGTTCGCTCTCGAAGCCGGGCCAAGGTGGGGCCCGACTGAGCACGTCCCGCTGAGCCTGGGCGCCTTGGTGGGATGGATTGCGGATCAGGGCAACGGGATCAGGACTGAGTGCCCGCCAGGGGGTGACGAAGGGCTGCTGTGCGGCTCGTGCCGCTCGCCGTACCGTCGCAGTGTGATTAGTTCTATGTCAGTTGCGCCGAGTTCGGTTGGACTGACGGACCGTCTCCCGGCGCTGGCAGGCTCCGGGTGCCTTCGCGTTGCCTGGGTGCCAGGTGGTGGCCGCCCGCGTAGGCGGGACCTGCGCGACGAAGACAACGGGTGCCGTGGTGACTGACGTCAGGACTGGCGAGGTCACCGGCCCGGTCGGCCAGCAACCAGTGATCGCCGGGCTGTCCATGCTGGACCGGTTCCTGCCGGTGTGGATCGGAGCGGCGATGATAGTCGGCCTGCTGCTGGGCCGCCTTGTCCCGGGCCTTAACAAAGTGCTGAACCGCGTCGCGATCCACGGCACCAGCCTGCCCATCGCGCTCGGCCTGCTGCTAATGATGTACCCGGTGCTGGCGAAGGTCCGGTACACCGAGATCCGGCGGATCACCGCGGACCGCAGGATGATGACCGCATCCCTCCTGCTGAACTGGGTGGTCGGCCCGGCCGTCATGTTCGCGCTGGCATGGCTGCTCCTGCCGCACCAGCCGGCGTACCGGACCGGCGTCATCCTGGTCGGGCTGGCACGCTGCATCGCGATGGTGCTGATCTGGACTGACCTGGCGTCCGGTGACCGGGAGATGGCGACCGTGCTCGTCGCCCTGAACGCGGTGTTCCAGGTCCTGCTCTATGCCGCGCTCGGGTTCTTCTACCTGCAGGTACTGCCCGGCTGGCTTGGCCTGCGGACCACCAGCCTGCACGTGTCCGTCGCCGAGATCGCAGCCACGGTCGCGGTCTTCCTCGGCATCCCGCTGGTCGCCGGGTACCTCACCCGCACGCTCGGCGAGCGGGCCCGCGGCCGTGAGTGGTACGAGAGCCGGTTCCTGCCCAGGATCGGGCCGGTCGCGCTGTACGGCCTGCTGTTCACGGTCGTCATCCTGTTCGCCCTGCAGGGCAAGAAGATCACTTCCGAGCCGCTGGATGTGGCCCGGATCGCGCTGCCGCTGCTTGCCTACTTCGCGATCATGTGGCTCGGCGGGTTCGCGATCGGACGCCGGCTGCGCCTGTCCTACCCGCGCACCGCCGCGCTGGCGTTCTCCGCGGCCAGCAATGACTTCGAGCTGGCGATCGCGGTCGCGATCGGCGTGTTCGGGGTGACCAGCGGGCAGGCACTGGCCGGCGTCGTCGGGCCGCTGATCGAGGTGCCTGTAATGGTCGCGCTGGTCTACGTCGCGCTCTGGGCCCGGCGCCGTTTCTACCCTGCCCAGGAGGCAACCCTATGAACTGCTTCGACTGCGCAGCCCATGGCCAGCACACTGAAGCCGTAGCCGTATGCGCTGACTGCGGGGCCGCCGTGTGCCAGGACCACGCGCAGGTCACCGCCCGCTGGCTGACCCGCGACGTGGCCATCTCCCGGACGGTCGCAATCGAGCCGCCGGCCCGGACCATCCGCTGCGGCGTATGCCAGGCCGCCCGCGATGCCGCGCCCGCCGGGTACTATGCCACGGTCGGCTGAAGGCCGGAAAAGGACCCGCGCGCTGCACTGATGTCCGGGGCCTGCCCGTCAGCCACTAGGCAGTCCTGGCAGTGAGCCGGCCGGGCTGCACAACGCCAGCCAGCGTGTCGTGCTCATCGCGGCGGCTGGCAACCACCTCAACGCCAGAACCAGGAGCGGCGGCCAGGTCCTGCCGCTGTAGCGGGCTCCCGCAACCTGCGCACATCTGCGGCCCGTCGCCAGCGATAGTGGCGACGATCATTTAGCAGCGGGGCCCTGGCGCTGCGCAGCACGGCGAGGCTGATGCATCAGTGCCACAGCCTGCGCACGGCGGCCCGTGACCGGGTCCGCAGCGCCCCATGCCGACGGCGCCCTCACGGCGAGCCGTCAGGCGTCGCAAGCTCGCTGCCAGCGCCGCTCCGGTGAGCCGAACACCAGAATTCAGCCCTGACGCGGTAGCAGCCGATAGCACGCACATTCCGAACCCTCCGGCCAGCCTGTTCCGTACTTGCCCGCTGCTCGTGCACTATTACGGCCCGATGTACGTCGCCGGGATCAGGACACAGGTGCGCCGGCGTGCCGCCGCCTACTGAATGCGCTGCCAGATCTGCTCGATCCGCTCGGTCGCCTGCTGCATCTGCGCGGCCATCTGCTCGACTTTCGCGGCTATCTGCTGCACCTGCTGCAGCAGCGCTGCAAGCTCCGTCAGCTCCTCGGCGGTCTCGATACCGGGCCGCATGTTCTCTGCTACCATGCACCAATCGTGCACCGCTGCCGGGAGCCCCGCGAGCGTTTGGCAAGATCGAAACGCCGGATCGGGATATTCATCCCAGTGCAGTCGCCGCCGCTCGCTGACAGCGCGCCGTGTCATCTCAGTTCCTGGTGCCTGCAATAGCGACAGCGGATCCATCATCGTCATCGGGACAGATGTCTTTCTCCCGGACCAGCAGCCCGGCCCGCTGTGCCGCGGTTAACCCTGTGACGCGATATCTACCCAGGCTCAATGAGAAGACCGAACCATCGGATGTAGCGGAGCAGAGACTTGCGCCCGTCTGCACCAGGCGTCATTGACGCGTCGTCGTTCCGCCCCGCAAGTGCGGCGGGCCAAGACCTTCGCATGGCCAGACCATGGCCCCGGCTAGGCCATGCGTGCGGCAGGGAACGGTGATGTCACCGCCGGGCTACCGCCAGCCAGACAGCGGTTCGCACAATGGGTCACAAGGTGGAGGTGGCGGGAATCGAACCCGCGTCCTTCCGTACCTCACCAGGGCTTCTCCGGGCGCAGCCTGCTTTGCTTTTCTCAGCCCCGGCGGTCACGCAGGCAAGCCGCCGACGGGCTCAGTCGCTGTTTGGTGTCCCGCCTAGTCCCGCGACCGGGCTAAGCGGTTGATCCTCCTAGCTGACGCCAGGCACCGGGTCGGAGGAACTCCCGGGCTGACGGTCCCTTAACCTCGCTTAGGCAGCGAGGGCGAGACTAGTGCGCGATGTGTTGGCACTTATTCTTTGCGGCAACAGGATTTGCGAGGTCACCACCGCAACCCTCGGCCCGCTTCCCCTGGATCAACTACCGAAGTCGAAGCCAGTCACCCCCTATGCAGTTTCCATCATTGTACCCGCCCGGCGCGTGGCCAGCGACCCAGCAGCCGCGCCCCAGGCGAATGTAGCGCTTGTACAGCATCTGGATGCCGGACGCGTCGTAGAGCTGCTGCCGCAGCCTGGGCGGGGCGTCGTGGAGGATGTCGCCCAGGATCGACCTGACAAAGTCGCGTGATCATGAGCCGCCGCGGGGCGTCGCGGCCGTGGCCGCGCGGTTGACGGCCAGACGGGATGCACGGAGATGATGAGAACCCCCGCGGGCGCTGGCGGTGGCCGAGACGCGCCCACGGGGGCTAGACCGGCAGGGTCGGGGCCGGTCTTAACGGCCCGGGCCTCCCCCGAGATGAGGCCCGGTTCCCATCACGACGACTGGGCCGCAACCCCCCAAGCGGCAGACCAGCCTCACTATGTAAGACGTCACAACGTAGTTAGATGGTTGCTCCGTGTGACTAGATTCCCGTAACAATGTTGTTAGCATCTGGCCGGTCAGCTCGCTAGCGCCTGGCCGGACCGGTTCGGCTGCCTCTTCTTACCCGCGCATCGGCAGGGCCGCGGCGAACTGGCGGGCTATCCGCACGGCTGGGCTGAACGCGGACGTCGGCGAGAAGACCACGACGGCGAACGCGACGTTGCCGCGGAAGCCGACGAACCAGATCGTCTGCAGACCGTGGTGACCGGCCAGCGCGGCGGCCCCGACCTGCCCGAAGACAGCGGCGCCTGGCAGGCTGGCGGCCCGGCCCGCGCCAGACTTGACGGTGGCCCACATCAGGTGCTTGAGCTGGCCGATGATCATGTCGCTGTAGGGCGCCCGGGGCTGCAGGCCGGGATCTGGCGGGCTTGTGACAAGCAGCGGCGGATGCCAGGAGCCGGAGTCCACCAGTCCGGCGGCCAGGGCCATGTCCAGCGGGCTCACCTGCAAGGCGGCCGCTATTCCGATCGTGTCCGCCGCCAGCTGGGCGGAGGTGGCCGACGATCGCATCAGGCCGGCGAAGGCGGGCAGCTGAAGCCGCCAGGGAAGGCCGATGCCAAAGTTCCTGGCCGCGTGGCTCAGGTCGCCCGGGGTCAGCCGGAGCGAAAGACCGGCGAAGGCCGTGCTGCACGCGTTGGCGAAATCGACGCTGAACTTCGGCTGCGCGCCGAGATAGGGCGCGGCGGGAACGTTGGCGAATGTCTGTCCGCCAGCCGAGTTGGTCGGGTTGCACTGGATGAGGGCGTTGGAGCTGAAGCCCGGTGCCGAAGCGAACAGCGCGGCGGTCGACACCATCATGAACGTCTGCCCGGGCTGGTACCGGCCGGCCAGCGGGCTCACCATCGGCGTACCGGATTCTCCGTGGGTGGCCACGGCTAGTATCTGACCGCTGCCGGCCCGCACGGCGACGATCGCCGCTGACCGGCCGCTGGCGTCCACCGCCTGCTGCGCGGCCTGCTGAATCCCGGCCTCGATCGTGGTCCGGACGGCGGTCCCGGCGCGGCCGGGCCAGCGCTTCAGCACGGCGACTCGTCGCCCGGCCGCGTTCTGCACCACGACCTCGGTGGTCGGCGTCCCGGCCAGGTCCCGCTGGAATGCCTGCTCAAGGCCGGACAGGCCGACGGTCGTTCCCGGCCGGTAGGGTTCGCCGTCCTCGATCAGCACCCTGGCGGTCTCGGTGCCGACGACACCGGTAATCGCTGGCGCGGTGCTGCGGAAGATGCGCGCGATGACCGGCCTCACATCCAGCCCAGGCACCTTCGCCAGGACGCCCCGCAGTCGCTGATACCTGGCCGGAGCGAGCTGAACCAGCTCGAGAAAGGAATCCGAAGGAGCGGCCAGGATCTGGCCGAGCATCTCCTGAGACTCTGAGCCGAGATCGGTCGCCTGGGCCAGAGCGCTGGCTGTCAGCCCCGGATGGCGGAGCTCGTCAGGGACCACGCCCAGCCGGTAGGCCGGGGAGCGGCGCAGCAGCGGCTGGCCGGCCGCGTCAAGCAACTGCGCCCGTGGTGGCACGGTGGTCAGCACGGCCAGCCGGTCGCCGACCCCGAGCCCGGGCGCGATGACCGCCGGTGACCACACCACGCGCCATGCCGTGCCGACCCGGCGCAGTGTGAAGTGGCCCTGGTACTCCCACGGCATCCCGCCGCGGCCCAGGTCGACCGACGCGCCGAAGAACGCGAGCGCGCTGTCGCCGTGGACGGTTATCGGTCGCATGCTGAGCACCAGGTCGGCGGCGCCGAGCTCGCTGTAGGCGGCCTCCAGGCTGCGCGTGACGGTGCCCGGGTCGCCGGTCGTCAGCGCGGCGGCCGCGGTGTAGTCCCCGCTCTCCCAGTCCAGCAGGAAGGACTTGACCGTTTCGGTCGCCGATGGCCCGGACGGGGCGACGCCGACCAGTCCGGCTATCACCACCACGCCGGCCGCGCTGACCAGTGCTACTACCCGGATCGCTGCCCCCCTGGAGCGACCGCCACGTTTCCGCGGCTCTCCGGCCGACCTGGGATCCGCGCGCGCTGCCCGTTCCACCGGCCGGTCTGCCTCCGGCCGGGACCGCTCGGCGCGATGCCTCGCTGAATGGGCACCGCGGTTAGCCATGCCGACCGCCAGGGCACATTGTGCTACCTCCGACGCCGCAAAGCACGATCCACCTCGCGCGCCGCGTCGCGGCGCGCCAGTTCGTGTCGCTTGTCGTAGGTCCGCCTGCCGCGGGCCAGGGCCAGCTCGATCTTCGCCCTCCCGTCGGAGAAGTACAGCGAGAGCGGGATGAGGGTCAGGCCGCCCTCGGCGGTCGCCCGGTCCAGCTTGTCAATCTCCTTGCGGTGCAGCAGCAGCTTGCGCACCCGCCGGGGCTCGTGGTTCGTCCAGGTGCCCTGGGTGTACTCGGGGATGTGCACGCCATGCAGCCAGACTTCGCCATCGGTGATCATGGCGTACCCGTCGGTCAGCGCCGCTCGCCCGGCTCGCAGCGACTTGACCTCGGTGCCGGTCAGCACGAGACCGGCCTCGACCACGTCCTCGATCGAGTAGTCGTGCCTGGCCCGCCGGTTGCTGGCTACGACCTTCCTGCCCTGCTGCGCCGCCTTGCCATGCTGTGCCGCCACGGTATAAGTCTGGACCCTCAGACGCGCAGATAGCGCCTGAGCGTCAGGAACGATGTCGTTCCGCAGAGCAGGAGCCCGATCAGCATGGCCACCACGATCACCTCGACCAGGTCGGCGGTGGTCAGCTGGACGTTGAACGGGAAGTACTGCTGGAGGCCGTCCAGCCACAGGGATTTCACGGCCACCAGCAACCCGGTGGACACCAGCCAGCCGACCAGGCCGGCGATCATGCCCTCGACCAGGAACGGCAGCTGGACGTAGAAGTTAGACGCGCCGACCAGGCGCATGATCGCTGTCTCCCGGCGCCGGTTGAACGCCGACAGCCTGATCGTGTTCGCCACCAGCAGGATGGCGGCGACGATCAGGATGATCGCGATCACGATGACCGCGTTCCTGGCGCCGTTGAGCAGCTTGTAGAACTTGGTCAGGATCGAGGAGTCATCGACGACCTGGTCCACGCCCGGCATGCCGTTGACCGCCGCGGCCACGTTGGACGCGTCGGCCTGCGTGTTCTTGAGCCTGACCTGGAACGAGGCAGGGATCTGGTCCGCCGATACCGCGTTGACGAACGAAGGCTGGTTCGCGAACTCGCTCTTGAACTGCGCATAGGCGGCGGTCTGGGACAGGAAGCTGACGCTCCGGACCTCGGGCAGGGAAGTCAGCGTGTGGCTGATCTGCGCTTGCTGGGCGGCGGTGACCGGGCCGTCCTTGGTGCACTGCGGGCTCGACAAGGTCGATGAGCACAGGTAGACCGACAGCTGCACCCGGCTCTGCCAGTAGCCCCTGGTGTGGTCCACCTGCTTGACGAAGAGCAGGCCGGTGCCGAGCAGCGACAGGCTGATCGCGACCACGACCACGAGAGCGATCGTCATCGTCAGGTTCCGTCGCAGGCCGACCCAGACCTCGCCGAACACGAACTGCGCGCGCATGTAGCTGATCCCTTGGTAGTCCTCGTCGGGCGGCTGGCAAGCCGCCGGTCAGTACGCCTGGCCGTAGACCCCGCGCGACTGGTCGCGCACCACCTTGCCGTACTCAAGCTCGATCACGCGCTTGCGCATGGAGTCCACGATCGCCGCGTCGTGCGTCGCCATCATGACCGTAGTACCGGTCCTGTTGATGCGGTCGAGAACCTTCATGATTCCGATGGAGGTCGCCGGGTCGATGTTCCCGGTCGGCTCGTCGGCCAGCAGGATCATCGGCCGGTTCACGAACGCCCTGGCCATCGCCACCCGCTGCTGCTCACCGCCGGACAGCTCGTCGGGCATCCGCTCGCCCTTGCCCTCAAGGCCCACCAGATCGATCACCTCGGGCACGACCTTGCGGATGAACCGCCTCGGCTTGCCGATCACTTCGAGCGCGAACGCGATGTTCTGGTAGACGCTCTTGGTGGGCAGCAGCCGGAAGTCCTGGAAGACGCAGCCGATCCTGCGCCGCAGCTGCGGCACCTTCCAGTTGGTGAGCCGGGCCAGGTCCCGGCCGGCGACGTAGATCCGGCCGTCGGTCGGCCGCTCCTCCCGCAGAATCAGCCGCAGGAAGGTCGACTTGCCCGACCCTGACGGCCCGACCAGGAAGACGAACTCACCCTTCTCCACGTCGAGATTGACGCTTTCCAGGGCGGGCCGACTCTGATTCGGATACGTCTTAGTGACGCTTTCGAAGTGGATCACAGGCCCATCACAACGCTCGATGATGACGATGTGCCGGGCCGCAGTGGGCGCCCCGGTTTGGTCACGGGTCAGTCTAGGGGGGAAACTAGCCTGGAACGTCCAACATTGTCGAAGTGAGCGGACGGCACGTCCCCGGAGGGACCCACATGAGCTGCGAACACCTGATCTGCGCCCAGTGCGCCGGGCCGGTCGCAGAGGGCCGGTGCCCGGTGTGCCGAGCCTCGAAGTCCCACCTGCATCACGGCGCGCACCCGATCAGCGTCCCGTACGCGCTGGCCATCCTGCTGCTGGCGGTGGCCCTGATCCTGGCCATCCAGCATCTGGTGCACTGATCTCCCCGGCCGCATCTTCCGGGCCGCATCTTCCCGGCCGCGCTGAGATCCGGCATCCGGCCCGTGCGCCCTACAGCCCCTGGGTGCGCAGCCAGCGGATCTCGGCCTCGATGAAGTCGTCGATCTCGCCGTCCATGATGGCCGCGGTGTTCCCGGTCTCGTAACCGGTCCGCAGGTCCTTGATGTTCTGGTACGGGTGCAGCACGTAGTTGCGGATCTGCGTGCCCCAGCTTCGCCGCGACTCGCCGCGGAGCTCGCTGAGCTTGGCCGCCTGCTCCTCGCGCTTGCGCTCGAGCAGCTTGGCCCGCAGCACGGTCATCGCGCTCGCCCTGTTCTGGATCTGGCTCCGCTCGTTCTGGCAGGTGACCACGATCCCGGTCGGCAGGTGGGTGATCCTGACCGCGGAGTCTGTCGTGTTGACGCCCTGCCCGCCCGGGCCGCTTGACCGGAAGACGTCGATCCGCAGCTCGTCCTCGGGAATGTCGATGTGATCAGCCTGCTGGACCACCGGGATGACGTCGACCCCGGCGAACGAGGTCTGCCTGCGCCCCTGGTTGTCGTACTTGGAGATCCGCACCATCCGGTGGGTGCCGTGCTCGCCGCGGAGCGTGCCGTAGGCGTACGGCGCCTTCACCGCGAAGGTGGTGGACTTGATCCCGGCCTCTTCGGCGTAGGAGGTGTCGTAGACCTCGGTCTGGTGGCCGTGCCGCTCGGCCCAGCGCAGGTAGATCCGCTGAAGGCCCTCGGCCCAGTCAGCGGCGTCGGCTCCGCCCGCCTGGGCGGTGATAGTGATCAGCGCGTCACGCGAGTCATACTCGCCGGATAGCAGGGTCCTGATCTCCAGCCGGTCGATCTGCTCCCGCAGGGCGGCGAGCTCGCGCAGCGCCTCCTGGAGCGTCGGCTCGTCGCTGAAGTCCGCGGCGAGGTCGAACATGACGGCGAGGTCGTCCAGCCGGTGGTGCAGTGCCTCCAGCCTGGCCAGCTCGGCGTCCAGGAAGGAGAGCCGCCTGGTCACGGCCTGGGCGTTGTCCTGATCCTCCCAAAGCCTCGGGTCTGCCCACCGCTCGCGCAGATCGTCGGCTTCCTTCCGCATCGCCTCCGGGTCAAGGACAGCCTCAATGCTGGCAAGCGTCGACGACAGGTCCGCTACTTCGCCCGCACGGTCGACAGCCATGGCGGAAGCCTACGCGAGATGCCTGACTGTCGGCTGTCGGCCGTCACACTAGCGCTCACTAGTCTCGTGCCCACGCACGGAATTTGTCGCGCCGGGTCCACGACCGGTGCGGCCGGGCGCCCGAGCGACCCGCCCGCTGACGATCAGGCCGGCAGGGTGCTCGCCGAGACCAGCGTCCTGATCGCCCTGACAGCGACCGAGAGCGTGGAGACCGTGAAGGCATCGCTCTCCCAGATCTCGACCAGCGTCTGGGCCGCACGGGCGACGGCGGACTCGTTCCTGGCCGCCCAGGCCGCCAGCCGCTGCTCGGGCGTCCCCGACTCGGTGACGGTCAGCACGTCCCTGGCCAGGGCGGCGTGCGCGGTGTACAGGTCGTCGCGGAGCGCGCCCCGCGCCATCGTGTTCCACCGATCGTCGCGGACCAGAGCCGTGATCCGATCCCGCAGCCTGGTGATCTGCAGCCGGTCGGCCAGGTCGAAGTAGACCTCCGCGGTCTCCTCCGCGCCACGGCCGGTGTTCCAGCCGATCTCGACGATGTCGAAGGCCGAATAGGCGGGAACCATGGCGGCGATCCGCTCGGCCATGACATCGGGGAAGCCGCGCGCGGTGCAGGAATCGCGGCGCTCCTCGAAGCTGGTCAGGTCCAGCCCGGCGAGCAGCTTCGGCAGGCCGGTCGCCACGGTCAGCACGCCAGCGGCGAAGAAGTCGATAACGGCCTGGATATCGAACGGCGGCCGCCTGAAGTGCAGCAGCCAGCGCACCGCCCGCTCGGTCAGCTTGCGGCCCTCAAGCAGCGCGATGATCTGGGCTGAGGTCTCAACCTGGCCGTCAAGTTCCTTCAGCTGGCGCCAGAACCCGGCCATGTCGAAGACCTCCCGGGCGATCAGCCAGGCCGCTGTGATGTCCGCCGCCGACGCGCCGGTCTCCTCGTTCAGCCGGAACGCGAAGGTGATGCCCGAACGGTCGACCATGTCGTTGACCACGGCAGTGGTGACGATCTCCCGGCGCAGCCGGTGCGTCTCCATCCGGTCCGCGTAGCGCTCCCGGATAGCGGCGGGAAAGTAGCTGGTCAGCACCCGGCGCAGATACGGATCGTCGGGCAGTTCCGAGGCGAGCACGTCCTGCGCCGCGGCGATCTTGGTGTGCGCGAGCAGCACGGAGAACTCCGGCAAGGTCAGCCCGGTCCCCGCCGACCGGCGCTCGGCGACCTCCTTGTCGCCAGGGAGCACATCGAGGCGCCGCCGGATCCGGCCGTCGCGTTCCAGCTTGCGGATGTACCTGGCGTGCACGTGCAGCATCTGCGCCGCCTGCGCGCGGGCCGCGGCCAGCGCCCGGTTCTGGTGATAGTTATGCGCCAGGACCAGCGTGCCGACCTCGTCGGTCATCGTCTGCAGCAGCGCGTCCCGCTCCGCCGTCTGCAGCTCGCCGTCGCGCACCACGTCGTCAAGCAGGATCTTGATGTTGACCTCATGGTCCGAGGTGTCCACGCCAGCGGAGTTGTCGATGAAGTCGGTGTTGACCAGGCCGCCGGCCAGGGCGTACTCGATTCTCGCCGCCTGAGTGAGACCGAGGTTCCCGCCCTCGCAGATCACCGCGGCCCGCAGCTGTGCCGCGTCGACCCTGACCGCGTCGTTAGACCGGTCGCCCGCGTCTGCGTGCACCTGACCGCTGGCCTTAACGTAGGTGCCGATGCCACCGTTCCAGAGCAGGCTGACAGGGGCGGTCAGGATCGCCGAGATCAGCTCGTCGGGCGGGAGCGCGGTGATCCCGTCGGCCAGCCCGAGCGCGGCGCGCGCCTGCGGCGAGATCGGCACGGACTTCGCCGTCCTCGGCCAGACGCCGCCGCCGGCCGAGATCAGCGCCCGGTCGTAGTCTCCCCAGGACGACCTGGGGAGGCAGAAAAGCCGCTGCCGCTCAGCGAATCCGGCCGCGGGGTCGGGGTCAGGGTCGACGAATACGTGCCGGTGGTCGAACGCCGCCACCAGCTTGATACGACGCGAGAGCAGCATCCCGTTGCCGAACACGTCGCCGGACATGTCACCGATTCCCGCCACGGTGAAGTCGGTCTCGTCGACGTCAATGCCGAGCCCGGCGAAGTGGAACCTGACCGATTCCCAGGCACCGCGAGCGGTGATGCCCATCTTCTTGTGGTCGTATCCGGCCGATCCGCCGGACGCGAACGCGTCACCGAGCCAGAAACCGCGGTTCAGCGCGATCTCGTTGGCCGTGTCGGAGAACGTCGCCGTGCCCTTGTCGGCGGCCACCACCAGATACGGGTCATCGGCATCGTGCCTGACGACCCGCTCGGGCGGGATCGGGCGACCGGCCTGAAGGTTGTCGGTGACGTCCAGCATGGCCATGATGAACATCCGGTAGCAGGCAAGCACCTCGCCCTGATACGCGTCCCGGTCTGCCGGGTCCGGAAGCTGCTTGCAGACGAAACCGCCCTTGGCGCCGGACGGCACGATCACCGAGTTCTTGACCTCCTGCGCCTTGGCCAGGCCGAGGATCTCGGTGCGGAAGTCCTCGCGCCGGTCTGACCAGCGCAGCCCGCCGCGCGCGACGCTGGCGAACCGCAGATGCACGCCCTCGAATCGAGGCGAGTACACGAACAGCTCGAACTTGGGCCGCGGCGGCGGAAGGTCGGGCACGGCAGCGGCGTCGAGCTTGAATACCAGGTAAGGCGCGCGTTCGGCAGAGTCGGGCGGACTCTGGAAGTAGTTGGTCCGCGCAGTGGCGAGCACCAGTCCGAGGTACGCGCGCAGGATCCGGTCCTCATCCAGGCTGGCCACCTCGTCGAGCTCGCCCCTGATCTCCTCGATCAGCGCCTCGCTCCGCTCGGCCTCGCTGACACCGCGATCCGGGTCGAACCGCGACTCGAACAGCCGGACCAGCCGGCGGGTGACCACCGGGTTGGACCGCAGCACCTGGGCGATGTAGTCCTGGCTGAACATCGTCCCCGTCTGGCGCAGGTACTTGGCGTAAGCACGGACGATCACCACCTGCCGCCAGGCCAGACCAGCGTCGAGAACCAGCGCGTTGAACACGTCGTCGTCGATCTCACCGCGCCAGAGCGCGGCCAGTGCCCCTTCAAGCTGACCGGCCACTGACGCGATCGCGACCGGGCCGGACCGGCCGGACCGGCCGCCGGCGGCGACCGGCTCCCTGCGCAGCCCGAAGTCGTAGATCCAGAACGGCTCGGCGGCGGCGAACTCGTACGGATGCTCGTCGACCACCTCGACGCCCATGTGCTGAAGCCGGGGCAGCACATCGGTCAGCGTGATGGGCGACCCGGTCCGGTGGATGGTCAGCCGCCAGACCCGCTTCGGCATGCTGTCGCCGTGATCGGCCGCGCCCGCGGCGCCGCGGCCGGCCAGCGTCCCGGCCAGCGTCCCGACGCCCGCCGTCGTCCCTGGGCCCGCGGTCACCGCCCTGACCACTGAGTAGGTCGAGGTGTCCACGGGCGCCGCCGGCGTGTCGTCCTCGACCGGGACGCCGCCGACGTAACCCTCTGATTCCCACAGCTCAAACGAGATGTCCTGGCCGGACTCGCGCATCTGCTGGATCTTGGCCAGATCCGAGACCGCCGCAGCCGCCGGCACGTCGGTCTTGTAGGTGTCCGAGATCGAGCTGCCGAGCGCGGCCAGCAGCGCCTGGCCCGGTCCCTCGCCGAGCTGAGTCACGGCCTCCTGCGCCAGGTCGTCATCCCACGAGCGGACGGCGGCCGCGATCTTCTGCTCCAGGGCGGCCACGTCGACGTCGGCCAGCTCCTGGCCCCGCTCGGCCCGCACCACGATGTGCAGCCGGGCGATCGGGGTCTCGTCCACCACTGCGCTGTAGTCGAGCTGGGCGCCGCTCAGCTCCCGTCTCAGGATCTCCTGAACGGCCAGCCTGACCTTGGTGTTGTACCGGTCCCTGGACAGGTAGACCAGGCACGAGACGTACCGGCCGTAGATGTCCTTGCGCAGGAACAGCCTCGTCTGCATGCGCTCGCGCAGCCGCAGCACGGCGGTGGCCACCGCGGCGAGCTCGTCGACCGGAGTCTGGAACAGCTCCTCGCGCGGGTAGACCTCCATGAACTCCGCGATGTCCCGGCCGTCATGACTGTCGGCGGGCACCCCGGTCGCGGCGAAGACCTCGGCCAGCTTCCGGCGGAGAACAGGGATCCTGGTGATGGTCTCTGAGTAGGCGGCGTGGGTGTACAGGCCGACGAAGCGGTACTCGCCGACCACCGCACCGGTATCGGAAAGCCGCTTCACGCCGACATAGTCCAGATAGCTTGACCTGTGCACGGTCGCCCGCGAGTTCGCCTTGGTCAGGATCAGCCGCAGTTCCGGATTCAGCGCGTTCTCCCGTGCCTGCGGCGAGAACGTGCTGAACGAGGTCGAGCTCGTCTTGTCATGCCGCAGGATGCCGAGGCCGGTGCCGGGGACGCCGCGCAGCGCCAGCCCGTCCGGCTCATCTACCACGTCGTACTCGCGGTAGCCGAGGAAGGTGAAATGGGCGTCGACCAGCCAGCGCAGCAACATCTCGATCTCCGCCGCTGATCCCGCCTCGTCGGCGAGCATGTCGGCCAGCCTGACGGCCGTGGCCCGCATCTTCGGGTAGTCCTCCACCGCCATTCTGACGTCGCCGAGCGCCTGCTCCAGGTCCGCCGCGATCGCCTCGCCCTTGCCCGCGGCCAGCTTGGCGACCTCGATGTGCGACCACGACTCGGCGATCTCGTCGGCCGCCGCGCCGGCGTCAGGCACCCGCGGCCGGTCGAGCGAGCGAGGACCCTCGATCGGGCCGAGCACCTCGCGCAGCGACCCCGCCAGGTCCCTGCGGACCAGCAGCTGCGGGTGAACGACCAGCTCGGCTTTCAGGTCGTGACTGGCGAGCGTCATCGTGATCGTGTCGACCAGGAACGGCATGTCGTCGGTGACCACGTCGATCACGTCCCGGCCGGTCAGCAGGGTGGACTCGGCGCCCGACCGGACCCGGACCAGAGCGCGACCCTGCGGGCGCTGGGCGGCCAGGTTCGCGTGCTCGGCCGCCGTCTCGCCGATCCGCCACGGGCCGGCCGCCGCCAGATCCTCAGCATCGACATGCCGGTAGTAGGCGCTCAGGTAGCGCAGCACGTTCTCGGTGCTCGCGCTGGTGGCGATCCGGTCGGTCGCCTGCGCGAGCAGCGCCTGCCTGGCCTGCGTCTGGTGATCCGACATCTGTTCCACTCCCTTGTGGCCTAGAGCCAGTCCCGAAGTTCCCAAAGCAAGGGGTAATAACGCAACGGCACCCGGCGGTGCAGGTATGGTGCGCCGGTCGAGCCGCCGGTCCCTGACTTCGTGCCGATCTGCCGCTCGACCATCTGCACATGCCGGGCCCGCCACAGCGCGGACACCTCATCGTGGGCGAGCAGGTTCTCGGCGAGCTGCCAGAGGTCGTCGTGGGCTGCCCGGTCTCTGGCGATGATCAGCAGCGAGTCCCGGATCTGGTCGTCGTCGGCGACCGCGAGCCCGCGACGGCTGAGCAGGCTGAGATAGGAGTCCCACAGCGATGGCTCGGCGAGCCGCCTGGCCAGCCGGTCCCGCTCCGCCCGGGTCAGCGCCCGGAATCTGGACACGAACCGCCTGTCCTTGGCCCCGGACAGGAACTCAAGCTCCCTGAACTGCACCGACTGAAGCCCGCTGGCCGGCGCCAGGACAGACCTGAACTCCAGAAAGTCCTGCGGGGTCATGGTCTCGATCACGTCGATCTGGCTGACCAGCAGCCGCTCGATCACGTGCGCGCGCCGCAGCAGGTGCCTGGCCAGCCTGATCTCGTCGGCGTCCATCGCGTCACGGGCCGCCGCCAGCTCGTGCAGCAGCTGCTTGAACCACAGCTCGTAGACCTGGTGAACTGTGATGAAGAGCAGCTCGTCGTGAGCCGGCGGGTCGACCAGCGGCAGCTGCTGGTCAAGCAGCTCAGCCAGCCGCAGGTAGGTGCCGTAGGTGAGCCGGCCGCCCTCCTCGCCGAAGTTGCGCCCGGTGTCCGGCCGGACGGCTTCGCCGTTCGCGGCCCGGCCGCTCGTCGCCTCGGGGTTCACGGCCGGCCTGTCCGCCATTACGCCCCGTCCCCCGTGCTGTCATCGGCGGTGACCGCACCTGGTGCGAAATAGGCCAGCACGTCGGGGTTGGCCAGCGAATCGCGGTCGGCGGCCTGGCTGACCGGGGTACCGGTAAGGATCTTGCGCACCGGGACCTCGAGCTTCTTTCCCGACAAGGTCCTGGGCACGCCGGGCACCTGGTACATCTCGTCGGGCACGTGGCGCGGCGACAGCGCGGAGCGCAGCAAGGCCCGGATTCTGCCCCTGAGCTCGTCGTCGAGCGACACCCCTGGCGCCAGGACCAGGTAGAGCACAAGCCGCCCCTCGGTGCCGAGCCTGCCGGTGTCGACCACCAGGCTGTCGGTCACCTCGGGAAGGTCCTCGACGATCCGGTAGAACTCGCTGGTCCCCATCCGCACGCCGCCGCGGTTCAGCGTGGCGTCCGACCGGCCGTAGATGACGCAGCCGCCGTCGGGCAGGATCATGATCCAGTCGCCATGCCGCCAGACGCCCGGGTAGGTGGCGAAGTAGCTGGCCGCGTACCGCTCGCCGGTGTCGTCCCCCCAGAACCCGACCGGCATCGACGGCATCGGCGCGGTCAGCACCAGCTCCCCCACCTCGCCGATCACCGGCTTGCCGTCGGCGTCGAACGCCTCGACCCTGGCGCCGAGACAGGCACCGGCGATGATTCCGCTCCGGACCGGCAGCAGCGGGCATGGGCCCACGAACCCGGTGCACAGATCGGTTCCGCCGGAGAATGAGCCGAGCACCAGATCGCGTTCCGCCGCCCGCCCGGATTCGGGTCCGTGCGCAGCCACCGCCGCGTAGACCCAGTCGAAGGCCTCCGGCGGCAGCGGTGAGCCGGTCGAGCCAACCCCGCGCAACCTGGACAGGTCAACCTCGCTGGCCGGCCGCAGGCCAGCCTTCATGCAGGTCACCAGGTAGGGCGCCCCGCTGCCGAAGTAGCTGACGCCAGTTTCGGCGGCCAGCCGCCACAGCGCGTCGGTGCCCGGGTGGACCGCGCTGCCGTCGTAGGTCACGATCGTGGCGCCGGCCAGCAGCCCTCCCGCCAGGTAGTTCCACATCATCCAGCCGGTCGTCGTGTACCAGAAGAAGACGTCCCGCGGGCCGATGTCCTGGTGCAGGCAGAGCGCCTTGAGATGCTCGAGCACGATGCCGCCGTGGCCGTGCACGATCGGCTTGGGCAGGCCGGTGGTTCCGGAGGAGTACACGACCCAGAGCGGGTGCTCGAACGGCACCTCGTCGAACTCGGTCCGCAGCCGCCCGCCGGCTCCGGCCGAGCCGACCGGCCGCAGGTCGCCGGCTCCGGCCGAGCCGACCGGCCACAGGCCGCCGAGGCTTGCCCAGTCCGTGGTCGGCACCGGCAGCGCTGGCGGCCGGCCCGTCGCGCCGATGTAGTCGATCATGATCACTGACCGCAGTCCGGGCAGCGCCGCAGCGATCGCCGCGACCTCCGGCCGCCGGTCGAAGACCTTGCCGCCGTAGACGTATCCGTCCACGGCGATTAGCACCTTCGGCGTGACCTGCGCGAACCGGTCGATGACAGCCGGCGCGCCGAAGTCCGGCGAGCAGGACGTCCAGATGGCGCCCAGGCTGGCCGTCGCGAGCAGGCCGATCAGCGCCTGCGGCGAGTTGGGCAGGTAGGCGGCGACCCGGTCGCCGCGCCGCACGCCGAGCCTGAGCAGGGCGGCCCGGACGGTCGCGACCTGCTGATCGAGCTGGCCGTAGGTCAGAGTTCCGGATCCGGCTGCCTCGGACCGGCAGATCACCGCGATCCGGTCCGGATCGGTCACGGCCGCGCGCAGGGCGTTCCGCGCGTAGTTCAGCGTGCTGCCGCCGAACCATCTGACTTCCGGCATCGGGCCGCCGGCCAGCACGGGCCCGGTGCCGCGACTGCCGAGCACGTCGAAGTAGTCCCAGACCGACGACCAGAACTCGGCCGTCTGCGTGACCGACCACTGCCATAGCCGCTGGTAGTCGCCGTCGGCCTGGATGCCGCGGTGTGCCGACAGCCAGCGTGCGAAGTCGGTGATCCTGGCCCGGTCGATCACCGCGCGGCTTGGCTCCGACAAGGTGGTGCCGTAGCCGCGCCCGGCCGGGAACTCTGGCTGCTCGGCTGACCCGGCGGCCGACGAATCAGTGGGCATAGGCATCAGCATGGGACGTCCAGCCCGTGGCCGCAACGCACGTCACCCACCTGAATGCCCGGCTCGTCACCCAGCCGCAACGTGTGACTCATCGCACCGTTCCGTCCCCCCATAGCGCTCCCGCAGCGAGCACCGCGCCGCGAGCCGCGAACCGGACCGTTTATACCAGTCTGAACTCCTCCGCCAGGCCGGCGGAGCCCGCCCGGCTCTCTGGGCTGTCGCGCCGGGCCAGCGGTCCGGGTCAGCGGTCCGGGCCAGCGGTCCGGGTCAGCGGTCCGGGTCAGCGGTCCGGGTCAGCGGTCCGGGCCAGTCCGCCGGTCGTCCCGCTGATACCGCCGCAGCGCCACCAGCGACCAGATGGCCTCGACGACACCGAACGGCCAGGCGCCCGAGGCGAAGCCGTAACTGCTGGCCAGCGCGCAGCCGACCGCGAAGGCGAGCACGAAACGCGGGTGCCGGCCTTCGAGCGCGTACATCGACATCATGAAGGTCAGCGCCGCCACGCCATAGACGGTCAGCGCGACGCCGCTCACGGGCCGATCGCCGCGATCAAGCGCGACGTGCGGGCCAGATCGTCGAGCACTTCGCTAGCGCCGGAGTCACGCAGCTCACTGGCGGTCGACCGGCCGGTTGCGACGCCGATGCAGCGCGCTCCGACCACCCTGGCCGCGGCGACGTCCCTGGTGGAGTCGGCCACGTACACGGAGTCCTCGGCTGACAGCGTGACCCGGTACTTCTCAGCCGCCATAGCCAGCGACCGCAGGATCTGGGTGCCCTTGGGGTACACGTCGGATCCGAATCCGCCGATGTCAAGGTCGACGTAGCCGGCCAGATCAAAGGCGCGCAATTTTTCTGCCGCGTTCTGCCTGATCGTGCCGGTCAGAACAGTCTGGATCACGCCGGGCAGCCGCGAGACGGCGTCCAGAGCCTCCTGTGCCCCGGGCAGCATCCGGCCCTGACTGGCCAGCAGTTCGCGCCTGTCACGGAATGCGTACGCTAGCTCCGTGCAGTAGCGGTCGAGCAGGACGTCGGAGTCCGGCTGGCCGACGCCGGGCAGTGCCGCGTTGAGCGCCAGTGCCTCGAAGAAGATCTCCGAATCGCTGGCGCCCGCCAGCTGCGGCAGCGCGACCAGCGGGCGGCCGGTGACCCGGCGGAAGGCCTCGGCGTAGGCATCGCGCGAGACCCTGGCCACGTCCATCAGGGTGAGGTCGATGTTCCACAAGATGAGACGTGGAATGTTGAGCCTCCGGTGCGTTGTCGGTACCGGCGCCTGGCGGGTACGGGAGCGCCATCACGCCATGATCCCGATATCACGCAAATTACTACCTTGGGACCTATTCCCAAGTGCGGATAGCTTATCTTGAGGATGTTGCGCTGGCCTCACGCCGGATCTGCTCCGCGTTCGTCCTACAGGTCTCCGCGCCAGGCCGGTGGCTGATACAGTCTCCCGGCCACACGCACGTTGCCCCGCTGCGGGCACGGTCGTATGCGACCCGGCATCGTCGGTGGCCTGTGCGAAGCTGCAGAGCATGACTGACTGTTCGATCAAGATCCGATGAGGGTACGTATCTATGGCGACGCAGCCGGCTGAGGAGCGGGCAAATGACGGAAGATCCAGTGAGCCCCGTCCCGGAGCAGGAGCCGGTAAACCCCATCCCGACGCCCGACGGCGATCGGGACGAGAGGGATTGGGAGGAGCGTCGGAAAGTAGCGCTAAAAGCCTGGAAGATGGGGCAGAAGCTAGCCGAGACGCAAAGCCGCGAGACGGTCGCTCGGAGCCGCAAGGCAGCGACCATACCGCGCACCTTTCGGCGACGGACAGCGGCGAGGTAGACCTCCGGTACACGCCCCTCTGGCGTGCCCAGCATGAGTCGCGCTACCTGCGGCAGGAACTGATCAAGGCCTATCAGGCCGAGCACGACTGCCGCCTTGTCGTGATGATCGACCAGATCGACCCCGATTGCGCGACCCTGTTCGCCGAACTTGTCCACGGCGCGGATCCCGGACTCGACCTGCACGTTCTGCTGCGCTCGCCCGGTGGCGACGGAGAAGTCGCCGTGCGGCTTGCCCGAATGGCCCAGGCTGCGTCGCAGCGGTTCGTCGTCGTAGTTCCCGACATCGCGAAGAGCGCAGCCACGATTTTCGCGCTCGGCGCGCACGAGGTCGTCATGGGACCGGCATCAGACCTCGGACCGATAGACCCGCAGGTCTTTGTGCCAGGGCACGGCTACGTCAGCGCCAAGGAAATCATGCGCGCCGTGGACCGCGCGCTGAAAGACGTCTCTGAGCGGCCCGACTCCTACCCGCTGCACGCGGCACTCCTCGGTATGGGCAATGTCGACGCCACCTTGTACGAGTTCGCGAAATCAGCGCTGGACCGAACCGGCGAGATCGCCAAGCAAGCAATAAGCAGCAATACCGATCTAAGCGGACCTGAGGTGAACACGCGGCTACAGAAGGTCAAGGACCGGCTCATCACCAAGACCCACATGCACTCGGCCGTAATTGGATGCGCAGAAGCGCGGCAGGTCGGCCTGCCCGTTGCCGAACTGGAGGGCCGGTCGGGGTGGTGGCAGGAGATCTGGGCCATCTGGACCAGATACTTCGCACTCGGCCCGATAGACGGCCTCCGTATCTACGAGAGCGCTCAGGCGTCGCAGGTCGAGATCACCTCCTGATCCAGCTTCGAGCGGGCCTTGTCGTTAGTGCCGCCGGAGAGGACCTTGGCCAGGTCAGGACGTGACCATGGCCTCTCCTGCTGGCCGATCGGCCTGCACTGGACTGGGTGCGATTGTGACAAAGGCCCTTTCCCGGTATCCGGGGACGACCTCTTTCCGGTATCTACGGACCTTTGTCGCTACCGCGCGTGCGGGCCGCAGGATGAATCATGGCCTGACCCGATCTCAGAGGAGAGACGATGCGCAAGATCAACTTCGCGCTGGTCGCGACGGCGTCAGCAGGACTCGCCGCAGGTGCCCTGGTCCTGGCCCCGGCGGCGTCGAGCGCCAGCCTGAGGACTGGACCAGCTCAGCCCGCGGTGCAGCGGAACCTTCAACCGCCGCCGAGGGCTGGCAAGGGGTGGACGATCCAGCCCACGCCGGTCATTTCCAGCTCATACTGGGGTATCGCGAGCATCCAGCTGACCGGGGTCTCCTGCGCCTCGGCTAGCAGCTGCACCTCGGTCGGATCGTACTTCTACGTCTACGGGCACGGGCGCGCCCACGGGCCTCAAGGCGGAACGCTGGCCGAGCACTGGAACGGCAGCAAATGGAAGGTCCAGGCCACGCCCAGCCCGTCCAGGTTCTCGACACTGACCGGCGTCTCCTGCGCCTCCGCCACCAGATGCACGGCGGTTGGATACACCTACGGCGGCGGAACGCTAGCCGAGCATTGGAACGGCAGAAAGTGGACGATCCAGGCCACCCGCAGCCCGTCAAGCAGCTCGGGGCTGACCGGCGTCTCCTGCCC